>Ga0070730_10003722_pt1 | contig 13589 bp, 13 predicted proteins | sample Coa_R1_3_FD_66447 | JGI IMG/M metagenome (GOLD analysis project Ga0070730, IMG submission 66447) | Surface soil microbial communities from Centralia Pennsylvania, which are recovering from an underground coalmine fire - Coalmine... | ecosystem: Environmental > Terrestrial > Soil > Unclassified ...
CCGTTCACAGACTGGTCCACCGCCGCATCAAAGTGAGAATGGACGTCGCGCTTATTTAGCGGCAGCTTCGGCTTGATCGAAGGCGTGATAAGACGAGCGAACCAGCGGGCCGGACTCCACGTGCTTGAAGCCCATGGCTTCGCCGAGGATTTTGTACTCCGCGAACTCGTCGGGATGAACGTAGCGCACTACCGGCAGGTGCTCGCGCGTAGGCTGGAGGTATTGCCCCAGCGTCAGGATGTTCGTCCCTTGCGCGGCTAATTCCTGCATGGTGGCCAGGACTTCTTCTTTTTCCTCGCCCAGACCCAGCATCATCCCGGTTTTCGTGGGCACCTCAGGATGCGCTTCCTTGGAACGCCTCAGCAACTCCAAAGACCTTTCGTAAACCGCGCCCTTGCGCACCTGGCGGTACAAGCGTGGCACCGTTTCGGTGTTGTGGTTAAGAACGTCCGGCTTCGCCGCAAGCACGATATCCAGCGCGTTCCAATCGCCCCGAAAATCCGGGATCAGCACTTCCACTTTGCAACCGGGCACCCGCCCGCGAATCTCCTCAATCGTGCGCGCAAAAATGTGCGCACCGCCGTCGGTTTGGTCGTCGCGATTCACGCTCGTCACCACGGCATAGCGCAAGCCCATCTTCGCCACCGCATCGGCGACGCGGTAGGGCTCATCTTCGTCCGGAGGCCCAACGGGTTTGCCTGAAGGCACAGCGCAAAAGCCGCACGCCCGCGTGCAAATGTCTCCCAGAATCATGAACGTCGCCGCCCCATGTTCCCAGCATTCGCCCATGTTCGGGCATCGCGCGCTTTCGCAAACAGTATGTAAATCCAGAGTCCGCATCAGGCGCTTCAGGTCCTGAAAGCGCTCGCCGCCAAAGAACTTAACCCGCAGCCAATCCGGCCGCGGATGCGCGTCGGGCGGCGGCACCAGTGGTGCCGGCAAGTTAGAGATGATATTGAAGGGCAAGGCCATGGAGTCCGCGCGAAGCACTTATTTTACGCGTATCCCAAGCAGCCTACAAATCGACCGCGCGAGGGGCTATGGTACTTTCGTCACTTCCGGAGAATCGCCGGTTTGGTGGTCGGTAATCTGGAAGCGCAGGAACTCGTGAACGGCGCGAAGCGCCTCCGCATCCTTCGTGGTGATGCGAATGCGCGCTCCTTTTTCCGTGGTTTCCAGTTTGTATTGAATCGCATCGCGCAGGCGTTTCATCCCTTCCGTTCCCGGTGGATTCTCCGCGTGAATGAGCATCGGCGCGGAAAAGTCTCCTTCCGCAAACAGCTTGGCAATATGGCCAAAGTGGGAACGGAAGTGATCGCGGCTGGTTGTGTCCTTCGCGTCCTTCGCTTCCGCTTCGATAGCCCCGCCATCAGGATACAGCCGGAAATGGTGCGCGGTTTTCTCGTGAGAAAATCCCATCACTTCATCTCCGCGCTTCACCACCCCCTCGTGATGCGGGTCGCTCTGCGAGCTTTTTGCCTGTTCGTGCATGGGACAGAGAGCCATGCGTACAGCTTCCTCTTTGGGTTTCTCTTGGGCCATACAAGCTGAGAAAGCAAACACAAACAAAATCACCAACCGGATAGTATTTCTCATCGCGACAATCCTTTCTTCAAAACGGATGCCCTTCGGCTGCTGGGTATCGGCTCCTCAATCAGCGATTCGAGAAGCTTAGCCCTTTGTCCTTTGCGGGTTTTGCTCAGCAACTGGTCTCACCTGTGCAGAACCTGACGAAGCTGCTGCCGTAACCCTCGAAGTTCCTGAATGGCCTGCTCCGCACGGCGCAGCTTCTCCTCGGCCAGCGCGCGGACGCTTCGGCACGGAACTCCGCCGCGGTCCCGTATCGTGAAAATGCCCGATAGTTCCGCGAGGGAAAAGCCAAGCCCGAGCGAGCGGCGCACCGCGCGTACACGATCCACACTTCGAGGAGAGTAAAGCCGGTACCCATTCGAGGCTCGCACCGGAGGAGGCAAAACGCCAATCCTCTCATAGTGCCTGAGAAGATCTGTACTGACGCCCAGCGATCTGGCGAGTTGGCCGGAACGAAGAAGCTTTTGTTCCATGAGTCGTGCCTCGAACGGGGTGAGTATCAACCCTGGAATGCGTTCCAGGGTCAAGTACTCATTTAGACGAGCCTGGAAGGGATTTGAGGAAGGTTATTTGATTTTGGCGATGCGCCCTTGGGTGGGAAACTTCTGGAATTGCAGCATGTCGTGGCCGGGTACCACTCGATCGGCAGAACCCGCCAGCTCGATCATTCGCGCTTGGTTTTTGATGTTCCCCGGTTGGTCGGCTTCCGAAAATGTCGCGCTGGCTCTGTGCTCCGCAAGGTTGCGATAGAGGTAGCAATTGTCCGAAGCCAGCACGAACGTCGGATTTCCTTCCACGCGTAAGTATTGTGAGGCGTAAGTATGTCGCGCTCCTGTGTACGCGCGAATGCCTGGGAAAATCTCGACGTTATCGCCATCCACCAAGCGCACGCGTCCTTCGGTATTCAGTTTGACCAGTACCTGCACGTCTTCCGGATCGATCCCGCCATGATTCCCGCCGGGCTGCCACGCGTCGCCGGTGTAATACCGAAACTCCTCTTTCTGAATCCACACCACTGCCTTCGGAAAGAGATCAATCCCGCCTATGTGGTCCCAGTGGGAATGGCTGATGACGAGGTCTGTGACTTCTTCGGGTTGCACGCCGGCGAGCTTCACGGCCTCGTCGGGGCGAATATATTCGGTCGACGGAAAGTATTTAAGGAAGGTTTCGCGGTGATACCCACTGTCAAAAAGAATATTGTGGCCGCTGCCCCGAATGAGCCAGATGACCATGGCAATGTTGATTTTTTCGCCCTTGGGAGCGCCCATGACCAGACCGGCAACTTCATCTTCGGCGGAAGCGTAGCGAATTGCCTGGATAGAATATTCCGGTCCCGTGGCAGCAGGCAGCGCCGCAAAGGTCATCACTGCCGTGACAGTCATCACGAGGAGAAAAAGGAGTTTCTTCATCGCAGCTCCAAGAAAAGAGCCGCTATTCTAAACCGCGAAGCGCCAGGAAGGTCAGGAAAAAACTGCGCGAGAGAGTAAAGCAAGGGAAAAACTTTATAGCGGGTGCCGCGAGGACCGCACGAAATCGCGCAGCACGGTCACGTTTGGTTCGTACGTGCCGATTCGTCCCGCATCCACGGGAAGACCGAGCCGCTCGGCAAGTTCCAGGTTCACGCCCGCGTCATCCAGCTCAGACAAACTAAAACCTTGCGCGGGCAGCACGCGATTCAGTCCCGTCGGATAAACGGGCCGCGGTGGACGATGTGCCCGCCACGGGCGGCGCGCCACCTCATAAAATTGCTTCCAATCGCGTTTGTTCCAAGTGGTCATACGATTTCGTTACACGTTCTGCTCAAGCCATTGGATGCGGCAAGCGCCCAGAAGGTTCACCGAGGGTTCTTTCCGCGCCCTCTCTCCAGACCACCTCTTCCAGGCCCGAGCTATTCATATACATCAGCGATTCCCCGGCGAAGCATTTTCCTCGCCTGTTGTATCAAACACGTTACGGGCAGATTTGTTTCGCGTGTTTCCTGCAAAGACTCGCGAACTCTCAATACAGAGCTATCGGAAGAATGCATGTCGCGACAGGCAATGAGCGCACGCATAGATGTCCCCGAAGGCGGCGTGCCCGTGCGCGCTCGTGTTTCGTTCGCAACATGGAAGGGGAGATAGAGACAAAATTCGCTGTATCAGCGCCGCATTACGTGTCTCAAACTTTTTGGGTCTTGCGCCTGAAATCTTCCGTTCGCACAGACCTACTGCGAAGGACTCTTGAAGGGGAGTACAGGGCCCTGCTGGGAAGGGAGTCCCAACTCACTCAAACTGGAAGTGTCTGCTTGCTAGCGTTACCAGCGATTCCCGCGATCACCGCGGTCGCCCCGATCTCCTCCGCGCCCGCCGCCGTGCCCGCCCCGCCCCCCTCCTCCTCCTCCGCGCCCGCCGCCAAAACCGCGACCACCGCCGCCGCGCTCTGCCTGAGGACGCGCTTCGTTGACCACCAGGTTTCGCCCGCCGAAATTCTGGCCGTTCAAGGAATTGATTGCCCGGTCCGCATCCTCGTCGCTGGTGACTTCGACGAAAGCGAAACCGCGCGATTGTCCCGTGAAGCGGTCACGAATGAGGTTGACACCCGAAGGGGAAACACCCACCTGAGAAAACCACTCCTGAAGCTGATCTTCCGTAGCCGAAAACGGAAGATTACCGATGTAGAGCTTCTTCACCTCTTACTCCTTCTGCCCGGAACCTGACTTGCGAGTCGCGGAGCGCGCCGAAGACACAGCTTCGTTCACCGGGGAGGCGAATCAGCGCTGCCGCCGAGGGAGCGAGGACCGATACTTCAGCGGTCTGGTGCATACTCTCGGAAATTGACGGCATTTGCAACTAAATAAAATGGCCGGATTGTGCCGGGGCGGCCCAGGTCCAGCGGTTAGGCGAATCGCTCAATGGCTGTGTCATCGCGCGATTCCGGGCCGGCGCCGCGTCCGCAAAACCAAGAGCGTGGCAGACTACGGCATTTAGCCGTGCGCGGAGCAAAACGCTCGAGGAACATACGCGTCCTCCTCCCGCGGTGCGCGAATTCGTGCTAGCATGCGCCCATTCGTCCCCCCGCAGTCCGAGAGGGTCTATGCGCGGCACGATGATGAATTTTCCCTTGACGCTCCCCACGATTCTGGAGCGTGCCGGGAAAATCTTCCCGAGGGTCGAAATTGTTTCGCGAAAGCCCGACAGGTCCATCGCTCGAAGCTGCTACGGAGAATTTTATAATCGGGCGCGACGCCTTTCCTCGGCCCTTTCGAAACTCGGACTAAGAGCGGGCGATCGCGTCGCCTCGATGATGTGGAATCACTCGAGCCATCTGGAGGCGTTTCTTGGAGTTCCCTGCGCCGGCGGCATTCTGCACACGCTGAACCTTCGCTTGCACCCGCAGGAAATCGCAACCATCGCCAAGCATGCGGGCGACCGGTTTCTTCTGGTGGACGATGTGCTTTATCCCGTTTACGAAAAATTCCGGCAAGACGTCTCTTTCGAACGCGTGATCGTCGTCCCGTACGGCTGCAATACCATTCCCGAAGGCGCTTTGAATTACGAAGAGCTGCTGGCGGAATCATCGCCTGACTTCCAGTATCCCGTGATTGACGAAAACGACGGCGCGGCGATGTGTTTTACCTCCGGCACGACTGGTTTTTCCAAAGGCGTCATTTATTCGCACCGCGCCCTTGTGCTGCACTCTTTTTGCTGCGGCCTTGTGGAAGTGTTTGGAATGAGCGAGGCGGATACGGTCCTGCCTGTGGCTCCCATGTTTCACGCCAACGCCTGGGGCATTCCGTTCGCCGCGACCATGCTTGGCGCGAAGCTCGTGCTTCCGGGGCCGAATGTGGATCCAGAAAACATTCTGGAATTGATGGTCCGCGAGCGCGTGACTGTCGCATGCGGCGTTCCCACGGTATGGATCGCCGTTCTCGATGCTCTCGAAAAAAATCCAACGAAATGGAAATTCGAGAATCCGATCCGCGTCGTTTGCGGGGGCACGGCTCCGCCCCTTGAGCTCATTCGCCGGCTCGACCGCTTCGGCTTGCACATCAAGCATCTGTGGGGCATGACGGAAACCACGCCCATCGGCACTTCCGGCGGCCTTCGGGCGCACATGCACGACTGGCCCGAGGACAAAAAGTACGAAGCGCGGGCCAAGCAGGGCTGGCCGTCTCCTTTTGTGGAGATTCGGCTGATGGGGCCGGACGGAGAGGCGCCCTGGGACGGAGTGACCTCGGGGGAAATCGAGATCCGCGGGCCGTGGGTCGCCGCGAGCTACTACGAATCGCCCGACCAGGCGCATCGCTGGTCGGAGGATGGCTGGTTCCGCACCGGCGACGTCGCCACGATGGATGAAGACGGTTACGTGAAAATTGTGGATCGCGCCAAGGACCTGGTGAAGTCCGGCGGCGAGTGGATCAGCTCTGTGGACTTGGAGAACACCCTGATGGGCCATCCGGCGGTGAAAGAAGCTTGCGTCGTCGGCATCCCGCATCCCAAATGGCAGGAACGCCCGCTCGCGGCGGTTGTCCTGAAAGACGGCGCGCGCGCGACTCCTGAAGAATTGCGCGCGTTTCTGGCCGCGTCTTTTGCCAAGTGGCAGCTTCCGGATGCCTTCGTTTTTCTCGACGCCATCCCGCGCACCTCCGTAGGCAAATTCAAGAAAACCGCGCTGCGCGAGCAGTTCGCCGACTGGAAGTGGGAGTAGCGGGTTAGGCGGTTTCAAGTTCGGCGAGTTTCGGAATTGCCGATTTCGCCATGCTGAAGTACTTCGAGTCCAGTTCCACTCCTACACTTCTGAGACCAAGATATTTGGCGGCAGCTATGGTAGAGCCTGCGCCCATAAACGGGTCCAAAACCACACCGCGACCGAGAGGTAGCGAGGCACGCACCAACCGCCGCATCAGAGCTTGGGGTTTCAGCGACGGATGATTTGCAATAGCGCGCTGACGTGGACGCCCCGGAGAAACTCTAAGAAGGTCTGAAAACGGGACGTTCTCAGACGGACGACGCAGGGCACCCTTCCGAATCTCTTGAGAGCCGGTCATAGGAATTTTGAAATGTCAGAGGGAAAATAAGTCGTTTGTTTGGTATGAAATGGGAGTCCGGCGGAAACGTCAAAATCCGCACCCTGAAAACCGCAGGGGCACCCCGTCGGTCTCCGCGCCAACCCGCCTGGAGGTTAGGAGTTCAAGGTTGGATGTTAGAAGGAGGGCAGATTCGCTTTTGGTGGGAGATGGCGAAAACGAATAAGACGAGAGAACAGCAAGACCCAGGTTTGAAAAACCAAACCTGGGGCACCGGCCGGCCATCTCATAGGCGAATGGTTCCTAAAACCTACTTAAGCTGACGTACTGCCTCCGCCATCAGGAGCCTAGCGAAATGATCCTGTTTCTGCTGTTCCAACGCCGTGTCCTCTTCCCTGGTTGGCTTCCCTGCGGGTTTAGCCCTTGGTTTGCGAAGATCCCTTTCAAAACGTGCTGCGATATCAGATTTTAGCTGTTCAAGATAGTCCGATTTCATGGTCTCCCCCTAAGTAAAATCGGCGCCTTAATCTTTGCATATCGACATTTGCAGCATCGATTCTCCCAACGGACGGATGTGCCCGATCCGATACCGGACTTTAGTTCAGGTCTTCGGTAGGAAAAGCGCTGCGCCCAAATGGTGCCCACGATTATTGAATGTACGAATGCCTACCCTTTGCACAAAACAGAATCGCAAAGAGTAGGCTACCCAAGAGTTAAAGCGCGGCCACCTGCCTGCTGTGAAATTTTGCTCTCTTTCTTTGAACGCGTGGATGCGGTAAGTTCTTCTTTATCTTTCCGGGTTCCGAGCAGGCTTCCGAGGAAGGACCTCTCCCGATGAAATTCCCTGCGACCTTGAGATTTGCTCTTGCCTTGTGGGTGTTTGCCCTAACCCTTGCGCAGAATTCCTGTGCTCAGAACATGGAGCAGACACCGAAAGTGGCTTTGCAGCCGCTAGCACAACAGGTTCGACAGGTCGAAGAGGCGCTGAGTTTTTTGGGGCAGCCTCTGGCAGCCGCGGACGCACAGCGAATCAATGCGGCGATGGGATTGGCGGACGAAACGGCGGCAATTGCCGAACTGGAGCGAGTGCTGGACCAGTATGCGCTGGCGATTGTGACGATCAATGCGGAGAGCCGGGTGAAAGTGGAGGTGGGGCCAGCGAAACCGGAATTGGAGCAAGAAGGAACACGGGTCTTCTTGGTCAAGGTGATCAACGGTGCGGGGGTTACGGCGAAATTGCAGGTGCAGAGTGAAAACAGCGGAGCGGTATACACGCGATCGGACTTCAGCGCGGAGCCTGAGAAAAAGCTAACACCGGAAGATGCGAAGCAACGATGGGCGGACATTTCTTTGTATGACAAGAATCCGATGTCCGAACGGCTTTCCGGACTCGGATTGGAGTACCGGATTCTTTCGATTTACAGCCGGGATGCCGGCGAGCGGTCGGCGAAATTGAGCTTTAACGTAGGCCAGGGCACGCAGGACATCGGCTTCCGAAACGAAGCGACCGTGCTGTTTAAGATTCTTCCTGCGAACAAGCTGCGGCTTGGGGTTTTGGATGAGAACAGGCTTCCCACTATTGCGGCTTTTATGATTCGCGATGCCCAAAGCCGGATTTATCCCAATCCGTCGAAGCGTCTTGCGCCCGATTTCTTTTTTCAGCCGCAGGTTTACCGGCACAACGGAGAATCCATCACGCTCGCGAACGGGAGCTACGCGGTAACGTGCACGCTTGGGCCGGAATATCTGCCGCAAACCCGGCGAGTGGAAATGACAGAGCGAGAGGGCAACCGGGTTGAGTTCCAAATGCAGCGATGGATCGATCCTTCGAAGTATGGGTGGTATTCCGGGGATCATCACGTGCACGCGGCGGGCTGTTCGCATTACCAGGACCCGACGCAGGGAGTGCGGCCGGAGGACATGGCCAGGCAGGTCCAAGGCGAAAAATTGAACGTGAGCTGCGTGTTGACGTGGGGGCCGTGCTACTACTACCAGAAGAAATTTTTCACCGGCAAGGACGATCCGCAATCCAAGCCCGATGAGCTGATGCACTACGACCTGGAGGTCTCCGGATTTCCATCGAGCCATGCGGGACACTTGGTGTTGCTTGGGTTGACGGAGCAGGATTATCCGGGAACGAAGCGGATTGAAGATTGGCCGACGTGGGACTTGCCGATTCTTCGCTGGGGCAAAGCGCAAAAAGCGGTGGTGGGATTTGCGCATTCGGGCTGGGGCCTGGAGGTGAAGTCGTCCGAATTGCCGAATTATGAAATGCCGGGATTCGATGGGATTGGAGCGAACGAGTACATCGTGGACGTCACCTACCCGGACACAGTGGACTTCATTTCCACAATGGACACGCCTTACGTGTGGGAGCTCAACATTTGGTATCACACGTTGAATGTGGGCTTTCGAACGCGAGTGTCGGGCGAGACGGATTTTCCGTGCATTACGGACAGCCGGGTGGGACAGGGGAGAGTCTATGCAAAAGTGGATGGTGAACTTACGTACGCAAAATGGCTAGAGGCGGTGCGCAGCGGGCACAGCTACGTTTCCGATGGCCGGAGCCACTTGATGGACTTCCGCGTGAATGGCGTGGAAGTGGGGACACACAACAGCGAGGTTCGAATGGCTGCGGGCGGGAGCGCACATGTCACGTTGAAGACGGCGGCGTACCTGGATCCCGTTGGAGGCGCGGTTGAGCAATTACCTTCGTGGGCGAGAACGATTCCTGGTGATCGGGACGACACCTTTCTTAGCTCACCTGGAAGTATGCTACGCGACCGGCGGTACTCGGACAGACCTTTTTGGCACATCGAACGAGCGCGCATCGGAAATACGAGAGAAGTGGCGGTTGAAATTGTAGTGGACGGGAAGCCGGTGGCGCGAAAAACCATTGTGGCTGACGGCCAGGTGCGCGATTTGCAATTTGACGTACCTATTGACCGTAGCAGCTGGATCGCGGCGCGGATTCTGCCGTCGTCGCATACGAATCCGATTTTTGTAATTGTGAATGGCAAGCCGATGGGTCCGCTGCGAGCCAGCGCGGAATGGGTGCCTGGCGGCCGTGGATCAATGCTGGACGCAAAAGGCGCCAAAAATTTCCGCGCGGGAGATTGGCGATGCCCGCCAAGCCTACGACCACGCGCGGGAAGTCTACCGAAAGCTCATCGCCGAATCCGAGAAACAATAGCAGGGTGCACTAAACGACCACCTGGTATTCGGTTTGGACCAAGCCGCTTGGGTAGTGGCGGGTGGCGATGTGATGGAGATGGACGTCGCGCGGCAGGGGGCCGAAGAGGGGGATGCCGTCTCCAATGAGCACGGGGACGCGAGTGATGATGAGGCGGTGCACGAGGCCGGCGCGCAGAAACTGTTGAATAGTGATGCCGCCGTCCACGTAGACGTGCTGGACGCCACCGGCAGCGAGTTTGGAAACAATTTCGGCGCCCGGCCCGGCCATCTGCTCGACACGGCCTCCGCGCACGGCGGAGAAATCGAGGGCGCGGCTGCTGAGGACCACCACGCGTTTATCTCCGTAAGGCCATTCGGGAAAAGCCAGAACGGTTTCGAAGGTTTTGCGGCCGATGACGAGGGCGTCCACGCTGGCGAAGAACTCGTCGTAGCCGTGAGGTTCGCCGCCGCCGGGCGGAAGAAAGTCGAGGTCGCCGTTCGGGCGCGCAATGAAACCGTCAACGCTGGTTCCGATGAAGACCGATACGGTCATCGCGGGCTCATTTCTGTAGAGGCGAAGTGGCGGGATTATACCTCGGCGAGAGGCGAGGCGGGAACTGATGGCGACGTAAAGTCGCCGTTACACAAGAAGTAAGAGTCGGTGGCGAGCTTGGCGCTTGCCAAGACGCAATGGTTGAGATCCTTCAGGCATCCTCGTCGGATGCCTTCAGGATGACAATGCGCGGGTCGTGGCCGGTGGAATTCAACGCTTGAGGAAGGGCGCGAGGCGAGGCGGGAGCGGATGGCGACGTCCCGACCGAGTCGGGATAAATGCCGTCGCCGCTACAAGCCGAGGGCACGATGTATCGTGCCGGCTACTCCAGGGGGTTGTGCCAGCGCAGTCCGGGGAAACGAGCGAAGTCGCGATCCGTGGTCTGGAGAATGCCACCGTACTCGATGGTTAGGGCGGCGAGTTGGGCGTCAGTCACCAAAGGGCCGCGGGCCTGGCCCTCGACCAACATTTGCCGGAAAAGGGTCCAATGCTGATCGCCGGGTGACAGCGGGCGTACATTGGGCTGGTCAAGCCATTGATCCACGATTTCGGCCGCCTCCGCCGCGGTAAGCCGCTTTCCGGGGAGTCTTGTATTTGTTACGACCCTGAGGAACGCGGCGACAGTCTGCCAGGGCAATCCGACGGGCGTTCCGTCCGAGAAAACCTGTTCGACCCAAGCTCGAGCCTTGGCGTGTTTTTCCGAATCGGCGTCGTAGGCGTACAGCAGTATGTTGGCGTCGAGAACGTTCACCGGTGGGATGTGCCTTCCAGCGCTTCGAGCAAGTCCTCCACGCTGTCATAGCTCAGCCCCGGGGGGAGCCCCAAGGGGCGCGGTCGCACCACAAATGGCTTTCGTTGGCGTTTGGCAGAGGCCATCAAGCCCAAGCGAAGGAAGTGATTCACGGCCGCCTTGAGGGAGGTCCCGGATCGGCGAAGCTCTCGGCGCAGCAGCTTGGCGACGTCGTCATCGAGAGAGAGAGTGGTTCGCACACATTGATGATTGCATGTTAGACATCATGATGTCAAGAAGTCAACGCTTGACGAGGGAGTCGAGGGCAGAACCGAGGCGTTCGAGGCCCGCGCGGAGGGTGGGGGTGTCGCCGCCGATGCCGATGCGGAAGTGGCGGGGCATTTCGAAAAAGCTGCCGGGAACGACGGAGGTTTCAAATTTTTCGCGGAGCAATTGGAAAAAGGCTTCGGGATCGCGGCCGTGAGCGAGGCGCGGAAAAGCGACGGTGCCGGCCGGAGGGCGAAAACATTCGATATCGTCGCGCGAGTCGAGGAAGGAATCGAGCAGGGCGCGATTGGCGGTGAGGAGCGCGCGGGCACGTTCGCGAAATTTTTCGAGATGGTCGAGCGCCACAACGGAAAGGCGCTCGGCGGGATGCGCGCCGGTGGCGGCGAAGAGATCGTTGAGGAGCCACATGCGGCGTGCGAGGGCGGGAGCGGCGAGAATCCAGCCGCAGCGGAGGCCGCTTAGGCCATAAACCTTGGTGAGGCTGCTGGTGACGATAAAAGGATTTTCCTTGGGGCCCGCGAGGGACTTGCCGATGGGAAAGCAAAACGGGGCGGGCTTGCCGAAGAGCATTTCGAGATAGACCTCGTCGATGAGAACGCGCACACCCGCGCGAAGGGCCAGCTTGCCGATGGCGCCGACCATTTGCGCGGAGAGGAGCGCACCGCTGGGGTTGTGGAGATTGGTGAGGACGACGAGGCGCGTCGAGGTGGTGATGGCGCGCTGGAGTTCTTCGAGGCTGATGGAGAAGCGGGATTCGAAGCGGCGCGAGAGGCGCTTGATGCGCGCGCCGAGATAGTTGGCGACGTCGAGAAGCGGGCCGTAGGCGGGCTGCTCGAGGACGACTTCGTCACCGGGTTCGAGAACGGCGGCCATGGCGAGGTGATTTGCCATAGAGGTGCCCGCGGCGGTGACGATGCACTCTTCGGAGACACCGGTGTGCACCGCGAGACGCGCGAGGAGCGGCGCGTGGCCGTAACCGCCGGGAGCGGTGATTTCGAGTTCGCGGACATCGAGAGGAAATTCTTCGCGCGAAACGCCGGTGAGGCCGCTGGTGGCGAGATTGTACTTGGCGTGGGAGTGCGTCTTGGCCCACTCCATGTAGAGGGAGCGCTTGGTGCGAGCGGGGCGGGCGGAACTGGTCATCGTACTCATGGGGCGGCGGCGGCCTTTCGGTTTTGTGAACGCCAGAAGAAGTATACGGGCAAACCGGCGAGGGCGATGGCGAGGCCGATGAAAGAGCGCTTGGGATCGCGCGCGAAGGTGCTGAGGACTACAAGCCATTCCGCGGCGATGAAGAGAAGTGTGGTCCAAGGATGGCCGGGGACGCGATAGTCGATGGCGGAGGGAGAAGAAGTGTCGCGGCGGCGCAGGATAAGAAGGCAGACGGCGGTGAGGCCGAAGAAGAGCGAGTCCATGGCGACGACGTAGTTGACAACCTGGGCGTAAGTTCCCGTGAGAGCGATGACGATGGCCCAGACGCCTTGCAGGGCGATGGCGATGACCGGAACGCGCGTGGGGGGATGGACCCAGGCGACGCTGCGAAAGAAGACGCGGTCTTCGGCCATCGCGAAATAGACGCGCGGAGCGGTGAGAATGGATTGGCCGAGAAAGCCGAAGGCGGAAAAGGCGATGCCCGCGGCGATGAGCGCGGCGCCGCGATTACCGAGGGCTCCGCGCATCACGGTGGAGGCCGGAGTGGTGGAGTTCGCGAGACCGACCGGACCGAGCGCGCGGACGTAAATGAAATTCACGGAAGTGTAAACGGCGATAACGCCGAGAACGCCGAGGACGAGGCCGCGAGGGAGAGTTGTGCGCGGGTCGCGGACTTCGCCGCCGAGGAAGCTGGAGGTCTGCCAGCCGCCATAGGCGAAGAGGACGGGAGTCATCGCGGAGCCGAAAGCGAGCGCGAGGTTGAGCGAAGGCGGCTGGTCGAGCAATGGGTGGAAAGAAATTTGCGAAGGACCGCTGCGGAGAAAGCTGACGAATTCGAGGACGCCGATGGCGGCGATGGCAGTGAGCGTCATAGCGGATTGCACGCGGCTGCCGGCGCGGACGCCTAGACAGTTGATAGCTGTTAGCAGGGCGAGTGCGGATGCGGCGATTAGCGAATCATTGATGGACCATTGGGTGAGTTCGAGGAAATAACGAGCGAAGGTGACAGCAACGGCGGCCATGCCGCCCGTTTGAATGACGAGAAGGAGCACCCAGCCGTAGAGAAACGCGACGCCGGGATGGAGGGCTTCGCGGAG
>Ga0070730_10003723_pt1 | contig 13589 bp, 15 predicted proteins | sample Coa_R1_3_FD_66447 | JGI IMG/M metagenome (GOLD analysis project Ga0070730, IMG submission 66447) | Surface soil microbial communities from Centralia Pennsylvania, which are recovering from an underground coalmine fire - Coalmine... | ecosystem: Environmental > Terrestrial > Soil > Unclassified ...
GAGAATTCAACGATTGTAGGATTGATGTAGACACGAAACTCGTCACTTTGATCTTTCGAGCGTGTTTTTGTCTCGCGCGGTTCTGTGACAAAGATCGTATAGTTCTCGGAAATCTGTGGAGCGGCAATACCAACCAGCTCATTTTGTCTCATAGTGTCACGCAAATCAGTAATGAGTTGTTCAACCTTTGTACTATCCCCATAACGAAGAGGCTTGTTCTTTGCTTTAAGCGCCGGATGACCGATTTGGATAGTTTGACGAGCAGGCATAGTTACAACTCCTTCTTGATCATCAATTTAGCAGTGAATCTGGTTTGAAATCCAATTGATTTGTAGAAGGCATTGGGGTTTGTGCCTTCCTCTGTTGCTAAGCAGTGCATCGTATTACCCTGTTTCTGTGATTGTGAAACACACCACAGTGTGGCTTGTTTACCAAACCCTTCTCCTCGAACAGAACGCAACGATCCGACATTGGAGATGTAGCCAATCCCTTTGTAGCTAGTGAGGGCAGACACAGCAACAGGTTCACTATCTTTGTAGGCAATGAAGTATGCAATCCGTCCTGAAGCGCGATGGTTCTTCCATGCTTCAGTTGCAGATTTGAGATATTCACCCAACTCTCCATAGGGATTCTTGGGATCATCTTTCTGATAACAATGGTCAAAGACATCAATAAACGTGTGCAAATCGCCCTCCGCTTGCACTTCCTTCACCGTTCCCAAATCCGATTCACTGACTTCAGAACCAGAGTAGAACATAAGTGAGTCTTCTGCGTCTTGCTCGTATCCGATGCGTGCGAATTTATCCGCCAAAGACTTTAAATCATCTCGATTCTCAAAGTAGAACGCAGGCTTACGACTAAGTGTCGTGAGCTTTGTTGCAACTTGGTGGATTTGATCATCAGATAGAACAGTGTTAACCAGAGCGTTATTCCAGAAAGAAGAAGAGTCTACCTTGCTGTGGCAAACCGTTGCAAACCCTAAATCAATCAGTTCATCGAAGGCAATACCACTTTGGAGCTCAAGATACGTTTGGAGGAATTGGTAGTTGGTCATATGAATACTTTTTATTCTGGCTTTTCAATATTTGAATAAAATACATGCTGAAATGGCCATTCTTGTGCAATCCACGCTTGAACAAAGTGAAATAATTTTGGATATAGACCTTGGTCATATGCTTGTTGCGTTACCCACATGTTGACGACAGCATCAGTCCCCTCTGGGGCAGTAATCCAGGGCTTTGACGTTGGATAAATATATAAACACCCTAAACACTTTGTTCCTTCCAGATTTGTTAATGTATATGCAAAAGACGTACCAAACTCAAACTCTCGCTGATGCCAACAAAGATCGATGAGATCGTCCTCGTGGGTCAGTGTAGAGTCCGGCCAGGATCCACCTCTGATTTGATGAATGATGGCAATGCTACTCATTACAGCTTCATAATCCATATCGACATCTTTTGCAGTTAGTTTCCGCAGCACAAAGTCAATTGTTTCTACTCTTTCTTTGGGAGTAAAAGAATCTGGAATAAAAGATTTTTGCTCAACATTCATATCAATTCCTTTTTGGCACCATTGTTTTTATAGATACTCACTAAATCAGGGAGCATCGCGGCAAAAATAATGAAAAATCCACCAGAAATAATGGAAAACGATAGTTGCTCGTGGAAGAAAAGCAAACCAAATAACACTCCGAATACAATTTCAAGGAGACCAATCAAACCACCAATACTAGCATCTACAAACTTAAAGCCTTCCACCACCAGCCAGAAAGAAATGAGACCAGCCGTGGCAAAGCCAAACATGGCCAACCAAGTGGGACTAAACGAAAATGGAATTTGTGGTTCCCCTAGCAGGATTGACAACGGCAAATGAGTAATCAGTATTCCAAGCCACACGAAAATTGACACTTGGAGTGAAGAAAACTTCTGCGTGGATTTTTTCGTCGTAGATACCTCGCCTCCGCTCGCAATACCGTTTACCACAGCAAGCAACATTGCAAAGATGGAGAATTTTGCTAGTGAAAGCCCGAAAATGAGTGTCAATCCTACAAATGCCAAGATTAAGGAAATAACTTTGATGACACCAATTTTCTCCCCCAGCAAAAATCTGCCAATAATGTATGACGTAATGAGGTACGTGGAATAAAAAATAAGCGTTGCTGTGCCAATATCTAAGTGATTGAAGGCATAATACAGCGGAGCTTGTGTTGCGATACCAAACCCAACAGCAGTCAGTAACCATTTCCAATCAGCAGCTTTAATTGGTTTTAAGTTCTTCGTCACTATTGCGAGGGGAATCAGAAAGAGTAGCACAAGTGCGCTCCGAGTCCATCCTTGAAAAAACACTCCGAATTCTGGACCAATCAGCCTTGACCATACGCCATAACTCCCAAAACCAATGGCAGAGACGAAAATCATCAAGTACCCTTTTAGTGAAAAATGATGTGAAGTCATAAGCAGTTTGTTTTCAGTTTCTTCATGTATTACTTTTTGCCATAGGTTGGTTACTCCGCAGCTTTCTTCAATTGCTCAAGAAGGTTATTCTCAACCTCAATTTCACCCGTACTCATGACTTTGTCATTGAATGCTTTGGTTTTTTCACCAGGGATAGATATTTCACTTACACCTTCTGCTTTTCTGGCAGATTTGATGCGTGTAATAATTGACGAAACTTCTTTCAAAAATGCTTTTTTCGTGGTGAGTATTTCTGGATCAATCGCCATAACCAGATTGCCAGCATTATCACTGTCATCATTAAATGAATCTGCTTGGACTAACGCACCAGCGAAAATTTGAACAATCAACGCTAATCCAGAGCCTTTGTGTCCACCAAAAGTTTTTATTGCGCCAGACATAATTTCTGCTGGATCCTGAGTTGGTTTGCCATCTTTATCATAACCAAGACCTTCAGGCAATGTTTTGCCAGCTGTTTTTGCCTCGATCAATCCATAGTAAGCAATTGCCGAAGTGGACATATCTAAAATGATTGGATCATTTTCTGTGGGAATTCCGTATGCCATGGGGTTCGTACAAAACAAAGCTTCTGTCGAACCATAGGGAGCAGTTGTTTGAAAAGGGGCTGACGCATACGCAATACCAATTAGTCCTTGATCTGCAATTTTCTTTGCATAGTATCCTAAAGCCCCAGTAGATTCTGAAGAACCGAAATTGCCGACAATTCCTACACCTGATTTTTTTGCTTTTTGAATGGCGGTGTCAGCAGCTAAGTCCATAACGATCATTGCGTGAGTTCTTTTTCCGTCAAATAGAGCAGAAACGGGAGTCTCTTTGACAATTTTAGGAGTTTCAATATTATCTCTCTTCGGTATTCCTTTCCCAATGAGTTTAACGACACCCTGGTTATTTCCTCGCAATTGTGCGTACATCAGAATTTCAGCAATCGTGGATACTGCTGTGTCATCATGTCCTTGCTTCTTTAATGCTTTTTCAACGAGCTGTCGCAACTCCATTATTTGAATCTTCATAGTCTTTCTCCCATAAATGTTCTTATGGCGATTTTACACTGAACTGTATCAAACCTAAAGCCATCAATATTGACCAAAAATAGGAGACAATAGAACTGCTTTATATACTAGCGATTTGAACAGCAATTTCTTCCGGCGTAAACCAGAGATTCATCACCTCGTGAATCCTTTTAAGGGATGCTACAATCTGTTCGACGTAATTCCGGCTCTGGTCGCAGCAAATATTTCCACCGGTTCGGGTTTTTAAAAAACTGGTTTACTAAATGTAATCATTTTCTACAGCATTCTCTCTTGCATTTTCCCCAACTCGGTAGATAATCTCTTCAGTTTGTTGTAAGTGCGTTAAAGAATTTTCCTGCCCTACTCTGTTTTGTTTTTTGGTCGCACGACCAAAGAAAGGTTGTATGGGCAACGAAGTTCTCAAAAACTCCCTCAAATCTGTCCGCCGTTTTCAGTCACAACTCAAAGCTTCTTTATTGCTCATTTTCATCGGTGTCCTCATTATTGCAGGCGCCGTTGTGTACTATCGCCGTAACCACCGCATGGGCGAGGTGTTGCCAACTGCTGTGAGCGACGTAAATATTGGGAATTTGGAGCTCACGAAGCCTGCAACTCCCAGTACTGTTGAAAAAACGAAACAACCGATGGCGAAAAAAGTTGCAGTTGTAGAAAATAATGCCAATGGGCAATTTGTGGTGAAACCAAGTATGAAGCATTACGAATATGCAATACAACGGCGAACAACTCGTGCCACCTTCCAAACCTACCGCGTGAAAAAGGGCGACTCACTGTGGAAAATTGCGATGCAACACTACCACAATGGCCACCGTTGGACGCAAATTTATCGTCTCAACCATCGCGCAATTGGCGGCAACCCGCATCACATTTTTGTGGGGACGCGCTTGGTGTTGCTGCAGCGATAGATCGCTACCCAAAAATTTGGCCGAATCCTCTCTTTTGATCTGAAACTGAAGCGTGTAAAATAGACTCTCGTGAATTGCGATCTGTATTTGTGAAGACTTGCGAGATTAGTTCACTGGCAGAACGGCTCCTTCCCAAGGAGCAGAAGCGGGTCCGATTCCCGTATCTCGCTCAGACGGGAGACTATATGGACAAAGACGATGAAGTGTTTGCAAGTGCAATAAAGGCAGCCCTGAACCATATCGCAAGAGTCAAAGAAGGCAGAGAGCTTTTAAGTCAGGGTAAGCCCTTAAGTGAAATGAAGACTGAAATTACGGGTGCGAGCGATGAATTATTTCGCAGGAGAAGACAGCTCGACCTTGATAGAATCAACAGTATGACCAAAGAGGAGCTCGAGAAACAGCTGACCACTGTTCGACAAATGATTGATTCTGTTTCTCATTCTAAACATGGTGGAACATCTGAATTTGAATGGGAGCGCATAATGATTGAGAAAAAACTGGAGGAACTCGGTTGAAACCCCCCTTCCCCACCTTTTCCAAAAACGGCACAGTCCTTCCGATCAGCGAAGCGACAGTTTCCTTACTTAACATCGAATATAGTTATGGTTATGGTGTCTACGAAACGCTGAAGCTGCGCAACAAAATTCTGTACTTTGTCGACCAGCATTTAGAACGGCTCGAGCATTCACTGCGCACGATTGAGATTTCGTCACAATACACCACAACTGAAATCAAAAAGTTTCTCTTTGAGTTTGTGGAAAGTTTGGCGGTTGATTCGTGTAACATAAAAATTCTAGTGATCGGAGGACCTGACACAGCAATATATATTTTTGCTTCAGCGCCATTATTTCCCGACCGTAAACTTTACCAAAAAGGTGCGCGTCTCATGACGTATGAATACGAGCGGCTTTTTCCCACAGCAAAAACGCTGAACATGCTGCCCAGCTACATCGCATACAAAAAAGCTCAGGAACATGGTTGCTACGACGCGCTGCTAATTGACCACAACCAAATAATTCTAGAAGGAACCCGGACAAATTTTTGCCTCATCAAAGACAAAACAATATTTCATGCACCACGTCAGAGAATTCTTGGAGGGGTCACACTCCTAACACTATCTCAAGTTGCTCAGGTAAATGGTTTTGAGTTGGTGGAAAAAGAAGTGCCACTCCAAAATCTACAAGATTACGACGGTGCGTTTATCACAAGCACGAGCACGAAAATTATGCCGGTGGCTCAAGTAAACGACTTTGTGTATCCACAAATTCCCGAATCCGTACACAAACTGGTGTCCCTCTACGATGAATTTCTCGACCGAAGTCAGGGTGTTTACTTGATATAGAGGTGTGGGCTTGTTAAAATGCGGAAGATTGGGCCGAAAAGCGCCCAGTTGAAACGCCAGGATAACTCAGCTGGTAGAGTAGCGGTATCGTAAACCGCAAGTCGCGGGTTCGATCCCCGCTCCTGGCTCACAATTTACCTGCTACAATCTTTACATATGGCTTTTCAATCCTCTTCTTACTCCACCCCTCAGTACGCACCTTCTCGCCGCTCAAAAAAGGAACAGCAAAAAATTATTAAGCAGATTGCGATTTTTTTCTTGCTCGCGTGCGCACTAGGTGCCCTTTTTGTTTCTGTCGTCATCCCGGGTATCGTCCGTCTTGCAGGAAATAATAGTCCGGTGAATGCGCCGGTTGTCGATGATACGTTACCACCTCAGCCGCCATCGCTTTCTGCTCCTGCACTGGCTACTTCGAGCGCGAGTCTTTCGATTTCTGGTTTTTCTGAACCAGGTCAACACATTATTGTGCAAGACAATGGCCAACAGATTGCCCAAGCTGATACACAAGGCGACGGGAGTTTTCAAGCCAGCCTAACACTAACAAAAGGTGACAACCATTTAAGCGCCTACGCTATTGATCAAAAAAACCAGCATTCGCCGAACAGTAGTGAATACATCGTGACGTTTAATGACCAGCCACCGAAGCTGGATATTTCTCAGCCACAGGATAAACAGGCAATTCAAGGGAAAAACAACCAAAACATGACTATCAAAGGGCAAACTGATAAAAATGTGCGCGTGTACCTGAACGGCAACCTCATTTTTACGCATGATGATGGTAGTTTCACGACTTTACAAATGTTGCAAACAGGCGATAACACGCTCGACCTCAAAGCCATCGATCAGGCTGGGAATACAACTGAAAAAACGCTCACAGTGAACTATCACGATTGAGGCTGACGATCATTCCCCCAAAATAAAAAACCACAAATGGATAAAAGAGTGTTGCATTAAACAAGCCGTGGCACAAAATTGCCAGAAAACTCGTGAATAGCCACAACTGCATCTTTTGGAAAACGAAGAAGTAGTGCGCCAAAATTATTGCAAATAATACTAATCCCACAAAGCCGGTACTCTCCAAAATGAAAATAAACCAGTTTGAAGTAACGTGTGTATGCGTGGGCTGGCCGTAGATTTGGGGTGGCACAATAATCGGGACAAAGATACCTTTGCCGGTGATGAGTTCGAGCGGTTTCATACTACTTATTGTTTCGCGAATATCGCTTGTTCTTGCCGTCACGGAAGCCGTTCGTTCAAGCCTTACTCCCTCGCCGCCCGAACGTGGCAAAACCGGTAATGCGGCAACCAAAAAAATACAGTAAAAGAGTCCAAACACGAGTTCTCGTTTGATTTTTTTGCGAAAAAAATGAAAAACTGCAAAACCCTCACCAACCAAAAAAGCGAGATATGTGGCGCGCGAGTAAGTCAGTAAAATACCGACCAAACACGCAATCGATAATACAAACTTCAATACATAAAAATGGCGCCGGTGTTCTTTGGAAAGATCATGGATGACTTTTTCCAGCTGTTCAAACGAGACACTTTGTCCAAGAAAAAAGGTGAGAACAAGGATGATGCCGGTAAAGCCCGGATCGAAAAGTGTGGAAATCAACCGTGCATAATGGTCATCCCATCCCAAGAAAAAAAGGAAGCGAGTGTCTGGAACAAAAATATATTGGAGGAAACCGAAATATAAAAACAACATCCCTAAACCAAAAAATGCCCAAAAAATAATGACGCGAGTCAGAAGTTTTTGGGTGATGAGAAATTGCAGAAGTACAATGAAGTTGAAATACATAAAAAGTCGGAGGAGAAAAAGCAGAGCGGTGACAACTGCTTCGTGATGGATGGTTGCGAAAGCTAACCCGACCGCGATCCAAATAAGAAATATTTTTTCAACGAGCGATCGATTAAGCCAAAAGTCCCACACAAAACGGCGAAATTTTGGTGAAGTCATAAACGTCAGTCCAATCCACCCAAAAATCAATAATTCGTGAATATAGACAGCCACTCCCGGTTGCACTTCAATACGTTGAAGTTGGCCAAGTGACACCAAGCAAATAACGAGACCAAACAGGAATTGCACCCAAAATTCGGAAGCAAAGAAAAGTTTACGAATGGTTTTTTTCATAGAGTGTTGCGCGCACGCCCGCAGAATGAATGCTCATCATTGTTGCGTAGATTAATCCTCGCCAGCCATCCAAAAAGCCAAGTTTCAAAAAATAATTGACGAAAAATTTTGCTGGTGGGTATAGTAATAATTGCCACAATTGAAAACGTTCGCCATTTTTTGCGCGAAGTTGGGCTTCAATTTGGATATAAAAAATAATTTTTTGCAGAAATTCGGAAACCGATTGATGGGCATAGTGGCGCAAAATAATTCCCGAGTCAATGGTGTTGCCTTCAACTTTTGCGACTTCGTGGACTGCTCGTTCAAAGTGTGCAGAATTTTTTTTCATAATGCGCAACAATCGCACATTTCCCACCTCGCCCCAATGCAGTTCTTTACCCAAAAAAATATCGACGCGTTTCACCGTCATTCCCGAAATATTTGGTTGGTTGAGGAGTGGTTCAAGTAATTTTGGTGTAGCCTCATCAACAACTTCGTCACTGTCAACAAAAAAAACCCAGTCATGTTTTATTTCATGTAAGGCATCATTGCGAACTTGTGCAAAATCACTAATAGCTATTTTATTCTCAACTGCCTTAACTTCACTCGCCCACCCAACAGAAGCAACACAGTCTCTCAGTCTCGCATCATCGCGGTGTTTCAAAATAATGACAGAGATTGGTAAGGTCATAGTTTGTGCCACCAATATACATCAACCGTAGGAAATGCAATATGTTGGTAGGCAGACGCATTTGGCAGCGCAAAATTTTTGGGCTCGACATCAAAAGTTTCCCCGCTTTGGTCTTCCTGTACGTTCTGTTCGGCGAGCATCCAACGCAGGTTGTCAAAATATGTTTCAAATTTTCCTTCTGGTTGCGTAGTAATGTAATGCAGTTTGCCGTGGCTGAGCAAGGCAGTGGTCGTAGCGACTTGTCTTTGCTCAGCGACTGATGGACCATAATTAAACGCCGCAGAAGTGTCCACAAAAAAATGATTTTGGTAAATTGCATACGTATTAAAACTCGCATAAATAATGAGAATTACTGAAGCAAACAGCTTTCCCACTAATCGTTGTTTCCATATTTTCGCGATTCCCACGCCAAACCAAATTGCGCCAAAAATAAAGAATGGTGGAAAGTATGCTTCTGAAGGGCTGCTGTGAATGAAGTATGCAACGAAAAGAATTGCAGTTGCAAGCAAGCTCAGTTCCAAAACCGGTGCAACTTTTTTCTTTTGGATAACTTGTAAAAGAACTGCGCCAAAACCAACCAAACACACGACTCCACACAAACCCGCGAGCCAATAGTTATCAACACTCGCGACTCTTACTAAGTAACCAGTAAAATCGCTCACTGTGCCGCCCAATCGTTGGAGCGAAAAGACGTGTTGTTGCTTGTAACCAAAAAAAGCCACGATGCGGTAAACAACCCAAACTGCAAAACCTCCCAAATGAGTAAAGCGGTGGGTGAAGTCATAAATCAGTTGCGGTAAGAGCCCGATAACAACCGCAAGCACACCCTCGCCTACTGTCCGCAACCGAATTTTCCGCCACGAATACCGCCGCCACGCGATATAGGGAATGAGCAAAAATAAAGGCGTGTTTGCAAGCTCAAATTGAAACAAAAAACAAAAAGCGAGTACTACCCAAAAAAAACTGAACTTCCGTTTTTGCCAAAAGTTCATAAGTGCAAAAAGATATATAACCAGCGCGAGCGGAATAAGCGTTGGATGGTATGGCACTCGTCCGTGCGCAATGGCGAGGGGTGAAAACGCAAGAAAAAACGCGCTGAGTGCTGCGATGGTTTTGTCAGTATAGAGTGTCAAAAGCTCATACAACAAAATAATTGCTAGGACACTAATAAATGCAAACACGAGGCCGTACACGAGTAAATGGTATCCTGCAAAAAGATACACAGCCATTTCCAACCAAATTGTGAGTGGACCTTGGTGGAAGCGTGGCACGCTAGAAGGAATGCCTAAAAGAGGAATTTGGTGTGCTTGCACCGATTGGGCTGCAACTAATAAGTCACGCGCTGCATCTCCAAATAAAATTTGTAGACGATTCAACTGCCAAACGCGCAGTAACGTTGCGGCAAAAATAATAACCAAAATCGCGATAGTCTGTTTATTTTTCAACAAAAACCCTCCGTAAGCCGAAAAATAAAATTGGGATAACCAATAGGCGCGCAATCAAAACTCCGGTGGCCGCTCCCACCAATCCATAATGTTGACTAAGTAAAATAACTAAAACGATGAGCGACGCACAGTTCACAAATAAACTGAGATTTGACCAATGGTAATGTTTACTCGCGGTGAATACAGCAGTAGCGAGGGCGTTAAAACTCTGTACTAAACTAGCTAAAATTAAGGGGCGCACAATAGGAATAATACCCACCCATTGTTGACCAAGGAAAAATAATACAATAAACCGTGGGAAAAGGAAAAATGGTGTGGCAATCACTAGAAATCCACCTAGCGATACCGCGGCCGTGCGCCAAAATGCACGGCGCAAGCGACGCCGCTCTTCAGAAATTTTGACATAAATCGGAAATGTTCCGTACTGTACCGACTTTGCAAACTCCAGTGTAAATTTGTGGGTGAGACTGTAGCCGTTGCTGTACAAACCCAGCTCTGTTGTACCCAGCACCTTACCAACTAATAAATTATCTGTGTTTTCGACAAGATAACTCAAAATGGAGTTGATGTTCAGCCCACGCGCGTTCAAGAAAATTTCACGCGCACGCGAACGGATAAACACAAACTGTGGTCGAATAGTAAAAAATATAAAAGAAATACAGACTTCAAAAATGCCCGAAATCATCATCGAAAATACCAGCACAAAAACGCTGTGGAAAAGAAAGGCGAGAATGATTGCCGCCAACGCTTCGACGGCTGTGAGCGACAGATGATACACAGAATCATGGATAAATTGGAGGTTTTTATACAGCGACACAATCGCGGGATTAATGAAGCCTTTAATCAGTGGGATAAATGATGCGACCGCAAATAACATCAATAATCGCTCTTCGTGGAAGAATTGTTGCATGCCAAAACCAGACAGGATCATCAAAATACTAATGACCAGACCGCGGATAATCGCAATCACCCAAGCGGTGTTCACATAGTAACTCAAACTATTTTTCGACTGGACAATCGTTGTGTTAATTCCCGTCTCAGTGAGTGCTTCCAACAACCCTTCCATGATAATAACGTACTGGGCCAAGCCAAAATCGTATGGTGTAAGCAAGCGGGCGAGAATATAAATTTTCACCGCCGTCACACCGACCGTGAGGATCTTCATCACCACATTTAGACTGGAACCTTTGAATGCGTGTTTCGAGTAACCCATGCGGTTTATTGTAAGGCCATTTCCCTATACGCTCTAGTTGCAACTCGCAGAAAATGCCAGCATAATACAAACCTATGGAAAACCTCTTCCGCGCCCTTGGCAGCTTTGTTTTGGACATCATTGAAACCGTTGTTATCGCCCTTTCGATTTTTCTCGTCATTTATTTATTCGTCGCTTCGCCACACCAAGTGAATGGGCAATCGATGGTACCGAATTTTCAAAGCGGTGAGTATGTTCTATCTGATAAAGTGAGTTATCGTTTTAGTAACCCCAAGCGTGGAGATGTGATCGTTTTCCATGCGCCTCCAGCCGCAAACTGTCCACAGGGTACTGGTTGCGACTTTATTAAACGAGTTATTGGTTTGCCAGGAGAAACAATGGCCGTGCACGACAACCATATTTACGTAAATAACCAGGCAGTCGATGAGCCATATATTCCGAAGGATTTTGAAATTTTGCCAGGTCCAGCAACAAAGGATAAAACAATTACGCTAGCTGACGATGAGTTTTTTGTGTGTGGAGACAACCGCCCGTACTCAAGCGACTCGCGCTCTTGGGGACCAATCAAAAAATCGGACATTGTTGGCAGGGCGATTTTCCGCTACTGGCCACTCAATGTAGCAGGGCCAATTCCCCACCCAACATATCCATTTTAATTTTTCTGGACTAGGTGCACGATCTTTTCTAGCTCTGCTTGGGTCTGTTCTATCGTGCCGGTAAACACAAACGTCACTTTGGTTTGGCGAGCTGAACGCACGAGTTTTACTTTTGCGCGCTCTGAAGAAAAAAGATTTTGCAGAGCATTCTGCCATTGGTCAATTTCGGCGTTGTGGTTCGTTTTCTTGCCAGTCGGTGCAACCGTTTGGCCGATTGCTTCTTTGAAGCGACGCGCGAGTTCTTCGGCGCGACGGACCGAAGCGCCTTCTTTCAAAATGATTTTGTAGCACTCAATCATTGAGCGTTCGTCTTCAATGCCGGCTATGGCTCTCGCGTGGCCCTCAGTAATGATCCCACTCGCGAGACCGTCTTTAATTGCATCAGGTAGATTGAGCATTCGGACGGTATTACTGACGTATGCCAGCGACTTCCCCACCTTTTCAGAAATTTGGTTTTGCGTGTACTTGAAGTCACGCATGAGTTGTTGGAACGCTTGTGCACGCTCAATTGCCGAAAGATCTAAGCGTTGCACATTTTCGATGATTGCCATTTCCAACATACCTTTTGGCGTTGTGTTTTTGACAATCACTGGCACTTCCTGAAGGCCCGCAGCTTTGGCGGCGCGCCAGCGCCGCTCACCAGCAATAATTTGATAACCCGCTGGGGTATGAGCCACAATAATTGGTTCGAGGATGCCGTAGTTTTTAACTGATTGCACCAACTCATCAAGTTGTTCTTTGATAATTTTGCCGCGCGGTTGCAGTGGATTTGGTTGAAGTTGGGTAATTGGTAAGATAGTAGGGGTAGGAGTAGAGTTCGGCATAGCTACTATATATAACACACAAGTATGGAGATCAACAGCGGAAGCTAAAACGTGTTACTCGACATTCACAACAGATCTGCCCCATTTTTTGGTGAATTTTACGACACCGTTAAGCATTGCAAAAATAGTTTGGTCTTGACCCATGCCGACACCTTTGCCAGCTTTGTACTTTGCACCGCGTTGGCGCAAAATAATATTACCAGTCGTGACTTTTTCACCGGCGAATTTTTTGATGCCCAAACGCTTTCCTTTACGTTGATGATGTTGGCGGACTGATCCACCGGCTTTGACGTGTGACATAGTTCTTTATTTTCTAAATGTAAAAATCCAAATTTGTCGCTGGACTATCGCTTGAGGGCGAGCGTACAAGACTGGTTCGGAGAGGGCAGTATAACCAAGAGTTTGCAACTTGTCAATCATTTTCTCGAGAGAAAAACTCTGTTTGCCTGCCTGCACAAAGGGAAAAATAATGACAACTCTCGCATCTTGGGCCAAAAGTTTCGTCCAGTTCTTAAATGCGCCTAAGTACATCTTCTCAAGACCTTTAAAAATATTTGGGAGCTGAGTGGGATTTGGCGTGGGTTTTCCGAGAAACGGTTCTGTCACAATGGCATCAACTGGTGCACCAATTTGAGTTGGCTGAACTGTCGTGGCATCCGCCGCAAAAACTTTCCAGAGATTTTTTTCAAGTTGGTATGCTTCCTCAAACCATTTGAGATTCGTTTCAGTGCCTTGAACTGAATCTTTATCCAAGTCAGAGCCAATAACTGCGTAGTTACTGAGCAAACCTTCCATCAATACTGTGCCGCTGCCGCAAAATGGATCGTAAAGTCGAAGCTGTGTATTGCCGATTCCCTTTTTGCTCAAATTCACCATAACTCGGGCCAGTTTTGGCGGT
>Ga0070730_10003724_pt1 | contig 13587 bp, 7 predicted proteins | sample Coa_R1_3_FD_66447 | JGI IMG/M metagenome (GOLD analysis project Ga0070730, IMG submission 66447) | Surface soil microbial communities from Centralia Pennsylvania, which are recovering from an underground coalmine fire - Coalmine... | ecosystem: Environmental > Terrestrial > Soil > Unclassified ...
GTAGTAGCGGTAGGCGTCGAATCCCTCGACCTTTGCACCGAAGGTGGTTTCGATGGCGGCCCGGACTCTGTTCGCCTGCTCCTTGTAGGGCTCGATTTCGGTTTCCGGCCTGCCGAGTTCATGGCCTAGCAGTACCGCCGAATTCAGCGCGTCGAAGTACAGCGCGGAGCTGCAGAGATTGGCTTTCCCCGCAGGAAAGCGGCCTTCCAATTCATCGCTCTCGGAAGCGACGACGCCTTGCGCGTTCACTCTGCGCCGGCAGTATTCCAGGCACCACGTGATCAGCCTCCACAGTTCGTCTCCCCTCGCGCGATCCCCGTACGCGAGCGCGAATCGCGCCGCGCCATACGCGATCATGGCCATATCGCCGCGATCGCCGGGACCGTACCAGGGACTAGTTCCTTCGGCGGCAATCGCATTGGGAAGGGGCTTGTAGTCCGGATTCACGTATCGGGCGAAGAGGCGGAGCGCATTGATGGCGCCCTCATTGGCGGCGCCGTCACCAAGAAACGGAAAGAACGGGTTGGCGTATTCGATTTGATCGTTGGCCCAAATGGTGGCGTAGCCGCCGCCGCCCGACCCATGCATCAGGCCACCCTTGGTTTTGTAAATACTCTCGGCCGCACGGATTTTCGCGAAGGCGAACGCTGTGTTGAGCAGCGGATCTGGCGTCTCGAGCTGGAGTGCGGAGAGGAAACCGTCGACGCGCTCGCGACGGGCTCTTTCTTCCGCATCCACGTCGACGTGCAGCTTTCCGGTTCGGGCTTCCCTCGCACTGTACGCCAGCGCAAAGCTCACTCTCTCTCCCTGTTCCACGGTCCTGGTCCCCGGTTCAAGCACTTCAGCCGAGATGACATATTCGCCGGTCACGCCGCGCGCGGCACCGGTGCGGACAATCTTTTGCGTGTCCTCGATTTCGATCGCGACTCTCCTGGCGGAGCGGTTCGTGAACGTATATTTCTCAAGGACCAGTGGATTCTCCCTGGATGGGAACAGAGTGCGCGTTAAGGCGATCTCTTTCTCGTTGCCGAGTACGCTGTCCACAGTCATCAGACCCCGGTGGTGGAAACCGGCCACCATCTCATTTCCGGCGAGCCTTCCATCGATGAAGATGCGCGGAGAGTCCGCTTCGGTGAAAACGTAACTTAGTGTTCCTGATTTATCGTTCGGAACCGTCCGCAGCGCAGGAAATGCCAGGCGCAGCGTCAGAATGAGCGAGGCATTCTGTCGCACGCCGTAGGTTGCGATCACCGAGACCTTGCTGCCGCTCATCTCGATGTGATCCTGGTGAGCGTCGCCGGGATGAACGTCCCACGTAATCCCTCCGTCACTGGCGAGCTTCCACCGGGTCTGCGCTTGCGCGAACTGCGAAGAGCACAGGAGCATGGCGAAGGCGGCGCCGGGGCAAACGCGTTTGGCGCGATTCACTAGTCGCATGACGTCATGATCTCCGCAAGCTCACAGTTTCGGATGGCGCAAGTGCCATTCGGTCGAGTCCTGGTAGGCCTTGGCCAGCGCGAGCATTTGCACTTCGCCGAAAACGCGTCCGATGAACGTCAGGCTGGTCGGATTTCCTTTTTCATTGAAGCCGTGAGGCAACAGAACGCACGGCTGGCCGGTCAGGTTTGTTACCTGGGTGTTCAAGGTTGCCATGGGGTTCGGCGTGTAGTCGGAATAGTCGAAGGGAACGACATACACATCGATATCCGCCATGACGCGCGCCATTTTGCGCATTAAGAGGCCGCGAACGCGATTGGCATCCAGATACTCGGCGGCTGGAAGCAGCCTCACGGCATTTTGATTGACGACGCGATCCTGGCGTACCAGATCGGCGGGACGAGTTTGAATCGGGTCTTTCAGGGCGGCGTTTGCCTCGCCCCAAAGAATCAGGCCGGGATCCATGTCCGCGTGCTCCGGCAGACTCACCTCGCGCAGCGACACACCGAGGCTGCGCAGTTTCTCCAGCGCCGCGGCATCGTTGGCATTGGTTTTCGCGGTCTGCCGGGTGTCTACAAAAGCGGCCTTGAGATAGCCCACACGCAGCTTCCGGATGTCGAGACCGGCATCCCAATTGAAGGGCACATCCTGGACGGCGAGGTCTTGATCGTCGGGGCCATGGATCGCCGCCAGCACTAGCGCGCAATCTTCGACACTGCGGCACATGGGGCCGATTTTATCGAGGCTCCAGCTCAACGCCATGGCGCCGTGGCGGCTGACGCGGCCGAACGTTGGCCGCAGTCCGGTGACGCCGCAGACACCCGAGGGTTCCACAATCGACCCCAAAGTTTCCGTGCCGACGGAGAAGCCGACGAGTCCGGCGGCGGTCGCCGAGCCGGGGCCGGCAGATGAACCTTGCGAGCCCATGGAGAGATCCCAGGGATTTTTCGTCTGCCCGCCGAACCAGACATCGTCGAGCGCGAGTTCGCCGGTTGCCAGCTTTGCCACCAGCACCGCGCCGGCGGCGTGAAGACGGGAGACAACGGTGGCATCCTGGTCGATGACGCGCGTCTTGAACGGCGCCGCGCCCCACGTGGTGGGATAGCCTTTGGCCGCGCACAGATCCTTGATTCCCCACGGAATCCCATGCAACGGGCCACGATGATTGCCCGCCGCGATCTCACGATCGGCATCGCGCGCCTGCCGCATGGCCAAATCTTCGGTGAGCGTGACGGCGCACGCGAGCTTTGGATTGTAGCGTTTCAGGCGGCCGAGATACATTTCGGTCAGCTCGACCGATTTGACTTGCTTGGTGCGAATCAGCTCGGCGAGTTGGGTGACCGGCAAGAACGCCGCGTCCTCGATGTTTTGCGGGCGCGTTACGCTAACGGGTTTGGCGGCACGAAATGGACGTCGGGTGCGATCGATTTTCATCCCGGGTACGACGGGATTGAAGTAGAAGGGCAGCGCGACGGCGTTGTCCAGCGGGATTTTATGAAGCATTTCGTATTGCGCGAGACTTTGATTGACGCCTTCGAGCATGGCGTCGAGCTCGCGATCGGTAAACGACAGGCCCGCCACGCCGGCCGCATCGCGCAGCATGTCCCTGGTGATGCGCCCCGGCTTTTTTTCCTGCACCTGCGCCCACAGCGCGGCGGGGAGCAGTGCCGAGCCTCCGAAGAATGACAGGAATGCACGCCGGTCCGCGATGTTCATGAGAACCTCCTGAAGGATACGAGGTTACTACAGCGATGGGAATTGTTCGCGGAAAGTCTGAGCCGCCACGCCTCACACCATCAAAAAATCTAGCGGCTTGCCATTGTTGCCGATCTTGACCGGGCGGCCGATGTTGCTGACGTATTCTTTTTCGGGATCGATGCCCAGCTTGCGGTAGAGCGTGGCGGCGAGGTCGGCGACCTGCACGGGATTGTCTTTCACGAACCCGCCTTTGTCATCCGTCGTGCCGTAAACACGGCCTCCGGTGATGCCGCCGCCCGCCATGGCGAGTGAAAAAGCGCTGGGCCAGTGATCGCGGCCGCCGCCGGCGTTGATCTCCGGGGTGCGGCCAAATTCGCCGGTGACGATGACGATCGTGCTTTCGAGCATGCCGCGCTGGTGGAGATCTTCGAGCAGCGCCGAATATGCGCGGTCGAGCTCGGGCAGGAACGTATTTTGCAAGAGCGGGAAAATGTTCTTGTGATGATCGTAGACGTTGAATCCGCGTGAGACGGTCACGAAGCGCACGCCCGATTCGACTAAACGCCGCGCGAGGAGTACGCCCTGGCCGAGCGAGGTGCGGCCGTAGCGGTCGCGCACGTTCTCCGGCTCGTTCTCGATCTGAAATGCCTTCTTGGCCTGCGCGGAGTGCATCAGCGTGAACGCCGTCTGGTAATACGAATCCATGCTCTCGCTGATGCCGCTGGTATCGAGCCGGCGGAATTCGTCATCCACCAGGGCGAGCAGCGAACGGCGGCGGTCCATGCGCGACCAATCCACGCCCATAGGCAAGTCGAGGTCGCGCACCTTATAGCCGTCGGCGTTCGGATTTCCGGCGTTGAACGGGTTGTACTTGGTGCTGAGAAATCCGGACTTCTCCCAGCTTCCGGTGACGGAGGGAATCGAAACGGCGGGTGGTAAATCGGTGCGCGGCCCGAGTTCCTTCGAGACCACCGTCTGCATGGCCGGGAACTGGATCGTGCCGAGCGGCTCATGCCCGCTACAAATCAGCGCGAGCGCCGATTCGTGCGAGACCAGCTTGTGCGTCATGGAGCGGATGATGACGAATTTGTCAGCCTGTTTCGCGGTCATCGGCAAGTGTTCTGCGATGCGGATGCCCGGGACATTGGTCTCGATAGGCTTGAACTGGCTGCGATATTTCGAGTCGGCATCGGGCTTGGGATCCCAGCTATCCATCTGACTGATGCCGCCGCTGAGCAATAGATGGATCACCGCAATGTCGCGCTTTGCAGGCGTGGGTGATTGCGCGCGAAGGCGCAGCACATCGCCATAGCCGATGAAGCCGAACAGACTAAGTGAGCCGACTTTCAGAAATGCGCGACGATCGAAATCGTTGTACATAGTGGCCTCAATGATTGAAGATGAATGCCTTCGAATTGAAAATGGTCCACAGCACGTCCTCGAAGGCCTGGCGGCGGGCGTTGGCGCTTCCGCCACCGCTCTGGATGGCGGCGATTACGTGCGCGGTTTCGCGCTCAGTCGGCGGATGCACCAGCGTGGCCATGAAGAGGCGCCGCGTGATTTCCTCGTCGGTCTGCGACTTGTCGGCGAGCCAGCGGTCGAGCGTACCGTCTCTTCCGGTGATCTGGTTCTGGATGGTCTGCCCGCTGATCAGGTGCATTGCCTGCGCCACGTCGGACGAATTATCGCGCTCGCAAATCACTTCACGCGCTTTCAACCGGCCGAAAGTCTGCAGGAAATAGGTGGGCGCGCCTTGCGGGATGGTCATGGCGCGCGTGCCCGGCATGTAGCCCGGGAAATTCTCCGTAACGCCGGTGACTTCGGCCATCGAGTCGATTAGTTCCTCGGCGAGCAGGCGCCGCACATAGTAACGCGAGTAGTTCAGCGTATCTGCGCGATTGGTTTCGTTAGGGACGCTGGATAACTGGTACGCGCGCGAATTCAGAATCATGCGGATGGTGTGCTTAAGGTGGTAGCCGTGCGCGACGAAGTCTTTGGCCAGCGCGTCGAGAAGCGCTTCGTTGGTCGGCGGGTTGGTTACACGAAAATCGTCGAGCGGCTCGACGATGCCGCGACCCATGTAGTGCTTGAACACTCGGTTCACGATGGCGCGCGCGAACCATGGATTTTCCGGAGCCGTGATCCACTTGGCCAGCTTGATTCGGATATCTTCATCGAGGCCCTCGGTTTCGGTCGGGCCATCGAGGTACTTGGCTTCCACGCGCTTCTTGGTCTTGGGGCTGACGACTTCACCGGCGGGCTTCAGCGTGATTTCGCTCTCGTCGTTCTCATAGGTGTCCTTCACGCCCATGCGCCCGAAGAATGCCGCGAAACCCCAGAAGTCTTCCTGCGTCCATTTTTCCCATGGATGGTTGTGGCAGCGAGAGCATTCCAGGCGCAGGCCCAGAAAAACCTGGCTGACGTTGGTGGCGATGTTATCCGGCTCGGAGAATTCGGTGATGTAGTAAAAGTTCGAGGCGGGATTGAAATAGAGGTTGCCGGAGGCTGTGATCAGCTCGGTGGCAAACTGGTTGTATGGTTTGTCCTCCATCATCGCCTTGCGAAGCCAGCTGTACATCAGGCGACCGCCCTTGGACCGCTGATCGTAGAGGCCCACGCGTAACAAGTCTCCGAAGCGGGTGGCCCAGACTTCGGCGAACTCCGGCCGCTCCATCAGCTCGTCGATCCGCTTGGCGCGCTTTTGCGGGTCGGTTGACTCGATGAATCGCGCGCTCTCGTCGAGCGTCGGCAGCAAGCCAATGGTGTCGAGGTAGACGCGGCGCACAAACTCGCGATCGGAGCTGAGCTGCGATGGCACAACATTCACGCGCTTCAGCTTCGAAAAAACCAACTCGTCGATGAAATTGTTGCGCGGCACTTCCGGATAGTCTCTCATCGGCGGTGTTTCGATCACAGCGATGCGGGCGGCCACGGCCTTGCCAAGCGTGCGCACCATGATGGCGGTCTCGCCGGCGCGCTTGGCGGAGATCTCGCCGTTGGGGCTCACGTCCAAAACCGATTCGTCGTTGGCGGAGTACTGCACTTTGCGCGTGAGGTCTTCGGTCGAGCCGTCCGTATAAGTTCCGGAAACCGAAAGCTGCTGCTTCGACTTGAGACCCACCAGCGTCACTTCCTCGGGTATGACGCGGATTGTCTTCAGGCGCGGCGATCCGGCGCTGTCGTATGTGGCGCCGTCCTTGAGCCAGTCCAGAATCGCTTCGTATTCGAGCGATCCGACCTTGAAGCGCTCGCCGCCGCCATGGGGCGTGCTGAACGTAGGCTTCATCAGAATCAGGCTCTTGGCGGGATCCGTGCGGTTGATGCGCCGGCCGTCTTGCGCTTTCACGATGGCCTCGTAATCGAGATCGGGCTCATAGCCGAACAGCGAAAGTTTGAACCCAGCCTGGCCGCGGATGGATCCATGGCAGTTCGAGTTGGCGCACCCGGACTTGGTGAAAATGGGGACGATGTCCTTTACGAAACTGAGCTTCGGTTTTTCGGCGGGCGCGGCCGTGAGCGGCACGGCAACAACCAGCACGAAAATCACATTCCGGACACTCACTGCTCATCCTCCTCGGAGTTCTTCAGTTTCAATTCAATGGGCGGAGAAAGCGACGAACCGGAACGCAGCTTGAACCGGCCGGGCTTAAAGGCGCTCGACGCCGTCAGCTTCAGCTCGGCCGTTACCATGCCCGGAGGCAACTCGTTACTTTCGAATTTCACCCCTTCGATCGGAGCCTCAGGCTCGATTTTGAGCGGAGATTTTCCGTCATCGTAGCGACGCACCTGCACACGCAGCCGCGCGACTTTCCCTTGCGCCATCGACAGCGACTCCGGCGCTTCGAAAACAACCGCCGGCAGATCGGTCACAGTGGCGACGAGTTTCTGGTCTTCCACAGGTCCGGTGACTTTGCCGACGTGCTCCCACCAGTAGAGAATTTCGGCGGTGTGCTCGACGACCTTGCCATCTATGACGCCGCGCGCGTGCAAACGGATGGGATAGTCGCCGGCGGGAGCATCGGCGGCGATGTGCAGCGGCAGGTTGACATTCGTGCCGTCCAGCTGGCGGTCGAGCGCGCAATTATCTTTGACGATGGTGTCTTTCGGCTCGGCGGTCATCTTCTCGCTGGTCACGCCCGGGGGTAGATTCTCCACCCACACATCGACCGGCGTCGACCAGCCGCCAAATCGTCGCACGCGCACCGGCAGTGGGACCGTGCGGCCACGGAAGAGCGTCAGCTCCGGCGTGAGCGACTTCAGATCGAAATCCGGCTGCCCGGGATAGATGGCGAGCCGGTAAACGTAATTGGGATTTCCACGCTCCGCGCAATCGCGGATCATGGCGATGTAGTGGCCGGCTTTCTCGAACGAGTAGACGAGGTAGGAGTCGAGATTGGGAGGCTCGTCTCCGTTCTGTTGCAGGCGGTCGTCCTGCGAGGCGAGCAGCTTGCCGTCCGGGGTGTACACAGCGACCAGCGGATCATCGAGGAAGCCCAGCTTCATGGAATCGACGTCGAAGACCAGACGCTCACCGGCGCGAACGTCGAACGCGAAGAAATCGCGAGCCTTCTTGGTATCGAACACACCGCTGAACGCCGCGGGAACCGTGATCCTCTGCGGATTTTCACGTGAGCGCGCCGGCGTGGCGAGTTTTTCTTCGAGATCGGAGACGACGACCAGAATTTGCAGCGGCGCTTCCAAGGACCCGGCAAAAGCGCGAAGAGGGTATCGCCCGAGAGCCACCGCCGCCGGAACGGACATGCGTACGGTGAGCGATTCCGTCGTGGACGCGACCACCTTGCCTTCCGCCAGCGAATCGCCCAACACGACGCGGTCGATATTTTTCAGGTTGAGACCGGCAATCTTCAACTCGTTCGTCGCGCCGCGCCGGGCCCCCGCCGGCAACACGTGTAACATGTGCGGCACTGCGCCCGCGACCAGGCGATAGCTGCTGTAGCGGCTGCCATCGAGAAGCGTCGCGATCGGCTCAGTAGCGGCGGCTATGCGAACGAAGTAGTCGCCGGTTTTCTTCACTGCGAACGAAAGGTATGGGTCTTTGTGGATGTAGTAGTCATCGATGAAGTCCAGTTCCGCGCCGCGCTCGTCGAGGATGGTGATGGTGCTGTCGAGGCGCGACCCCACACGGGTTGCCATCACATCGAAGATCAGTGTCTGGCCCGCCTCGGCATGAAAGCGGAATACGTCGTAATCGTCGTTATCGACCACGCCGTCGATCATCACCGGCAGCGTGATGTTTTGCGCGTGCTTCAGGTCGTTGTTCGGCTCGACTTCGTTCAGACGCGGCAGGGAGCCCACGTGGAACACACCCACGTGTGTGCCGCCCGGGGTGCGCAGGCGGTAGTCATGCAGCCCGACGGGCACTTTCGGACCGACGGCAATGCGCGCTTTTACGGAGAAGAAATCCGAAGAAACCACCTGGGCATGGATGTCTGGCCGGGCGAAGGCGATGTCACGCGTATCGTTGAGATTGCGCCCGAGAATTTCGACATCGAGCGTCTCGCCCTGGCGCGCTCCCAGCGGGAATACCGAGATGACCATCGGTCCCAGATCGGGGAGATTGGCATCGCCACGAACACCTGCAGCCAACAACAACAGCGACCCAAGGACGACGCCAACGGTCTTCATAGTAGAGAACAGTCCTACGCGTGCGTGAACAGCAATAGGCGTATTTTACAGAAAATGCGCGGGGTTAGCCAGCGGCCGTGAAGGTAACAGCGCGCGGCTAAGAATTCCCGCCTGCGCGGAACAGGACGCGAGCCGTGATCAGCGCTTTAATCGGACGCGCCTAGATGTAAGGCACGAACCCCTTCGAATACGCATCGTCGTATAAGATCGTGCCGTAATCGATGCCGGAGGCGGTAAACGGGGTCCCGTAAAATGTTTCGAACACCTGAAGATTGCCGTGCGCGTGGGCGTCATTGCCGGTATAGCTTGCAGGCAATGCGGAAAGAATGGAGACCGGCACGGTGAAAGAGCCTTTTGTGGCATCCTCGAAGCACGAAAACGCGGTGCCGATATCGCTCGTTGTGCCGGCGGCGACCGAGGAATTTCCCAGAATGTTAACCAGCGCGCCAGCCGATCCGCCCGTCCAGGTGATCACCAGGGGCTGGCTTCGGTTGACCGACGTAACGGCGTCGTGGTTCCACTGAAATGAGCGCGGGAAGTCGATGGAAGCCGTCACCGGACCCACGTCCGCGCCGCCGGTCACCGTAAACGTATAGGTTCCCGCCTTGAGACGAGTACCATCGCCGATCACGCCCGGTACGCCGTTGGCGCCAGGCAGGAAAGATAGACTGTAGACGCCCTTAAACGGCGAGACGAGATCGTACGGGCCTACCGGCGTGGTTACGGAGACTTTTCCCGCATCCAGGTAACTGGGAGACGGCGGCACGTATCCGGGAAACTGGCTCACATAACACAGGCCGGCTTTCGGAATTGGACCGGCATGCAGGAGCGCATCCAGAGAAACCTTCACGAAGGTCGCTCCCAGGAGGTCTGATTGAGTCGTCGTTTTGCCGGCGTCGCCATCGAGCCGTCCAACGGTCAGAGAACCGGCTCGTATGCCGCCGTTCGCCGTGGCCTGCTGAATGACGCTTGCGCTCAGACCAGGATCGCTGCACGTCGAGCCTGATTGAGCGATCGCCATCGTCGTGAAATTACTGATGATGTTGTCGATTTCAACGAACACGGGCACGGAACATCCCTCAACCCCCGCCGGCACCACAAAGACGATCTGGTCGATTCCCGTGCAGCATCCCGAACGGCCGCGATATTGAACGACAGCCTCCGTGGTGCCGACGAATACATGCAAGTTGAGATTCTTCATGTCGCCGGGAAGTGGGCCGGCCGCCTCATTGCCGGCAACAGGCCCAATGCCGGTCCCCCACAGAATGATCACTTGGCCCGGGTTGGCAGCTTTGGTGGCGCCGTTGAAGGGACGGTCCGCCTGTGAGTTCACGTTTTGCAGCACGCCGGCGCCGCTTCCGGCCTGGTTTATCGAGAATGTGCCGAAGGAGCTCTTGACCACGGTGATTGGTGCGGGCGCGCTGGTTTGGTCGTTAAACGTTACGGTCACTGTTCCGATCCCGATGGGCGTGTTCGATGGTAGAACCGCGGCGACCTGCGTGGCCAGCGTATACAACATGATGGCATCGACAGTCGTCCCGGCAACCGTGACCTTGATCGACGTACCCGCAAGCCCCTGCGAGGTGGGCAACGGAAAACTGCTGACTTGAACGATTTTCGCGGGCCCAAGGTTCTGACCGAAGATGATGAAAATGGATCCCTGCGCGATACCGGAATTAGGCAGTCCTGGCAGGGCATAGCTCGCGCCATTGCGTATTCCTAGCGCGGCGATCGCCGGCTGAGCCGACACGCGATGGGGGACAAGCACCGTGAGAGCAATTACGAACAGAAGCGTCAAAGAGCGTTTCATCAGATCCTCAATTCCCTGGATATCAAACATTCTCCCGGCACACTGCGCAGAAAATGTCAGCGTAGGCGTGGACACTTGCAGCCGGCAACAAAAACGAGCCGACCGCGACGCCAACAGTCTTCATAGTGAACAGCTCCGGCCTGTCCGCGAGTGACAATCAGCCGTATTCTACAGAAAAAACGCTAACGCAGCTAGCGAACATACACTACTAGCGGCCGCGTGCTCAGCGATCAACCTTCTACCGCAGGCGACCATACCGGCAATCCTGCGCTCCTGCGCCAGAGCCAGAACGCAACCACGCCGGCCGCGAGCGTCAACACCCCGAACAGGATGAACGCCCAGCCAGACGTCAGGAAAATGTAGCTCCATCCTACCAGGGCGATCGCGTTGGGTAGCGGGTAGAGCCACGCCTTGAAGGGACGCGCAATGTCGGTTCGGTATTTGCGCAGGTAGTGTACGGCGAAAATCTGCGCGATGAACTGGATCAGGATTCGGCCAGTGAGCATGGCGGAGATGACCCACTCGAGGTTGATCAGACCGGCAACAATCGATAGCAAGCCCATCACCAGGAGCGAGAAGTACGGAAACTGCTTGGCGTGCAGGTGCGCAAACGGCTTGAAGAAATGACCGTCGAGCGCGGCAGCGTAAGGAATGCGGCTGTAGCCCAGCAGAACGGGGACGGCTGCGGCGAAGGCGGTCCAGAGCACCAGGATCGTGATCACGCGGGCCGCCCAGGCACCGTAAAGTCTTTGCATATACTCGGCGACGATCAGTTTCGATTGCATGGCCTCGCGCCACGGCACCACCGAGATGATGCAGAAATTCATCACCGAATAAATCAACGCGACACCGATGACGGAGTAGAAAATGGCGCGCGGCATGGTGCGCTCCGGGTTGCGCACTTCGCCGCCGACATAGCAGACGCTGTAGTAACCGATAAAATCGAACATCGCGATCAGCATGGCCCGGCCGAGCCCGAGCGCGAATCCCGTGGAAAAATGCCACGCTCCAGGAGGGAAATCGAGCGCCGGTCCGGGTCCGAAATGCGCCATGTGAATGAGGCCGCTCACAATGATCGAACCCACGGTAACGAGCATTCCGGCCCACAGCAGCAGCATGAGTTTGCCGATCGCGCGGATCTGCCGGTAGAGCAGGACAATCGTTAACAGGCCGAGACCGATGACCAGCAGGCGGTTTTGCCACGGCCCCCACGCTGGAAAAAAGTACGCCAGGTATTGGGCAAAACCGATGTACGACGAGCCCACTTCAAGCGGCCCACTGGCGATGAATTGCCAGATGAAAAGAAATGGCAGAAGCGAACCCAGCCGGCTGTTTTTGAAACCTTCCTTCAGAAACAAATAACTGCCGCCCGACCCGGGCATGGCGGTGGCGAGCTCGCTCCAAACCATGCCGTCGCAAATCGAGAGGATGGTACCGGCGAGCCAACCCAGCATGCATTGGGGGCCACCCATGGCGGCGATGATTAGGGGTATGGTTATGAATGGCCCAAATCCGACCATGTTGGTCATGTTGAGCGCCGTGGACTCCATCAGGCCCAAGCCGCGCACGAGGCCATATTTCTTTTTGATCTCGTGGTGTTGGTCGGTCATGATGTGGCGCGAGAGAGCGCCGGTTGGCCAAATGCGATCAAGACCTCACCGGTCGAGCGGGATTCTGAAGCGCTACAGGCCGCCCTTCGCGATACGAGCGCTCTGCCGCCGCTGCTGCCGCTACGGCCTGCCGGCCATCGAACCCGTCCACCTTCGGTTCGCCATCGGCAAGCATGACGCGGACAAAATCGCGCATTTCGTCCAAATATCCGTCGGCGAAGCGCACCAGGAAGTGATCAACGACATCGGTTCTGGCGCCGGATGCGGTCAGCACGACTTCCGGCGTCTGCTGCAGGTAACCGAGCATGATCGTGCCCTTCGAGCCGACGATTTCGGTGCGGATATCGTATCCATAAACCGCCTGCATGTAATTTTCGACAGATCCGAGCGCACCGCGTGAGAATTTTAGATTCACCACGGCGGTATCGATGTCGTTGAATTGCGCCGCTTCAGGAAACACGAGAACGGCGCCATAAGCGTGCAACTCGGCGATTTCGTCGTTCATCATCCAGCGGCCCAGGTCGAACTCATGGACGCTCGAATCCTGGAAGAACATGCCGTTGACGCCGCTCGCCATGTAACTGACCGGCGGCGGCGATTGATCGCGGCCCAGCGATTTGAACAGCACCGGATCGCCGATCTCGCCGGCTTCGATGCGCTTCTTGGCGCGGACATGCGATGGATCGTAGCGCCGTACGTGCCCCGGCTGGAGCCGCACGCCGGCTCTCGCAGTCAGGCTCAGGACCTCGTCGGCCTCCTCCACCGTCAATGTCAGCGGTTTTTCGCAAAAGATATCTTTGCCCGCGTGCGCGCACACCCGGATGGCCGCGCCGTGGAATTTCGCCGGCGTCACAACGGCGACCGCCTGAATATCTTTTCGCTCGACCAGCGCTTCGACGGTGTTGTAGGCATGCTCGATTTCGAGTTCCGTCGCAACCTGCCGCGCGCGTGCCAGATCCACGTCGGCAACGGCGATCAATTGCGCCTCGGGAATCAGGCGGCGAATATTTTCGGCGTGCCGCTTGCCCATCGCGCCGACACCAACGACTCCCATCCCCAGCTTGGTCAAGATTTTCTCCGCTTCGAGCTTCGTTTCGCTGGCTTCGCGCCTGAGTTCATGGAAGGATATCGGATGGCTACCGGGCGGCCGAGTTTTGCCGCACGATAGATGGTGTCGAGAATCGCGATATCCCGCAATCCCTGTTCCCCATCTGGCTCGGGCTTACGGTTTTCGCGGATACAGCTCGAGAAAGCGTCCAGCTCCAGCGCGAATTCGTCGATAGCGGTAAACTCGTGCGCGAACCACCGGCCTGCGATCTTTCCCGTGAGACGCCGTTCCTCTTCGAAGGCAAATGCCGGAGAAAGCGATGCCCAGCCTTTTTCGCC
>Ga0070730_10003725_pt1 | contig 13585 bp, 7 predicted proteins | sample Coa_R1_3_FD_66447 | JGI IMG/M metagenome (GOLD analysis project Ga0070730, IMG submission 66447) | Surface soil microbial communities from Centralia Pennsylvania, which are recovering from an underground coalmine fire - Coalmine... | ecosystem: Environmental > Terrestrial > Soil > Unclassified ...
CCGCCGCCCTGCGCGGCAGCTCGTTGCTGCGCGTGATTTCCAGCGCGCGCAAACCGCCGGCGTGGTCGGGGAAACTATGGGCCGTGAGCCAGGGGGTCGCGCGCACCGAAGGTGCCGTCGTGCTGTTGGCGGATGCCGACATCGTGCACGACCCGCGCCATCTCGCGACCTTGGTTGCGCGGCTGAACTCGCCCCGCGTCGACATGGTGAGCGAGATGGTGCGGCTCAATTGCTCGAGCGCGGCCGAGAAATGGCTGGTGCCCGCCTTCGTTTACTTTTTCCAAATGCTGTATCCCTTCGCCCGGGTGAACGATCCCCACTCGACGGCGGCCGCGGCGGCCGGGGGTACCGTGCTGATCCGGCGCCAAGCGCTGGAGAGAATCGGCGGCATCGAGTCGATCAAAGGCGCGCTCATCGATGACGTCACCCTGGCGAGGGCGGTGAAGCGGGGCGGTGCCATCTACCTGGGCCACTCGGGTCTTGCGGTTTCGGTGCGCCGTTATCCGCGGGCTCTCGACCTGTGGCTCATGATCACGAGAACTGCATTCACGCAGCTCCGGTACTCCCTGCCGCTGCTGGTAGCCACCTTGATCGGTCTGACATTGGTCTGGTGGGTGCCGCCCGCAGCCGCCCTGTTCGGAGGCGGATGGCAGCGGGCCGGCGGGCTCGCCGCCTTCACGCTCGGCGCGTTGAGCTACACACCGACGCTCCGCCGCTACCGGCTCAATCCCTTGAGGTCGCTGGCGCTGCCGCTGATCGCGTTGTTCTACATGGCGGCCACCCTCGGCTCCGCCGTCAACCATTGGCGGGGCAGCGGCGCGCGTTGGAAAAACCGCGACTACGGGGGGCAAGAGTAGGGCAGGGCAGCGCGGCCGTCACCGTGTCCAGCGCACCCTCGCGCCAATGCGCCCTATTGCATGGCAAGGTCGAGCGGTGCTAAATTCCGCGGGTATGTACTTCGGTCGGCCCCAGCATCTCTCGATTCCCCGCGGCGCCAAGCGGCTGCGGCTGCTTGCTCTGCTGCGCCGCTAGGCGCCACACACTTGCGCTAACGGTCGGCGCTTACAAGACCGGAATCCTCCTTAAAATGCGCCTTGAATTGTGGCGTTGTCCGTGGCGCGTAAAACCGAGAGAACATCAATGCTGCGTAATCCATCGAACAAGTACCAGTCCTTCAAACCCATCGATCTTGCCGATCGAACGTGGCCGAACCGAGTCATCACGGCGCCTCCCGCGTGGTGCAGCGTCGATTTGCGCGACGGCAATCAAGCGCTGATCGAGCCGATGGATGCCGCGCGCAAGCGCCGCATGTTCGACATGCTGGTCAAGGTCGGTTTCAAGGAAATCGAGGTAGGCTTTCCGGCGGCCTCGCAAACGGACTTCGATTTCGTGCGCGAAATCATCGAGCAGCGCCTGATACCCGACGATGTGACCATCCAGGTGCTGACTCAGGCCCGTCCCGAACTGATTGCCCGGACCTATGAATCCTTGCGCGGTGCACGGCGCGCCATCGTTCATGTGTACAACTCCACCTCCATCGCGCAGCGGCGCATCGTGTTCCGGACGGACCGCGCAGGCATAGTGGACATCGCCCTGCGCGGAGCGACCGCGGTTCGCGAATACGCGGAACGCGATCGCGGCACGGAGTGGATCTTCGAGTACAGTCCGGAGAGCTTCACCGGCACGGAACTCGACTTCGCGGTGGAAATTTGCGACGCGGTGAACGCCGTGTGGGAACCGACGCCGGCGCGTAAGTCCATTCTGAATCTGCCGGCGACGGTCGAGATGGCGACACCCAACATTTACGCGGACCAGATCGAGTGGTTCTCCCGGCACGTCGCCAAGCGCGATTCCGTCATCATCAGCGTGCATCCCCATAACGACCGTGGGACCGGCGTCGCGGCGGCGGAGCTTGCGGTGATGGCGGGCGCCGAGCGGATCGAAGGGACCCTGTTTGGCAACGGCGAACGCACAGGCAATGTCGACATAGTAACGCTGGCGCTGAACCTTTATACGCAAGGTATTGATCCCGCGCTAGATTTCTCGAACATAAACGAGGCGGCAAGGTGCGCGGAAGCTTGCAATCAGCTTCCCATTCACCCGCGCCATCCCTACGTGGGCGATCTCGTGTTTACCGCGTTCTCGGGGTCTCACCAGGACGCGATCAAAAAAGGTCTCGCCGCGCGCGGCGAGGAGGATCTGTGGGACGTGCCGTATCTGCCCGTGGATCCATCCGACCTCGGCCGCTCCTACGACTCCATCATCCGCGTCAACAGTCAATCCGGAAAGGGCGGCGTCGCGTACCTGCTCGAGCGTGATTATCAGCTCATCATGCCGCGCCGCCTGCAGATCGAGTTCAGCCAGGTGGTACAAGCTCAGGCAGATATCACGGGCAAGGAACTGAGTTCTCAAGAGTTGTGGGAGCTGTTTTCGACGGAATATCTCGCGCCGCGCCAACCTTTCGTCTACCGCTCGCATCAATTGGCGGCGTCGACGGACGGCGCCGACACCGAGCGCCTGTCGCTTCAAGTGGAGCGCGATGGACGGGCCGAGACCTGGCACGGGCAGGGGTCCGGTCCGATCGAGGCCATGGTCAAGGCCATCGGTTTGCCATTCGACGTGCTGTCCTATGAGGAGCACTCGCGCGGCGAGGGCAGCGGTGCCAAAGCGGTCTCTTATATAGAGATCACCACTCGCGCGCGGCGTACGCTGTTCGGAGCCGGGATGCACAGCAACATCATCACGGCATCCTTACTCGCGATTTTATCGGCGGTTAACCGCGCAGTGGCGCAGGGAGCCCTGCCGGCGCGGGCGGATGCGGTGCTGACGGGAACGTAGAACGCCGTATAGGGCCTTGCCGCCGCCCGGGGTGGGCGTGCCCCTGCCGGCGGCCGCAGGCTCTAAAACGACCGGGTCTTCGTTGGGGCGATCGAAGTGGGTGGTGCGCCCGCTGTCGCCCGCTGTCGGCCGGCGGCGAGTTCGCCGCGGATGCTAGATTGGATCGAGATAGTGCAAATATTACATTGATTTCGAACGATTAAAAAATAGTAACCTTGAAAAAGAGGATTTTTGCCACGAATGCTGTATAAGCGCATCGGGCTGTATGAGCGCATCGAACGGAGGAATCTGCACCAGTTGAATGCGGGGCAAAATCCGATATAGTGCGCAACTTCATGCCTTGGGCCGATCGATCCTATTGATTTCAGGGGCTTTTCTCGAACAATGAGCGAACGCGAAGACGAACATTTCGATATCGACGAAGAGTTTCTTGGCGAGGCGGAAGAATCGCATGACTTCGATCCGTTGATAGAACGAACGGAACGCCGCCCCAAAGCGCCTGCCGTAGGCAAGCGCGGCAAGGCTGCGTGGAGCCGCGTCGAGGATGTGCTCGCCGAACGGCAGTTGGAAAAAGAGCTGCGCGATATCTTCGAAGACGAGTGAGGAAAGTATCGAGGCCGGCCGCTCCGGCCGCCATCTGCGGTTCCCCGATGCGCGTTCATGTCCGTAATTGAAAATAGCGACCGCTGGGTCGTCCTGAAGTTCGGCGGGACCAGCGTCTCGTCCGCCGCCAATTGGCGCAATATCGCCGGTGTTCTTCGCGACCGCATCGCCGCAAATTTTCGGCCGGTGGTGGTGCATTCCGCGATGTCCGGAGTCACCGACCGTCTCGAGGCACTCCTGTCGGCTGCCATCACCGGCGGCCACGTTTCGATCCTGGATCAGATCGAGCGTGGACACCGCGACCTCGCCGGCACACTCGGCATCGTTCCCGATGCGCGATTCGACGCATTCATCGATGAGCTCAAGCGTATGGCGGATGCGATCTCCGAGACCCGGGAACTCGGCGATAGGATTCGCGCGCGGGTGATGGCGATGGGCGAACTGCTCGCCACCTCATTGGGTGCGACCTTCTTGAGCGCTCAGGGAATCGCCACGACCTGGGTCGACGCGCGCCATTACCTACGCGCGGATCGCCGTCACGGGACCAACGAGAAGGCGGCCTTGCTGTCGGCGACCTGCGATTTTGCGCCGGACGCGCGGCTCGAGGCCGACTGGCGGGCGCGGGGCGGGGTGGTGATCACCCAAGGGTTCATTGCGGCGAACGACGACGGCGACACCGTGCTCTTGGGCCGCGGCGGTTCGGACACCTCCGGTTCCTATTTTGCCGCCAAGCTCGCCGCGCTGCGGCTGGAAATATGGACCGACGTGCCCGGTCTGTTCAGCGCCAATCCGCGCCTGGTACCCACGGCCCGGCTGCTGCGCGCTCTGCATTACGACGAGGCACAGGAGATCGCCAGTAACGGGGCCAAGATCCTGCACCCGCGCTGCATTCTCCCGGTGCGGCAATACAAGATCCCGCTGCATGTCTATGCGACGCAGGCGCCCGGTCTCGAAGGAACCATCGTCTCGGCGAACGTGGCCGACAGCGCAGCCCAGGTCAAGGCCATCGCCATCAAGAAGGGGATCACCTTGATCTCCATGGAAAGTCCCGGGATGTGGCACCAGGTAGGTTTCCTCGCCGACGCGTTCCAGGTCTTCAAGCAGCAGGGTTTGTCCGTTGACCTCGTGTCCACCTCGGAAACGAATGTGACCGTGTCGCTGGACCCCGCCGCCAATACCCTGGATACGGATGCGCTGGGGCGGCTCTGCGCGGCGCTTGGCGAGCTGTGCCGGGTGGAAATCCTGGGTCCGTGCGCCTCGTTGAGCCTGTTGGGCCACAACATCCGCGCCATCCTCCACGAGCTCGGCGCCGCCTTCGAGTTGTTCCAGGATCAAAAGATCTACCTCGTGACCCAGGCGGCGAACGATTTGAATTTCACCTTCGTGATCGACGAATCGCAAGGCGATCGTCTGGCGCATCAGCTCCATGAACGATTGATTCAAAGCATCGGGTCCGACAAGGTTTTGGGGCCGACCTGGCAGCAGCTGTTCGCCGACAAGCCGCGCGCGCCGATTGGCGCACAGTGGTGGGCGGAGCCGGCGAAACGCCGCCGGCTGCTGGAGATCGCGGCACGCGAGTCCGCAGCCTTCGTGTACGACGAAGAGTCCATCGATGCGGCGATCGCACAAGTCAAACGCGTCGAATCCGTGGACCGCTGGGCGTACGCGATGAAGGCCAACTGGCACCCGCGGATTCTGCGGCAGATGCACGCCGCCGGATTGACGCTGGAATGCGTGTCGCGGGGCGAACTCGAGCATGCCTTCGCATCCGTGCCCGGGCTCTCGCCGCAGCGCGTGCTGTTCACGCCGAATTTCGCGCCCCGCGGCGAGTACGAGTATGGCTTCGAGCGCGGTGTGCACGTGACTTTGGACAACTTATACCCGCTCAAGGCGTGGCCGGAGGTTTTCCAAGGCAGGGAAGTGTTCCTGCGCATCGACCCGGGTTTCGGGCGGGGACATCACCAACACGTTCGAACGGCCGGGGTGCATTCGAAATTCGGCGTGCCGATCGCGGAGGCCGACGAACTCGAGGCGTTGGTGCACAGCGCCGGAGTCCGTGTGGTCGGTCTGCACGCCCATACCGGCAGCGGCATATTCGACGCGGCGAACTGGACGGAAACCGGGGAACTCCTGGCTGATCTGGCGCAGCGGTTTCCCGAAGTCCGTGTCATCGACTTGGGGGGCGGGATCGGCGTTCCGGAGCAAGGCGGCCAGGCTGACGTCGATCTGGAAATGCTCGACGCGGGCGTCGCGGCGCTCAAGCGCAAGTTTCCCGCCCTTCAGTTTTGGATGGAACCGGGCCGGTTCCTGGTCGCCCGGGCAGGGGTGTTGGTGGCCGTCGTGACGCAGCTCAAGGGGAAGGGGGAGGTGCGCTACGTCGGCATTGCCACCGGCATGAATTCGCTCATCCGGCCCGCCCTGTACGGCGCGCATCACGACATCCGCAATCTCACGCGCCTCGAAGAACCCATGAGCCATCCGGTCAACGTGGTCGGCCCGATTTGCGAAACGGCGGACCAATTCGGTGCGGATCGGTGGCTGCCCGTCACCGCCGAAGGGGACGTGCTGTTGATTGCCACCTGCGGTGCATACGGCTACTCCATGGCCTCTCACTATAATCTGCGGCCGCCGGCGCCAGAGTTTATGCTAACGCCATGACGAACATCGGCATCATCGGTTGGCGCGGCATGGTCGGCTCGGTGCTTCTCGAGCGCATGCGCGAGGAGAAGGACTTCGACGTGGTCGAACCCACGTTCTTCAGCACGTCGCAGGCGGGCGCCGCGGCGCCGGACATCGGGCGCAACGCCGGCAGCGTGCAGGACGCCGGCGACATCGCCGCACTCGCCCGGCTGCCGATTCTGGTGAGCGCGCAGGGCGGCGATTACACGATGGCCGTGCATGCACGGTTGCGTGCCGCCGGATGGCGCGGCTATTGGATCGATGCGGCGTCGACCTTGCGCATGAAGAGCGATGCGGTGATCGTTCTTGATCCGGTCAATTTGCCGGTGATGCAGGCGGCGCTGGACCAAGGCATCAAGGACTTCATCGGCGGGAATTGCACGGTGTCCCTCATGCTCATGGCCGTTTCCGGCTTGATGCGTGCGGGCCTGGTGGAGTGGATTTCCGCCATGACGTATCAATCGGCCTCCGGGGCCGGTGCCCAGAACATGCGCGAACTGCTCGAGCAGATGGGATTTCTCTACGGGTCGGCGTCGCCGGCGCTGCGCAACCCATCCGCCACCATTCTCGACGTCGACCGCGCCGTCAGCGGCGCCTTGGCCCATCCTGAATTTCCGAAGGAACATTTTGGCGCGGCGCTCGCGGCAAGTCTCATTCCCTGGATCGACAAGGATCTCGGGGACGGCCGAAGCCGCGAGGAATGGAAGGCCGGCGCCGAATCGAACAAGATCATGGGCACCGAATCCAAACCGGTGCCGGTGGAGGGCATCTGCGTGCGCGTCGGCGCGATGCGCTGCCACTCGCAAGCCCTGACCATCAAGCTCACGCGCGATGTCCCGCTCGCGGAGGTGGAGTCGCTGATCGCGGGCGCCAACCCCTGGGTTCGCGTCGTCCGCAACGACCGCGAGAGTTCCATCCGGGAGTTGTCGCCCGCGGCGGTCAGCGGCCGATTGACGGTGCCCATCGGCCGGCTGCGCAAGCTGGCCATGGGCGGAGAGTACCTCTCGGCGTTTACCGTCGGCGACCAGCTACTCTGGGGCGCCGCCGAGCCGCTGCGCCGGACTATGCGATTCCTGCTTCCGCATGTGTGAGTAGATTGATGGGCACGGGACCGACGTTCCAGATATCCCTGCAATATTCGCGTATGGTGCGATCGGACGAGAACTTGCCGCTGCGCGCGGTGTTCAAGATCGACATGCGGGTCCAGCGCTCCTCGTCGCGATAGGCCTCCGCGACCTTCTCCTGGCATTCGACGTAGGATTGGAAATCGGCCAATAACAAATAGGGATCTTGATACAAGAGCCCGTCGATCAGCGGCCGGAAGAGTTCGGTGTCGCCGCGCGAGAAAAAACCGCCGCGGATCAGGTCGATCACGTCGCGCAGGCCCTGGTTGGCGTTGTAGTAATCCATCGGCCGGTACCCGCGCGCCTTCACCGCGTAGACTTCCTCGGCATTCAGGCCGAAAAGGAAGAAGTTCTCGGCGCCGACTTCCTCGCGGATCTCGATGTTGGCGCCGTCCAGGGTTCCGATCGTGAGCGCGCCGTTCATCGAAAACTTCATGTTTCCGGTGCCCGAGGCTTCTTTGCCGGCGGTCGAGATCTGCTCGGAAAGGTCGGCCGCCGGATACACACGCTGACCGTTGGTGACGTTGAAATTCGGCAGGAACACGACCTTCAGGCGGTCGCGGACGTCCGGGTCGCGATTGACCACTTCGCCGACCGCGGTGATGAGTTTGATCATGAGTTTGGCGAGATGGTAGCCGGGGGCCGCCTTGCCGCCGAATATGAACGTGCGCGGCTGGACGTCCAGAGAGGGTTTGTTCTTGATCGCATGGTACAGCGACACGATGTGCAGGACTTTGAGGTGCTGCCGCTTGTATTCGTGAATTCTTTTCACCAGGACGTCGAACATCGATTCGGGATCCGCGACGATGCCGGTGCGCTCGAGGGCCAGGGAGGCAAAGGCCCGCTTGTTGTTCTGCTTGATGGCGCGCCAGCGCGTGCGGAACCCGGCGTCATCGGCGAGCGGTTCGAGCCGCCGCAGCTGCGAGAGATCCTTGATCCAGCCGTCGCCGATGTGCTCCGTGATGAGCCGCGAGAGCTTCGGATTGCAAAGAACCATCCAGCGGCGCGGCGTCACGCCGTTCGTCTTGTTGCTGAATTTATATGGCCACAGCTCGTAGAAGTCCTTGAGCACGTCGCGCTTCAGCAATTCGGTGTGCAGCTCCGCAACGCCGTTGATCGCGTGGCTGCCGACGCAGGCAAGATGCGCCATGCGAACGTACCGCTCGCCCGATTCGTCGATCAGCGACAGGCGCGAAATGCGGGCTTCGTCGCCCAGGTAGCGCATTCGAACCTCTTCGAGGAAGTGCGCGTTGATCTCGTAGATGATCTGCAGATGCCGCGGCAGGACCCGGCCGAAGACGGCGAGCGACCAGCGCTCGAGGGCCTCGGGCAGCAGCGTGTGATTCGTGTAGGCGAATGTCTTGCGCGTCACGCTCCATGCATCGGCCCAGGGCAGGACGTAGTCATCGACCAGCAGCCGCATGAGTTCGGCGATGGCGATGGCCGGATGCGTGTCGTTGAGCTGCACCGCGAATTTCTCGTGAAATTTCTCGACCGGCAATTTCTGCCTTTGGATGATGCGGAACATGTCCTGCAGGGAACACGAGACGAAAAAGTACTGCTGTTCCAAGCGCAGTTCTTTGCCGCGCAGTTCCTGGTCGTTCGGATAGAGCACCTTGCTGATGTTCTCCGAGGTGACCTTCTGATTCACCGCGCCGTAATAATCGCCGCTGTTGAAGATGGCGAAGTCGAAGGACTCGGGCGCCTCCGAGCGCCACAGGCGCAGCGTATTGGCGGAGTTGGTGTGATAACCGAGGATGAGCGTGTCGTACGGCACGCCGCAAACGATCTTGTGCGGCACCCAGCGTACCCGCAGCCGATTGTGTTCGTCGATGTACTGCTCCGTCGAGCCGCCGAACTTGACGTCGACCGACCATTCCGGGCGCACCAGTTCCCACGGATTGCCGTTCCGCAGCCATTTGTCGGTTTTTTCGCTCTGCCAACCGTCGATGATCTCCTGGTGGAAAATCCCGAATTCATACCGGATCCCGTAGCCGAGCGTGGGGACCTCGAGAGTGGCGAGAGAATCGATGAAGCAAGCCGCCAAGCGGCCGAGGCCGCCGTTGCCGAGGCCCGGCTCCACCTCTTGGGCGAGCAGTTGTTCGAAGTTCATCCCGAGTTCCGTCATGCATTCGTTGACGGTGTCGAAAATACCGAGATTGATGAGGTTGTTGCCCAGGTGCGGACCCATCAGGAACTCGGCCGACAGGTAGGCCACCGTTCTCGAGCCCTGTTTGGTATAGGCGGCGGCGGTGCTGATCCAGCGCTGCAGCATGCGGTCGCGCACGGCGTAGGCCAGCGCCATGTAGTAGTCGTTGTTGGTTGCGAGCGCCGGGAACTTGCCCTGCATGTAAAAGAGATCGTCCAGGAAGGAGTTCTTGATGGCGTCCTTGCTGAGTGCGGTGCGCTCGTCCTCGAGCCGTCGGTCCGGCTTTACGGGCTTGATGTTAAAACTCACTGCATTCCCTCATTTGGTCACTGCTCATCGTGCCATGAAAAGCCGTCGCGGCCGATCAGCGAGCTCGAAGCGGCCGGTCCCCAGCTTCCCGCGATGTAGGTCTTGGGCCGGTCGTCGTACTGTTCCCAGCCGGCGCGAATCGGATCGATCCAGCGCCACGCGGCATCGAGTTCGTCGCGCCGCATGAACAAGGTAAGGTTGCCCTTGACCGTGTCCATGAGCAGCCGCTCGTAAGCATCCAGGCTGCGGGTTTTGAACGTCTCGCCGAGATCGAGCGCCAGGCTCACCGGCTTCAGGCGCATGCCTTCGCCCGGGTTCTTGGCGAGAATGGTCATGGTGATGCTCTCATCCGGCTGGAGCCGGATCACGAGTTCATTCGCCGTGTTCGATGTTTGCGGCTTCTCGAAAATCGGATGCGGGACCTCGTCGAAGGTCACCACGAGCTCGGTGAGGCGGTCCTGCAGCCGCTTGCCGGTGCGCAGGTAGAACGGCACGCCGGCCCATCGCCAGGTGTCGATTTCGACTTTCAGCGCGGCGAACGTCTCCGTCGTGCTGTCGGCCGAGATGTCGGCCTCCTCGAGGTATCCCGGAACGGGCACACCGCGCACGGCGCCGGCCTTGTACTGGCCGCGCACCGTTTTGGTGAGCACGTCCCGATCGCGCAACGGCCGCAACGCCCGAAGGACCTTCAATTTCTCGTCCCGGACGGCGTCCGGATCGCTGCTTGCGGGCGGCTCCATCGCCATGATGCACAACAGCTGCAGCAGATGATTCTGGACCATGTCGCGCAGCGCACCGGTCTTGTCGTAAAAATGCCCGCGCCGCTCGACGCCGAGCTCCTCGGCCACGGTGATCTGTACGTGCTTGACCAGCCCCCGCCGCCACAGTGGCTCGAACAGCGCGTTGCCGAAGCGCAGCGCCATGAGATTCTGAACGGCCTCCTTGCCGAGATAATGATCGATGCGATAGATCTGCCGCTCCGTGAACACGGTGCCGACCTGGGTGTTGATGAGGTCGGCGGACGCCGTATCGTGCCCCAGCGGCTTTTCGAGCACCACCCGCGACAGCGGCGTGACGACGCCGGCCCTTGCGAGATTTGCGCAAATGACGGAGAACAGATTGGAGGCGGTCGAAAAAAAGAACACCCGCACGGACTGGTCACGGCCCTTGAGGACGGCGGTCAGCTGCTCGTAGTCCTGTTCGCTCGCGGCATCGAGCTTCACGTAGTTGAGGAGGCTGCTGAAAGCCTCCCAATGGGGCGCATCAAATTCCTTGCCGAGGTATCCTCTACAAGCCGCCTCCGCCTGCGCGAGGTATTCGCTGCGCGACAGGACGGTTCGGGCAATCCCGTAGATGCGCGATTCGGCCGTCACCTGTCCGGCCGCGTAGCGGCGGTACAGCGCGGGTAGAAGCTTGCGAGTGACGAGGTCCCCCGTGCCACCAAAGAGCAACATATCAAACGTCGATAATACGGCCACCGTCGGAAGGTCCTCAGATTACAGAGCGTCGAAGCGTAGCATCTGAAGCCGCGTTCTAGTAGGTCTCGCCGATGTGGCACAATGGGGCATGACGACTAATTCATCGCAGGTCCACGCCCAGGTCCGCGCGGTTACCGAGCGAATCCGCGACCGCAGCGCACCCGGGCGCGCCGACTATCTCGAGCGCACGGAGGCGGCGCGACGGCTGGGTTCCGTACGTTCGTCGCTGTCCTGCACCAATCTGGCACACGGATTCGCGGCGTCCGACGCGACGGACAAAGAGGCGCTGAAACTCATGCGCTGGCCCAACGTGGCCATCGTGTCGGCGTACAACGACATGTTGTCCGCGCATCAGCCGCTCGACAAATATCCGGCGCTCATCAAGCGCGCTGCGCGAGAGGCGGGCGCCGTGGCACAGTTCGCCGGCGGCGTCCCTGCCATGTGCGACGGCGTGACGCAGGGTCAACCCGGCATGGAATTGTCGCTGTTCAGCCGCGATGTGATCGCCATGGCGACCGGCGTTGCCTTGGCCCACAACATGTTCGATTCCGCACTATGTCTGGGCGTGTGCGACAAGATCGTGCCGGGACTATTGATGGGCGCCTTGGCGTTCGGCCACTTGCCGGTGATCTTCGTGCCGGCGGGACCGATGCCCTCCGGCGTGCCGAACAAGGAAAAAGCGCGCATCCGTCAGCTGTATGCGGAGGGGAGGGTCGGCCGCGACGCGCTGCTCGAATCCGAATCCGGCAGCTACCATTCCGCGGGCACATGCACCTTCTACGGCACTGCCAACAGCAACCAGATGCTGATGGAAGTGATGGGTCTGCACATGCCGGGCGCGGCCTTCGTGCCGCCGAATACGCCGTTGCGCGACGCGCTCACGGCGGCGGCGGCGCAGCGCGCCGCCCGCATTACCGCGTTGGGAGGCGATTATCAGCCTCTTGCCCGCGTGGTCGACGAGAAGGCCATCGTCAACGCCATCGTGGGCCTGCTCGCCACCGGGGGTTCGACCAATCACACCATGCACTTGGTGGCGATGGCGCGCTGTGCCGGCATCTCAATCACCTGGGACGATTTCAGCGACCTGTCGGCGGTGGTGCCGCTGCTCACGCGCATTTACCCGAACGGCAGCGCCGACGTGAACCGATTTCAGGTCGCAGGCGGCATGGCCTTCCTGATTCGCGAGTTGCTGGGATCGGGATACCTGCACGCCGATTCGAACACGGTGATGGGTGCGGGTCTGCGCGCCTATTGCGCCGAACCCTGGCTCGATGAGGGCCGGCTGTCCTGGCGGCCTGCGCCGGCGGCGAGCGGCGATCTCGACGTACTGCGCCCCGCCGACAATCCCTTCAGCGCGCACGGCGGCCTCAAATTGCTCACCGGGAATCTCGGTCGATCGGTGATCAAGACTTCGGCCATGAAGGCCGAACATCATGTGGTCGAAGCCCCGGCGGTGGTATTCGAGGATCAAGGAGAGGTGATCGCTGCGTTCAAAGAGGGGCGCTTGTCGCGCGATTGCGTGGTGGTGGTGCGGTTTCAGGGTCCGCGCGCCAACGGCATGCCCGAACTGCACAAGCTCACCCCGTCCCTGGCGTCATTGCAGAGCAAGGGATTTCAAGTGGCGCTGGTCACGGATGGACGCATGTCCGGGGCCTCCGGCAGCGTGCCGGCGGCAATCCATGTGAGTCCGGAGGCGCTCTGCGGCGGTGCCCTGGGGCGCGTGCGCGATGGCGACATCATCCGTCTCGACTGTCACGCCGGTGTGCTCGAGGCTCTGGTTCCCGAAGATGTCTGGCGGCAGCGCGAATCGCCGCGGATGAGTCCTGCAAAAAACGAATACGGCATGGGCCGGGAATTGTTCGCCAGCCTGCGCCGCGTCGCGGGCGACGCCGAGGCGGGCGCCATTTCGCTAATGTAAGGACAGGACACACGTGAACATCCGTGAAATCGTCGGGTTGGCCCCGGTCATCCCGGTATTGACCATCAACGACCTCGAGCATGCCGTACCCTTGGCGCGCGCATTGTGCGCGGGGGGCCTCAAGGTATTGGAAATCACGCTGCGGACGCCCGTGGCGTTGGCCGCCATCGAAGCCATGCGCAAGGCGGTTCCCGACGCGGTGGTCGGGGTGGGAACCCTGACGCGCGCGGTGGACTTCGCGGCGGCCGATCGCGTGGGTGCTCAATTCGGCGTATCGCCGGGTCTGACGCCGGAATTGGCGGCGGCCTCGCGCGGGGCGCGTTTTCCTCTGATGCCCGGCGTTATGACTCCCGCGGAATTGATCGCCGCGCGCAATGCAGGATTCAGCGTGCTGAAGTTGTTTCCTGCAGAACAGGCGGGCGGCATCGGCATGCTGCGCGCCTTGGGCCCTCCGTTTCCGGACGCGATTTTTTGCCCGACCGGAGGC
>Ga0070730_10003726_pt1 | contig 13582 bp, 10 predicted proteins | sample Coa_R1_3_FD_66447 | JGI IMG/M metagenome (GOLD analysis project Ga0070730, IMG submission 66447) | Surface soil microbial communities from Centralia Pennsylvania, which are recovering from an underground coalmine fire - Coalmine... | ecosystem: Environmental > Terrestrial > Soil > Unclassified ...
TGGGTCTGGCTGGCGCACCCTGCGGGGTGGAATCGAGCGCTCGAGCTGGTCAGAGATCGGCCGGCCTTTGCTCCGGGAATGCAGGCGCACTTCAAGGAAGTGGTCACCATGCGGACTCCCGCCAAGGGAGCGGGGATCGCTCGACCGATGATGCTGCCCTATGCCGACGAATCGTTCGATTGCGTTGCGTTATTCGATCCATGGAGCCCGGAGTCCGGCGTGCAGGGCGACGTCGAAACCTATGGATACGAGCCGAACATCCTGACCGAATGCCGTCGTACCCTCGCGCCGGGGGGATGCCTTCTGATCGCGACCGACAACTCCCGCTGGTACAAGTTTCTCCTCTCGCGAAAGCGGTACCCGGGCCCGAGAGCGTTGTCCCGGGTGTTGCGCGACGCGGGTTTCGGGCGCGTGGATCTGTTTTTCGTAGCCCCAGGGGCGGATCTCCCGGCGAGCATGGTGCCCGCGGGGGGCGCCGCGTCGCGCGTACACGAGCGCCTGTCGGAAGCACGTTCCGCCCGCACGGCATTGCGGTGGGCGCTGGCCGCGGTGGGGCGTGCCGAGTTGCTCTACCCGTCATTCTACGCGCTGGCATACCGATGAACGCGGAATTGCGCCGCCTGCTCGTCGAGGCTGGCTATGCGCTGGCGGGTAGCCGCGACGCTGAGGGCCGGATTCTGGTGATCAACAACCAGGGCAGCATACCCCCGTCACGGGATGTCCCACGGGATTTTGCGCAGAAGGGGTTCAAACTCCTTCTGCTCGGCGAGAATGGCAAGCCGACACATTTTGCGCGCTGCGGGGCGACCGACGACCACGCCCTCGCCCGAGAAGGAGAGATCCTGGAGCGGCTCTGTCGAGTGCCCAGCCTGGAACGGACCGTGCCTCACACCCGCACCGCGCGCTCTTCCATGTTGCAGGTTCAGCTCAACGCGTATATCGCGGGCCGGCTTTATCAGCAATCATTCGGGCGACGGAGTCCCCGTCGTTGGCAAGAGGAAGTCGCGGAGATCATGGAGGTGCGCTGGCACGTATCCACCCAGGCGGCGGCGACGATGCCCAAGCTACTAGTCGGCGGCCCCCTGGTGCGCCTGGTGGATGAGGCCGGTCCGCAGTTGGCCAAGTTGCGGGAGTCGGGCGTTGCCTCGCGGGATATCGTGGCGGTCGAGCAAGCCTTGGCGGACGGTGGCGAGTTGCCCAGAGTGCTCCAGCACGGTGATCTGTGGCCCGGAAACGTGATTCGTGCCGGAGGATCCTGGTGGCTGATCGACTTCGCCGAGTTCGCCCAGGTTCAAGTTCCGATGTATGACCTGTTCCACATGCTCCAGTACAACCCAGGGCGGACCCGTGCCGACACGCGGCATGCCTGGTTCACATTTGGTGAGGGGGCAATTCAGGATCAGTGGACCGCCGCGTCCCGGGCGATCGTGCATGGGCACGCCAAAAAACGTGGATACCAACCATCACAGGTTGGGGCGGCCCTTGTGCACTACCTGGTGCACATCTCCGCGTATCGGCTGCGCGAAGGGGTGCTCCGGCAATACGGAGAGATGTACGTCAAAGAGCTGTCGCGCGTCGCCGGCGAGCTGCGCCGTGGGGCGTCACTCGGAAGCCTCGTTGGCTATTGAGTGCTCCAGGCCTATCGGTGGCGGGCTTCGAGGGTTTGCTGGAGCAGAGCGACCGCGGTAGCGATGGTTTCCTCGACGGGGCGGTCGGTCCGGACGACGTGTTTCTCGCCGCGGAATCCATCAAAAAGGGCCTTCAGGCGCTCCCGCCCCCGGACGAACTCGGGGAACGGGTACTCGCGCTTGCGAGCCCAGACGGTTTCCGGGTCTCCGTCACACCACCAGAGTACGTCCGGCTGAGGGAGAAGCCACGTCCAGCAGCGCTCATATATGCGCATCGCGATGGCACCGGGGCTGGACAACGGATGCTCGCGCTCATACACGGGAAACGGGTAGCGGTCGTACAGCACGATGGCGCTCCAGGCCTCAGCCCGGCGCATGCGCGCGTACAACTCGAGCGGCAGCAGCAAGGCACGCATCTTGCTTAAGACTCGGACACCGCCGCTCCGTGGTCCATACCGGGCCTTGCGACGCTGCAGGAGCGCGGTCACGGCGATAAAGGGCCTGAGCAGGAAATTGTTCTCTCCCAGGTAGGCGGACCCGAACGCCAGCCCAGAAGGCACGGCAGACAGGCGAGTGATGAGGGTAGACTTGCCTGAGCCATCCAATCCGACCACGGCTACCCGAAGGGGCTGGGCGAGGGCGCGCACCAGCCGTACGCGACAGCCGTCAATAATGCGATTCAATGGCTGCGGGGCGAGGCAAGGCAACGCGGCAGCCATCGTCGCCAGGGGCATCAGCTCCCGGTTTCCTGACCGGACCGTCTCCAGGAAGGCGCTGGTGAACTCGGCGGCCGCCGGCCCCCATTCCTCCTGGATGAGACGCTGGCCAGCGGGGGGCACGCACAGCGCGGCCAGGGCAACGGCGCGCGTGTGGTTGGCATCAGAAAGAGTCCCCTTGTCCAGAACCACGTGGAGCGCAAAGATAAATGCGGCGATCCAGGGATGAGGAACTGCGATCCCGTCCGCGCGGTCAGGATTCCGGGTGACGCTCGTGGCATGCGCGAGCCGGTGGAAGGACGTGCCGTACACGAGATTGTACACGACGTCGAGCGTTGTCGACATTCGACCGGGCACGTCGTAACGGTCGAAGAACCGGTGGGGGAACCTGCCAGTCTGCCAGCGTCGCGGATGCCAGCCCGCCGCGATGATCACCGCTTCTGCGCGCCGGCGGCATGAAGCCGGGATGAAGACATCGATGTCGGGCGAAGCGCTCAACTCACCCGCCGGCAAGTAGCCACGCAGCACGACGTACGGAATGGCCGAAGAGTCCAGCGCATCGAACACCGATCGGACGGCGGGCGGCAAGGGCGCGTTCATGCGGAGGGAATATATCGGACTTGGCCGGCACCATTAGGTGGATCGTCGACGCGGTGAGCGAAGGCCGCCAGCGACATGGTCTCCGTGGAGTGCTGAGTCGGTGGCTGAACCGGCAGACCCGACGCTGGCGCTCCTCAGTGACCCGTCGCGACATCGCGGAGGCGCTTCGCCGCGCAGGTGTGCCCCCCGGGGGCATCATCTGCGTCCACTCCTCCCTTTCCCGTCTGGGGTATGTCGAAGGGGGGGCCGAGACCGTCATCGACGGCGTCTGCGATGCGGTGGGATCGGCAGGTACCGTGTTGATGCCGTCGTTTCCTATGGACGGGCCCATGATCGAGTACCTTGAGCAAGGGCCGGTATTCGACGTGCGAACGACGCCCTCGGTGTCAGGCAAGGTCACCGAGGCCTTTCGGCGACGTGGTGAGGTCATTCGCAGCCTCCATCCCACGAATCCGGTCTGTGCCTGGGGTGCCCGCGCAGAGGAACTCACCCGTGATCACGAGCGGTCGATCACTCCGTTCGGTGGCGACACGCCCTATGGAAGAATCGCCGTGCGTGATGACAGCTATATCGTCATGCTCGAGACCCATATCCACAGCTTCCTCCATTACCTCCAAGAGCGCATCGGACTCCCGACGCTGTTCCTTCCCGAGGAGCGCAGCGTTCCTGTGATCGACCGCGATGGGAGGCGTCGTTACGTTCGCACTAAAGTGATGCGTCCGTACGTCCCGTATTTCATGGCGATCCCGGGTGCGCCTGGGCCGGGGCCGGAATGGGTCGAGATTCGCGATGTCGTTCTGATCTATCCGCCGCAGCGGGAATTCGAGATCCGGGAGCTGGGCTACTCGCTCGCGGGCTGGCCCAGAGCGTGGGAGCGCCGAGCCCACCTCGAACGTACGGGAGTCCTCCGACGCGCCCGCCTGGGCGATGGGGAAGTTGGGGTGCTGCACGTCGGCGGCCTTCTCGCGGCCGTCGAGCGCGAGATGCAAGATCTGGTGACCCGCTTTCACGCCTCCTACGACCCCGCGCGGATCGCCGCGCTCGGAAAGGAAATACGGTGACGCGAGTACTGAGAGGGCCGCTGGTGGATCGCGCGCGCTGGATCGTCGGGCGATTGCTGGATACTCGGGTCTGGCGCCCGAGCCGGATGTCGCTCGTATGGTCCCAGAGACCTTCGGCGCGCGCGCGCCGGACCTTGGGCAAATCAGAACAACATTGTCGCGCGGCGGCCGCCTGGCTCGCCCGTGCCCAGGATGCGACGGGCGACGGCGGGGTCGCCTCCCACTACTCCTTGGGCGAAGGGTGGGCGTCGTCCTACCCCGAAACCACCGGATACATCATTCCGACCTTTCTCGAGCTCGAAAAAGCGCGTCAAGCGCCCGAGTGGCGGGACCGCGCGGCCGCCGCCGTCCGATTTCTGTTGAGTATCCAACTCGAGTCGGGCGCCTTCCCGGCGGGCGAAGTCCGCATCAACCGCACCGCGGCGTCGGTCTTCAACACCGCGCAGATCCTCGGCGGGCTGGTCGCCTGGCACCGCGCCACCGCAGACTCGGCGGCGCTCACCGCCGCCCGACGCGCCGCCGACTGGCTCGTCTCCATCCAGGACGAGGACGGCGCCTGGCGACGCCAAACCTATCGCCAGATGCTCACGACCTACACCGCCTACGCGTCGTGCTGGCTGGCGGAGCTCGGCGTGTACGTGCACGAGCCCCGGTACCGCGAAGCCGCCGAGCGCCACGTGAACTGGGTGATGACGCACCACGATCCCGCCACCGGATGGTTCGACCTGACGGGCTTCTCGGAGCGGGACCACCGGGAACGCGTGGCCGTCACCCACACCATCGGCTACGTAATCGATGGATTGGACCGGTCAGGGCAGCTCCTCGGCCGCGCCGATGTCCGCAAGGCCGCGCGCCACGCCGCCCGCGGCGTCCTCGAGTGCCTGGAACGACTCGGCTGGCTCCCCGGTGTGCTCGATCACCAGTGGCAGGCACGGAGCAAGTACGCCTGCCTCACCGGCAACGCGCAGCTGGCGGGCATGTGGCTCCGGCTCCACGCCGAGGACCGGGATCCGCGCTGGCGGGCCGGCGCCGACCGCGCCCTCCAGCTGGTGCGCCAAGCGCAGATGGTGCGGTCAGCCGAACCGGGCCTCCGCGGGGCCATCGCCGGATCGGACCCCGTCTGGGGTGGCTACCTCTACTGCTGCTTCCCGAATTGGGCACCGAAGTTCTTCATCGACGCGTCGCTCGCCTTCGAGCGAGCGTAGCGCGCGACCTCGTCCAGACGGCGACGCAACGTCGCCGCCACCCGATCCACCAGAACACCCCAGTCGTGCGCCGCGGCGACCTGCCGGCGCGCGGCCTGCGCCGCCAGGTCCCCGGCTCCCGCGATCGCCGCCGCGATACCGGACTCCCATTCCGCAACCCCACTCGCCAGCGTGATCGTGCCCCGGAACGGCTCGAGAGACGGAAGGCAGGCACCGACCACGGGGCGCCCGGCAGCCAGATACTCGTGCAGCTTGAGCGGATAAATGAACTTGGTGTAGGCGTCCACCCGGTAGGACAGCAGGCACACATCCAAGTGCTGCAGGTAACCGGGGATCGATGCCCCCGCCTTCGGTCCCAGGGCGTGCACGTTGGGAAGCTGGAGCAGGCGTGCCCAACAGGCCGCGTCCTGACCGGCCAATCGCGAGGGGCCCACGAACACCAGCGACCACTCCGGCCGCTGTCGGGCCAGCGCCTCCATCAGATCCCAGTCGACCTGCTCCTTGAGAACGCCCACATACCCCACCCGGGGATGCGGGATACCGGCGAGGTCGGGAGGTTCCGGGGTGGGCGTCGCGAAGGCCTGGTAGTCGACGCCGTTCGGGACCATTTCCGTGTGGGGGTTGATCCCGCCCTTCCGGGCGAAGAGTGCCGGAGAATGGATGAACACCTGATCCACGCGTCCCAAGAGCCGCACCTCGAGGGGGTCGAGGGGCTGCTCCTGGACAGAGAACGCATAATCGTCGTCGACGTGGTAGCACGACAGATCGTACGGACCGCGGTCCAGGTATTCAGCGAATTCCGGCCGCCAGAGGTACTGGATGAAGCGCCGGACACCGCGGCGCGCGAGCAGGGATCGCGCCCGCGCCAGACGACGGGCGGCGGTCCAGCGGGCCGCGAAGGCGGGGCGGTAAAGATGCGGGAGCAGGCGCCCCGGGCGGTACACCTGGAACCCCGGCAGATCGGGGATGGTCATGTCGATGACCGGCGCCGTGTATCGATCCGCCCAGGGCCGCCACTCCCGTGGGAGATCACACCACACCACTGGAAAGTGGCGGCTCAGACGCGTCAAGATGTGGTGGCGGGGCATCCAGATCCCGCCCCAGCGGTCTGGCACGAGCCCGATGACGCCAATCTCACCCCGCGAGGGCGACGGCCCCGTCACGTCGCGCTCGCCGGTCCGAGCAACACCCTCATCCAACGCCAGGCTCCCGCCGCCAGATGACGAACGCGAAAGAGGCAGGTCGCGGGCTGCCCGGCGCTCCGGAGGAGCTCGCGCGCCGCCATGCGAATCACCGGCCAGTCCCCGGCCAGCATGAACTTGCAGTAGAACGCTCCCCGGCCCCGCAGGTAGCGGCGCGCCAGCGCATGCGCGTCCCCCGGCGTCCTCCGCCCATGGGCGTGCCGGACCAGCGCCTCGGGGACATACCGGACATGTCCGCCCGCCCTGATGGTGCGGTAGACCAGGTCGGTGTCCTCGTCGGAGGGACCCGAGCCTCCGGGGCCCATCCGGGTGTCGAATCCCCCCAGACGCTCCAGGATGTCGCGGCGAAAGGCCATGTTGGCCCCGATCACGGAGTCGTACACGTCTTCGGGTGACCTGACGTCATGCGGGACCATGCTGGTGCGGATGGCCGTCGGCAGGTCGCCGGGGTCGTAGAGCTCGACGCGGCCTCCCAGGGCGGCGAGCCCGGGATCACGCTCGAAGGCCGTCGCAATGGCCTGCACCCAGTCCGGGTCGACGACACAGTCATCATCCGTAAACGCCACGACGGCGCCCCGGCAGCGGCCGAGCGCGGTATTCAACGCCACGCCCTTGCCGGCCCGGGGCTCGACGAGCCCGACGATCGGCAGATCGCGAACGGCGGCCACCGCCGCGGACGTGCCATCCACGCTGCCATTGTCCACGACGATCAGCTCCCAGGGGTACCGGGAGTCCGTCCGGAGCGCTCGAAATCCGTCGAACAGCTGCGGGAGCTTCCCGGCACGGTCGCGCGTCGCGACGACGACGGAGACGTGCGGGGTCATCGGTCCGGAACCTGGCCCCGAAGCGCCCGCACCATCCGGCCCAGCGTCATCTTGGGGTTCCCGATCAGGTCGATCAGCGCGAGGGCGAGATAGCGCCACAACCGGTACCAGCGGAGTTGGTAGCCGATCGTGGCCAGACCCTCGCGGTGATACCGCCAGAAGTCCGGGTTGCGCCGGGTGAAGTAGGCCTGGCCCAGGAGACGGAAGTAGCCGCTCCGCGAAAAGGCGTCGACCTGGGCGAATTCGGCGGGTGACAGGTACTTGCGGCCGTACTTGGTGACGACGATGAACTTGTCGAGTGCGTACGGATAGTACGTCCGGACCCTCGTCATCCGTCCGGGGTTGTCGATCCGCATCAACGACAGGACCTGATGGACGAATCCGAAATCCCAGCGCTCGAGGTCCCGATAACATGCCTCCGTGTCGGAATGAAAGACGTTCGGGTCATAGTACGGGGTCGTTTCCCTCACCATCGCGGTCCGCAACAACACCGTGGTCGGGGACCCGAAGAGGAAATGGCCATGTTGGAGCTGCAGGCGGCAGGCGTCCCGGCCCGGCAACACGGTCGTGGGGTAGGGCACGCCGCCCCCTGACACGCGGGGGCCCTCGACATAGTAGGCCCCCACGATTCCCACCCGGGGGTGCGCCTCGGCCAGGGCAACCATTTCTTCGACACAGCGCGGGAAGAGGAGATCGTCCGCCTGGACGAATTTGCAATACACACTCTCCGGGGACGCCCGCCGCAATGCTTCGCTGTAGTTCAAGTCCTGCGGGAGCAGGGTGTCGGTGCGCACCAGGCGGATGCGCGGGTCCCGTTGCGCGTACCGTTCCGCGACGGCACCAGCCCCGTCAGTGCTCTGATTGTCCACCAGCACGTACTCCCACCGGTCATACGTCTGCGCGAGGGCGCTCTCGATCGCGGGGCCGAGCAGCTCGGCGCCATTGTGGAAGGGTGTGATCAACGTGACCAGGGGGCGGCTCGACGTCATGCCCGCGCCCTCAGCGATCCGACCAGGCGGTCGTACTGTCCGGCCAGCGCGTCCTGGCGCACGGCCACTTCCCGGGAAATGGCGGGCACGAGACGACTCGCGTCGCGGCACAGCGACTGGAGTCCTGCCAGCACCTGCGCCGGGGTCGTCCCCTCGAGGGGCAGGCAAGAGGACCCGAGCCCCATCGCCTCCATGTGATCGCGCACCTTGCGATGGTACGAGAGCGCCAGTACCGGGCGGCCGGCCAGGAGTGAGAGCAGGACACCGTGCAACCGGCTGGCGAGCACCACGTCGACATCGGCCAGCGCGCGGAACAAATCTTCCAGACTTCCGGTCTGGGGCGCCCGGAGACCTGCGTCGGGCAAGCGGGCGAGGAGGTCTTCGACGACGCGGCGATCGGGTCCGTCGGATGTGAACAGGACCACCTCGTGGCCGGACTCCCGGAGCTTGCGGATCACCGCCTCCAGGAGCCCCAGATAGGTGTGGTACACCGCCGGGTCCTTCCGCGGCCAGACACGGGGGTCGCAGTAGGCGATGGGACTCACGCCGATCACGGGAGGAGTGCGGTTCGGGCGCGGGACCGGCGTCACCGGCAGGCTGAAGGCGAGATCCGGGACGATCGGGTCTTCCCATCCGACTCCCACGGCTTCGATCACGCTCTTGGAATACGCATCCCGGTAGCTCCGATAGCCCGCGGCGCGGAGCCCGGTGCGCGCCAAGAGGCGACTCAGCGCCGACGCAAGGGACTCGGCTCCGACGCTCGCGACCGCGAAGGGAACGCCCGCGGCATCGGCCAGGAGACCCCACTTGCACAGATCGTAGGGACCACCGAAGACGCCCCCCCACGTGTCGTCCACCTGGCCTCCTCCGGAGACGACGAGGAGATCGAGGGAGCGCACGAGCCGCCACGCCTGGAGGAGGTGCCGCACTTCGGCGGCCGCCGGCCCGATGACTCGCCGTCCCCACTGGACCAGGCGCACCAGAAGGGGAATCCGCTTCAGCAGGGCCCGGACCCCGTCCGGCGCGGGATGCGCGACGGGCCCGGCCGCCGTGGGATGCTCCCCCGCGATCCACCGGCCCGCCCGGGCTTGCCCCCCCAGGGGGAAGGCGGGGACGCCGTGGCGGCGGCTGGTGTCATCCGGGTTGAGGGTAATGCCGGTGATGCGTGCCGCGGGAATCCGTCTGCGGAGATTCAGTATCATGGAGTCCTGAATCGCGGCATCGCCCAGGTTGCCCCATCCCGAGGGGCTGATCAGACCGATATGGGGCGGCGTCGGCTCCATGGGATCAGTGGATGTAGAGCACCGCGTCACCGCGGAACGGAGCCGTGAACCGGCGCTCGTGGTCACCGGGGGGACAGGCCGAACACGACGAGCGTGCGCCCGGCCATCAACGCGATGCGCTCCTGGCCGTCGACGGCGAACACGACGGGGGCCGCCGCGATGGTGCCGCCGACCGTGAAGGACCACAGCTCCTTGCCGTTCGCCGCATCGAGAATTGCGAACGTCGGACCATCGCCGGCCAGCACGAGCCCGCCGGCAGTGGACGTGATGCCGCCCATCGCGACGTTCTCGGGGTGCGGGGGGAACCGATACTCCCAGCGCAATGACCCGGTGATCGGGTCGAGCGCCTTCACCGAGTTCCAGAAGGGTTGGCCGAAGGCCTGGGTGGCGGCGCCCCCTGTGAACAGGTCCCCCCGGCGCAGCTGCCGGTCCAAGTAGTAGGTGCCGGCTAGGTGCAGCGCGGGGATCAGCATGAGTTTCTGCTGATCATCGAACGAGGGGGACCACCAATTGGTGGCCCCGACCACCGACGGGTAGAGGAAGGTCCCCGAGTCGCTCGGCGAGATGCCGGGGAGGGGGATGGGAGTGCCGGAGCTATCGAGCCCAGCGGCCCAGGTCTGGCGCTCGAAGGCGGTCCCGTGCAGAAATGCCCCGGTGTCGCGGTCCAGGACGTAGTAGAAGCCGTTGCGGTTGGCCCAGAGCAGGAGGTGGCGCAAACGTCCTGCCACCGGCGCGTTCACCAAGACCGGGATCTGGGCCGCGTCCCAGTCATGCTCGTCGTGCGGCGTGAACTGGAAGTACCACTTCAGGTGACCGGTCCGCGCGTCCAGCGCCACCACGCTGTTGGAGTAGAGATTGCTCCCCGGACGCGTCGCCCCGGCGTAATTGGGGCCCGGATTGCCCACGCCCCAGTAGACCACGTGCGTCGCCGTATCGTAGGCCCCAGTGAGCCACGTCGGTGCTCCGCCCGTCTTCCACGAATCGCCCGTCCACGTGTCGTGAAGGGAATCGCCGGGTTGGGGGATGGCGTGGAAGCGCCACCGGCGCTTGCCGGTGTGCGGGTCGTAGGCGTCGATGATCCCTGAAGCGCCGAACTCCCCGCCGCCCACGCCGGTGATGATGCCCTCCGGCGTCGCGAGTGGCGCGCCGGTGATGCTGTACCCGAGGGCGGGGTCGGCAACGGCGACCTTCCACCTGAGGTGGCCGGTGCCGGCATCGAGCGCCAGCAGCTGGGCGTCCAGAGTGCCGACGAACACGAGGCTGTCGAGGAGGGCCACCCCCCGGTTCACGGTCGAGCAGCAGAGCGCGAGCGGGTCCTGGAGGGGATGGGTGTAGTGCCAGAGCACGGCGCCCGTGCGTGCGTCCAAGGCCCACACCGTGTTCGGCGCCGCCGTGAGGTACATGACGCCCCCCGCCACGAGCGGAGACGCCTCGTTCTTCTCGTCGACTTCCGGAGGTTGGAACATCCAAACCGCTCGCAGAGCCTTCGCGTTCGCTCGGCTGATCTGCCTCAGCGGGCTGAACCGATGGGATTCGTAACTCCCGGAGTAGGTCAGCCACTCGTCCGGGTGCGCTCCGGCGGTGGCGATGGCGGACACCGGCACGGCGGGAACCGCGGCAACCGCCCCTCTCGCGATGGTTACCCCGCGGCGCGAGCTCCTGATGTAGTCGATTACCTGCCAGCGTTCCCGATCTCCCAGTGCCGGAGAGATCATCGGTGTGCCCGGAATTCCGAAGGCCAGGACCCGATACAACGCCCAATCGCTCGGGTGCTTGAGGGCGGCATGCATGAGGTCAGGGGCCCCTCGTGCGGCTCCCTCGTGGCATTGGGTGCAGGAAAGCCGGAAGATGGCGGCTCCGGCGGCGGAATCGGCAGCGGACGTATACGGATTCTCGATTGCCGAATACGGGTTCCCGGTTTCCGTCAGCGGCTCGAGATAGTACCCGCTCCGGGGGGGGAGCATGTGGAACAGATCACCCCAACCGAGATCGGGGATCTTGCCCGCCACCTTCATGCCGACCACGACGGCGCGCCAGCGGAGGGAGTGGAGTCCGGCCACCCCCGCGGCGAACAGAAGGAGGAGCGACGCCCCGAGGGCGATGAGGCGCCGGCGGGCGGGGCTCACAGGCGGGTCAGCTGCGGGCGGAGGTTCACGGCGCCCCGGACGTCCATGTCGGCGTGGACGAAAAACGTCGTGCCCTGGAAGGTTCCGAAGTCCCGCTGGATGTCGTACCGATAGAGCGCCGCCACGAGGCGGTACGAGCCCGGTGCCAGGTGGAGCGTCAGATCGAACGCGAAGGCGATGGTCTGGCCGGGATCGAGCGTGAAGGGTGGCGCGCCCATGCGTTCGGTCGCCGCGGAGAACAGCTCGTACTGATTCTCGTCGTACACCATCAGCACCAGCGACAGCTGCTCCACGCGGCGCCGGGCCGTCACCTCGATGGTCACGCGCGCGGGTGCCCCGGACTCGAACCGCACCTGCTCCCCGGCGCCGTCCGAGAGCGCGAACCGGGTGAGGTGCGCGGGCCGGGTGTCATCGGCGTCCCCGTTGCCTCCTGCCTGCAGGTACTGCTGCATCACCTCGGCCGAGGGTCCGTCGGCGAGCACCCGGCCCCGGGACAGGAGGAGGGCCCTCGAGCAGAGGTCGGTGACGGCGCGAAGATTGTGCGACACGAAGATCACCGTCGCTCCGCTCGAGAGCACCGCGCTCATCCGCTCCATGCACTTCCGCTGGAAGAGGTAGTCGCCCACGGAGAGGACCTCATCCACGATGAGCACGTCCGGATCCACGTGCGCGGCGACGGAGAAGCCGAGGCGGGCGAACATGCCGGAGGAGTACCGCTTCACCGGCGTGTCGATGAACTCCGCGATGCCCGAGAAGGCCACGATCTCGTCGAACTTCCGCTTGATCTCGGCGCGCGTCATGCCGAGGATGGCGCCGTTCAAAAAGACGTTCTCCCGTCCCGTGAGGTCCGGATGAAAACCGGCGCCGACTTCAATCAGCGCGGACAGGCGCCCCTGGACCATCAGGTCTCCGAGGGTCGGCCGCATGATGCCGCACAGGATCTTGAGGATCGTGCTCTTGCCGGCTCCGTTGTCGCCGACGATTCCCACAGCCTGGCCGCGGGGGATCTCGAACGAGACGTCTCGCAGGGCCCAGAAGTCGCGCGCATCGACGGCCGGAGCCCGTCCCAGCATCCGGCGGGCGAGTGCCGGAACGAGGTCGCGCAGGGAGTCGTACATCTCGCCCCGTCGGAAGCGCTTGGAGACGGCCCGCATGGCGAGGGCGATGTCGGCCGCCATGTCAGATGCTCTCCGCGAAATAGGGTTCGAGCCGCTTGAAGACGGCGAGCCCGATCACGAGGAGTGCCAGCGACGCTCCGGCGCTGTAGGCCACCCACGGCAGAAGCGGAGGCTGGTGATGGGCCACCGTCCGGGCCAGGCCCTCCAGCACCGGGGAGACGGGATTGAGCAGCAGGAAGGTCCGGAACCGGGCGAACAGATCGACGCTGAAGAACACCGGCGTGACGAAGATCGCGAAGGTGAGGAAGACCTCGACCAGGTACTTCACGTCCCGGAAGAACAGACTCGCGGCCGCCAGGAGCGTGCCGAGGCCCAGCGTGAAGGTGACCAGGATGAGGATCAGCACCGGTACCCAGAGGAGCTGCGCGCTGAGCCCCGTTCCGATGATAGCGAGGAAAATGCCCAGCGCGATGCCGGCGACCAGGAAGTCGACGAAGTTGGCGGCCACGGCGGCGACGGGGAAGATCTCCCGCGGCATGTAGATCTTCTGCACCAGGGCGACATTGCCGATGAGGGAGTTGGTGGCGAAGCGGATGGCGGCGACGAAGAACGCCCAGGGCACCGCGCGGACCGACACGTCGGCCAGATCCGCCGTCTCGAGATGGTGGCCCGAGACGAAGGCGAGGGCGCCGCGCACGACGATCCCGGCGCCCACGATGAGCAGGGGCATCAGAATGGCCCAGAGGAATCCCATCACGGACTGCTTGTACCGGATCACGATTTCCCGCCAGGTGATCATGTACAAGAGGTCCCGCCGGCGGTACAGCTCG
>Ga0070730_10003727_pt1 | contig 13575 bp, 9 predicted proteins | sample Coa_R1_3_FD_66447 | JGI IMG/M metagenome (GOLD analysis project Ga0070730, IMG submission 66447) | Surface soil microbial communities from Centralia Pennsylvania, which are recovering from an underground coalmine fire - Coalmine... | ecosystem: Environmental > Terrestrial > Soil > Unclassified ...
ACGGCGATCACTCAGCTCGGCTACGGCACCAACACCAAGATGAACCTGCAGTTCAACACGAGGTTCTGGAACGGCACCGGCACGTGGCCCGGCATCTCCGACGGCAACATCTACACCGACTTGCCTTTCGAGGACGCGTGGGACGCGACGCGAGGCCAAAAAGGATCGTCAGGCATCGTGGTGCTGTTCACTGGCGGAAGCTTCGGTACGCAGGTCAAGCTTCCGCAGCCGTACATGAACACGACCGACTCCTCGGCACCGACGAAATACGTTCAGCAATTCCTGGCGCAGCTCGAAACGATGTGGCCGGGCGCGACCGCGCAGTGGAACGGCCAGGCCACCGTGAGCACACCAGGGAGCGATCCCAACCTCCTCGGGAGCTACGCGTGCTGGACGACCGGCCAGTACACGTCCTTCAGCGGATACGAGCGCGTCAGGCAGGGCAACATCCACTTTGCGGGCGAGCACTGCTCGATCAACTTCCAGGGCTTCATGGAAGGTGGTGCGGAGGAGGGGGCGAGGGCGGCCGGCGAGATCTCGCCGGCCCCTTCGCGCCGTGCTTGCGGATGGCGACGGTGATCGCCTCCGCGGGCACGCTGGGATTGGGCTCCTTGTTCTGGTTGGTCTGGAAATTGTGCCAGCCGTCGTTGTTGTAATAGAACTCATACGGCAGGATCAGCGAGTAGTAGTTGCCGAACGAGTCGAAAGCGCCGATCGGATCGGTGTTGTCGGTCCAGCCCTCGTAGCCGGGGCTGTGCCCCTGCACAGGCCAGGTGACACCGCCGTCCCATGACTCGTAGAAGCCGAGCACGTGGTTGTAGCCCTCGGCGCTGACGGCCCACTTGGACGACCCGATGAGGTGGTTCGGGTCGGTCGGGTCGACCGAGGCGGCCTCCACTTTCAATCAAGGGGTGCGGTCGCCCGCGACATCGAGCGGAGCGAGATGGAGCGGGCGACCGGCCTCGAACCGGCTACCTCAACCTTGGGAAGGTTGCGCTCTACCAGGTGAGCTACGCCCGCACGAAGATCAGATTCTAGGCGCCTAGGTCTCCACCACGGCTTCGGCCTGAGGTGCCATCTCCGACACCACCGACCGCACAAGGGCCGAGTACTCCGCCACCAAGGCCCGCGAGTGTGCCGCGTCCAGAGTGGACGCGATGATGTGGTACTCCGGGCGATCGGCGTCGGGCACCACCAGCACCCACCCCTGGTCGAAGAACACCTTGACCCCGTCCGTCAGGTCGACGCGATCCCGCAGGTGGCGCTCCATCATCGCCCGCATCACCCGACCCTTCACGTCCCATGGGCAGAACTCCACCGCCGCCTCGTGGGCGACGGCCGGTATCCGTGACCGCAGCGTGGCGAGCCCCGTGCGCATCTGGGCGAGCATCTCCAGCACCCGCACGGTCGTGTAGATGGCGTCGAACGAGATCGCGAAGTCGGGCCAGCAGTAGCCGCCCGCTCCGTCCGACGCCATGACCGTGTCGGCGTGCTGAGCCGCGCGCAGCACCGCGCCCGGCGTGATCTTCGTCGGCACGAAGCGGCTCCCCAGCTCCTCGGCGATCATCGAAAAGGCGAGCGAGGCCGACGCGGGCCCTAACAGGATGCCCGAACGGCCCGCCACCGCCAGCTGCGCCAGCGCCAGCTGGGCCAGCACCGCGAACCCGGCGCCATGGTCCAGCACCTGGCCGTGCTCGTCGATGAGGAAGCAACGCTCGCCCGGCCGGTCGATGAACACGCCGAGCTTCGCGTGCACCGCGGAGACGATCGCGCCCATCTCCTGCAGGTGACCGCGAAATGCACTCTCGTTTTCCTCGGCGACGATCTCCGCCGGCGACGCATTGAGCGGGATGACAGCGCAGTTCATCTCCTGCAGCACCCGCGGCAGCAGCTGACCCGCGGCCCCGTTGTTGTAGTCGATGACCACCTTGAAAGCGGCCTGGCGCACCACCTCGAGGTCGATCTTGGCCAGCATGTCCGCGATGTAGCCGTCACTCTGGTCATCGCGGCGGACGATGCGGCCCATCTCGTAATGCGACACGCGCCGGATGTCCTCGCGGAAGAACAGGCCCTCGAGCTTGCGCTCGTTGCGCTTGTCCAGGTCCAGGCCCTGCTGGTCGAAGATGCGGATGTCGGCGGAGCGGGGATCCACCGGCGACGTCTGCACGTGCATGGCCGACATGCGGTTGTGCTTGGCCCAGTAGCGCGCGACCGGCGCGGGCATGACGGACAGGTCGGTCACATTCGCGCCCGACGAGATCAGGCCCGAGATGATCGCCCGGTTGATCATGCGCGACGAGCGCGTGAAATCGCGAGACATGGCGATCTCGACGCCGCGCGCATTGAGCGCGCCGACCGCCGCGCCGAGCCGGGCCGCAAACTCGGGCGTGAACTCGACGTTGGTCAACCCCGTGAGCCCATACGACGTGAACAGGCCGCGCTTCCACGAGCCCGCCCAGATGATCGACTCGCGCACGACCGCGCCCGGCTCGACCTCCTTGTTCGGCCAGATGCGCACGTTGGCGTTGACCGTGGATCCGGCGCCGATCACGACGTCGCTCCCGATCACGCTGCCCTCCTCGAGCAGGCATCCGTTCTTGACCGTAACCGACCGGCACACCACCGCGCCGCGGAGACGCGAGTTCTCACCGATGTAGGCGTGGTCCCAGGTGATCGAGTTCGAGATCTTCGCGCCCGAGTCGATGGTCGTGAAGCCACCCACGACGCATGGCCCGTTCACCCATGCGCCCGCCCGCACCTTGGCCCCGGCGCAGATCAAGGCCGGGCCGTCGATACGCGCGCTCGCCGACACCTCCGCCTCCTCGTGGACCCAGATGCCCTCTCCGACCCGCGTCGCGGGCAGCTGGACTTTGACCTTGCCCTCGAGGCAGTCGAAGTTCGCCTTGATGTATGCGGACTGGCTGCCGACGTCCTCCCAGTAGCCCGACGCGATCCACCCGTACACCGGCTCGCCCTGCTTGAGCAGCTTCGGGAACACATCGCCCGACCAGTCGGTGACCTCCCCGGGCCGGAAGAAGTCGAACACGGCTGGGTCGAGGATGTAGATCCCGGTGTTGGCCAGGTCCGAGATCACCTCGCCCCAACTGGGCTTCTCGATGAAGCGCTGGACCAATCCGCCCTCGTCGACCACGACCACGCCGTACTCGAGCGGGTTCGGCACAGGCTTGAGGACGATGGTCGCGAGCGAGCGGCGCTCGCGATGAAAGCGGATCGCGGCGCCGAGGTCGATGTCGGTGAGCGCATCGCCCGAGATGACCACGAACGGTTCGTTGAGGTTCTGGCGCGCGAGCATCACCGACCCGGCCGTGCCGAGCGGTGAGTCCTCGACCGAGTACGTGAGGGCGACCCCCTGCTCTGAGCCGTCGCCGAAGTAGTTGCGGATGGAGGAGCCGAGGTACTGCACCGTCGCCACCACGTCGCGCAGCTGATGGCGACGGAGGTGCAGGAGGATGTGCTCCATGATGGGCCTGCCGGCGACGGGTACCAGCGGCTTGGGCTGCCGGCTGGTGAGCGGTCGGAGACGCGAACCCTCGCCCCCGGCCATGACCACAGCCTTCATGTCCCCTTCCTTCTCTCAATTACCATCGTATTCCGGCTGTGGAAGAACTGAACAAACTTGCTCTCGATCTGCTGTGGACGTGGCAGCCTCGAATCCAAGCTCTCTTTCGCAGCCTGGACCCTGAGCGTTGGGAGCTGACGCGGCAGAATCCGGTGCTGCTGCTCAACGAGCTTGGCGAAGAAGGCATCGCCGAGGCGTGCAAGCGCGATGAGGTGAAGCGTGCGCTCGACGACGCGCGCTCCGCATACCGCCAGTACTACGAGCGGAACCCGTCTTTTCTCGATGCGCATGCCCAGCTGGTCATCGCCTACTTCTCGCTGGAGTTCGGCATCGCCGAGTGCCTGCCCATCTATTCGGGCGGCCTGGGAGTGCTCGCCGGCGACCATCTGAAGGCGACTAGCGACCTCGGCCTGCCCCTGGTCGCGGTGAGCCTCTTCTACAAGCACGGCTTCGGCCGCCAGGAGATCGACGCCGCCGGACGCCAGGTCGAGGTGTACTCGGAGAACCGCGGCGAGGACCTTCCCGTCCGCAAGCTCGAGGGAATCGAGGTCGAGGCGCCCATCGGCAGCACCACGGTGAAGATCGCCGTCTGGCGCGCCCAGGTGGGCCGCGTGCCGCTGTTCCTGCTCGACACGGACCTGCCGTCGAACCCGCCGGAGCTCCGGACCATCACAGATCGGCTCTACGTGCCCGAGCCCGACCGCCGCCTGCGCCAGGAGATCGTGCTCGGCATCGGCGGGGTCCGTGCGCTGCGCGCGATGGGTCTCGGCGCCAACGTGTTCCACCTCAACGAGGGACACAGCTTCCTCTGCGCGGTTGAGCTGATCCGAGAGCTGCGAGCCTCTCGCCAGATGACGCTCGAGGAGGCGAGGCTCGTGGCCCGCGCCGGCATCGTCTTCACGACCCATACCCCGATCGCGGCCGGCAGCGACTACTTCGACCCCGGCCTGGTGTGGGACCTGCTCGGTCCCTATCTCACGCGGGTGGGCATGTCGTTCGACCGCTTCATGGACCTCGGACGACAGCGACCTGGCGATCCGCGGGAACGGCTGTGCACGACCTATACGGCCCTGCGCCTGGCCGATCACTCGGTCGGGGTCAGCCGCCTGCACGGCGCGGTTTCGCGGCGACTCTGGAAGGACGCCTGGCGCGGGCTCAACGAAAACCAGGTGCCGATCGGGTCGGTGACCAACGGCGTGCACATGCCCACGTGGATGGCCGAGGAGATGGCGGCGATGCTCCACCGGTTCGTCGGGCCGGACTGGTGGGACCTCGACGGGCGCGATGGGCGCTGGGAGGCGGTGTTCGAGATCCCGGCCGCCGAGCTGTGGGCCGTGCACACGGCGCTGAAGCGCCGGCTCCTGGAGGTCGTGATGGTTCGGGGCGAGAAGACGGTCGAGCTCGACCCCAACGCGCTCACTATCGGGTTCGCGCGGCGCTTCACGCCGTACAAGCGGGCGGACCTGCTGCTGCAGGATCGGGTGCACCTCGCCAAGCTGCTCCAGAACGCCAAGCGGCCCGTGCAGTTCCTGTTCGCGGGCAAGTCGCATCCGGCGGACCAGCCGGGCAAGGAGATCCTGTCCGGCGTCGTGCGCCTGGCGCGCGAAGAGCCCCGCGTCGTCTTCCTCAAGGACTACGACATCGAGCTCGCCGGCCATCTCGTGCACGGCGCGGACGTCTGGCTGAACAATCCGAGGCGGTTCCTGGAGGCGAGCGGCACGAGCGGGATGAAAGCCGCGGCCAACGGCGTCCTCAACGTGAGCGTGCTCGACGGCTGGTGGGACGAGGGCTACCGCCCCGAGCTGGGCTGGGCGATCCCCTCGGGCGCGACCATCGACCGTCCCGCGACCGACGATCGAGCCGAGGCCGAGGGCCTGTACCGGCTGCTCGAGCGCGAGGTCGTCCCCGCCTTCTTCGATCGCGACACCAACGGTCTGCCGCAGCGCTGGATCCAGATGATGCGGTCTTCGATCCGGCATGTGGCCACCGACTTTTCGGCCCGGCGTATGGTGCTCGACTACTTCGACAGCGCGTACGCGCCGGGCGCGCGCCGGGTGGAGCAGTTGAGACTGCTCCCGGACTGGGGCGGCTAGTCCTGCAGCGTCGCCATGCCGCGCCGCTCGCGGTGGTTGCCGATCGCCGAGCGGTACAGCTGCAGGTACTTCTGGGCTGAGCGCGACCAGGACACGTCCTCGGTCATCGCGCGGCGGACGAGCCATGACCACACCGAGTGGTGGCGGTACGTCTCCCACGCGCGCACGACCGCGGCGAAGAAGTGCCACGGGTCGTACAGCTCGAAGGTGAATCCGTCGCCGGCGCTGGCCACGGGGTCGTAATCCTTGATCGTGTCGGCAAGGCCGCCTGTCGCGCGCACCACCGGGATGGTGCCGTAGCGCAGAGCGATCAGCTGGGCCAGACCGCACGGCTCGAACCTCGAGGGCATCCACAGCATGTCCGCGCCGGCGTAGATCTTCTGGGCCATCGCCGGGTCAAAGCCGATGATCGCCGCGACCATCCCGGGCTTCTCGGCCGCGTACCGCCTGAACATGTCCTCGTACCGGCGGTCGCCCGTGCCGATCACCACCAGCTGCAGACCGAGCTGCAGCACCGCCGGCAGCGCCTGCTCGACGAGGTCGAGGCCTTTCACGTCGTAGAACCGGGAGACGATCGCGCACAGCGGCCGGTCCGCGGGATCGAGGCCGAGCTCGGTGCGCAGCTCGGCGCGGCACAGGGCCTTGGCCTCGGGCGCGGTCGCCGAGTAGTGGTGCGGGATGTTTGGATCGCGCTCGGGATCGAACTGGTCGTAGTCGATGCCGTTGACGATGCCGTACAGCTTGTGAGCCTCGCCGCGGATCACCTCGTCCAGACCCTCGCCGTACTCCGGCTGCTGGATCTCGGACGCGTAGCGCTCGCTCACCGTGTTGACCACGTCGGCGTAGTGGATTCCCCTCCCGAGGACGTTGACGACATCGTCGAGGCCGGGAATACCCACCCGCATCAACCCCCACTTCTCGAGTCCGGCAAGCGTCAGCGCGCCGAACCCGTAGCTCCCCTGTGCCGAGAGGTTGTGGATGGTGAGGGTCGTCGCCACGTCCGCCAGCGTGCCGTCGGCGTACAGGCGATCGAGCATGTTCGGGATGAGCGCGGCCTGCCAGTCGTGGATGTGGATCACGTCCGGCAGGAAGGACACGGCCCCGAGCATCTCGAGCACCGCGCGCGAGAAGTAGATGAAGCGGGCGTCGTCGTCCCCAAACCCGTACATGCCATCCCGGTCGTACAGCTGAGGGCAGTCGACGAAGTACACGGGCATGTCGCCCGCGCGGTCCTCGTATATCGTGCACTCGATCATCTGCGAACCCAGCGGCACCTGGAGGCCGCGGACGATGGCGCTCAGGCCCCCGACGTCCACGCGGCGGTAGCGGGGCAGCACCGCGCGCACGTCGTGTCCCAGGCGGCGCAGTTCCTTCGACAGGGCCGCGGCCACGTCGGCGATGCCGCCTGATTTCGCGAAGGGCGCGAGCTCCGCGGTGACGACCAACACCTTCAGCGGACGTGACAGCTCGACCTCGACGACGGGCGCGGTCCCGGGAACGCGCAAACCCAGCGAGCCGTTCGGTGGAACCTGCTCGATGTCGTGGCCGTCGCGGCTGACGATGAGTGCCAGCTCGATCGGGTCGCCGGCTCTGCGGCCGAGCTGTGCGAACGGTATGGATAGGAAGAAGGCGTCCTGCGCGTCCCATTCCGCTTCCGGCTCAGCCTTCAGCGCCGGATCGGCGACCCGCGCCAGGGTGAAGTGGGCACCGCGCCCGCGAGGCTCGATGCGGATCACGTGCGACGGCTCGAAGCCGAAGTCGGCAGCGGCCGCGGCGGGCAGCGCCAGCTCGATGCTCCCGTCCTTGCCGTTCGTCGTGGCGCCCGAGCAGTACAGCCACAGGTTGATGCCCTGCGCCTCGAGCTCGGCCGAAGTGCGCGGCGTGTCGATGCGGAAGTACAGCCGCTCGGCGTCGTTGCCGTAGAACACGCGCTCCACCACTCCGGCCGGACGGTGCAGCGCGCCGAAGCCGGATCCGACCTGATAGTAGCCGGCCTTGCTCCACGCCTTGTCGTCCCGCGAGCGCGGGCTGATCTCAACCGCGGGCAGGCCCCGTTCCGGGCTCGGCGCCTTCTGGATGATCGGCTGGAACAAACGCGCTGGGGCGCGCTGCCCCATGACCTTGTAGACGTTGCGGAGGTGGAGGCGGAACTGGTTGTCCCAGATCTGGTCCATCCCCGAGTCGTGCTTGCGGCTGAACCACCAGAACCAGTCGCTGCCCTCGGTGATCAGGATCTCCCTCCACGCGAGCGCGGCCTGGCTCGACTCCTTGGGGCGCTGGCGCGACTGCTCCTCGAGCCACGTGCGCGTCTCGGCCAGCAGGTCCCAGGCCGTGTTGTGGTCGGGATCGCCGATCCAGGTGTCGAGGCTGGCGCCGATCCAGCTCCCCGTGTGGAGGCGGTGAAGCTGCTGCTGGGACGGATGCTCCTTCAGGAAGTCGCCGACCGTGGTGGTGATGATGTCGGGCGTCGCCTCGAGCTCTCCGTACAGCGCGTTCAGGAAGTCGTGGCCGTCGCGCGGATAGAACTCCCACGCGTTCTCCCCGTCGAGCGCCACCACGGCGAGAAAGTCGTCGTTGTCCTGCTGCTCGCGGATCCGCTTGAGGCGGTTGACGAGGTCGCGCGCCGCGTCTGCCGACGGCATGCGCTGGTAGTCGAAGCTGACGAGGTTCGAGAGCAGCGAGTCGCGGAAAACCAGGGAAAGCGACTTACCCTCGCGGTCCATCTTGTGCGGGCGGTAGAGCTGGGCGGGGAAGTTGACGCGGCCCTCGCCGTCCCTGGATATGTGGACGTCGATCGAGCGCGCGAGGACCTCCTCGTCGCTGATCATCCAGTCCACACCCGCGCGGCCCGCGAGCTCCACGACGCTCTCGCCCACTGCCATCTCTGACGGCCACATGCCGGACGGCCGGTGGCCGATCAGGCGCTCGAACAGGCCCTGGCCGAGGTTGATCTGGCGCTCGGCGTCTTCGCGGTGCGAGAAGTGGCGCTCGGGCAGCCTGATCTGCGGCGAGGCGGTGCGCGCCGAGTCGACGTGGGCCAGGAGCGGGAGGATCGGGTGGTAGTAGGGCGAGAAGGTCAGCTCCGCCTGCCCGCGCTCGGCGAGCTCGCGGTACTTGGGGATGACCTTCGCCATCATCTCGTGCTGAGCCTCGAAGAGGGGCAGCTTGTCCTGCTCGGCGAAGTCGCGGTCCTTGCGCTTGAGCTCCGAGAGGCGGGAATCGGCGTCGACCCACACCGGATCGCACCACGCCAGGTTGAACCAGACCTGGAGGTCGCGCATCTCCTGCGTCGTGAACTGGGCGTCCGGCGGACGGGACGCCAGCTCGAGGTAGCGCGGCGACTGCTGAACGCGAAGCGCTCTCGGCGATTCGCGCATCCAGCGCAGGATAAAGTCCCGCTCCTCGGGCGACAGCTCGGCGGCGTCGCGGCTGCTCAGGTTGAGGAATAGGTCGACCGAGTCGTCACGCCCGTAGTCCTCGATCTGCGCGAGCAGTGACGGCACCAGGTTGAAGGTCGCCCTCACGCCGGGGTACCCGTCGAGCAGCGCCGGCATCTTGTAGTAGTCCTTGGCGCAGCGGAGGCGCACCCAGGGCAGCAGATAAGTGCTGGTGAGGTCGTCCTTGTAATAGGGCTGGTGCATATGCCAGACAAAGGCGACGTGGAGAGGCTTCATCTAAATCAAAAAGTCCGATCCCGGGGAAAGAGAGCAGCGCCGCTTGCCCGGCCCGCAGGGCTGGGTCGGCTTTGCCGACGGCGCGATGAGAGGGAACCGCCGACGTTCCCTCTCATATTTGGCTGATGCATGTGCCACACGAAGGCGACGTGGAGGGGCTTCATCGGCTGACTAGCGTATTGGTTCAGAGCGTCGCGCCACAGGGCGGCGGACGCGCACCGGCCGGCGAGAGGCTGGCATGTCCGCGGACGCAAGCCTCACGGCTTGCTGCGCGGCGGCGAACTCGAGGCGCATCAGCAGCTGGTCGACGACGGTCTCCCAAACGTGGTCGCGCGCGGTCGCGCGTCCGTGCTTGCGAATCGACACGGCCAGCGCCGGCCGGTCCTTGATGAGGCGGAGCATCGTCACGAGCTCGATCGGGTCCTCGGTCTCCAGCACGAGAGCGTTGCGAAAGCCCTGCGCGTAGTCTTCGCCGGTGGAGCCGGTGACGGCGAGCCCTCCGGCGGCCATGACCTCGAGGCCCACGAGTCCGAAAGGCTCGTGCGCGGAGTTGCCGAGCACGGCGTCGGCCGACACGTAGATCAGCGCCAGGAGCGCGTCGCTGATGTAGCTCGTGAGGTTGACGACCTCGAACCTCGAATTGGCGCGCAGCGCAGCCACTAACCCGGAAGCGGTCTCCGGCGTCCTGAGGTCCGCCACCTGCATGCCCTGCGCGCGGGCGAAGCTCAGCACCTCGACGCCGTGCGGCTCGCGCCCTCCGCGGATCAGCAGGCGGACGCGCCCGCCGGTGCGCTTCAGGTGCCCCATCGCAGCCACCGCCATGATCCATCGCTTGTCCGGATCGAACCGGCCGATCTTGAAGCAAAAGGTGTCGGCCGCGGCGGCGTCGCGAAGCTCGGCGACCGCTTGCGCGTCCGGGTCCGCGATGGACGAGCGTGGAATCCCGTTAGGGACGACCACCGGGTTCTGTCCCTGCTCCCACATCCGGAACTTCATGTACCGGCTGACGGTCGTGATCGTCGAGGCGAAGGACAGGGCGCTCCAGTTGATGCGGTTGAAGCCGAACGTGTTGTTGGCGTTCCACATCATCACCACCCGGTCGCGCAGCCCTCGGTAGTAAAGCGAGTCGGAGATCAGGTTCATGGAGGTCGCCGTCTGCCACTCCTCGCCCATGACGACGACGGAGCGGCCGGCCTCGATGGCCGGAGTGATCAGGTCATCGACGACCGCGGCCGGCAGGCTGCGGTTCCAGTCTCGGAGCTTGTTCTCCTCGCCGTCGTAGACGCCGCCCCGATGGTGCGCCGAGATCCACTGGCCCCAGCGGTGGTAAACGAGGCGGCCCGACTCCAGCACCTCGAGGCTCGGCAGGTCCGGATCGCCGCAGAAGAAGAGGTGCGTCTCGTATCCGAGCTGGGCCAGCGTGCGCGACAGGCCCTTGACGCGCACGCCGAGGCCGCCCGCCTGGCTGTAGACGTCGGGCCCCTCGAAGCTGAGAAGCACGAACGTCACGTGCTTCGGGGTGATGCGCATTCAGTCGAGAAACGCTTGCAGCGCGAGCGCATGGCGCTCGCGGTCGGGCGCGCACAGCAGAGTCGTCCGCGTCTTGAGCGTGCATTCGAGGCCGTCCAGCGACTGGCCGTTGACGTCCGTGGCCACACCGCCCGCCTCCGAGATGAGCAGCAAGCCGGCCGTCATGTCGAACACGCGCATCGGCACCGGAGCGCAGAAGGCGTCGAGGCCCCCGGCCGCCGTGTGCGCCATCGAAAGCGCCATCGCGCCGAGGATGCGGACTTTGTTGGCGCGCTCCATCAGCGACGCCGCCGCTTTCAGCGAGCGCGTCGAGCTCTCGAGCCCGAGGAGGCTGATTCGGCCGTCATGTGCGCCCGGCAGGGCGTGCAGCGGCCGGTCCTCGCGCGCGGCGCCCCGGCCCTTGATGGCGGTCCAGCGCTCGCCGTTGGCGATGTTGACGACGCTGGCGGCGACGGTCGTGCCGAGCGTGGAGCCCTCGAGGACGGCGAGCATGACGTTGAAGAACGGGATGCCCTGCTTGGCGTTGAGGCTGCCGTCGACCGGGTCGACGACGACGAGGGGATGGGGAGCGCCGAAGCTGCGCAGGCCCACCTCCTCCGAAAGGACTGAGAAGCGCTCGCCACGATCCGCCAGCACCTGGAGCTCGTCGAGGACGATCGATTCGGCGACGCGGTCGAGCTCCATCGTGCGATCGCCGCCCGCCCCCATCTCCAGCGGCTTCCGCCCGGCCTCGGTGCCGGCGAGCGGAGCGACGGCCGCCCGCACGTCCGCGCTGACCCGGAGGAAGAGGTCGAGCCAGTCGGCGGGACTAAGCGCCAGCGGCTTCAGGCATCCGCCGGGGTGGCGCTGGGGTCGACGCGCCGCCGGCGGCGCCGCCGCCGCTCGACGACGATCGTGATCAGGTAGGGCTGCTGCATAGCCCATACCTTCTCGATCAGCTGGGGCACGGGAATGCTGTGCGGCCGCTCGATCCCGAGCAGGATGAGGCGCTCGGCAAGGTTGTCGCTGAGCTCGGTACGGTCGTGAAGGTTCATCTGCTCGAGTGTTTCGAGGATGTCGTCCAGGCGCCGCAGCGTGCCCCGGCGCTCCTGATCCTCTGCGTGGATCACAGCGATAAGAGCTTATAGCGTGGCGGCTTCGGAGAGGGAACGACCTATTTCGGCTGGGCGCTCGAACTGGAGCCAGTGGCCGGCGCCGGGAAGGACTTCGAGGCGGTAGCGCCCCTCGACCCTGGCTCCCGTGTCCTCGACCGCCCGGCGGCCGAGGGCGGGGTCCTGGTCGCCCCAGATCAGCTGAGTTGGCGACGTGATCGCACCGATGCGGCCGAGCCGCTCCCACGCGGCGCCGCCCGTTTTCAGGTTCGCCCGGTAGTAGTTGAGTCCCGCGGTCAGCCGCCCCGGCCGGCTCAACGATTTGGTGAACCCTTCGACGACCGCGGGCGGGATCGCGTCCGGGTTGGGCCCGAGCCTGTACATCGCGCGCAGGCGCTGATAGCCGTCGGCCGCGAGCACCTCCTCCGCCTTACCCGGGATGACGAACAGGCCGACGTACTTCGAGCGTTCCTGCTGGTCCGGATCCTCGCGGCTGGCGGCGGCGAGGGCGGCGGGATGCCCGACGGAGAGGACGCTCAGCGTCCTGGTCATGTCGGGATGCGCGCCGCCGAAGTACCAGGCGACCACCGCGCCCCAATCGTGGCCGGCGACATGCGCGGAGGAGCGGCCGAAGGATTCGATCAGCGCCTTGGTGTCGGCGACGAGATGATCGACCGCGTAGTTTTCCACACCCTCGGGCGCGTCGGTCATCCCGTAGCCCCGCATGTCCGGCGCGACCGCGAGAAATCCGGCGGCAGCCAGCACGGGCAGCTGGCGCGACCAGGACTCGGCGCCCTCGGGGAACCCATGCATGAGGATGAAGAGCTCTCCGTCGGGCGGCCCGTCGACCAGCGTGCGGAAGCGCAAGCCGTTGGCTTTCACCATGTGAGTGGAAACGCTCACTTCAAGGACTTGACGAAATCCGCGGCGACGTCCAGCGCCTGGTCCAGCACCGCGAGGAGGCCATGTCCCTGTCCGGGGAAGATCTCGAGCCGCGCGTCGGGCACCACCTTCACCCATTTCTTCAGCAGGTCCAGACGGGCGAAGGGGTCGCGGTCACCGCTCAGGAAAAGCACGGGGCAGCGGAGGCGCGGCCAGTGCTCGGTGCGAAGTTGATCGGGAAAACCGGGCCTGTGGAGCGGATAGGAGAAGAGGACGAGGCCTCCGAAGTCCGCTTCGATGGCGGCCATGCTCGCGACCCTGCCCCCAAACGACTGGCCGCCGCCCACCACCTCATGGCCTCGGCCCGACGCTTTGATGAAGACCGGGACCGCGCGTTCGGCGCCGCCGCGCGGCAGGTCGACGGCCATCGCGTCGACGCCGCGCGCCTTGAAGCCGACGACGTAGGGCTTCATGGACGCGGCGTTGCCGGACGCACCGTGACCGAGCACGACTTTCATGTGTCGACGCTCCTCAGTTGAGCTGCGCAGCGCGCTGCTGGGCCAGCCATTCTTGAGAAATCTTCACCTCGACACGCGCAATGCAGACGGCACACCAGATCCTCTCGCAGTGTTCGCATGCGATGTGTTGATGGTCCTTCGAGAGGTCGAGAGACATCGTGTACGTCCCGCACTCGAAGCATTTCACCGGACAGCGCACGAAAAAAA
>Ga0070730_10003728_pt1 | contig 13571 bp, 11 predicted proteins | sample Coa_R1_3_FD_66447 | JGI IMG/M metagenome (GOLD analysis project Ga0070730, IMG submission 66447) | Surface soil microbial communities from Centralia Pennsylvania, which are recovering from an underground coalmine fire - Coalmine... | ecosystem: Environmental > Terrestrial > Soil > Unclassified ...
CCTCCGGCGCCGCGGTGTTCGGCTGGCCGCTCGTCTGGGGCACCGTGATGCTGCCGTACCGCGCGCTTGGCTTCGGGCTGAGCAAATACGTCGCCTGGGACATCGGTACTGCGCTTTCGCTCGCGTTCGTCGCGCTCACCGTCGTCGCGGTCGCGTATCTCGGGCGCAACGCGAGCGGACGACGCTGGGTCGGGCTTCTCGCTGCAGCGTGCTGGACCGCGTGGCCGCTGCTCGTGGGCGTCATAGCCGGGCACCACGCATGGGCGAACAACCAGTGGGATATCGACGTCGGGCTGCACAACTACACCGAGCCGCTGTCGACGCTGCTCGTCACGGGCGGAGCTGCGCTCGTGTTGTCCCCGTCCCTCACACCGATGCGTCTCGCACTCGGCGGCTGCGCGCTGAGCGTGGCGACGTGCGTGAAAGTCTCGAACGGGCTGCTCGCTGTCGCGGCGCTCGCGATCGTCTACCTGCGCGGACGCCTGCGCGACGGGCTGCCGTACCTCGCCGGCGCGCTCTCGTTCGCACCCGTCGTCGGCGCGTACTGGCCGCTCTCGTATCCGAAGCTCTACGGCAACCCGCAGTCGTGGCCGCGCGACCCGTTCGACCCGGTACACGTGGTCTCGAGCTGGACGCACTCGTCGCTCTTCACGCCGCACACGCTGGCGATCCTCGTTCCCCTGGCCGTCGTCGGCGCATTCGCCGTGCGTCGCCCATGGGCGCTCGCGCTCGTGCTCGCGTTCCTGCTGATCAACCCGGTCTTCTACAGCTTCTACGCGAACACGGCGCAGCACCCGCGCTTCCTCTATGCCAGCCTGCCCGAGCTGTTCGTCCTGTGGGCGGCGGCCCCCGCAGTCTTCGCCCGCAGATGACCCGTACGCGCATGATCCCGGCACTCGTTGTTTCGGGCCTCGCGCTCGGCGTCGCGCTGCGCATCTGGATCCTCCTCTCGTCGCAGGGTGCGCTCGACGGCGACGAGGCGGTCTGGGGGCTGATGGCGAAGCACGTGCTCGCCGGGCAGATCCCGACGTTCTATTGGGGCCAGGCCTACGGCGGTTCGCAGGAGACGCTCGTCGCCGCTGCGCTCTTCTGGATGTTCGGAGTCGGCACGACCGCGCTCAAGGTCACGCCGATCCTCTTCTGGGCGGCGGCAACGGTGCTGCTCTGGCGGGTCGGCCGCCGAACGCTCGGTGAGCCGCGGGCGCGGATCGCGGCCGCGCTGTTCTGGATGTGGCCGGTCTACTTCGTCTGGAAGTCGACCTTCGCCCACGGCTTTTACGGTGCCGGCCTTGTCTTCGGGCTGTGGGCGATGCTGGCCGCGCTCCGCCTCCGCGAGCGGTCGAGACGGCTCGATCTTGTCTCGCTCGGCGTCGCCCTTGGGTTGGGCTGGTGGGCGACGCCGGAGGTCGCGATTCTCGGCCTCCCCGCCGTGCTATGGCTCGCCTGGGAGCGGCGTGACGTCATCCGCGGGATCTGGATCGCGGCACCCGCGTTCGCGCTCGGCAGCCTGCCGTGGTGGATCTGGAACGTCCGCCACCACTGGGGATCGCTGCACACCGGCCGCGACGAGACGTCGAAGTTCGGCCACTTGCACAACCTCGTTTCAACCACGCTGCCGACGGCGCTCGGGCTCCGGCTGCCGTTCTCGCTCTCCTGGCTGCCAAATGTCGAAATCGGCGGCGCGCTGTATGTCGTCGCACTGGCCGGCTTCGCCTGGCTCCTCGTGCGCCGGCCGCGCGGCGTGGGACTGCCGCTCCTCGCAGCGGCCGTCTTTCCTGTGCTGTACTCCGTATCGCCGTACACGTGGCTGACCACGGAGCCGCGATACCTCACGCTGATCGCACCGATCATCGTGGTGCTGGTCGTCTCCGCAGCGAGGAGCGCGGAGCGTGCGCTCGCGCTATTTGTAGTCGCGGCCGCTTTCTCGATCGCAGGCGTCGCGCTGATGGAGTCGCGAGACCTCGCCGGCGCTCATACCGGTGGGGTTGCCGTCCCGGCCGACTTCACACCGCTGCTCCGCACGCTGTATGAGCATCGAGCGACGCGACTATGGGCGTCGTACTGGATCGCGTATCGAATCACGTTCGAGAGTGACGAGCGGATCGTCGCCGCCGAGCCTGCGTCAGCGGGCTACGCCGTACGCGACAGCCGCGTCGTGCCGACCGGCAAGGGAAGCGTCATCTCATGGGGCCGGCACGCGGCGTACCAGCTCGAGGTGAATCGCAGCCCGCGAGCCGCGTTCGTGTTCGTCTCCGGCGAGCCGACCGAGCGCCCCGCGCGGCCGCTGCTGCGTCGCGAGCGCTACGCGCTCGTCAGAACGGATGGGTTCGACGTCTGGTTCCCGCCCGCGCGGTAGACCGCCAGCGCGGCGACCGAGAACAACGCGACGAGGACGAGGTCGCGCACGAGCACGAGCCAGACGACCGGCTGCGCCGCAACCACTTCGTGGTACCGCGACTGCGACCATGCCTCCGTGAGGACGAGCGCGGCGGCGAGCAGTACCCCCGCCCGCCACATCCTTCCGCCCAGCAGCGGGACGAGGGGGAGCAGCCAGATCAGATACTGCGGCGAGAGGACTTTGGCGAACGTGACGAAGGCGATGACCGAGGCAGCCGACGCGGCGAGCAGCGCGGCCTCGCTCCGCGTACCGCGCGCGAAGAGGATCCATACGCCCACGATCGCGCCGGCTTCCAGCATCGACGTGAACGCGGCGAGCGCAGTCGCCGCCGTTCCCGACAGGTTCTGCGAGCCGTACGTCGACACGACGTGTGGGGCATATGCGCCGAGGCGGTGGAGCGCGAGCAAGAACGACGCGCCGAGCGACTCGACCTGCAGCGGCCGGCGGAACTGGACGTCGAGGCTGTAGCCGACGCCGCCGGGAGCGAGCACGGCGAAGGGGAGGACGATGGCGGTGAGCACGACGGCGAAGATGCCTGCCGAGATCGAAGCCTCACGACGGCCCGCCCTGCGATCGAGATAGAGCAAGAAAAGCGGCAGGAGCACGATCGGGTACTCCTTCGCGGCGACGGCGAGGGCAAGCACGCCGAGCGCAAGCCGGCCGCGACCGCGTACGAGCGCAGCTACCGCGGCGGCGGTGAGCGCCGCCGGCCAGAAGTCGAAGCGGGTGAAGGTGATCCTGCCGAGGAGTGCCGGCGCGAGTCCGATCGCCGAAGCGCGCCAGTAGCCACCGCGCAGCGCCAGGGCGCAGAGCGCGAGCCCCGCAGCCGCTAGCAGCCACTGGAGGCCCTTCGACCACAGCGTGTAGTCGCGGTCGGGCCCGATCGCCGGGGCGACGAACATCGGCAGCGCGCCGGGCGGGTACTCGACGAAGAAGTCCCGGTAGGGCGCCTTCCCGTGGGTCAGGTTCTCGCCGTACTGCTGATAGAGCGGAGTGTCGCCGCGATTCGCGCTGTCGCCGAAGTGGACGTTGGGGAGCGCAGCCGAGGCCGCGAGGAGCGCGATCCCGGCGAGTGTTGCAAGCAGCGCGGGGTTACGCATCGCCACAATCCTTGCAGTGGATTCGGCCGGGCAGCAGGCGAAGGTGTTCGAGGTCGCCTCCTCGTGACCCGGTCCCTGCCGCGGTTCGCGCCTGACGAGGACGCCGTCGCTGCTGCGGAGGAGGTCCTCGCACGAACGAAGATCGCAATCTTCATCGTCGCCTTCCAGGCGGAGCGGTTCATCGAGGACGTCCTCGCTCGCATTCCCGCCTCGCTGCGCGACCGGTTCGTCGAGATCTACGTCATCGACGACTCGTCGAGCGACCTCACCTTCGAGACTGCGCGCGCCGCCTCTGAGCGGCTCGGGTTCGGCAACGTGACTGTGCTTCGCACGCCGTTCAACCGCGGGTACGGCGGGAATCAGAAGCTCGGCTACCTGCATGCGGTGAAGCAGGGATACGACTACGTCGTGCTCCTGCACGGCGACGGGCAGTACGCGCCCGAGTATCTGCCGCAGATCGTCGCGTCGATCGGTCGCAACGAGCCCGACGCGGTGATCGCGTCACGGATGATCCACCGCCGCGACGCACTCCGCGGCGGCATGCCGCTCTACAAGTGGCTGGGAAACATCGTCCTGTCGGCGGTCGAGAACCGTCTGCTCGGGAGCCGGCTCTCCGAGTTCCATTCCGGTTATCGCGCGTACAGGATCGACACGCTGCGGGCGATCCCGTTCGAGCTCAACTCGGACGACTTCCACTTCGACACCGAGGTGCTGATCCAGCTGCTCGCGACCGGACGGACCATCGAAGAGATTCCCGTGCCGACCTTCTACGGCGACGAGATCTCACACGTGAACGGAATCGCATACGCCGTAAACTGCCTGAAGGCGGTGCTGAAGCTCCGCCTGGGACAGGTCGGCCTCTACTACGAGCCGAAGTTCGACTTCGGGCTCTTCGAGGAGAGCGGGTACCTGTTCAAACAGGAGGCGAATACGCTGCACCAGCAGATCCTCGCGCGCCATTGGCCGGCAGACTGGCACGTCGCCGACCTCGGGGCCGGGCGCGGGGCGCTCAGTGCGCGTCTCGCGGAGAAGGTCGCGCATGTCGTCTCGGTCGACGTCGAGCGTCCGTCCGATGCCGGTGCGGCCGAGTCGTTGGCGCTCGATCTCGACGGCGACTTCGCGCGCGAGCTCGGGGGGCGCCGCTACGACAGTGTCCTCGCGCTCGACGTCATCGAGCATCTCGCGAGCCCCGAGGCCGGCGCTCGACACATCGCGGCGCTGCTGAAGCCTGGCGGCCTCCTCTACGCGAGCACGGGCAACATCGCGTACATCGTCATGCGGGTGAGCCTGCTCCTCGGGCAGTTCAACTACGGCAAGCGTGGAATCCTCGACCTCACGCACACGAGGCTCTTCACGACGTATTCGTTCAAGAAGCTGCTCAAGAACGCGGGATTCACGATCGAGGAGCTGCACGGCTTCGGCCCGCCGATCGCCGACATGGTCGGCCGCAGCCGCGCGCTGCGGCTCGCCGATGCGATCTCGGGCACGCTCGCACGCGCCTGGCCGCGACTGTTCGCGTTCAACTTCCTGGTGGTCGCGCGGAAGCTGGACGAGCTCGAAGAGGTGTACGAACGAACACTCCACGCGCAAACGGAAGACGCCCCGTCAGCGTAGGTCCTTGTTCGACTCCATGTCGAACCACATCGCGAACAGCGTGAACTGCGACCCCGAGACGAGCAGCAGCGCGACGAGGACCACCGTACCGACGCTCACCGCGTTGCCCGCGATGCGATAGCCGAGCTCGATCCCGCCGAGCGCGAGACCCGCGAGCGTGAAGAGCAGGCCGAGCGCGTAGAAGAACACGAGCGGGTGGAAGTCGCGGATGACGTACTTCTCGCGCAACCTCCAGAAGAAGCCCTTCACGAGCAGCCACGAGATGCGCGGAACGACGCGGTGGTAGCGGATCCCGGAGCGCTCGCCGACGCCGTACACCGGACGGGAGCGGAAGTCGCGCACGCGCGCGTTCCAGACGTTCAGATGGACGAGGAAGTCGTTGGGGAACCCATAGCCCGTGTACACGCGATCGAGGTCGATCTGCTCGAGCATCGACCGTCCGATCGCCGTGTATCCCGACTGCGAGTCGGCGACGTGCCAGTAGCCCGAAGCGATCTTCGTGAGCAGCGACAGCGCCGCGTTGCCGAGATAGCGCATGTGCGGGATCTGCTCCCAGGCCTGTCCGCTGACGAGCCTGTTCGCCTTCGCATAGTCGAGCTCTCCGCGCGCGACGGGCGCGACGAGCGTCTCGAGGTCGGCCGGATCCATCTGGTTGTCGCCTGCCATGACGCAGATCACGTCGCCTCCGTCGGCGAGCGCGCGCTTGTACCCCGTGACGATCGCGGCGCCGACGCCGCGCCTGCGGTCGTGCGCTACGACCTCGACCCGCGCGTCGCCGAACGATCGCGCGCGCTCCGCCGTGGCGTCACGTGACCCGTCGTCGACGACCACGATCCGGTCGACGAAGCCGGGGATGCTCCCCAATGTCGTGGCGATCAGCTGCTCCTCGTCGTACGCAGGCACGACGACGGCAACGCGCTTGCCCTCGAACATGCGGAGAGCCTAGACCGTGCGGCGACGCGCGACCGCGGCGGCCACCGGATCCCACAGCAGCGCGGCGAGCCCGCCGAGGATGAGGCCGATGAGCCCGGCGACGGCAACGGAGTTGCGCCGGCTGCGCGCGGTGACGCGCGCAGGCGAGGCGGGTGTGACGATCGCGGGCTTCTCGACAGCGGTCGCCTGGTGCAGGAGCTGGCCGGCGCTCGTCAGATCGAGCTGAAGCGTCCGCAGCTGCACCTGCAGGAGCAGCTTGTCGGTCGTTGCAACACCTGGGCTCGAGATGCCCGTCTCGATCGTGCTGATCGCCTTCTCGTCGTCCGAGATCTCGCTGCGGAAGCTGGCGATCTTGGCGTTCGCGTAGCCCGAGATGCGGGTGATGACTTCCTTCGCCAGGGCATTGGCGACACAGGCAGCGATCTTGCGGTTCGCCGTCTGGACGGAGAGGGAGACGAGCGGATTCTGGCCGTTCTTGGACAGATTGCCGGCGATGGGCTTCGTCGAGATCCCCGATCGGAAGACTCCGACGCGTGTCTTGCACGCACCGGCGACCTGCCCGTCGACGGCCTGGGAGTGGGCGATCGTGCCAACAGTGCTCGGGTTCGTCTGCAGACTCTGGAGCGCGACGTTGCCGCTCGCCGTGTACGGCTGCCCGAGGTAGATCGTCGCGGACGCGTTGTACACCTGCTTGCCGCCGAGTGCGACCGCATAGCCGACGATCGCGCCGAAGACGAGCCCGGCGGCGAGCAGCCACCAGCGCGCGCCGAGCAGGCGCGCGTACTTGCCGAAGTCGACCTCCTGCTCCGCTTCCGGGTCGAAGCTCATCGCGCGGCGACTCTAGCTGAGGACGTGGATCGGGATGACGCCCGTCGGCTGGGCGCTCCGGCGAGTGCGAGGCCAGGACGCAGGGAGCGTCGATAGCCGCTGCTATCGACGCGACCGAGGACGCAGCATCGCGCTCGTCCGGTGCGTTCAGACGACATCGCGTTCATTTCGATTCACGTCCTATAGCCCAGGCCCACATTCGCGCCAAACCGTCTTGGAGCGTCGCCGAAGGCCGCCAGCCCAGCGCCTCGGCGATGCGCGTCACGTCCGCCTTCGTCCGCCGCACGTCGCCCGCGGCGCGGTCGACGTGGCGGACGTCGAGCGTGCCCCCTGATACTCGCTCGAGTAGCGCGATCGCGTCGAGCACCGACGCCTCCTCCCCGCCGCCCACGTTGTAGACGGCGCCCGCCGGCGCGCGCTCCATCGTGCGCATCGTCGCCGCGACCGCGTCGCCGACCTCGGTGAAGCTCCGCGACTGCTCACCGCTTCCGTAGATCTCGAGCGGCCCACCGGAGAGCAGCGCGTCGCACGCGCGGCGGAGGAACATGTCCGGCCGCTGCCGCGGCCCGTAGACGGTGAAGTACCGGAGCACGACCGCATCGACCCCGTAGGCGCGCACGAGATGTTCGCACGCGAGCTTCGTGATCCCGTACGGCGACACGGGCCGCGGCACTGCGTCCTCGGGCGTCGGATAGGACTCCGCGTCGCCGTACACGGACGAGCTCGAGGCGAAGACGACGCGCACGCCGGCCGCCGCGGCCGTCTCGAGCACGCGCTGGGTCGCGAGGACGTTGCGCCGGACGTAGAGCGGGAAGACGTCGCCGAAGCTGCGCACGCCCGGCTGGCCGGCGAGATGGAAGACGCCCTCGACGCCGGCGAGGTCGAGCGGCTCCTCGGCAAGGTCGAGGCGCACGACGTTCAGCCCGCGCGCGTTCTCCTCCTTCTCGGCCGGGTCGTAGTAGTCGGTGAAGCAGTCGACACCGACGACCTCGTGGCCGGCGGTCAGCAACGACTCCGCCAGATGCGAGCCGATAAAGCCCGCCGCCCCTGTCACCACGTACCTCATCGCCGCGGGACCATCCCATAGACGATGCCGTAGCCGATGAGGAAGAAGCGCCCCTTGACCGCGACAGCCGGCGTGTACTTGCCGTCGGGGAACGACCACAGCAGCTTGCCGGTGCTTGCGTTCAGCGCATACGTCTGCTTCTCCAGCGTCGCGAAGTAGACGACGCGACCGATCACGGTCGCCGAGCCGGAGATCTTCCCGTTCGCCTTGAACTGCCAGCGGACGTCGCCCGTCGCCGCGTCGAACGCATAGAAGTTGCCGCTGTACGAGCCGGCGAAGACGAGCCCGTGCGAGACCGCGGGAGACGCGTAGACATAGCCGCCCGTGTCGTGCGACCAGCGGAGCTTCCCGGTCGTCGCGCCGAACGAGTACATGCGACCGTCTGTCGAGCCGATGTAGACGCGGCCGTACACGAGCGCGGGGGTCGAGTAGAACTGCGAATTGCCGATGAGCCGCGGCTGCGCGCTCGCACGCCATACGACGCGTCCGGCCGGTGTCAAGCAGTACACGTGCCCGTCGTATGAGCCGACATACAAGCGGCCGCCGGCGTACGCGAGCGCGCCTTTGATCGCGCCCCCGAGATGCCTGCGCCACACCACGCGGCCGCTGTTCGCGTTGAACGCCCAGACGTCGCCGTTCCAGTCGCCGACGTAGATGCGCGCCCCGAGGAGGAGCGGAGAGCTCTCCGACGGCCCGATCGTCCGCCGCCAGCGGATCTGGCCGTGGCCCGCGGAGAACGCGATGAGCTCGCCCTGCCGGCCGTGACCGCCGTTCTGGACATTGCAGGGAGGCTGGTTGAGAAAGGTCTCGTAGACGGTGCCGTGCGCGTACAGCCCGATCGCGGGCGACGCGGCGACGCAGCGGTGCGCGTGGTAGATCCACGCGCGCTTCCCCGTCTTCGCGCTGATCGCCGTGAACGTGCCGCCGTTCGTCGCGAAGTAGAGGCGGTCGAACGCGATCGAGGGCGGGAACTCGATGAGGCTCGACGCTTGATAGCGCCAGATCGGCCGGAACGGCGGTTTGAGGGGGAGCTCGACGGCGCGGGTGCGGTCGACGTCGAAGCCGTACGTCGGCCACTGCACCTTGGGCGGCAGGGGTGTCGGCCTCGGCTCGCTCGTGACATATTCGACGGTCGACGAGCCGCGCACGTTCTTCGCCTCCTGCAGGCGGTGGACGACGAATGCGACGACGGCTCCGCCGAAGAGCACGGCGAGCGCTGCGAGAACAATGAGCACGCGACGCCGCATCGGACGGTCAGGTTAGTGAGCGCGCGCCGGCTCCCGGGCGGGATGCCGCGACTCGACCGCGTACAGCGTCGAGTATCCGTGGAAGAGCAGGCGTAACCCGTTACCCGACACGGGAACGTACTGGCCGTGCTTGAAGCGCACGAGGACGCGGCCGCTGCGCGCGTCGACGCCGACGATGCGATGCGCAAAGCTCCCCGCGTACGCGACGCCGTCGACGACGACTGCGGCGCCCGAGACCGGGCCGCCGGTGCCGATGCTCCAGAGGATCCTCCCGGCCGCGGCGGAGACGCCGTAGAAGACGCCGTTGTACGACCCGAAGAAGACGCGGCCGCCCCACACCGCCGGCGACGAGTAGACGTACGAGCCGGTGCCGACCCGCCAGAGGTAACGGCCGTGCGTCGTGAAGGCGGTGAGCGAGTCACCGGTCGACGAGGGGACGAACACACGGCCGTTCGCAACCGCGGGCGTTCCGTAGATGCGACCGTTCACGCTGCGCACCCAGTGCGTCGCCCCTCGCCGAGGCGAGAGCGCCCACAACCTGCCTGCGTAGTCGCCGATGTAGAGCGTTCCGTCCGCGATCGCCGCGCTCGACGTGATCTTCGCTCCGAGGCTCCGCGTCCAGCGCAACCGGCGCGTCCGCAGGTCGAGCGCGTAGAGCCTTCCGTTCCACGCGCCGAAGTAGTCGACGCCGTAGCGGATGATCGGCGACGACTCGATCGGCGAGCCGATGAAGCGATGCCAGACGAGCCGGCCCGTGGCGCGGTCGAGAGCCCAGACGTGGCCGTCCATCCCGTGGTACACGAGCTCGCGATGGAAGACGGCGGGCGACGAGGCCATCCAGCCGTGAGGGGTCACGTGCGTCCAGATCACGTGGCCCGTGTACATCGAGATCGCATGGACGACGCCGTGGTTGTTCCCGATGTAGGCGACTCCGCCGTCGACGACGGCCGGGAACTCGATCAGCCCACCGAGGGCCCACGCTCCACACGCTCTTGAACGGCGGCCGCAAGTGGATGTTCGGCTGCGACTCCGTACGCGTCGCATTGGCGCCGTACATTCCCCACTGCAGGGCCGGCCGGTAGATCCGCAGCATGACCTTGCGGAACGCACGAAAGTCTTCGTACAGCAGCCGCGACGAGAAGCCTCGCGCGCTGACTCCGACGTGCAAGGGCTCGCGCCAGGGAACGCGGATGACGGCGATGCCGTGCCGGTTCGTGTGCGCTTCGCGGCGCCACAGCGTGACGCGTGCGTGTGCCACCGGCTGCCACGTGTCGCCGTCGATGACGGTGATGACGAGCTTCGCCCGCGCATGCGCGACGACGCGATGCACCGGTCTCGGTGTCGGCTTCGGCACGACGGTCGTCACGGCACGGCGCGCCGGACCGCCGCAACCTGCGGCAATCCCTGCAACCGCGAGGACGACCCCTACGGTTCGGCGATCGGCTCTGGGAGCTCTTCCGCGAACGGCTCCAAGGTACCGTCGGATCCGGCCGACAGCACGAGCTCGGAGAAGAAGCGCGTCATGACGAGCCCCTCGCGGAAGTCGCCGAGCCGCGGCTCCGGATGCTCGCCCGCCGCCAGTGCGAGCGCGAGCTCTGGATAGCGGCTGCCCGCCGCGGTCGGCAGCGGGAATGCCCCGCCGAAGCGGGGGTTGATGTCGGTCACGCGGTGCGAGCCGTCGGGCTCGCGGAAGCACTGGATGTTCGCCGGGCCGACGAGCTCGAGCGTCTCGGCCACGTGGCGGCCGACCTCGATCAGCTCGGCGTCGCGAATCGTCATGCCTTTGATCGACTCGCCGCCCTTCGACTCGATCATCGTCCGCGGGACAGCGTTGAGGCAGCGCGAGGCGAGGTCGCAGAACACGTCGATCGAGAACTCCTCCCCCTGGCAGCACGCCTGCACCATCGAGTCGTGGTTCGTGTAGTCGAGGAAGAACTCGAGCTCGCGGGCGTCCTTGCAGCGGTAGATGCCGCGCGAGCCGAAGCCGCGGCGCGCCTTCACGAGCACCGGATAGGGAAGTGCGTTCGGCAGCGACTCGGGCAACCATGTGTCGGGCGAGCCGATGCCGCGCTCGACGAACAGCTGATGCGCGGCCCACTTGTCAGCGAGCGCGTCGACGATCGCCGGCGCCGGCAGGAGCACGAGCGCGCCGAGCGCGTCCTTCGCGCGCGAGAGCACGCCGTGGTCGAGATCGGTGAGTGGAACGACGAGCGAGATGTCGTGCACGCGCACGAGCTCGCGCAGTGCCGAAACGTATGCCGGGTCGTCGATGCGCGGCACGAACGCGTGCGCGTCGGCGTGGTAGAGCGCGGGCGCGAGCGGATTCACGTCGACGGCGAGCGTGCGCGCGCCGGCCCGGCCGAATGCCGAGACGATGTCGACCCGCTGGCCGGCGCAGGTGAACAGGACTCCGAGCAACGCGCGGCAGAGGGTACCGTCGCCCCGTGGCGCGCACGCTCCTTCTCGTCCTCGCCGGGATCGTCGCGCTCTGGCTCGGAGCGTGCGCCGTGCTCTTCGTCTGGCCCCCGGCGGAATCGTCGCCGCCGGCTCATGCCGATGCCGTCGTCGTCCTCTCCGGTGGACTGAATCAGCGCCTCGACCCAGCGCTCGCCCTGATGCGGACCGGGATCGCGCCCGTGCTTGCCGTCTCGGGGGCGTTTCATCCGACCAAGTGGAAGAAGGCACGGCGCCTCTGCCGCGGCAAGCTCGGCCCGCTGCGCTACCGAGTGCTCTGCTTCGAGCCGAGGCCGTACAGCACCCGCGGCGAGGCGGAGACGATCGCTCGCCTGGCGCAGGCACACCACTGGACGCGCATCGTCGTCGTCACCTCGACGTTTCATGTCACGCGTGCCCGGATGCTCATTCGCCGTTGTTACCACGGCGATCTGTGGATGAAGGGCACAAGCTCGTCGCTCTGGGAGCTGCCGAAGGAGTGGGCCGAGGAGACCGGCAAGCTCACCATTCAGCTCTTCTTCGACCGCAGTTGCTAGAAGAAGCCGCTCGCGCCCGTATAGATGAGGAACGGGAGGTCGAGCACCGCCAGCGCGACGAGCACGAGGATCGCGCGCCTCGGCAACCGTGACGCCCCCCAGGCGAAGCACAGCGCCCACGCCCAGAGGGCGGCCAGCATGAACGTCGGCTTCAGCACGTCGCCGTCGGGCGTGGGGTAGCCGATCGCGAAGTAGAAGTATCCGGCGAGCGCTGCGAGCGGCATGAGCGCGACGAGTAGTTCGAGCGGCGAGCGCCTGCGGAGACCGGTCACGAGCAACGCGAGCCACCCGACGATCGCGATCGCAGTCGGAACGATCCCGATCGCGTTCTGCGCGACGAGCCAATCCGTATGAGCCTGCGACGGCTTGGCTCGGCGGTGCAGCGACCAGTCGAAGACGCCGTACCAGTCGCCCCAGATGTCCGTGTACGTTTCGGGCCAGGCGAGGTTCTCGAAGTTCGGCCGGTACGGCTTCGTGAAGACCGACCGTGGCGCAAGGCCGACGTAGAAGCGTGCGGGCCTGCGCTCGAAGAACGGCTTCGACGGATGCGGCCGGTCGAACAGCGCGTTCGAGTAGTTCGCAGCGCGATAGCCGTACCACGGTGCTGCGACGACGACGCAGGCAGCGAGCGCGATTGCGCCCGACCGCGCAAGCGTGGCGCGCTCATCCCCGCGCCGCCACAGTGCTACCAGCCATGCGAGGCCGACGACCGCGAGCGTGTAGAGCTCGAACTGGCGCACCATCTGGGCCGCGCCGAGTGCAGCGCCGAGGGCGAGCGCAGTGCGCCAGCCGTACTGCCGGTGTACGAGCATGCGCGCGGCGAGATACGCACAGAGGACCGAGACGAACAGGTCGGCCGGCTCCGGATGGAACATCGCGGACGTGCGCACGAAGACCGGCGAGAATGCGACGAATGCGGCGGCGCCCGGCGCGAGCCAGCGGCGCTCGGGCCAAAGCAGGCGCGCGAGAGCGGCGACCAGAAGCACCGCGCCGATCACGAGCGGCACGTTCAGGAGCTGCGCGAGCTTGTGCGGCTCGCCGAGCCCCAGCTGCCGGCCGATCCACGTCACGCCACCTGCGATTCCGTAGTAGAGGGGGGGCGAGTAGTACTCCGGCGTCTCGTTGCGTACCGGCAGCCGCAGATGCTGGATCAGGAAGTCGGCGTACTCCTTGTGCGAGGCCGCGTCGTAGCCCGCACCCCAGGGGTACGCGGAGGCGTTCCACAGCGTCAACAGCCCCGCAAACGCGGCGACGCCGAAGGCGACTCGCCTAGGAGTTAGACGACCAGCCGCCCGTTGCACCCTTGTAGGTCCCACTGAAGAGCGCGAGCGGCGTTTTCGCGAGGATCTTCACGTCGAGCCACGGCGAACGATGCTCGACGTACCAGACGTCGAG
>Ga0070730_10003729_pt1 | contig 13571 bp, 8 predicted proteins | sample Coa_R1_3_FD_66447 | JGI IMG/M metagenome (GOLD analysis project Ga0070730, IMG submission 66447) | Surface soil microbial communities from Centralia Pennsylvania, which are recovering from an underground coalmine fire - Coalmine... | ecosystem: Environmental > Terrestrial > Soil > Unclassified ...
GAACCGACGTTCGAGTTCGTAGCTATCGGCGCCGGTGGTCCGCGCCAGTTGGAAGGCGAAGGTGTGGCGGAGATCGTGGGGGCGCAGGGGGCTGATGCGCCGGGCGGGGTCGGGCTGCTCGCTGTCGTGCCAGCGCCCGATGCGGGCCAGCAGGTCGTTAATCGCCTGGGGCGCGTGGCGGCCATCCAGGTGGCGGCGCGGCCGGCCGGCGTGCGCGGGCCGGCGACCGCATGGCGCTGGTAGTGCGCGATCCACGCGGCGAGGCTGTCGGGTACAGGCACCACCTCCGTCACAGGGCTGCCGTCCTTCCGTATGTTGTTTTGCGAGCGATCTGCCCCGATTATAGGCGGGGGTTCAGGCACGCATCTTCTCGCGGCCGGCACAATTCATCCGACAGAAGGGCGCTTCTGTCCGATGTTTCCTATAGTATAGGGGCCTTGTCAAGAGGGCGGGCCGCTCCGGTTCCGGGTCAAACGAACGGTACTGCGGCTAAAATCTACGCAAAGTCGTAGTGCCAAATTTACGCAATCCGCTGCGGATCAGGGCGCCGGGATGGGGAAATAGGCGGCCGCGGCCGGCAGGGTGGCCAGGGGGGTGCGCGGGCTGCCGTCAAGGGGCACCCGGTAGAAGGTCGCCGCGCCGGCGCTGCCGGGCACGGCAGCGAGGAGCACCGCCCGGGTATCCGGCAGCAGGCCGGCGAAGCGCAGCTGGGTGCCGGAGGGGAACGCGTCGCCGAGCGGCTGAACCTGCCAGCCGCCGTTCTGCCGCTCGGCGAGCGCCAGCCGCGGCGGTTGGTCCGGCTGGCCCTCCGCCGGCCCGGCGGCCAAGGCCAGCAGCAGGCGCCGGGCGTCGAGCGCGGCCAGTACCGTGGCCGCGCGATTATCGAGCACGGTTTCGATCTGCCCGGTGGCGAGATCATCCAGCAGCAGGGTGGGCGATAGCGGCACGGGGTAGGTAATACCGCCCTGCACCTGGCCGGCGATGTGCTGCGCGACGACGACGAGTCGGTCATGGCCGGGCAGGAAGACGACCGAGTTGGCGAAGAGATCGTCGGGGAGGGTAAGCTCGCGATCCTGGGTTAGGCGGGGGGCATCCCCACTCCAGTCGAGGGCGGCCACCCGCCAGGGCACCCCGACGTGGAGCTGGGCCGGGGGAATATGGGGTATCGCTTGCGGTCCCACACCTTGATAGAGCAGATATTGGCCGCTGCTGCTGATCGCCAGGCCCTCCGTGCCGGTGTTGGTGTCCAGGGTCACTTCGTGCGCCAGGGCCGGCGCATCCGCCAGGAACAGGCCCAGGCCCAGCTGGTTCACGAGGCCCCCCGTCCCGTTCGCGCGCGCCGCCACGGAGAGAAAGGCGTTATGGGCCGGCTCATAGTACAGCTGGATCGGGCGCCGGCTCTCCGCGGGGACCGTAACGCTCAGCACGGGAGTGGCCGGCCCCGCGCCGGCGACGTCGAACAGGGCCACAACGTGGCGCCCGCCGGCGCCGGCGGGCGCCGGGGTCGTCTCGGGCGCGGCATAGGCGAGCAGCCCGCGCCCGAGGGCAAAGCTATCCAGGGTCGGGCTGACCTGGCGCAGGCGCCCCGCGTCGGGGTTGTAGAGATAGAGCGGGCCCGGGCGCCGGGCCGTGGCATGCAGCAGCACGGCGAGATCACCACTGTCCAGGAACTGCACGGCCAGGCCGGGCGCGACCCCCTCCGGAACTGGTACGTCGAGCGGGGGACTCCCGTCCTGCCACAGACGCAGGGTATAGGCGGGCGCAGCCGTATCGCCCGCCACGGGCGACAGCTCGGGTGCGCCCGGAGTCGGGAGCGGTGTGGCGGGAGGAGGGGCCGGCGCGACCAGGTAAGCGACCTGGCCCCCATCGGCACTCACGCCCAGGAGCTGCAGGCGGGGCTCCGTGGCGCCGACGAGACTCTGCACGGCGGCCGTGCCGGCGTCCCAGCGGCTGATCCCGCCGGCGGCATCTTCATAGACGACCGCGGCCAGGGGGGGGAGTCCCGGCCCGGGCGGGGCGGTCGCATCCTGCAGCAGCGGCAGGCCCCAAACCGCCAGCGCGCCCAGCCCGAGCAGCCCCCCGGCCAGGAGGATGCCGATTTTCCACCCGGCATTACGCATGGGGGCGCCGGGCCCGGGGGTTAGGGGTCAGGGGTTGGGGGGTGGGACATCTGGGATTTTGGTTACGGGTCACAGATCGGCTCATCATCGAATAATACCCGCTTGGGCGCTCCTGTGGTTCACCGCGCCCCCGCCGATGACCTGATCGGGGGTCAAGAACTGTCCGTTCCTGACCCCCGACCCCTAATCCCTGATCCCCGATCCCCGGGTCAGCGCCGGAAGATCACGCTGATCTTGCCGAAGTCGATCCGCGAGCCGTCGACCACCAGGACAGGCGTACGGGGCATCAGGCGCTGGCCGTTGAGCTTGGTGTAATTCGTCGACTGCAGGTCCTCGACCAGGTAATCGGTGTCCCGGCGCAGGATGCGGGCATGGCGCCGGGACACGCCGCCCTCCTCGCCGCCGAACGGTGTGAGGTCGACGTCGGGGAAGATCGGCGGCTCGCTCAACGGGTCTTCGCGGCCGATGAGCATGTCGTCCTTGTCGGGCAGATTCAAGATAGTGCCGCTGGGCAGGACTTCCAGGCGCGGCTGGCCGGTACCCATCCCGACCACGTTATCGGCGGGGAAAGGCGCCGTGCCGGCCGTGGGGGGCGGGGCCGGTGGCCCCGCCTCGGCGACCGCGGGCACCACGGGCCCCGCGGCGAGGGGTGGCGCGGCGCTGTAACTCGGCGGCAGCGTGTCGGCCGGGGTGACGGTGACCGCCTCGACCGGCGGGGCCGGCACGAGGGCCGGCGGCGGCAGCGTCGCCATCCCAGCAACGGGGGCAACGGCCGGCCCGGCGGACGGGGTCGCGCCTCCCAGGGGTGGCGGGGCCATCCCGGGCCCGGCGGCCGCGGCCGCCGGCATGCGCGCCCCACAATGGGGGCAGAACATATCGCCGGCCTCGACCTGGTTGCCACAATTCGGGCAGCGGGTCGGGAGCGTGTCGGCCGCGGGCGTCCCGCAACGCGTGCAGAAGACAGCCCCCGGGCGCAACGGCGCGCCGCAGTTGCGGCAGACGGCCGCGCCCGGCGTGACCGCGGGCGCGGCCGTGGTGGTGGTCGTCTGGGTGGCGGCGACGGTATCGTCGCCCGCGCCGCCGGCGCCCGCGCCGACCGCGCCGCCGATCCCGGCGCCGACCGCCGCGCCGACCGGCCCGCCGACGGCGGCCCCGATCACGCCGCCGGTGAGAGCGCCTGCGGCGCCGCCGGTCTCCGCGCCGCCTGGGTGGCTGGGCTCGCCTTCTTGCGCCAGATGGGTGGCCCCGGCGCCCGCGGCGCCGCCGATCGCGGCCCCGGCGGCGGCCCCGACCGGGCCGCCCACGGCGGCGCCGATCAGCCCGCCAGCCACGGCGCCCGCGGCGCCGCCGACGGCGTCCCCGGCGCCCGCGGCGCCGGCCGGATAGGTTTCCGCCTGGGTCGTGGTATAGCTGGCCGCGGGCACCGCGTAATCCGGCCCCGTCGTGCCGTAGCCGGCGGCCGGGGCGCCATAACCCGTGGCTGTCGTGGTCTCGACGGTCTGGCCCTGGATAGTGGGATCGGCCGCGCCGCCGGCGCCGCCGCCGACCGCGCCGCCGATCCCAGCGCCGACCGCCGCGCCGATCGGGCCGGCGACGGCCGCGCCGAGCACGCCGCCGGTGAGGGCGCCCGCGGCGCCGCCGGTCTCCGCCCCGCCGGGGTGACTCGGATCGCCCTCCTGCGCCAGGTGGGCGGCCCCCGCCCCGGCCGCGCCGCCCAGGGCGGCGCCGATGGCGGCCCCGACGGGGCCGCCCACCACGGCGCCGAGCACCCCGCCGACGACCGCGCCCCCCGCGCCGCCGACGGCATCGCCCGGCCCGGCGGCGGCCGCCGATTCGGTGGCGACAGTGGTTTCCTGGACGGTGCCGGCGCCCGGCGTAGCCGGCGCGCCATAGCTGGCGTCTACCGGCGTGGCCGGCGCGCCATAGGCCGGGCCGGTGGGCGTGGTGGTCTGGACGGCCGGGCCCTCGACCGGGTGGTCGCCCGCGCCGCCGGCCCCCGCGCCGACGAGGCCGGCGCGGGGGGCATCGGTTTGGGTCGGGCTGTCGACCGTGATACCGGCGGGCGCCGGGGTCAAGGCGGCGCCGCACTCATCGCAGAAAGCCGCGCCGGCGACGTTCTCGGCGCCGCAATTGGGGCAGCGGGCCAGGCCACCGACGCCAGCCGGGGCCGCCATCGTGGGGGCCACCGGCGGCATGGCCCCGGCGGTCGCCGGCGGGGGGCCACTAGTATCCGCGGTGAGGCGCGCACCGCACTCGTCGCAGAACGCGTAGTCGTCGGGATTCTCGTTGCCGCAGTTAGGACACCGTATAGCCATCGTCTCGCTCTCCTCTTGACCAATCTAGGACCTTCTCCGAACACTCTCCGGACTCAGCTGACCTGCAGCAGCGCCAGGGCCGCACCGGCCGCCGCCAGGGCGAGTAGCTCACCCACCAGCAGCACCGACAGAACCAGCCAGGCGACCCCCTGGCGGATCCAGGACGGGCGGGCCAGCACACGGACGGCGACCTGTTGCCGCCCCCCATTGCTGTCGATAATGACATCCCCGCTGTTGACCAGCGGCGCTGCGATCAGCCACCGCACGTGGCGTGCCACCAACCAGAGCCAGATCTGCGCCACGCCCAGCAGCCCGGCCAGCAGGCCGCCGCCGATCAGCAGGCTGGTTACCGGGGTGACGCCGAGCCGGGAGCCGCCCCAGACCGCCAGGGCCAGCCAGGCCAACAAGGCCCAGCGCCACTCCACCCGGCGCAACGCGGCCCGGGCGGCGCGGAAGATATGGGGCACGGGCAGATCGAGGGGCGCGAAGTGCAGGCCCCGCGATCGCACGCTCACCGCGAGCTCGCCGACGTTGCCCTGGAACTGGACCGCGCTGACGGCGAGCCAGGGCTGGGTGACGTGGACGATCCCTTTGAGCTGGCCTTGCCCCATATTGAGCAAATTCAGCTTGCGCCCTTTGCGCGCCGCCCGGCCGGCGACGCCCAGATCGACCATAGTTTCCGACACGGCGAGCTGGGGGCCATCGGCCGCCAGGGGCGCCGCTGGGGCCGGGGGCGCCGGCACTGGCGCGGCGGCTACCGGGATGGGCAGGGCCGCGGCCGGCGCGGCGGGCCCGGCCACGGGCACCCGTTGCATGCCCAGGGCCTGGGCAAAGGCGTCGACGCTCTGGTAGCGCAACTCGGGCTTCAATTCCAGCGCGCGCATAATCGCCTGGTCCACCGGGCGCGAGACATGGGGGTTATAGGAGCGGATCGGCCGCCAGTGGAACGGGTTCTGGACGGGATCGTGGCCGGTCAGCAGGTGGTGCAGGGTCGCCGCGAGCGCGTAGACATCCGAGCGCTGGTCGGTCTGGCCATTGCCGTACTGCTCCGGGGGGGCGTACCCGGCGGTGCCGAAGGCGGCGGTGTCCGTCTGGCGGCCCCGCCGGTGGAAGCGGGCGATGCCGAAGTCGATGAGCATGATGCGCTCGGCGCCGTCGAGGAGCATGATGTTGCCCGGCTTCATGTCGCGATAGATAATCGGCGGGTCCTGGCCGTGCAGGTAGGTCAGCGCGTCACAGAGCTGGGCGGCCCAGGTAAGCACCTGCCCCTCCGGCAAGAAGCCGCGGCTGGTCGTCACGACCTGCTCCAAGGTGCGCCCCTGGACGAACTCCATAACCAGGTAATATTTGCCGTCTTCCTGAAAGATGCCCTGGAAGCGGGGCAGGTTGGTATGCGTCAGGGTGGCCAGGATCGTGGCCTCGCGCATGAAGTCTTTGAGCGCCTGGGTGCGCTCTTCGGGCGCGATGCTGGTATGGACCATCTCTTTGACGGCCAGCCGGCTGCCGGCGGCTTGCTCGTCCTGGGCCTCGTAGACGGCGCCCATGCCGCCCTGGGCCACGCGCCGGATAATACGGTAGCGCTCGCTGAGCAGGGTCCCGGCCGGGAGATGGCCCACGCTGTCGGCGCTCGGGGCCGGCGTCGCGGCCGGCGCGACGAGGGTATGGCCGCAATGGGTGCAAAAGGTGGCGCCCGGGCGGTTGGTATTGTGGCAGAAGGGGCAGAGCGCGCCCGTCAGCTCACGCAGGGGCTCGGCCAGCACGCGGCCGAGCTCGCTGTTCGGCGGCAGGCGGTCGAGGCCGAGCTCCGCGCCCAGGTCGCTGTTGGCGATATACGGCCAGGCCGCCAGCCCCGCCCCGCACACGTCACAGGCGGTGGTGCCGGCCGGATGGAGCTTGCCACATTCTTCACACGTCAGCATGTCATTAGCGATCAGCTTTCAGCGGTCAGCAGTCAGCGATAGTCGCTATTCTTCGGGCTGCGGGGCCGCGCGTAGGACACGACGATCCGCCCCGACTCTCGCTTGGCTTTCTAGTTACTGTACGCAAGACTGGGGCCGCGGGTTGCTACCGGCGCCCACCGTCTCCCAACCCCCAACCCCCAACCCCTAACCCCTCGTCGTTAAAGATCGAGGCGCTGGGTCAGGCGGCGCGTCTCGTACTGGAGCTTCTTGGCGCCGTCGGCGGAGACCTGGCCGCTCTGCTCCAGCTTCTGGGCTTCCTGCTCGGCCGCCTGGGCCAGGTCGGTCTCGCCGAGCTGGAGGAGGCGGGTCGCCGCCGAGCGAAGCTTGGTCGTGGCGCCCTGGACGTTGCCCATCGCGGCGTCGTCGAGCGCCCGCGTCTGGAGCTGGAAGGCGCTGACTTTCTCGACGATATTCATGACCTGCGGGTCGAGGGCGCCCATCCCGCGGCTGCCGAAGTTGATCACGGCGTCGGCATGGGCCTGGGCGCCCGTCGTGCCGGTCGGGCCCGGCACGTCGTAGGCCAGGGTGATCGTGGCGATGCGGAAGCTGCCCGCGGCGCGGGAGGGCACGATCAGCTCCAGCAGCATGGCCGGGGGCCGCTCGGTCTCCAGGTCGCCCAGGTCGAAGGTCAGGGTGCGGTCCTGGATCGGCACATCGCGCAGCGTGCTGATCGCCGGGCGCAGCCGGTGGGCGCGGCGGAGCTCGACCCCGGCGCTGAGCCGCACGCTGGCGACCAGGTGGCGCACGGTGATCGACTGCACGGCGGCGAGCTCTTTGGCAAAGGCGGGCGGGATGTCGCGCGGCTCGCGGGCCAGGTAGGCGTTGCCCTGGCTTTCGTCGGCCATGGCGACGAGCAGCCGCTCGTTGAACTCGCTGCCGACGCCGACCGTGCTGACGGCGATGCCGGCGGCCTTGGCCTGGCGGGCCAGGGTGGCTACACCCTCCGGGTTGCGGGTAAAGCCGTCGGTGAGCACGACCATGCGGCTGATCAGGCCCGCCGCGGCGCCCGCTTCGAGCTCGCGCAGCCCGGCCTGGATGCCGGTCGCCATATCGGTTTCGTCGCCGAGGCGGACGGCGTCCAGCCGCTCGATCGTCTCGGGGATGCGGTTGCGCTCAGCGCCGGTCAGGGAGTGGAGCAGGACCTCGGCGCGGCCGGCAAAGACGACGAGCGAGAAGCGGTCCTCGGGCTCGACATGGCCGACCGCCTCGCGCAGGGCCTGCTTGACGGCGTCGAGGTTGGACGGGGCGGCGCGGCGGATATGGTCCGGGATGTGCGGGAAGGTCCAGACCGGGATGCCGTCGGCGATCACCTCTTTGGTGTGGCCGAGACGGGCGAGCTCCTGGAACTGCTCCTGGCTGAGCACCGGCAGGCGCATCGACTCGCTGATGTCGAGCACGATGCCGAGGTTGACGGGCGCGGCGCGGGTGCCGAGGGTGGCGGCCGGCTGGACGTCGAGCAGCAGGTAAATCAGGCGGGGCTCGCCGGCGGCGGGCACCTCTTGCACATTCAGGCGACACTGTAGCGCAACTTCGTTGGCCATTACTCGCTCCCTTTCTGTATCCGATCGAGGACCCCGGCGACGCCGCCCGCCGCTTCCCAGGCGAGCATGCGGCGCAGACCGGCGCCGTAAAGATCCTGCCGCTGCCGGAACCGGTCGAGGCGCAAGCGACAGCCCCAGCTTTCGACCACTTTATAGGCGCCCCACTCGGCGAAGCCCTCCCGCAGCTCGGGATCGGCCAGTAGGGGCGCGTTCTCGGCCTGCCAGGCATGGGCATATTCGTGGGCCAGCACCTCGCAGAAAAAGATGCGCGGTAGGCCGTACTCCACGTAGATCGAGCGCACCCGCCAGCTGTAGACGAAGAGGCCGACATAGTCCGCGCTGTCGACGCCCAGGCCCGGTAGGGGGTCGGCGCCGGGGGCCGTGCCGCGCAGCTGGGCGATCTGCTCGCGGCTGGCCAGGTGCAGCGCGGCGCCGATGCTGAGCTCCAGGCCCAGCGCCCGCGCGGCCGTCGCCTTGACCTGCGCAAACAGGGCCTCGGCGACGACCGGATCGTAGACGGCCGTGGCGTGACAGGGGTCACAGAAGACGCGGCCGTCGGGCCGGCGGTAGGACAGCGCGCCGACGGGCCGGCTGCAGGCGTGACAATGGGGGCGCGCCCAGCAGTCGGGGCAGTAGAGCCGGTGGGTCTGGCCGGCGAGGGCGAACAGGTGCCCGGCCGCGCCGTCAAGCGGGCGGCGGCAGGCGGCGCAACGCAGGAGGCCGCCGGCACAGGCGGTGCAATAGTAGTGCGCGCTGGGGTCCGCGCCGCCCATGCTGAGGCGCACGATCTCGTGGCCCACGAGCCCCGTGCCGCAGGCACTACACCAGTTGCCGCGTCCCACCGGCGCGATTGTCCCCATCCGCCCCTCAGCTACGCCCATCACAGGCTCGGCACTACGTGCGGCCAGCGCGGCCGCGGCACGCCTTTGGCCTGGACCAGCACGTGAAAGCGGCCCAACCCATCAGGATCGATCAGGCGAAAGAGCCGCTCGCGCTGGGCCAGCACGGCCTGGTACCCGGCCGGAGTGCGGTCCGGGGCCTCGGCCAGCGCGGCGATCCGCTCGCCCAGGCCGAGCGCCACCAAAAACTCCAACTGCCGGGTCGCGGCCACCGTCTCCAGGCCCACGGCGGCGCCGGTGCGCTCCAACGCGGTGAAGTCGACATGGGCCGTCATATCCTGGGCGCCCGGCGCGGCATACGGATCGTCGCCGACCTGCCCATTACTATAACACAGGAGCGTGCCCTGTGGGCGCAAGGGGCTGTAGAGGCGATCGGCGCTGTCGCCATAATCGATCGTGAGCACGAAGCCGCGCTCCAGGCCGGCGGCGACCCCGCGCAGCCAGGCGCCGGCGGCCAGGTTGACCTCGCAGGGCTGGCCGCGGGGCAGCAGCAGACCGGAGTCGGCGAAATAGGCCGCCAGCGCGGGATCGGAGAGCGGGCCGGGCGCGTCGACCAGCCGGCCGGCGGCATCCAGCGCGACATAGATCTCTTGCAGCCCGTCCGGCCCGGCGACGACGCGGTGGACGGGGAAGGCGTCGAGCAGCTCGTTGCTCAGGACGAGGCCGGTGCCGGCCGCCGCCGCGGCCCAGCGGACGCGATCGGCATGGCCGCCCTCCGCCAACAGGGCTTGCTGGCGGGCGCGCAGCGCGGGGCTCTTTTCGACGATCACGGGCGCCAGGCGGGCATAGAGGGCGGGGTCGGCGAGGCGCAGGGTATCCAGCAGGTCGCGCAGCAGGCGGCCCGAGCCCGCGCCGTGCTCGGCGAGCAGGAAGGGGGCGGGCTGGGCCAGGGCGGTGTCGCAGCGGCGCACGAACGTGGCCAGCAGGGCGCCGAAGGCGGGGTCGACCTCGGGCGCCGTGGTGAAGTCGCCGCCGCGGCCGAGGGCGACGGTGCCCGCGCTGTAGTAGCCGTAGTCCGGGTGGTAGAGCGCCAGGTCCATATACTCGGCAAAGGGGATGCGTCCGCCCGCCGCGGCGATCTGTGAATGGATGATCGCGGCAAGGGGGGCGGGCGGCGGGGGACGGACCTCTCCCCTGACCCCTCCCCGGCGCGGGGAGGGGGACTCTGCTGAGCGGGGACGCTTGCGTTGATGGAAACGGCTGGTTTTGATAATTTGTGCCTCGGCGTTGATATTGATAGGTTGGGTTTTATCCTGGGGCCCGGTACGCTGCGAGCCTTCCCTATTATAGATCAGGTTTTGGGCCGCGGAATGTGCCAGGCGATAGTAGGCAGTAGGCAGTAGGCAGTAGGCAGTCACGGGGCATTATGGGTGAGGGGTCATCCTCGTCTAATCCAAAAACTGCCGACCGCCGGCCGCCGGCCGCCGACCGCCGACTCGTCCTACTGCCTACTGCCTACTGCCTACTGCCTACTGCCGGTTGGTTGACATGGTTGCGAAGCGACGAGTATAATTCCGCTAAGCTACTCTTATCTACGAACTTTGTCTAAGGAAGGTCACAGAGGCGATGGTGTTGAACCCGAACGAGGATGCGCCCGAGGGCGAACGGCGGCCGGCGGCCGAGCTGACCCTGGCGGGAGGGACGACGACGGCAGCGCTGCCCACCGCGGCCCCGCCCGCGCCGGCCGGCGTGAACGAGAATGGGGGGGCCGCCGAGGAGCGCGGCCCCCTGCCGGTGCGGCCCGCCGGGTGGGGCATGAGCGCGCCGGCTGATCCGCCGGCCCCCCTGGCCCGGGTCGAGCCGGCCGCCCGCCCCTGGGCCGCCGATCTGCCCGCGGCGCCGGCGGATGCGCCGGCGCCGCACCCGGTGCCTGAAGGGCGGGCCACACCCCTGATGCCGATCCCACCGGCGGCCCCGCCCGTCGTCGCGGCCCCGCCCGGCGTGGTGTCCCCGTGGGCCGCGCCGGTGGTCGCGCCCGGGGCCCCCGCGCCCCCGGCCGTGATTCCGCTGCCCGTCGTCAGCGCCCCGATCCCGCCGCCCAGCGCCGCGCCCGTCGTCAGCGCCCCGGCCGCGAACGTGGTGACCCCGGGCACGACCCCGCCGCCTGGCGCGCTGGTCCTGCTGAGCGACGAAGAGGTGATCATGCAGCTCGGGGCGCTGTACCTGACCAATAAGCGGGCCATCCTGTATGCGCCGACCATCCTGCGGGCGGCCTTCTTGCCCGATATCGACGCGGTGGGCACGGTGACCGAGCGCTCGGGCGGCTGGATGCTGATCCTGGGGCTGTTGCTGCTGGTGCTGGCCGCGGCCGCGGCCTATGTCGGCGTGACCCAGCCGGGCGGCGATCTGCAGCTCGGCGACCTCTACCGCGCCAGTCCCCTGCTGGTGGCGGTGCCGCTAGCCCTGCTCGGCCTGCTGACCCTGGCCAGCTACTTCTTCTGGGTCAAGCGCAGCCTCTTCCTCTCCGTGGGCGGCCGCCCGCTGATCGTGGTCAGCGTGTCGGGCTGGAGCCCCAAAAAGCTGGAGCCGGTCGACAGCTTCGTCAACGCCTTCAGCCAGGCTAAGGACCGCGCCCGGGGGTGAGCGGAGGCTGTTAGGATTTCACAGATATTAGTGCGGTTACGTAGCGAAGTACTAGATATAGATTCGTGAGGCAGCATAGATCCCCTGGCTGTCCCTAGCTTCGTGCCGTTCTTACCCAAGTGGCCCCGCTTCCGCAATTCACTATATTCCGCCTCAAAGAGCCGAGTTACTTAAAGTAATTTGTGAAGATACATTATCTATAGAGCAATACGAATAAGAGCTCCGCTAACTTTTATTGAGCATGCAAGAGGTGAGCCTTTTATGTTAGCAAAACCTAATCTTTTCCGATCGCACGAGGATCTCTTTCGTAAATATATCCAGACACCTGTCAGTAAAAGTACTGAGTATGGAGGGTTAATTTCTCAGCTAGACTCTCTCTTACTACTAGCTGATAGAATCCTTGTAGCGTGTGATCAACACCCTGATCTTAACGGGGTAAATAAAGTGGGAAAGGCTTTAGACGATTTTGCTAAGAGTGTTGATGCTAACTCTATGTCTAATTCAGAAGCTGAATATCTTCTAGAAGAAGTTGAGAAATGGTTGAAAGCAATTATTTGGCTAGTCTTACCTAATGCTTGGCAGCACTGGTCTATAAACAACAAATTCAGTTTAGCTATTGTGTTGACGCTGACTGATCTCCTTCAACACAATGAAATTGCTCTGAAAAGTGCAGATGCATATCAAATTCCAGATTCAGTTCGGAAATTAGTGTTCATAGGATATCGTTACCGGAATCATTTAACTCATGGCACGGAAGAAGTGCCGGCTGCCGATACTCAAAATATTCGTATATCGTCTTTACTCATTCTAATTGCTCCTCTATATAAACACCGTGATGCACTTGAGAAACGGTTACAAGGACTGATTACTGCGCCGATACTTCCGGATGACCTAAACATTGTGCTGAGTACAATCGCTGGTGAACGACAGGGGCACTTAAGGAATTTTGTTGGTCGTGAGCAATGGATTGCACGATTGACGCGAGAATTGAAGGAGCTGCAACAGGCAGATACATATCTAGTGCTACTTGGAAGTGAAGGAACTGGTAAATCAGCAATTTGTGCTACGATATCTGAGAGATTATCATCGGGATCGGGAGTTCTTGGTGCTAGTGCCACTAATGTGAGAAAGTGTGCGCCCTGGCTGCCTGGGGTGCTGTTGCATTTCGGCAAAGAGTCAAATAACTCAAGAGAAATTGTGCAGCTCTTGATAGCACAGGCTAATACAATGCTTCTTGATCCTATTCAGATGATTGATAGCAATGAAGACAGCACACAACAATTAATAAATAGATTACTAGATAGAAGTGAAGGAGACTTTCCTGACGTCTTTCCGTTGAGTTCTGAACTGAGTCTTAAATCTCGCTATAGCTCCGATGCTTACCGATCTGACACCATAAAAACAAGGACCGATAATACTTCCGTCTTAATGAATTATCGTCGCATCATCTATCATATAATGGAGCGAGTAATTCAAGAGCGCGGAAGCGTAACGCTAATTATAGATGCTTTGAATGAAATTAGTCCTGACGGAACAGGCCTTGAATTCTTGCCTGAGCACCTACCTTCGGGTGCTGTAGCCTTGCTGACGACACAGCCAGGAACCGAGGTTGAAACCTGGCTTAGAAACCGCCAAAATATGGAATTTTGGCAATTAACACCACTAGAGCGGGCAGATATTCCTCTTGTAACTGGTGTACCTGATATAGATGGCGCGGATCAAAGAATATTTAATGATCAAGTTATGCAGAGTAGTAACGGCCTACCCTTGCTTGTAGTAGATGTAGGACGAGAAGTACAGCACAAGGGCGGTAATTTCAAAGATGTCCGATTGGGAGATGTAAATACCACGCTAGAGCGCCAAGCCAGTAAGTGGATAGATCAAAACCCAGGTGAGCAATCTATCCTGTATGAGGTATTAATACTGTTAGCCATATTTGAGCCGATTGCTTCCTTAAACTTAGCATGGGTACAGAGTTTTCTCGAGCACCAGGGAAAATTGATACGCTTACCTGAATTAAGACGTAAGCTCCACAAAGTCGGCGCACAATTACTGACAGGAGCATAGAGATCTAATATCCGCAGTGCTCAATGAAACGACGAATGAGATCTGGTTTGTGCTGGAGCCGCGCTATTGCCCAGCGCAACTCCTG
>Ga0070730_10003730_pt1 | contig 13571 bp, 13 predicted proteins | sample Coa_R1_3_FD_66447 | JGI IMG/M metagenome (GOLD analysis project Ga0070730, IMG submission 66447) | Surface soil microbial communities from Centralia Pennsylvania, which are recovering from an underground coalmine fire - Coalmine... | ecosystem: Environmental > Terrestrial > Soil > Unclassified ...
AGGATACGCGAGATCGCACAAAGCGAGGTGCGATACGGGTATCGTCAAATCCGCGTGCTGAACCGCGAAGGCTAGGATGTTGGGATCCGCTGCAGCGATTTTCCAAAGGGCGTATGCTCGCAATACCGCTTCCGCACGACATAGGAGCCCTAGAAGAGGCCAGCCATGGCCGATACTGCCCGTGTCTTTGTTCATCACCGGGGAAAAGATGGAAGTTTTGCTTCGGTCTGCCCCGATTGTTTTAAGACGATTTCTTCCGAACAGTTTGAAATAGACCTGCACATTGCTGAAAGCAATCACGTTTGCAACCCAGCGTTGCTGAGAGCACTCTGGGGCACGAAAAGGTTTTTCGATTAGGCGAGGCCATCCACAGCGTCAGCCGACAGGAACTTCTCTGATATGGATGCTTCCTACCAACATACTGGCTATAGTCCGCATGAGCTCGATGGGATTACCCGCCTGAAGGTTTCGACCTAATGTGCCGCGCGGGAGGAACACTCCGTGATCGGTGAGCAACAACACCGGTAGATCGGGATTGTTCTTTGCCAAGTGATCGCTGTATTCAAGCATCTTCTCCGGCATATCGTGCAGGGCGATGATAACGAGGTCATAGATGCCCTCGTCGTCGAGTGATTCTGCTGTGACATAATCGCGGCGCAGATCGACGTTATAGCCGGTTGCTTGAAGCACCCTCACACGGGATGCGCGGCGTTCGTCGTCCAGGTCGATGAGAAGAACCCTCTTGCAGTCAATCTCCATACCGGGGGCCCCGCGAAATGATTTTGGAAGTAGTATTTCACAAGAGTCCGGGAATGGAGGCGCGAAACCAACGATGCAATGATTGAAACAGCAATAGTCAGCGTCGATGCGGACCTATCTGTCATTCGCTTCTGCTCCTCCTTCGTTCTGGGCCGCTCCTGATTTTGCCTGGCAAACGCGCGCTTAATCTCGCCCATCAACCCACCAGGGTAGCTTTGAGTGTGTGTGTGGTTGCGAGCAATACTGACCATAGGAGCAGCTATCTACGTCGGTCGTACTCCTCCAACTCACGAACGAATATTTTCAACCACGGCTGGGCTCCAAAATGCGGAAACCGTATTGGTCCGTCTCCATCACCTCAGATGGGAAGACCGCGTGGATTAAGGCCAGGCAATAACCCCTACGTTTGCGTCGGCTAATCACTTCCCTGGTGTGTCAGGTATATTTATGCCCTGATCGGCTTGAAGAGCCGGATATCGCCGGCGGTGGTCTTGATGAAAATGTCTCCGGTGGTGTGATCGATAGCGAGGGTCTTCATTCCCTCGAAGGAGAGGTCAATCTTGCCCGGATCGGCGTTAGGCGCTACTGCGAAGTCGTGTTCGAGCCGACGATGGTTGCCGTAGTAGACGAGGTCGATGCCTGGGTAGACACTGGAGTAGCGAACACGGCTGTAGTTAGGGACTTTGGTATGCCATTGGGTTGAATCGTTGCCGAGAAAATAGTTGGTCTTGGTGATCTGTTCGCCTTCCCTTGTGGCCGACGCTTTGGCGTTGGCGCCACGCAGCTTGATGTGGAGAACGGGCGGTTGGGCAAGGGGACGTTTCGCGGCGAGAGGATCTTTCGCCGTCGCAGGCCTGGGGTTGGCCAATGTGAGGACAGCTTCGAAGGGACGCAGGAACAGGGTGTAACCCTGCCCGTGGGAGAGGAATTGAACCGAGGGGTCGGCTTGGCCCTGGTTTGCTTCGAAGCTGAGGGGGAGCCTGCCGTAGGACGCAGATGTGGCGGACGATGGAGATGCCCCGGGCGTTTCGGCGAGACTGGGGATCATTGCGGCCGCCAAGGAGATCGCCAGGGGGACGGAGATCGTCAGGGATGCGAAGGATTTCATGCAGGCTCCCCCAGAGTTGGCGGCCGACTATCGCCAGAACGGACGGAGTATCCGAGCTAGAAGCACGTTCTCTGTGAGGACTGGCAGGTTACCCCGGCCGGGGCAATGTTTCAAGTAAATTTCTCGAGGAGTATTCTGGAGTTAGAAAGTTGGAGTAGACAACTTGAATTCTCTTGGTAACTCAGCTGTGACTCTGTTGGTGAGTGGTATCGCATAAGAAGGCATCCCCGATCTACTGTGCCGGTGGGACTGTTAGTGTAGCGGAGCCAAATCGCCGATGTTCGTCACAAGCTACGTCAGTGTTGAAAACGGCATAGGACTGCAGCTGTTGGCACCAACTAAACTCAAGCCTCGATCTGCTTGATGAGGCTAATGCCGATGCCAATTCCTTACGCAGATCTATTCGCTGAATGGCACGCCAAACGTGAGGAGCGCCGCATGTGGCGGCCGATGTTGTGCACCAACTATGTTTGGTTGCTTCCCCATGGTCTTCCAAATGCGAAGCGCCGTTGCGTTCATATAGAGCAGTCTTATCTGCTCACGGCTGTCGCCTCGTAGACTGTAGATGCTGAGGGTTGTGAGCAGCCGCGTCTGTTCGGAAGAGATCAGATATGGCCCCACGCTCACAGACGGAGCATTCTGAATGTCCTGGACCTCTTACACGCTTTGCGCAATCAATGTATAGTTCATGGGCTTGGGCAGATATCTCGGCGTGAGGCGGAGCAAAAGATCGTTCGATGTTGGGTTAGTCGAAGCAGTCATTCTGCTTTTCTTCCATAGGTCAACGGTACCCGTTCTTGCGCAACCGTTCCTGCAAGCGCTTCACGCCGGATTTCCGGCATATAAGGTAAACCAGTAGTACCGGCGCCAACAGAACATGCAGCGAACGGGCCGTAGCGCAAACATGCTAAGAAGGCCGTCAAAAGAGCGCAATTCTGCTGGTTTGAATTTGACCGAGTTGCAGCGAGGACACACGTGCTTAATCCAGATCAGACGTGGTAACCAATCGGGCCATTTCATCCTTGCCGTATCCATCTCCTTCTCCTTGAGAGTGCATTACAGCCCGCTGGTTCTGTCCGAACTGGAGTGTGACTCCAGCCAGGCGAGCAGAGAGCGTATGCTGCCTGTAGCCATTGCCATACAGGAATCAGCAGCGCCGTAATAGAGGTGGATCGTGTCTCCGTCCGCAGCAATGGTTTGTCCACAGGGGAACACAACGTCATTCACATCTCCATTGCACTCATAGGAAGCCTCCGGACCGAACATCCATGAGTCTCCGCGCTGCAGGCACACCTCCGGCCTCTCCAGATCAAAGAGTGCGAGCCCCAGGCGGTAGATACTTCCGGAGGCTGTTTGCCGCACTCCGTGATAAATCGTCAGCCAGCCTTTCGACGTCTCGATGGGCGGGGAGCACAGTCCAATTTTGTTGGCGTCCCACCATCCGCCGCGTCGCGCCTCAAGAATGATTTTGTGGCTTCCCCAATGCCGTAGATCAGGCGAGTATGAGATCCACATATGCGCACCAAGCGTCGTCACCGGTCGATGGATCATAGCCCAGTGGCCGTTGATTCTGCGCGGTAGCAGAGCCGCATCCTTGTCTTCAGGCGGCATGATTACACCGAGCCGCTCAAAGCTCCGAAAATCCCTGGTAAGAGCGAGAGACACTCCGGGCCCCCCTCGTGCAAAAGAGGTGTAAGCAATCGCATATTGTTCGAGTTCCGGAACATAGGTGATGCGAGGATCTTCGATGCCCCAGATTTCTTCGGGATATTCGCGCGGGTTCGCCATCAGCGTGGGCTCGGGATCGATGCGCCATTCATCGATTCCGTTCGCAGAGCGGGCGGCACAAAGATGCGACAGGCCGGTCCTCTCCTCCACTCTGCAAAGTAGTAGGGTGTCTCCATCAGCGAGCTGCACTGCCGCCGCGTTGAAAACACTGTTGATCGGATAAGGCCAGTCTTGCCGGCTGAGGATCGGGTTTCCGGAATAGCGGGTAAACAGAGGAGGGTCCGTATTTGCCCGCTGTTTCAGTTGTTGCTGGGCAATCGACTCTGGCGATACAGCCGCAAGTGTGTTTAGACTCAAAGAGAGGCACTCATTTCCTGAAGTAGTTCGTCTGCGCTTGTTACGTTCTCCCCTTGCATTTCGAGGAGAGCCATGAGGAACGAAAGCGTCGATTCCGCTCCCTGATTTTCATTCACCCGGTCGGGATGGAGTCCATCTCTGCACCCGCCCGTTGCAACATCGTAAAGCGGAACCTGCAAATCGTTCTTGCCGAGAAACCAGCGGAAGACGCGTTGCGCTTCCTCCAGCCAACGTTTTTCGTGCGTCAGCCTGTATGTTTCTAGGCAGGCGGAGATGGTTGCGCACGCCTCGACAGGCTGTTGATCGAAACGCGCCTTCTCTCCGCCTTCCGTGAAAAACCCACTAGAGCCGATTGGGACAAAAATCTCTTCGTTTCCTCGATGCTGCGCCGCCATCAGCCATTCGAGAGACTCGATTCCCGCCGCAATCATCTTCCCGTTTTCACTTCGCCATCCGGCGAGGATGAGCGCCTGCGACAACCTGGCATTCGAGTAAGCAAGACTCTTCTCGAACCAATGCCAGCCCTCCGTACGGTTTCGCTCGTAACTATCCAGCAGCCGATTGGCAAGAGTGTTGCGCGCACCCTGGATCGCCCGGTCACCCGGAAACCAATCAAGATAGGCCTGCATCCCGAGAACACTGAACGCCCACGAGCGTGGACTGCTGAATTTCAAAGCCGCTGGCACGGCGGCCTCGAACAGCCTGCCCGCCGCTCCACGCAATCCCGCATCCCGCGAATGGCCTAGCACAGAACCCAAAGCCCACAGGGCGCGGCCATGGCTATCTTCCGAGCCTACATCTTCAAGCCACCGCCGGTCGTAGCCAAGAAAATTTCGGAACCGCCCCGTGTCAGAGTGAAACGCGAGCCACAGAAATGCAAGATACCGATGAGAGAGTTTTGAATACTCGGCTTGCCTCTCATAGATCGAGGTCTCATGCAAAGCATTGGACACCATCAGCGCACGCGCGTTGTCATCGGTAGTGTAACCCTCGCGTGTGTTGGGCACGGAGTAGATCGCGTGTTGCAGCATGCCAGTATCATCGGTCATGTTCAATAGGTGTGCGGTGTTCAGCGTCGGCAAGTGATCGGAAGCGCACACCGCCGGTTCATCCTTTTGCGCAGGCCTTGGCAGCAAACTACGTTCGAAGCGTGCACGCTGAAAGGTTGCCATGTAAGCCCGCGCTGTCTTTGGCCACGTCGTTTCACGCGAATGGAGATATGCGCGCTTTCGCATGGCATGGCGTTCCGCGTCATTCTCCAACAATCTGACCACGGCGTCCGCTATGGAATCCGGATCGTCGAAGGGGATAATCACGCCTCTTCCATTAGCCAGCAGCTCCTTGGCATGCCAATACGGTGTCGATACGATAGCTTTTCCGGCGCCCAGCGCAATGGCGAGTGTCCCGGAGACGACCTGCGCCTCTTGCCGGTAAGGGGTAATGTAGATGTCTGCGGCGCCAACATGTTCCACTAATTCCTCAGCACTCACAAAGCGGTTGTTAAAGATCAATTGCGAAGAGACTCCAAGTTGAGCGGCAAGTGCTTTCAACCCTTCGCGATAGCTCTCTCCATCCCGTCTTCGGATATGGGGATGTGTCACTCCGGAAACCATATAGACCACATTCGGATGTCTCTTCAGAATTTCAGGAAGTGCACAGATCACGTTTTCGATGCCCTTGTTCGGAGACAGCAAACCAAAGGTCAACAAGACCGACTTTCCTTCTGTGCCAAAGCGATCTTTGAAATAGTTAGGGTCGATGAAATGCATTTCTGGCACCCCATGTGGAATAACGTCGATCTTTTCGGCTGGAACCGCGTATACGGCGCGCAAGAGTTCAGCCGCCAATTCGCTCATCACCACCAGGCGATCGGAAAGGCCCGCAATTTCCTCAAGCACGGCGCGCTGATTTGCATCTGGTTCGCGAAGGACCGTGTGGAGTGTGGTGACCAGCGGCATCTTCAACTTATGAAGCAACGCTAAGATGTAGCTGCCGGCATTTCCCCCAAAGATGCCGTATTCATGTTGCAGACAGACAAGATCGTTGCCATTGAAATTGAGAAAGTCGGCAGCTCGTTCGTAGGAGTCCAGCTCTTCCTGCTCAAGTTCCAGGCGCACCTGTGCCGGATAGTCATAACGTAGATCGGGATCGTTGACGGGAATGGCAAATAGTCGTTCCTGACCATACTCGTCCGCAAGTGCGGTGCAGAGGTCGGTCGTAAACGTCGCTATTCCGCACTCACGCGGAAGATAATTCCCCACAAAAGCAATGCGCGTGGGCAACGGAAGATGCGAAGTGCCCCATGCGGTGAACCGGTGCGCCGCTGAAATAAACTCTCCGGCGGTCTTTTCTTGGTGCGTCATTTCATGGGAAGACACGCTGTCCTACTTTCATTCTGCCCAGGGCCGCGCTCACGACAATCCGTGGTCGCCTGGAAGGTGCATGGAACCTGTATCACAGCGCACACGTTGGGCAATGGGTCACTGTGCCCTCACCATCCGAGTGCCGCTCTCGTCGACATTGTCCAGCGAAGTATAGTGCTGAATCTGGCGGGGTTGGAGCGTGACTGTTGCGATGTAGAAGCCGAGATACTTAGCCACCCGATTAGATTCAAGTTCTGCCGCGTTGAAATGCCTTGCGACTCCTTTGAGCGCATGGGTCAAAGCTCGATCGGTCGCGTTTCGAGGTGTTCGTCCAAGGCCGTTGCGAGAATAGGATCCATGCATCCACATGAAGTGCCAGCCGGCATGACGGATCATCGCATCGAGAACAGGCGCGACGATCTCTACAACATGCACCCAGTCATTACTAACTTGTTCCTGCGGCACACGGAGTTGATCCGGAAAGCAACATCCTCTGCGCAGGTATACCGAATGGGGCATCACGCCAATACGCTTTTCTTTACAGATGGCACCAATTTAATGCCGGAACTTATGTTCTTATTTTTCGTGAGGCCCATGACATCTCCGATCGTTCGGTTACGTGCTTGAACGGTGCTCGTCTGAAGCGAAGCTTGGAGTGCCGAAGGCGAGAATCAAATATCGAGCTACTCTTTGAGCATACGCCTTTTCTGGACGCCCGGGCTGATGCCATAGGGCGTTCCTCCTTTAGCGGCCCTTGCAGCGGATACAGGAACGGCGATTTCCAGGCAAATCGCCGCTCAAAGGATTCTGCTTTGGTATACGGCACCGGGAAAATGCTTAGCGGAGGCTACCGGTTGTTACATTGGCCGGGGTTCCAATTGCGTCTCCGGATACCACCAGTTCCACTCGCCTGTTTTCTTGACGCCCAGCGGCGTTATCGTTGGAGGCTACCGGCGAAGTAGTGCCGAAACCCTTCACGCTGACTGAGGCTGTCGCCACGCCCTGTTGCACCAGATAATCGCGTACTGCACCTGCACGATTCTCGGATAGCATTTGATTCATCTGGTCGCTGCCTACATTGTCCGTGTAGCCGCCGACTTCGATGGCCAGGCTTGGGTAGGCCATCAGGATGCCTGCCACTTTCGCCAGCTTCTCCCGGGCGCCCGCATTCAACGAGAATTTCCCCGTGTCAAACAGTACGTCAGACATGCTCACAATCAGCCCGCGTGCACTGTCACGGGTCTTCAATATCTGATTCAACCGCTCCGACAGTTTCGCGCGCAGAACCGCTTTTTCACTATCTGCCTCGTGTTCTTTCTTCTGCGCATCCATGCGAGACTGGTCGGCATCGGCATGAGCCGCTGAGACCTCGGCAGCAGAGGCTGCTTGATTGGCGGCCATATCGGTTTGAGCCTTTGCTGCGTCGGCCTGAGCCTTTGCCGCGTCAGACTGGGCGTGCTCCTTCTGCCTAGTTGCATCTTCGGCTTGCGCCTGCGACTTTGCCTGAGCATCCGCTGCGACCTGGCGCTCACCTGCACGGCGCTCCTCATCCATCTTCTTCACTGCAATTGCGCGTGCGTCTTCGGCAGTTTGTACAGCTTCGCGGGAGGTTGCAATTAACTCCTTTTTGGACGAGTGCTTCTCAGTGGCATAGCGGTCCGCAGTATTCATCAACTGGACAGCGTGCCGATAGCTGTCGCCGGCATATCGCTCCGCTCCCTCGGATTGCGCGATACGCAGCGCATTCCTAGCTTCGAGAAACTCCAATGGCACTTTCGCGTCCAGAACTACAGGGTCGAACTTATAGCCCGTGGGAATATAGCCTCCGCGCTCCATCAGCTCATACTTGGCATTGACAGCCTCGCTTGTCCCCTTGGTGTCTGCGCGGACCACATTTTCGAGCACGACAACATTGCTTGGCTGGTGGACCGCATAATAAGGTTCTGCCGTCACGATCAGTGCGAACGCTTGAAGATCGGTCGTCACGCTCAGCTTGCTGCGATGGTTGCCGCCTACGAGCACCTCGCCCAGATTTACTGCCCGACCCTCGGGAGAGATCGCCCACAGGATGTAGGTCAGGTATTCATTGCCGAAAGTTGTGGGTTTTTGCAGGCCCCCAAATTCCGCCTCGATCGCGATGGAGCCACGCTCACTTTTTACGCTTGCTTCGCCATTGGCGGTTGGCATCGTTGCGGTTCCGGTGAAATCGATCTTGGTTGCGCCGCCGCGATGCTGATAGTTCACGGCTTCGACCGTCCGCGTGATCACGTTCACTCCAAACGCGGGTGTAGGCGGTGTGGCTTCCATTGGGATCGTTGTATGAGCTTTGGCCTGAGACAACGCGCTCAAGCTGACTGTGATTCCGAGTGCAAAGATAAGCTTGGTTTTCAAAATATCTCCTAAAGGCAGATGCCTGCCCTATTGCGTTTTAGCGAACAGATGTGGAGGGTTCAGCCTTGTTTCATAACTTGTGCCAAGTTGTCCTTCACCGCCCTACGCGAAGTCCGGCAAAGGAATGGAAGAGGCCAAATACATTGAGGACCCATAAGACCACGCCGATGACCACGACGCCGTTCAGAATCGACTTGATGGAGCTCTGCATCGGGATGAAGCGGTTCACAAGCCAGAGCAACAGGCCTACTACGATGAGGGTGACGACAAAATGCATGAGCGGCATTGGATGCTCCCTTTCGATCTTCCGAACTGACCGGAATCCCTAGGGAGGATCCCGATCAGCCGAACCGGAGTTCAAGCTGCTGTGTGTAGGCCTACTTTCGGTCTGCGTTCGCTTCAGCGACCGCGCTGGTATGGGCGGTCTCGACGATTGTCCTCATGAAGCTCCGGGTGGATTTTGGCGCTGGGACACTGCCTGACAGGATGGAGTGGAAAGAACGATCGCGGCCATAAATAGCCACGGTGGAATCCTTGTCCGGCTCAACCACTGCGCCTTTCAATGTGATCCCAGCGAAGACGCCCCTCGAACGCGAATAGGTCAGGACTTCGGTGTTCATGGTCCAGTCGGTGCCGGCCGATGCGTGACGGCCGACAGGGCCAGCCGAAGCGGATGCATCGCCGCCGAGTTCGAATTTGCTCGAAAGCAGGTGCTGCAAGCCATGGTCATTCATGACCAACATCACAAGATCCACGCCTTCTACGCCGATCTGCAATCCCCAACTGCCTCCACCGATAGAGACAAAAGCGGGCGCGCTCCAGCCCTCCGCCGTGCGGCAAGTGGCGATGCCGCGGCCGTGTTCTGCGCCGACAATGAAGCCACCTTTAATCAGATGGGGAACCACTACGATGCACTTGGCATGGCTCAGCACTTCTTCCGGAATGCCTTTATCTGGGGTGTTGACCATCGCGTGAAGGGTATCCGTCGACATTTGCAGACGCTCAATCGAGTCCTGGCGCCCTGAAGCAGCCCATAGGTTTCCTGTCGTCAGCGCGAAGGCGCCGACCAGTAGCATAGGTATAATTTTCATGAGATTTCCTTGCACAGTGCGGGAGAGCTAAGAGGGACAAATGTCAGATGGGCTGACTTAGCTCAGAAACCACGAGGGAGATGACAACCAGACTCTTCTCCAAGTTCATTATTTCGGTCTCCCGGAGAAATTATAGAGCTATATAGCTCGTTATCTGTCAAATCATCCTGCTATATGCAAGAAATACCGCCTCAACTGGTCTTAGCCGCGCCTAGCCAGTTTTGACTGTGGCCTCGGAGCAGCCGGAATTTCTGGGTTTCTAGCATTTTGCCCAGGCAACTGATCGATCAGAACAACGTTGAGCAGCGACTTATGCACACGGATACGCCCGTTGTATTCAATAAAGCCTAGTTTACGAAAGCGGTTCATGCAGAAGCTGACGCGAGAGCGGGTTGTGCCGATTATCTCGGCCAAGGTCTCCTGTGTAATCGTCGAAATCAAAGTTTCGGGTTATAAATGCTCGGATTGTGCTTATGGATTGCTGCGATTCCGTCCGCGTTGCCAGACTTACGAACGATCGCCGGCAGCCCGATTTAGCAACCGAGGACATGATGAACTGGGGACGCTTTCTTCGCGAGGAGGCTAAACGAGGAGGTTATGAAATCCTCGATACTGGTTCGATCCCCTTCACCTCAAGCGTAGACCACCTGATCGCCTTTCTCCGATAGGCGTTTCTCTGGTTCCCTGACTCCTTCACGATGAGTTGTTGCCAGACACTTTTGCGCCGGGGATCACTACGCGGTTGGCATAGCGGCGAGGAGCCAGCAGGAAAGACTAGGAATTTGCCCAGATTCCACATAATTCAACACTCTCGCTATGCTCGTGCGGGATTTTAGAGGTTCAGCTCCATATCCATACTCTGACTCTTTTACTGCCTGAGAGCACCTGCGAACCAGCGTGCGCCCTGTTGCGTATAGGTTGTGGACATTTTATGCCCGCCAACAGGTTGAGCACCACGCCTACAAAGCGATTTGCGTAAACCAAAGTCGATACGCTCCCTGAAGACAGTGTGGCAGCCATTGCTTGATCCACCAGTAGTCCCCCAGAGGCTACAAGCCCACTGAGGAGGACAAGGCCATATTGCCGCACGACCTCTTTGAATGCAGGGCTGAAGCCGTACCATTGAAGATCGAAGCGGAAACCGTGCCGGTGCATAAACCAGACCATCAAGAGCACGCGAACCAACTCCCCGGTCAAATTGGCATAGACCAATGACCAGATGCCCAGCCATGGCGCCAGCGACCACATGCAAAGAATGATTACCAGCGGGGTCGACACCATTGCCAAAGCAGGCATTGCGAACCGTTCCACGGTGTTCACAACTGCCGTGCAATTCGAAGCGATACTGCCGAGTAGCACAACTGGAAGGAGCCCATGGAACAATTGTTCCGTGAGCAGCAATTTGTCTGCCGGAAAATGTGGGAAAATTTGCGGAAAAGACAACCTTGCTGCGACTGCCATGACCAATGAGCCGCCGGTCGCCAGGATGCAGGTCCAAACAATAGCGTTCGAAAGCAGGTTCTGTGCCTTCAGATGTCCGTCGACTTCCTTCACCCGCACCAAGGTTGGGATCAACGCCTGATTCATCGAATCTGAAAATAAATTGACTAGCAGGCCGGGAACCAGGTATGCGATTAGAAAAGCATCCATCGCATCACTCCGTCCGAACACTCCCGCGACGACAAACTCTTTCGCAGTAGCCACTACCTTGACCAGCACACCTGCAAGCGTCAAGATCATGGCCGCGCGAAAGATGCGGCGGTTGATGCTCATGGCGGAAACGGCTGGCGATTTCATTGGTTTAGACAGATGCTTCTGCCAGTCTAACTGCGACGAAAATCCGAGCCGTCAATTTCTCTGCCAAATACCGCCAAATTTTCGGTGAGATGGAGTAAGACTCTCAGATTTCCGATTGGCAAACCGCGGTCATGTTATTTAAGCCACTCATTCTATTCGGGGATAGCCACAGGGTTCTTACGGAACATGGTGGAACTGTCCCGGTGAGCGCGGTGAGAAGCGGTGATACCTACCGTCCGGTACGTTTATGGAATTGAACTGTGTGCGTCGTAGTCAGATACCTTGCTCCGAAGTAGTCGTTGTCGGATTCGACATCTCGGAAGGAAGTTGGCGAGGCACAATCGCACAACGCCGCCGCTCCGGGCTTAGAAGTAATGGAAGTAATGGGATGGTACGCTCCAGTTTCCAGAAGTGGAACACTATATCCATGCAGTTTGCGTGATCGGCCCCGCTATTTCTGAGCCAGACGAAATGTTAGTCTCTCGTCTGGCTCAGAAATAGCGGGGCCGATCAGAAGTGAACGAGGCGCAGCGGTTGCGCCAGATGGAAGATGAGAATCGTCGACTGAAGCAACTGGTTGCGGACCTGAGCCTGCATCAGGAAGTGTTGAAGGCGATGATTCGAAAAAACGGGTGGAGCATGCCGGTTTGAGAGAGGAAGTGGCCTTTGCCTCGACCGGGTTCCGGTCGAGCGAGCGCGCCGCTTGCAAGCTGCCCGGAGTGGATCTATCGAGTCATCGCTACGAGGCAAGGCCGGACCCTAACGCCGAGTTACTTCAAGAGTTGCTGAAGTTGGCCCAGCAGAAGCTGCGCTTCGGCTACCGGCGTCTGCCTGCGTGCGGTGCTGGAGCGGCGCGGCAGCGAGGTCTAAGCACTCGGCGAAGCGCATTCTATCTCTGTCGATTTCGAACTCCGAGCGATCATGTTGGTTGACGCAAGCATGTGCATGATTTTTCTCCATTGGATATTTCAGAATGGAGCGTGTTGCGGCAGATCGAAGTAGCGGTGGCCAACGGCAAGACTACGCGGCGGAATGCCTTCGTGTTCTGGCGGCGAATGATCCGGCGGTCTGACGCCAAGAGCGCTAAGACCTGCTCAGTGGGGGTATATTCAGGGGTATTTTCTTTACAGCTAAGAATATCTATCTATGTGTCAAGTATTTACGGAATGGTTCGAGTCCCTCACTGGCATAAAATCAATAACTTACAGGAATTTCCTTCCAGCAGAAAATAGTAAGGCAGGCGCTCAATTCGCGCAAGGATTTTCCACGCAACGAGCGGCACGGTCGCGTCCGCAGATCATGCGAAATCCTTTGTGGGGTATCATTATCCCAAATCAAATGAGCGTTTGACGCTGTTTTCAATGCGAAACGGAGAATCCGCCGGAGCAGTCCTTCTGCGGCAATTGCGGAGCCGCGCTCGTGCTCAAGGATTTCATTTCGGGGCAGGTTAGCAAGGAACTAACAAACGCAGTACGGGACCGTGACATCCTCGAAACGGAAAGCGCGATAAGGGTGTTTGAACGCGCTTGGGGATGGGCGAACCTTGTAGCTAGGGTTCTGGGCGTGGCCCTGGGCGTCGTTGTTGCGGTGATCCTGACTCTTGCGGGGTGGGTAGGTTGGAAAGAATTTGACCTTCTGAAGACGGCGCAGAGTGCAAAACAGTCCATCGAGGGGACCGCGACAAAGTCATTGGGTGAAATCCAGATGGCATCTAAACAGGCAATCAACGCCAGCAGCTTGTCCATTTCCAATGCCACTCAACTTTCGAATGACATGAAGAATTCGACGTCTCGGACGAAAGCCGAATTGACGAGCGAAGCGGCGTCAGTAAGGACGGAGGTAGCAAATTCCAAATTGGAACTAGAGGCGGTGAAGAAATTGCAGCCCGAGTTCTCCGCTATGCGCACCCAACTCGGACAAGCCACATCTGAATTGGCCGCCCAGCAGAAGGTAATCTCCAGCTCTGAAGATTTCGTG
>Ga0070730_10003731_pt1 | contig 13569 bp, 10 predicted proteins | sample Coa_R1_3_FD_66447 | JGI IMG/M metagenome (GOLD analysis project Ga0070730, IMG submission 66447) | Surface soil microbial communities from Centralia Pennsylvania, which are recovering from an underground coalmine fire - Coalmine... | ecosystem: Environmental > Terrestrial > Soil > Unclassified ...
GGCTATCCGCTCCTGTTTCGTTGACACGCTGTCAGGCTTCAAAGCGCCCTCCGTGTTTCTCAAAAGCGATTCTGTACTACGATGCTCCGCTTCCCTCATCCGGGTCCGCGCGAGCCGCGTAAACTACAACGTGCGCGCGGTCTGCAATCTGAAGTCTCCCTCGACTGCGAATCGTAGCTTCATGTCTTGCCCGATTTCCGTGTCCAGCAGCTGGGGCGCTCTTCGCTAATCCAATTCGAGCTCGAGAAGCCGGACATATTGTTGTCCGGAGTGCATGTCACGTTCAACGACACCGCCTTGAGCGGACGGTCTGACAAATGAAATCTTGATCGTATTCAAGCGATCGATCGAGAATCTCTTGACGAAAGTCGGATCCGTGTCATAGAGCGCGGCGAAAGTCTCAGCCGCCAGAACATCGCTGTTCCGATATCTTCGATATTGTTCTGCGCCATCGAAAAATAGATCGACGGTGACCCAGAAGGGACCGGCGTTCTTCGAACGAATGTGCCGGCACACTTCCTTGAGTTTAGCCATATATCTCGCCAATTCGCTTGCCGGCAGAGAGTGAATGGGTGATAGCAACAACTCTCGACAGCCGGATCATTCGTCCTCCGCAAGTCTCCGTGTCCGCATGCACGGTGTTCAAGTGTGACCTGTATTTCCCAGCCGTCAAGATTGATGCGAGTTGTCTAGTTGATGCAGTGAATGATGTCTCGAGGTCTGCTACGACACGAGGTCGGTTCGCATACAGCGAAACAAACTCAGTCATTCCCGCGAGGCTATACATTTCCCGTCAAGATTGACACGTTCGGCTTCGCCTCGATATACCACCGCCTGAAGTTCGATAACTACAACTCGATAGTTTCATACGGCGGGAGTTTCACAATGAGCAAGCGGGCCCTTTGGATTGCGTGCGCTACGATTGCCGCCTCGAGTCTCAGTGGTGTTGCAGTCGGCGCGGATCAATCGATGGCGGAGCATGCTGTCGACGATGATGATGTTGCAGGCCTGTCCGAAATTGTGGTAACTGCCACCAGGCGCCCCACTTATCTTCAAGAGACTCCGATCGCGATCACGGCATTCACCAGCGGTGAAATCGATCGTCAGCACATCGAAGACCTGACCAACCTCGCGATCGTGGCGCCCAGCCTGGTTTTTACTGCCTTGAGCCGCCAGGAGGCTTACCCTTCCATTCGCGGCACGACGGTCGGCAATGATGCGCCCGGGTCGGATCTGGGTGTTTCGCTCTTTATCGACGACGTTCCCACAACGGGCGTTGGCGATAACGATCCGAATCTGTTCGATCTACAGAGCATCGAAGTGCTGCGTGGTCCGCAGGGAACACTGTTCGGACGAAATGTGACCGGCGGGGCTTTGGTCATCCACACCTCGGCGCCGGATTTTGCCACCCACGAGAAGGCCGAGTTGACATACGGCAACTACAATCTCGCTGAAGGCCGCGGCTATCTGACTGGGGCGATCATCGACAATAAGTTGGCGGGCAAGGTCACATTCGATATCCGGCGGCAAGACGGAATCATCAATAATCGATATCTGCCTGGCGAAACGGATAGTACCAAGCTGTGGGGTACGCGGGCGCAACTCCTGTGGACGCCCACGGAGAACTTGCGCGTGCTCGGCGGTGTGGACTTCACCCACGACACGTCACCGTACAAAGTGCAGCAACTGATCGGCAACTTCCAGCCGTCGAGCTTTCCGCCCTTAAGCTACGGCCCGAGTGATACTGATCAAGCAGCCGAACCCCGGGGAGATTCGAAAACCGGGGGCGGCCTCATCCGAGTCAATTATTCTGCGCCCTTCGGTACGATAAGTTCGATTACGGGTTTCAGGCATGCCGACTCCCGCGATTTCTTCTCGACCACCGCCGACCCATTGAACGCGATTCTTCAGGCAAATCACGTGGAAGCTGACCAGGTCACCGAAGAGATTCACCTTGCGTCGCCTGTCGCGCAACGATTGGGGTGGGTGACCGGTTTGTTTTTCCTCAATTCCAACCGCGAGGGTATCCATCGCTACAACATCAACGCTCCTCCCAATTCGATCGCCGGTCTCGCGGCGCCTCCGTATAACAACGGGCCCTTCACTGCGGTCAACGATCAGCACGTTAAGTCGCACAGCTACGCTGCGTTCGGCGACATTAACTACGCCTTGACCGCCGCGTGGAAGCTCACCGTCGGCGCGCGTTACACCAAGGAAGACAAGTCCGGTCACAGCGAAGTCAATGACACCAGCGGATTATCTCCCGATCTGGCGGCCACTTACTCCCATAGCTGGCACGCGTTCAACCCCAAGGGAACCCTGTATTATCAGCCGACCAAGCAGTTTCTCGCGTACGCAACCGTTGCCAGCGGCTTCAAGAGCGGCGGCTTCGATACGGCGGCCACGACGAACCAGGGTCTGGCTACGCCGTTCCAACCCGAGAAAGTGGTGAGCTACGAACTCGGAGCGAAAATAACGGCGTTCGACAACCGGCTGATATTCAACGCCGCGGCGTACTATGCCAAGTACACCGAGCTGCAAGTGCAGGAATTCACCAATCTGCAATACATCACGTCCAACGCCGGCGTCGCAAACATTCCAGGCGCCGAGCTGGAAAGCATATTCAACGCGACTTCATGGCTTACATTACTGGCAATTATAGCTACATGGACGCTCGCTACACGAAGTACGTGCAAGGAGACGGCTCGGACTTTACCCACCACCAAATTCCATTCGACGTCAAATATCACTTCACCGTGGGCGGCGACGTGCATTTTGTGTCCGCGCTTTGGGCGGGCGGTGAGCTACGCGTCGGCGGCGACGTTACGTACCAAGGCAGGAAGTATTTCGAAAACGAAAATAACGACTATCCATTCATTAGCGACAATACTCGTATCCGCAGCTTGGCGAACGTGCACATCAATTGGCTCTCCGCCGATGAGGCGTGGGAAGTATCTCTATGGGCCAATAACGTCAATAACAAGCGCTACATCATCAACGCCACCGACTTGACCGCGTTCTATGCCACGCCACCTGAGTTTCTGGCCGCCGATGCGGCCGGGAACAGCATCAATAAGCTGTACGCCGGCGATTGGAATCCGCCGCGAATGTTTGGGATTTCTTTTACTTACAAGCACTGAGGAACCGATTCCGTCTCATGGCAACCTACATTCTGCGGCACAAATGGCTGATCGTTCTCGTTTGGACCGTGCTCTGCGTGATGAGCATTGCCACGGCAGCACGTATCGGGCCTCGACTAGACTACACGTACGCTACGCCGGGTGAACCCGGCTACGAAGCGAATCTAAGAGTCGCAAAACGGTTTGGCCTGGACGCGGAATTCGAATCGACCTTGCCGGTCTTACGGCTTCCGGCGGGTCTGACCATGGATTCGCCGGAGGCGCGCGACGTTGCGGCAAAGACATTTGCTGTTGCCTATGACGCGGGACCGCTGGCGGTGCTGGATTTTGCCAACACCCGCGACCCCATGTTCATCATCGATCACGGACAAGCTACCTGGGCGCTCATCAGCATCCCCCACCCGGACTACGGACCCGGTAAAGGTATCGAAGGCCGAATTCCGCGGGTGTTGCAGAAAGCGACGCCGCCGGGATACGCACTGACGATGACCGGTTTTGCCCAATTACTGTCGAATACCGGGCCCAACAAGAGCAACCTGATGCGGGGCATCCTGGCGGGTGCCGGGCTTGCATTCCTGACGTTGTTCCTAGTTTACGGTTCCCCAATCGCAATTCTGCCTATTTTGATGGCGGTACCTTCAATCTGCGTCACGTTTCTGTGTGTGCATGGACTGACCTACGTGACGAACGTCAGTTATTTCGTTGAGTATATGATCGTCCTCCTGAGTCTCGGAATCTCCATCGATTTCTCGCTGATCATGGTCGTGCGTTGGCGTGAGGAGCGCGCGAAAGGGCTGAACAACGATGCGTCGGTGGCTGCCGCAATTCGGAGCGCCGGCCGCGCGGTCACGCTGAGCGGCGTCACCGCGGCGGTCGGCCTGTTGTCCTTGGTGGTCCTGCCCGTCCCGTTTCTGAGAAGCATAGGCTACGGCGGGATGCTCATTCCGTTGGTCGCGGTGTGTGTGGCGATCACCTTGCTCCCGGTGTGTCTGTCGTGGGCGGGGCCCGCGCTGGATCGTTTCAGTCTCTGGCCGCAGGCAGCGACCACCTATAGCCGGCATTGGGAACGATGGGCGAAATTTGTGCTGCGTCACCAATGGAAGGCCGCGTGTTTGGGAATCGCGATCGTCGCGATTACGACATACCCGGCCTTTTCCCTGAAAACGGGGTTTCCGCTGATCGGTTCCCTGTCGCAGGTGGGGCCCGCTGCCGATGCGTTTCACGATTTGCAGAGAAATGGCATTCCAAGTGCGGTCGACTGTCCTATTCACATCATGACGCACGGGGGAACGGAAGCCGTTAAGGAAGCCACCAACATAGCGAAAGCCACACCCGGCGTCTTCCGCGTCCTGGCGCCGGATATCCCGGCCTATCGCCGTGGTGAAGACGCCTTGCTCACAGTAGTTCCCATGGCCGAAGGGAGTTTGCCGGAGGGCAAGGCGATCGTGTCTCGGTTGCGCGAGCGGCTGGCCATGTTGCCCGGCGGGCCGGCGGAGGTGGCTGGCTCAACGGCGGGAGACATGGCCTTCACGAGCGCGGTGTATGGCAATTTTCCCCGTCTATTGGCGGTCGTCAGCTTGGTGACCTTGATCATTCTGATGGTGTCGTTGCGTTCAGTCGTGCTGCCCCTCAAGGCCGTGGTGCTCAACGTGGTATCGCTGGGATCCGCCTTTGGTTTCATGGTGTTTTTCTGGCAACAGGGACACGGGTCCTTGTTCATCTATGGCATGCCGGCGACCGATGCCATTCGGGCCTGGATTCCCACGGTGGTTTTCGCGTCCCTCTTCGGCCTCTCGATGGACTACGAGGTCTTCGTGCTGTCTCGCATTCGCGAGGAATATGATCGAACCGGTTCCACTCACGATGCGATAGTCGAAGGACTGGCGCGAACTGGGCGGTTGGTGACGTGTGCGGCGCTCATACTCATGGTCACCTTTCTTTCCCTGAGCATCGATCCCAATCAAATCATCAAAATCACCTCGACCACGCTCGCGTTCGGCGTCATCGTGGACGCCGTGATCATCCGCTCACTCCTGGTACCGGCCCTGGTATCGCTGATGGGTCGGTGGAATTGGTGGTGGCCGGCGAGCTGGAACAAGTATCTGCCCATCCGTCGCGTGAGCCATGGAAGCTAGTCATGGTAGAGCCCAATACTGCCTCGACCATCTCGGCGCGCATCGACCGTCTACCCCCGTCGCGTCCTTTATGGTCGTGGGTGGCGAGAATATCGTTCGGCGCCTTTTTCGAAGTTTATGAAACGGCGCTGACGAGTCTCATCGCCCCGTTACTGGTCCAGGTGGGGATTTTTCACAAAGGTCGTGGCGGCCTTTTCGGGTTGCCGGATCTTGCCACTTTCGGCTTTGCGACTTTCTTCGGCTTATTCGTCGGAGCGCTGCTGTTTTCCGTGGTCGCCGATAGGCTGGGACGACGACCCATCTTCACCTATTCCCTGATCTGGTACGCCCTCGCAACGCTGATCATGGCGTGCCAGTCGGACGCGGTATCGGTTTGCCTATGGCGGTTCATCGCGGCAGTCGGCGTAGGGGCGGAGATCGTTGCAGTCGACTCGTACATATCCGAAATGACGCCGAAAGCCATGAGGGGCCGCGGATTCGCCATCAGCAAGGCGATTCAATATACGGCGATTCCGATCGCCGCGATTCTTGCGACAGTCTTGGCACGAAGGACTATGGCGGGTTTGGATGGATGGCGCATCATGCTTTTCGTGCCCATCTTTGGCGCCATTTTTATTTGGTGGGTGCGCCGTGGCCTGCCTGAGTCGCCGCGGTGGCTTGCCGAGCATGGCCGGGCGGGTGAAGCTCAAGCCATCCTTGATCACATCGAGAACCGGATAATGGTGCGAACGTCCCGACCCTTGCCGCCCATCGAACTGCCCGATGTGGTGCCGGTCAGTCAAGGCGGGTTTGTAGATCTTTTCCGAGGACAATTACTGCAGAGAACGCTCATGCTGACCGTCGTTAGTTGCGCGATCACCATCGCCTACTTTGGCTTCAGCAATTGGCTGCCCTCCCTTCTCGAGGCCCGCGGCACGGGACTGACCAAAAGCCTCGCCTATACGGCACTCATTGCGCTCTCCTACCCGGTACTACCGTTTCTCTTCAGCTTCATTGCTGATCGTTTCGAACGCAAGTGGCAGATCTGCGCGGGTGCCGCATTGACGGCCGTAGCGGGGCTGTTGTTCGTGGGGCAGACGCAGGTTGCCGGATGGCTGGCTTGCAGCCTCGTGATCACCGTGGGCAATAACCTGGCCGGCTATAGCAGCCATACGTATCGCAGCGAGCTCTTTCCGACGGGTCTTCGCGCACGGGGAATCGGCCTGGTGTATTCGATCGACCGCTTGGCCGCCGCCTTCAACAGCTATCTCATCGGTTTCATCCTGGTTCAAGCCGGTGTGTCCGGTGTCCTGACTTTTATTTCGGCCGTATCTGTCCTTGCAATATTCGTCATCGTTTTATTCGGACCCCGCACCCGCGGCCTGGCCACGGAGGCCATCCGTAACCGGACCGGTGAGTATCGATTGCGATCGCCGCGAGTCGACGCCTGATGATTTCCGGTCTCAGGTTGTTGCGCGACAATGTCGGCCGCCGCCGCTAGCGAGGATCACCCACATGCCCATCCGACTTGCCGAGCCTGCACCAGAGGCATATTCCTATCCGCTCTTGATCAAGCACCTGCTTCATACTCCATTGGCGACGGCACCTCATCAAGAGATCGTCTACCGCGATCGTAGCCGCTATACCTATCGAGATCTCCGCCGACGAATCGCGCGGCTCGCGGCCGGACTTCGTAGCCTCGGCGTCGAGGCGGGCACGACGGTCGCGGTGATGGACTGGGACAGCCACCGCTACTTGGAATGCTTTTTCGCGATACCGATGATGGGCGCCGTACTGCAGACGGTGAACGTCCGGCTCTCCCCCAGCCAGGTCGCCTATACGCTGCAGCACGCCGGCGCCGAAGTCATCCTTGCCCATCGTGACTTCCTTCCAATGCTCGCAGGGATACGCTCTCAGTTGCCCGGGGTTCGCGAAGTCGTTCTGATCGACGATGACATGGCTGTACAGGCGACTCCTAGCTGGATCGTTACCGACTATGAACTGCTCCTACAGTCCGCTCACATGGGATTCGAATTCGAAGACTTTGATGAAAACGCAGTGGCCACCACGTTCTATACGACGGGAACGACCGGCGATCCGAAATGCGTCTGCTTCAGCCACCGACAACTCGTATTGCACACCCTGGCCATTCTTGCCGCCGGAGGGGGTTCGGCCCACGGCCAGTCCTTCCGTCAGGGGGACGTCTACATGCCCATGACGCCGATGTTCCACGTACACGCTTGGGGCAACCCGTATGCAGCGACGGTACTCGGAGTCAAGCAAGTGTACCCTGGACGATACAATCCCTCGGAACTGCTGGCATTGCGGGCTCGCGAGTCGGTCACCTTCTCGCACTGCGTTCCTACCATCCTTCAAATGCTCCTCGCCAAGGCCAGCGAAACGGATGAGGATCTGCGTGGCTGGAAGATCTGTATCGGCGGCTCCGCATTACCCGAGGCGCTCGCGCGGCAAGCCCTGTCATTGGGAGTGGATGTCTACGCCGGGTACGGAATGTCGGAAACCGGACCGGTTGTCGCCGTCTCGCGCCTAGCCGAGCCCGCAGGCACCCTACCCGTTGAGAAAGAGCTTCAGCAGCGCTGCCGCGCAGGATTTCAAGTCCCGCTGGTGGATCTGAAACTGATCGATGCGGATGGCTTGGAAGTACCGCCAGGTTCTCGATCGACCGGGGAAATCGTACTTCGAGCCCCCTGGTTAACACCTTGCTATGTCGACAATCCTGAGGCGTCGACGGAGCTATGGCGGGGCGGCTATCTGCATACTCAAGACGTTGCACGCATCGACTCCTCCGGCTGTCTCCAGATCACGGATCGGATCAAGGATGTGATCAAAACGGGCGGGGAGTGGATCTCCTCTCTGCAGCTCGAGAACTTGATCTCGCTGCACGCTTGCGTGGCCGAAGTGGCGGTCGTCGCAATTCGCGATGTACGTTGGGGAGAACGCCCGCACGCCATCGTCGTGCCTAGAACGCACTGTGTCGGGCAATTGACGGCCGAGGCCATCCAATCCCACGTCGCTGCGGCGGCGGCCGTTGGCACCGTGCCGCTGTATGCGGTACCGGAGCGGGTGACCTTCGTTGATTCGCTAGAGCGCACCAGCGTCGGCAAGATCAACAAGCGCTTGTTACGCGAACGGTTTGCCTGACCCGATCGCGGGCATGTGATTCTGAGACTAATTGAATGGAGAATTGTCGTTGTCGTTACAATCTAAACTTGCTGGGGCGCCTATGACGGCTAAAACCACAGTCTTGGTTCCGGTGGGATCGCTGGGTGTCGGAGTGCGCGTCGAGGAGGTCCAGCGTGGCATTGCCGCCGGTGCTGATGTCATCGCGCTTGACGCGGGTTCTACCGATAGCGGCGCTGCGTATCTCGCCACAGGGGTGGCCAAGTACAACCGAGAAGCTGTCAAGCGCGACCTTCGGATATTGATGGCTGCGCGAGCCGAAGCGAAGATTCCGCTTCTGATCGGGTCGTGTGGGCAATCCGGAAACAACGCGGCCGTTGCCTGGGTCCGAGACATCGCTGTCGAAGTGGCCAACGAGATTGCGATTGCACCGCGAATCGCCGTTCTCTATTCTGAACAAGATCGGGCCGTCATCAAAGCCAAAAATGTGCAGGGCGACATTAGTGCACTCTCGCCGTTATCTTCGCTGACAGATGAAACGATTGATCGATGTACTCACATCGTGGCGATGATGGGTCCTGAACCCTACATCGCTGCGCTTAAGGCAGGGGCAGATATCGTTTTAGGAGGCCGTACAACCGACACGGCAGTGCTTGCCGCATTCCCCTTGATGCGAGGTGCTGGTGTAGCCGCCTCCTGGCATGCCGGCAAAGTGGGCGAATGCGGCGCACAATGTGCCGTCAATTCTTCAGGCGCCGCGGGGGTGCTCATTCGCGTGGACACCGACAGTTTCGAAATCGAACCGTTGTCGCTCGCTGAACGTTGCAGCGTGCAAAGTGTTTCCGGCCATATGTTGTACGAAAACTCGGATCCATTTCATTTAACTGAGCCGGGAGGAATACTCGACGTCACCGATGCGGACTATCAACCGCTCGATGGCCGAACGGTTCGAGTAACGGGATCGCGGTGGAAAGTGATGCCGTATACGATGAAGCTTGAAGGCGCTGGCCCGGGGCCGTTCCAAACGATCATGCTGATCGGAATTGAGGATCCGGAAGTGCTCGCTTCGCTCGATGTGTTCCACGATCGACTGCACGCCGCGCTGGTCGAAAGGGTGGAGCAAACGTTTGGTGAGGAAGCTGGCGACTATGATATATCGTTGCGAATCTACGGGTGGAATGCGGTTTCAGGACGACCCGTCCCGAAGGGCACCGCGCCGCCACGCGAGGTTGGCATACTGTTTGTCGCCTCTGCCGCGACGCAGTCTCTGGCGACTCGAATCGCGAAGGCCTGCAATCCGTACTTCTTTCATTTCCCTTTGGTTCGCGGTAAAGATCTTCCGAGCTACGGCTTTCCTTTTTCGCCGTCTGAAATCGAGCGTGGCCGCGTCTATGAGTTTCATCTGAATCATGTGGTCGCTGTTGACGACCCGCTTGAGCTTGTGACCACTGAATGGGTGAACACGCGCGAATAGGCTGATGAGAATTCTGCTGATCGAGGACGACACAGAGACCGCGTATTACATTTCACGCGGGCTGGCCGGTGGCGGTCGTCAAATAGCGATAGCTCGCGACGGCCGAGGCGCGCTGCATCGTGCCCTTTCCGAGCCCTGGGATCTCCTCATCGTGGATCGCATGCTACCGGAACTGGACGGATTGAGCCTTGTTCAAGAGGTGCGTCTTCACTCGATCTACACGCCCGTGTTGTTTCTCACGACATTGGGTGGGGTGGACGATCGAGTCATTGGCCTGAATGCGGGCGCCGACGACTATCTCGTCAAGCCGTTTTCCTTCGCAGAACTGCTGGCGCGAGTCGCCGCGCTTGGCCGCCGCCAGCCGAGACCGACGGTGGAAACCCGGTTGAGGGTGGCCGACCTGGAGATCAATCTCCTGGACCGCACCGTCACGCGAGGAGGCCACCGCATCGAATTGCTCCCCCGAGAATTCGAACTCCTCGTCTATTTGATGAAACATCAGGATCAAACTGTGACGCGGGCCATGTTGCTGGAGAATGTGTGGGACGTGCATTTTGACCCCAACACCAGTGTGGTCGAGACCCACATAAGCCGATTGCGCGGTAAGATCGATCGAGGCCAGTCGACTCCGTTGATACATACTCTGCGCGGCGTCGGATACTCTCTGCGTGCCTGGATTTAGAGTTTTTCGAACATCGAGCTTTCGCCTCGCATTGATGTATGCGACGTTGACGGGGATCAGCTTTCTAGTCCTGCTCGCGGTAGTCTTTCTCTCCACGACCCGCTTCATGCGGCATCAGATCGACGATACCGTTGCGAACGAGATCGAGGAGATTTTCGCGAATTCACCGAATTGCGGCCTTGATGCCGTTCGCCCAGCCGTCGATGCTCTTACGAAACATCCGTCGGGATTTCTCTACCTGCTGCAGGATTCCGGTGGAGTGCTCCGCGCCGGCAACCTCCCGCCCCTCAATTCTAAAGAGGGGGTTCGCGAATGGCCGGCTGCTTCCGCGCGCTCACACAGCGCATTTTCGGCGATACGCGGCCGGGGTATCGCGATTGATGGCGGGTATCTGTTCGTCGGATGGAGCACGCATCAACTCCTCGAAATGGAAGAGATGATCATCGGGTCGTTCGCCTGGGGCCTTGCCGCGTCCATCGCATTGGCCCTGGTCGGAGGCCTCATCATGGGCGGAAGATTGATGCAGAGAATCGAGACGATCAGCAACACCAGCCGCAGCATCATTGGCGAGGGCCTGCGGCAGCGCTTACCCGTGACGCAGGTCGGCGACGAACTGGACCACTTGACGGGCAGCATAAACGCCATGCTGGATCGCATCGAAGAATTGATGACGGACTTGCGTCAAGTTACCACGGACATTGCACATGATTTGCGTACTCCGCTGACTCGCCTGCGGCAGCGGCTGGAGTTGGCCACCAGACCCGATGCCGCCATCGGGTCCCTTCGCGCAACGCTCGACAGCGCCGTAACTGAAGTCGACACCATTTTAAGCATCTTCACTGCCCTCCTTCGTATTGCCCAGATCGAGGGTCGCACGCGCCGCGCCGGTTTCCAGGTTGTGGGATTGAGCGATCTGCTGAGTACAACGGCTGAGCTATATGGTTCGATGGCCGACGACAACGGCCAGACCCTGCTCGAGGCCATCGAGCCTTCGTTGATGGTCAATGGCGAGCGGGAGCTATTGATGCAGCTCTTTGCAAACCTGATCGAGAACGCGCTGCGCCATTCGCCGCGAGGTGCGACTGTCCGCGTGAACGCTTCAAGGTTCGAGAACAGAGTGCGTGTGAGCATAGTCGACAATGGCCTGGGGATTCCGCAAGATGAGCGCTGCAAGGTACTGCAGCGCTTCTACCGCTTGGAAGCAAGTCGTACGACGGTTGGAAACGGCTTGGGGCTGAGCTTGGCTAACGCGATTGCCGTACTGCATGATACGACGCTCGAGCTATCGGATGCCGAACCCGGGCTGTGCGTTAGCGTGTCGTTGGAGGCGTCACAGTAAAACGCACCCATCATTGTCTCACGGGCCAGAGGACGGTTCCTCATAGTCGAGCAATTTATGACGGAAGAAGTCTTCCGCTGTGATCTCGCGTCCGTCTGTAAAACGAATCGTATAGGCAATCCCGGAGACGGAGGATACGGCGGCGCAGAGGCGGATAAATTCGGAGGCGGTCGTGACGCGAGATCCGGCGGCACGCCATTTCAGGCGTAGATGGTCTGCCGCCGCATTCCCATCGTAGCCGACGCCGTTGCGGACGAATTGAGCACCTTGCAAGGACTGCACTTCATGAATGAGATATTCGATCTTACGAGTTTCCTGATCGATTGACTTTTGTGCGTGGACGCCGAAGGCGCCGCACGCAAACACTACTGTTGCGATGGCGTAGAAAAAGCGCACGCATCGGGCGGCGGGTCCCGATGCGCGCCGCATCATTATCAAGGCCGCGGCTGAAAGGTCGCGACTTCGATTCCGTCCCAACCGAATTTGAGGTTCAGCACATCTTTCATGGAACTCAGGACTTTCATGTGCCCATGAGTGACGAACAATTCGCCGCTGTTTGGATCGAGCGTCATGTTACGACCACCGAAGAAGGTTGGTATGGTGCGAACCACCGCGAATTGATCGTTCGGTGCAATGCTGATTGCAGTGAGCGTTCCCGGGCCGTTTGACGAAAACACGAGGCGGCGCTGGGAGTCGACGGATACGGCGTCGCTATTGGACCCAATGGGCAGATTGGCAACGTTGCGACCATCGGAGGGATCCACGACGACCAGCCGACTGTTGGCGCATCCACTGAACAGCCGATTGGAGGGCCTGTCGTACGCCAGTCCGTGCGGGACCTTGCAGTTCTGCAACGGCCAGGTGGCCTCGACGGTTCCCGCCTTTATATTGACCTTAACGACCGAGGCTGTGTCCGCCATGTTGATGTAGGCATTTCCCGCCCCGTCCACCGCAAAAAATTCAGGTTTTCCGGGCAATCCAACGGTGCGGGTGACGGTGTCATCGGCGGGATTGATGACCGTGAGATTCTTCGAATCTCCGGCCACTACCAAGACAGTGTTGGTGTATTCGTCGAAGATCATCCCATCGGCATCGACGCTCACCTTGATCTGCTTGATGATCTTAAGGTCGGAGAGGTTAAACACCTTCACGACGGCATCATCGCCGCTGTCGGCGTAGCCTTTACCCAGCTTTGGGACGATGGCCACGCCATGAGAATCCTTGACCGGCGCGACGGAGCCGACGACGGTCCGGGACGCCACATCGACTACCGTAATACGATCGACATGGGACACGTAGAGACGGCGACTGGCGGGATCGAACGTCAGATAGTCATTGAAGTTCGGTGCGCCGAGAGAAATGTCGCCGGTAAATTCGTAGTCGACTCGCGGCACAATGGTCGGTTCGGCGTAGGCGTTATTTGGCCCGATCGCCGCTGCTGCGAACGTTGCAACAATTGCGCTTGCAATTATACGACTGAAATGCTCTTTCTGGTTCATGTTTACTCCATCTGTATAGATGATTGCCTGTTGTTCGATGTTCTGGCATCAGCGGCATCCGAGAAGCCTGCCAATCATGGCCACCGTGCAGCGCGCATGACATCACAAAGCGAGGCTCTCCATTCTTACAAATTATCAAGATAAGTGAGCACCCTGGCTTCAGGTATCTAACTCCGAAGT
>Ga0070730_10003732_pt1 | contig 13565 bp, 10 predicted proteins | sample Coa_R1_3_FD_66447 | JGI IMG/M metagenome (GOLD analysis project Ga0070730, IMG submission 66447) | Surface soil microbial communities from Centralia Pennsylvania, which are recovering from an underground coalmine fire - Coalmine... | ecosystem: Environmental > Terrestrial > Soil > Unclassified ...
AAAGCCGATTCTGCCGAAGCTTAAGTAGCGGTCAGTCCTTTTGTGCAAGGAGGGAGGCGCGAACGGCGGCAAGTTCCTTGCGCTTGGATTTCTCTACGTCGGGGAAGGCGAGATTCAGGTCATTGAGGACTTCCAGAATAGCGGCAGCAACGACCAGGCGCGTGAACCATTTGTTGTCGGCGGGAACGACGTACCAGGGCGCATGCTTCGTTGCGGTTTGCTGAATCATTTCCTCGTAAGCTTCCTGATAGTCCCTCCAGAAACTGCGCTCCTGCACGTCGGCCATAGAGAACTTCCAATTCTTTTGTGAGTCTTCGAGGCGTTCTATGAAGCGCTTCTTTTGTTCCTCCTTGGAGAGATGGAGGAAGAACTTACGGATGACGACGCCATTGCGCGTGAGATAGCGTTCGAAGGCGTTGATGTCTTCGTAGCGCTCCTCCCAGATGTGTTTGGTGACAAGACGATCGGGCAGTTTCTGCGCGCGAAGAAACGTTGGATGCACGCGCACGACTAGGACTTCTTCGTAATACGAGCGGTTGAAGATGCCGATCTTGCCGCGTTCGGGAACGACTTTGTGGTTGCGCCAGACGTAGTCGCGGTTCAGTTCCTCCGGGCTGGGCGATTTGAAAGCATGGACGTCGCAACCTTGCGGATTCACACCGGACATGACGTGCTTGATGGCGCCGTCTTTGCCTGCGGCATCCATGGCTTGAAAAATGAGGAGAAGCGCCCAGCGGTCCTGTGCGTAAAGCATTTCCTGGAAGTGGCTGAGGCAGGCGATGCCGTCTTCGAGCAAGCCTTGTGCGGCGCGCTTGTCCTTGACGCCGTTTGTGTCTGCGGGATCGTGGTCCTTGAGGCGAAATCTCTCGCCTTTGGTGATGCAGTACGGCTCAATGATGCGCGACGCTTCCTTCAACAATTTGTCGTGTTTCATGATGCAGGGAGTGTAGTACAGCCGCGCGGGCCCGAACAGACAAGAGAACAGGCGCTTAGAAAAACGAGCCGAGTCCCCAGCCAAAGGCACCAAGGCGATTGTGAGGATGCAAGAGGGATTTCTCGGAGAGAGGAATCCAGCGGTCGAGGCGCAAGACGTTCACAGCATAGTAGGAGCGAAACGGAACCTGGACGCCGGGAATGGTCCATTGAAGTTGAACGCCGGTCGAGCCATGAAGGATGCCGTTAGTGGCGCTAAGGAGGTTGGGTCTGGTTGGGCCGAGCCAGTTGGGAAGAAGCCGACCGGATCCAAGATCGAAAAAGCCTGCGGCTTCGATGCCGTTGTGAAACGGAATGCGATACTCGGCGTTTGCCGCAGTGATCAAATTCGCTCCCGCATATGAAGGGGAAGGCACGATTGCGCCCGAAGGCGTTGAGTGTTCGGTCATTGCCAAGGGGCCAAGTTCGCCAGTACGCAGGCCGCGAACGTATTCATCGCCAGCGAAGAAGCGGGAATAAAACGGCATGTCGCCGTGGTAGCTGCCCGCGGCGCCGAAGGTGGTGCGAAAGGCCCAGGCGTTCTTCGGCGAGAAGAGCGGGTCGCGAAAAATGCGCGCCACTTCGCCGGAAGAGCGGAGCATATTTTCATCGCCGCCGAGCACGCCGCCGGAAACGGAGTTCGAAAGAAGAACGCGGTCGTTGCCGGTGTCGCGAGCCCAGGAGGCTCCAACCGAGCGACTGGACGTGTGCGTACGGAGATCGATCGGCGAACCCGTCGTGCTGTTTGTTGCGCCAAAGGTTTCGTCGGAAGTGGTACGCGCAAGAGTGTAGCTGACTCCGATCGAATTGGAGTTCGTTAGAGAATAAATCCAGGGAACATTGATTCCTTCGGTGCGGGAAGTGGTGAACGGGCCCTGAACGCCGTGGGTAAATCGCGGACGAATCACATTATTGAAAATAGAGAATGCGAGAGAGCTGCGCGTGCCGAAGATTCCATCTTTGGCGATGCCCAGGAGCAATTGCAGGCTTTCCGGGCCGCCGTCGAGTCTTGCGCTCAGCAATTCCTCGTGGCTGAAAAGGTCGAAGACCGTGTAAGCGAGGCCGAGGGTGCTGCCGAACCGGGCGCGGCCGCCGTCAAAGGTAACGCGCTGCTGGCCAATCTCATCGAGGCGGGTCGTGACTTCAGCTGTGTGGCGGGCTTCGTCGAGTTGGATGTGAATGTTCTCTTTGCGAATCGGCTTGAAATAGCCGGTACGCGCAAGTTTGGTGAGGCCAATTTCCAACGCGTGTTCATCGAGCGGATGACCCTCACGGAGAGGGACGCGGCGGCGAACGAACCGATCATTGAATTTGTGCAAGCCCTGAAACTCGAGGCGCTGGACCACATAAGGAGGTGAATCGCTGAGGCCGAGCCTGAGCCGCACGGAGTGTTCAACGGGATCAAAGATGGGATTGGCGTCTACCGCTTGGAAGGAGGATATGACGGATTTCGAGTCGCGGGATTGCAGGTGCGCCGAATAAAAGCGGCGAAGCTTGTCGACTTCTTGTCGGGAGAAGACATGGTCTCGACACGGGACCGCAGGGGGCAGAAGCTTTCGATGTTGCTGTTCTAAAGCCTCCTCAAGAGCGGGGCTCTCTTCGATAGCATCAAGACGGTAGAGCGGCCCGGCCTGCACAGGGATGGAAAGAGCGAGGCCGCTCTTTGCAACATGGCGTGGGAAAGGAAGCCACTCGCGAACTCGTTTCGTGACTTTGTGTACGCGAGCACTGCCCACTCGCGCCTCAGGGTATCCGTGGTCCTGGTAATACGTCAGAATGTGCTGGCGGTCGTCTTCAAATGCCGGTTGCGTGTAAGCGTCCTTGCTTCGAAGCGAAGCCAATGGTTTCCACGGCGCGATACTTTGCATTTGCGCGCGCAATGACTTTTCCGAAACACCCAGGTTGCCTTCAAAGCGAACCTGACGAACGGGAAGATGCGGGCCATCGGAAATCTTAAAGCGAACCTTGACCGTGCCGTTCTCGTGGGTTTGGCAAAGCACTTGAACGGAAGCATCGGGATGGGCTAGCTCGTTCAGAGCGGAACGAATCGCTGAGGCGATGCGATGAAGCGCCGTGGAATCGGCTGGCTTGCCGAGGCCCGGCGACAACTTCTTCTCTTCGAGCAATTTTTCAATTTGGCTGATTGAAAGCAGGCGGGAGCCGGAATACTCGACGCGCGAGAGGATGGGCGCTTCGCCGAAAAAGAAAGCCAGATCAATGTGTTCTTGCTCGCTGGATTCCTGAGGATTGGGCGGCGTCATAGATATTTTTTCCACGCGAATGGCGGAGAACCAGCCAAGCCGGCAGAGCATTCGCATGTCGTGGTCAAGTTTGGCCGCATCAAAGCGATCTCCTGGAAGCAGAGAAAGTTGGGCTTTCACCGCCTCGGGGGAGATATGGTGAAGACCTAAAAACTCAAGCGAATCCACGATGGGAATTGCTTCGTCATCGCCTGCCTCGTTTGAGACCTGCGATGGGCGGATGTGAGTCTGGGATAAAACGGGGACTGCGTCCACTAACACGAGTCCCGCGCCGATTAAGACGGTCGGCCAACGCATGAGCGTATCTCCTTGCACCGAGGAGAACGAGAGAACAGATGATCGGCCGCGCCGCGAGGTTGTCTCTCGACATGAAAAACTGCATACAAACTATTGCACCAGCCGCTTTGACTTTGGGTTATTAGGGAAACTAAGATGCGCAACCATGCCCGTAACCCGGCGGAAGTTTCGCCTGCCTCATCCCGAGCCTACCGACGCGCTTACTTATGCGCGGTTTACGGGCGTGCCGACGTTCATGCGCTTGCCCCACATCACCGACCCTGAGGAACTGGAAGTGGCGCTAGTGGGTGTTCCGTTCGATGGAGGAACGACGTACCGGCCCGGGCCGCGGTTTGGTCCGCGGCATATTCGGGAACAATCGGCGATTATCCGGCCGTGGAATCCCGTGTTGAAGGTGAATCCTTTTGCCGAACGCCGGACCGCCGATTACGGCGATCTAAGCGTCAACCCGCTTTCGATTGAGGACACGTTTCGTCGGATTGAGACGGGCCTTGCGCCGCTGCTTGCCACGGGAGTCCGCTGCGTTTGCGTGGGAGGCGATCACTCCATTAGCCTGCCGATTTTGCGTGCGGTTGCGAAAAAGCACGGCCCGGTTTCTCTGATTCAGTTCGATGCGCACAACGATTTGTGGGACGAGTATTTTGGCTGCAAGTATTCGCACGGCACGCCATTCCGCCGGGCGTTCGAAGAAGGGCTGCTGAGGGACGGCGCCGTGCTCCAAGTTGGATTGCGCGGGCAAGTTTATGGCGAAGGCGATTTTGATTTTGCGAGGGCGCACAAGGTCAGAATGGTTACCGCGGAGGAGTTTCACGAGAAGGGTATGGGCATCGTGGCGGGCCATTTGCGTGCGTTCCGCGGCAAACCGGTTTACGTCACGCTTGATATTGACTCTGTGGATCCCGCGTTCGCACCGGGAACGGGCACACCGCAAGTAGGCGGATTGACGAGCATACAAATCCTTACTCTTATTCGAGCATTGAACGGGCTCAACATCGTTGGCTGCGACCTGGTCGAGGTTTCACCGCCGTACGACACCGGAGAAATCACTTCGCTGCTCGCCGCGAATCTACTTTTCGAATTGCTCTGCGTTCTTTAAATGACCAAACTCGCGCGCAAACTTCGGTTGCACGACTACTTCGCGCTGGCGTTTGGCACGATGATCGGCACGGGCTGGCTCGTGCTGATGGACGATTGGCTGGGGCGTGGCGGGCCGCTCGGCGCCATTTTGGGGTACGCCATCGGCGGCATCATTTTGCTTCCGATTGGATACGTATATGGCCAGTGGGTGCAGCGATTGCCGGACGCCGCCGGGGAAGCGGCATACACGGCGCAGGTGTTTCCGCCGATTGTGAGCTATTTCACTGGTTGGATGATGCTGCTCGCGTACTTCATCGTTTGCCCGTGGGAAGCTGTAGCGCTGGGAAAGCTTGCGGCATATATTTTTCCTTTCTTGAACACGCTGGAGCTCTACCGAATTGCAAATCAGCCCGTTTTTCTTCCGCGAGTGGTACTGGGAGTTGGGCTTACGATTTTTCTTGGAGTGCTGAATTATCGCGGAATTCGCCTAAGCGCCAATTTCCAGAAATTGATGACCAGCGCGGTGCTGCTCTGCTTCCTGGTGATTGTTGCGGTCAGCGCCACGCACGGAGCGCCGGCCAATTTTCATCCTTTGTTTAACACGACGCCGCTGATTTCGATTCTGCTTACATTGCAAATCGTGCCGTACTTCATGACCGGGTTCGAATCCGTTCCTAAATATGCGGAGGAATCCAATCCGGAATTCGGTCAAAAGAATTATATGTTGGCCATCGCGCTGGCATTGGGCATGGGAGCAATTTTTTACTCCTTGTGCATCGCGGCGGTGACCTATGCCGCGCCTTGGCGCAGCTTGCTGGGAAAGCGGTTTGCGACTGCCATTGCGTTTGAGAGCGTGCTGAAAACCCACTGGCCAGTCACGTTGATCTTCACCATGGCGTTGCTGGGCTTGTTCCAATGCTTCAACGGCAATTTCGCTGCGTCCACGCGCTTGCTTTTTGCGTTTGGACGCCGCGGAACAATCCATGCAAGCTTTGGCTCTGTGCACGAGCGATTCCAAACGCCGCACATAGCGGTTCTAGCCGTCACCGCGGGATCCATCGCGGGTCTTTTTCTTGGCGATGCTTCGCTTGTCCCGGTTACAGAGGTTGGGTCGATGGCGTCGGCGCTAGGCTGGTTGGCGGCATGCGCTTCGTTCTGGATGATGGACAATCGCACCGGAGTGAGAGTTTTGACAGGCTTGGGAGCTTTGGTCTCGTTGATATTCGTCCTCATGAAGGTGCTGCCCATTTTCCCAGGGCACTTTTCGCGCGCCGAGGGGATTGCCTTCGCGATTTGGGTTGTTCTGGGAGCCGCGCTGCACTGGGGGCGGGGCTAGAGTGCTGCTCGTGTATACTGCCGAAGGCGAAAAGCCTCGCCAACGATGATTCCATTCCTCCATCTTGGGCCGTTGACGATTCCCACCTTTGGACTGATGGTCGCGTCGGGACTGCTGGTAGCTGCGTATGTATTGCAAGCGGACTTTGACCGTCGGCGAGAAGGCTTTCTGCAAAGCGGCTACTTGCAGGAAACGAAAGAGCCCAGCCATCGTGATGAAGGGTTCCTGGTCATCGGTATCGCCGGCATCAGCGGGTTAGTGGGTGCGAGGCTATATCACGTCCTAGAGAGCCCGCGCGATCTGATGGCTGATCCTTCGCTGCTGATCAGCCGGTTTGGATTCGCCTGGTTCGGAGGATTCGTCGGCGGATTCATCGCGTTATTCTTTTTAGCGAGGCACTATCGAATTCCAACGCTGGAATTCATGGACCTCTGCTCTCCGGCAGCCGCGGTGGGTTACGCGATTGGACGGATTGGCTGCTTGCTTTCCGGCGACGGCGACTATGGCGTTCCGACGAAGCTGCCTTGGAGCATGAGCTTTCCGAACGGCGTGGTCCCGACAACTGAGAGAGTTCACCCGACTCCGATCTACGAGTTCCTAATCTGGATGTTAATCGCCGTGATTTTGTGGCAAGTTGGGAAGAAAACACTGAATGGAGAAGCCGCAGGAAAGATTTTCTCGTACTACTTGATTTTGACCGGTATCGCGCGATTTCTTATTGAATTCATCCGTATCAACCCGCGGTCGTTTTTCGGAATGTCCAATGCGCAGACGGCCAGCCTGGCTTCAATTGTTCTGGGAATTGTGTTGCTGCTGCGAACGAAATCTGCGGCACTCTCATCCGCGAAGGAAACCTAGACCCTGCCGAACCTTCTACAACGTTTATAGCATTGAGCGCAAAACGTATTGCAAGATGCCGCCGTGGTGGTAGTACGAAACTTCTTCCGGCGTGTCGACGCGCGCGATGGCTGTGAACGCCTTCACTTTTCCGTCATCGGATTTGGCTTGCACGGTGGCAGACTTCTTTGGCGAAAGCGAACCGACGCCTTCGACCGAGTAAATCTCGTGGCCTGTTAATCCCAGCGATTCGCGGTTCTCTCCGGGCTTGAATTCGAGCGGAAGAACGCCCATGCCTACAAGGTTGCTGCGGTGGATGCGCTCGTAGCTCTCGGCAATCACCGCGCGCACGCCGAGCAACCGCGTGCCTTTCGCCGCCCAGTCGCGCGACGAGCCAGAGCCATATTCCTTTCCGGCAATGACGACGAGAGGCACGCCCGCTTCGCGGTACTTCACCGCAGCGTCGTAAATCGTCATCTTTTCGCCGCCGGGTTGGTACAGCGTCCATCCGCCTTCGGTGCCCGGAGCAAGCTGGTTGCGCAAGCGAATGTTCGCAAAAGTGCCGCGCATCATCACCTCATGATTGCCGCGCCGCGCGCCGTAGGAGTTGAACTCATGCGGTTTGACGCCATTGGCAATCAAATATTTCCCAGCAGGCGACTCGACAGGAATCGAGCCAGCGGGAGAAATGTGATCGGTGGTGACGCTGTCGCCAAGAAGGGCCAGCACGCGAGCGCCGCGGATGTCGCTAAGCGCAGGCGGGGTTTTTGGCATATTGTCGAAATATGGCGGCAGCTTGATGTACGTGGACTTGGGGTCCCACTGATAAATGTCACCTTTGGGGATCGGCATGGACTTCCAGTGCGCGTCGCCTTCAAAAACTTCTCCGTATTCTTTGGTGAATTGGTTCGTCGAAACAGCAGCGCGAACGGCGGTTTCAATTTCTTGCGGCGTTGGCCAAACGTCTTTCAGGTAGACAGGCTTGCCGGCAGTGTCATTGCCGAGCGGTTCGCTCGTGATGTCCATATCCATTCGGCCCGCGAGCGCGTAGGCCACGACAAGCGGGGGCGAGGCCAGATAATTGGCGCGCACCAGCGGATGAATGCGGCCTTCGAAGTTTCGGTTTCCGCTGAGCACTGCGACGGCAACCAAGTTATTTTCCCTGATCGCTGCGCCGATCGGTTCCGGCAGCGGGCCGCTATTGCCAATGCAAGTGGTGCAGCCGTAACCGACGAGGTGAAAATTCAATTTGTCCAAATATTGCGTCAAGCCCGCAGCCTGCAAATAATCGGTGACAACTTTTGAGCCGGGCGCAAGGCTGGTTTTTACCCAGGGCTTGATGTGCAAGCCGCGCTCGACTGCTTTTTTCGCAAGCAGGCCTGCGCCAATCATCAGCGAAGGATTCGAGGTGTTCGTGCAGCTGGTGATCGCCGCGATAACCACCGCGCCGCTGGAAAGATCGAACGCGTCGCCATTGTTGCGGACGTGGACGCTCTTGGACGGTGTTCCTTCGACGACTTTCGTAAAAGACGATTTCGCCTGGCGAAGTGGCACGCGATCCTGCGGGCGCCTCGGGCCGGCGACGGCAGACTCCACACTGCCAAGATCCAGTTCAAGCGTGTCGTTGAAGAGCGGAGCAGGAATCTCGTCGGTGCGAAAAAGCATCTGCTCTTTGCAGTAGGCTTCCACCAGCGCAATTTGTTCCGATTGACGCCCGGTAAACCGCAAGTAGGCGAGCGTCTCCGAATCTACGGGGAAAAAGCCCATCGTCGCGCCGTATTCCGGGGCCATGTTGGCAATGGTGGCGCGGTCGGGAACGCTCAGGCTCGAGAGGCCGGAGCCGTAAAACTCGACGAACTTTCCGACTACACCTCTTTTACGCAACATTTCAGTGACCATTAGCACAAGGTCCGTAGCGGTTGCGCCTTGACTCAAACGCCCGTGCAGACGAAAACCGACGACTTCCGGGATAAGCATCGAAGACGGCTGCCCAAGCATGGCGGCCTCCGCTTCAATTCCACCGACCCCCCAGCCGAACACGCCGAGCGAATTCACCATCGTTGTGTGCGAATCGGTCCCGACTACGGAATCGGGAAAAGCCTCCCAGCGGTTGCCGTGCTGCACGCCACAAACCACACGCGCCAGGTATTCAAGGTTAACTTGGTGACAAATTCCTGTATCCGGGGGAACTACTTTGAAATTCTGGAACGCGGCTTGTCCCCAGCGCAGGAAGGCGTAGCGTTCGACGTTGCGTTGAAATTCGAGTTCCGCGTTCAGGCCAAAGGCTTTGTCGTTTCCGAAGTTGTCTACTTGTACGGAATGGTCGATGACCAATTCCGCAGGAAAGAGTGGGTTGATGCGCTTGGCATTGCCGCCCATTTTGACGAACGCTTCGCGCATCGTGGCCAAATCAACGACGGCAGGCACGCCAGTGAAATCCTGCAGCAGGACGCGGGCGGGCATGAATGCAATTTCCTTTTCGGGGATGCCGGGCCGCCACTTTGCCAGGGCTTGAATATCTTCCGCGTGGACGAAGCGGCCATCTTCGAAACGCAGGAGATTCTCAAGAAGAATTCGCAATGAGAAAGGAAGCTTTGCAAGTTCGGAGACGCCTTGTTTTTCGAGGAGCTCGAGGCGGTGAACTTCAAACGTTTGGGCGCCGACGTTGAGCTTGTCGCGTGTGCGGAAGGAGTTTCCCGCGTTGATGGCCATCCCGCCTATCCTTTCATTGCGAAAGCAGCCTTCTATCATAACCGAAATCGCATCCGCCCGCCGCGCAGCTATACTAATAGGGAAGTGAACATCGTTCTGATTTCCACGTATGAGCTGGGCCGGCAGCCTTTTGGCCTTGCTTCGCCTGCAGCGTGGCTGCGAGAGCGCGGCCATCAGGTTACTGCACTCGACTTGGCCCGGCAGCCGCTGGACGAAACCTCGGTTCGAGAAGCAGGTCTGATTGCAGTCCATTTGCCTATGCATACGGCCACGCGGCTTGCTACGCAGCTTATTCCTACCCTGCGCAAGCTAAATCCTCGCGCGCATCTTTGCGGCTACGGTTTGTATGCGCCGATGAACGCGGAATACCTCCGCACATTGGGTTTCTGCACGATCCTCGGCGGTGAATTCGAGGAGGGGTTGGTCCATGTGGCCGAACGGCTTGAGCCACGTAAAGAAAAAAGAAATGGTAAGGTGAAGTCGGGTGAGCCGCAGCCAGAGCCGTTAGTTTCGCTGGCGCGGCAGAAATTCGTTACCCCCGAACGGCGCGGATTGCCATCGCCCGCGAAGTATGCTCACGTCATTCTGCCTTCCGGCGAACATCGGGTCACGGGCTATACAGAAGCAAGCCGGGGATGCAAGCATCTTTGCCGTCATTGCCCGATTGTGCCCGTCTACAACGGCGTTTTCCGCATCGTGGACCGCGAAGTGGTGCTGGAAGACATTCGCCAGCAACTGGCGGCAGGGGCGCAGCACATCACGTTCGGCGATCCGGATTTTTTCAACGGCGTTGGTCACGCGATAGCCCTAGTAGAAGCGTTGCACAGCGAATTTCCTCACCTCACTTACGACGTCACCATCAAAATCGAGCACCTTCTCAAACATAAGGAGCATTTGCCAAAACTCCGCGACACGGGCTGCCTCTTCGTCACCAGCGCTGTGGAATCTGTAGATGATGAAGTCTTGAGCTGCCTCGACAAAGGCCACACTCGCGCCGATTTTCTTGAGGTCCGTCGCCTTTTTCGCGAATCTGGCATGGTTTTGCAACCCACGTTTGTGCCGTTCACGCCTTGGACCACTTTAGATGGCTACCTCGAGTTACTACGCGTCCTTCGCGAAAACGATTTGATCCAAAATGTTGCTCCAATTCAGCTTGCGATTCGGCTTCTGATTCCCGCAGGCTCGCGATTGCTGGAACTCGAGGACGTGCGGCGTCTCGTTGGTCCCTTTGATCCTTCGGCGCTGGTTTACCCATGGCGGAATCCGGATTCGCGCGTCGACGCACTCTGCAAAGAGATTGAAGAAGCCGTCGCCGCAGGCGAAAAGCTCAAACTTCCGCGGCGAGCGATCTTCGAAAGTATCTGGAAAGCCGCGCACGAAGCAGCAGGCGTTGACACGGAGTTTGCCGCGCAGCCGGTCCTCACGTCGCGCGCGGCAATCCCATATTTGAATGAGCCTTGGTACTGTTGAGCCGAGCCAACGCGGGACCAGTTGGTCCCCTTCGCTCAAGCCAAGGAATCTTTTCCACGGACGGAGTCGTTCGTTTGAGTCGAGAGCCTTTGTCTTCCACAACGCAAAAACCGAATGGCGCGCCAAAGCGCCTGCTGCTTTTCACTGCGAAACTCGGCTACCAGACGCGCAGCTTTGAAGACGCGGCCCGCAAGCTTGGCGTACAGCTTGTTTACGTCACCGATCGTTGCCACCAACTCGAAGATCCTTGGGGAGATCAAGCAATCGCAGTGCATTTCGAATCTCCAGAAACGGCCGCATACACGGTGATGGAAGCTATGCGCGGTCAAGAAGTCTCGGGGGTTTTGGCGTTGGGTGATCGCCCGGCCACTGCCGCAGCTTACGCCGCCCGTGGTCTCGGCCTCGAATACAACCATCCAGCTGCCGTTGAAGCTTGCCGAAGCAAATTGCGCATGCGCGAAGTTTTTCGCGACGCCGGGCTTCGCGTGCCCTGGTTTCGAAGCTTTCCCATTGCTCCCGCGCCCGAACCGTCGCTTGTCGGAATTACTTTTCCCTGTGTACTAAAACCGCTCTCGCTCTCTGCAAGTCAGGGCGTGATGCGCGCTAATAATCGCGAAGAATTTCTCGCCGCCGCGTCGCGCCTTCAGCGCTTACTGCAATCGCCTGAAATTCGTGCCACGCGCGAACCAAATCTCGATCAGATGTTGGTCGAAGGCTACATCCCGGGCAGGGAAGTAGCCGTCGAAGGACTTCTCACCGACGGCAAGCTTCGAATTCTCTCAATTTTCGATAAGCCCGATCCACTCGAAGGGCCTTATTTTGAAGAAACGATCTACGTCACGCCTTCCAGTTTCGCGAAATCCACGCAGATTCAAATTGAAAAATGTGCGAGGGAGGCCTCGCGCGCACTCGGCTTGATCCATGGACCGATTCACGCGGAGTTTCGAATCAACGAAGAAGGTGTCTGGCCCATCGAAATCGCCCCGCGTCCCATCGGCGGACTCTGCGCAAGGGCCTTGCGGTTTTGCCCGAACGAAAACGACTGCGGGATCGGTCTGGAAGAACTGCTCCTTCGCCACGCGCTTAAGCTACCGGGCAGCGATGCGTCACGCGAGACTCAAGCGTCAGCCGTAATGATGATTCCGGTGCCTCGAAGCGGAATTGTCGAAAGCGTTTCAGGGGTGGAAGCCGCACGCGCGACGCACCGGATCACCGAGCTGATTATCACCGCCAGGCTGCAAGACTACATAGCGGCCTGGCCCGAAGGTTCCAGTTATCTAGGGTTCCTATTCGCAAGGGCAGATTCGCCGGAAGAAGTTGAACACGCTATTCGAGAAGCGCACAAAAAACTGTGTTTCCGCATTACGCCGCGTCTTCCCGTCGAACATCCGGCAACGCATCGCCTGCCTGCGGGCGGCTAAATGGGTTCAAGACTAACCCTTTGCCTTGGGTGGAACGTATCCCTCCGGCAATTTCGCCCCTTCACCAAAGAAGAACTGCTCCATCTGCTCCCCCATGATTTTTTGCGAATTGGGGTCCAGAGGATTCAGGCGGTACTCGTTCATGACCATCTTCGAGTATTCCAGCCACAGCTTCCACGCGTCCTTCGAAACGTTTTCGTAGACGCGCTTTCCCAATTCGCCCGCCCACGGAACGCGGTCTAGCCCCGGCAATTCCTTTCCAAACTTGACGCATTTCACCATGCGCGTCCCCGGCTTTACCGGTTCGCTGGGCGCCGGCGTCGGATCGCACGATTCGTTGGCCATGCTCTTCTCCTGTGTGGCTATCTAATTTCACCTTACTGCAACTTCGTGAAAAATCCTAGCCACTCTGACCTCTCTCAAGACATCTAAAGGTAGCACCAAAAAACCCGTTGGCTTCTTTTTGCAGGAACGGGAATTTTTTGAGACATTCGAATGTCTGCTTAACGAGTTCCGAAAGACCGGAGGCGAATCAACTTGCCTAAAATCACCACCCTCTTTTGGGACATTGGCGGCGTCGTTTTGACGAACGGTTGGGATCACGAATCGCGAAAAGAAGCCGCAGCCACTTTTCATTTCGATTGGGACGAATTTCGGGATCGCCACGACCTTTCTTTTCCTGCTTTTGACAGCGGCCTGATTACTCTGAATGAATACCTCGATCGCACGCTGTTCTACCGCAATCGCCCGTTCTCGCGCGAAGAGTTCACGGCTTTTATGTTCGCCCAATCCAAGGAATACCCGGAGACGCGTTCGGTCCTTGACAAAGTGACCAACACAAAAAAATACTTTGTCGCTGCCCTCAACAACGAGCCGCTGGAACTCAACCAATACCGCATCGAAGCCTTCGATCTCCGAAGAAATTTCTTGGTTTTCTTCAGCTCCTGTTACGTCCGCGCGCGCAAACCGGAAGAAACCATTTTTCGCGTGGCGCTGGAAGTCACGCAGCGTCCACCGGAACAATGCTTATTCATTGATGATCGCCCGCTAAATCTGGAAAATCCTCGGAAGCTCGGCATGAACACGATTCATCACCAAAGCCCCGAGCAACTCCGCGCGGAGCTTGGAAAATACGGCGTTGAGGTATAGTAACGCCACGCGGTTCAGCCGACTCAAATAGGC
>Ga0070730_10003733_pt1 | contig 13565 bp, 24 predicted proteins | sample Coa_R1_3_FD_66447 | JGI IMG/M metagenome (GOLD analysis project Ga0070730, IMG submission 66447) | Surface soil microbial communities from Centralia Pennsylvania, which are recovering from an underground coalmine fire - Coalmine... | ecosystem: Environmental > Terrestrial > Soil > Unclassified ...
GGACGCGGGAGCCACCAGCTGCGCCGCACCTCGAACGGCGACGGCGTCGCGCGCGTGAAGAGCCGGTAGCGGTAGCTGCGCGAGCGTGCGGAGTGGCGGGCGTGGAAGCCGTCGGGAGCAGCGGCGGCCGCGAGAACGGTGATCTCGTCCGGCAGCCGCGGATTGAGCGCCGCGGCGGTTCGCTCCGCGGGCGGACCGCCTTCGACGTCGACGGAGACGATCTGCCCGAGCGCATGAACGCCGGCATCGGTGCGGCCGGCCACGGCAAGGTCGTCCACCGAGGCGAACGTCTCGCCTAGTGCCTCCCTGAGCGCCGCCTCGATTGTTGGGAGCCCGGGTTGCGCCGCCCAGCCCCGGAAGAGCGTGCCGTCGTACTCGAGCGTCAGGATGAGCCGCACGTCAGGGCATCCTGACGCTGGTTGTGAGGGATTCCTTATGCTCTACCATCTTGCATCTCGATTGTTACACTCTACTTCGTGAGCGACGACCACACCTTTCTTCTCCAGCGCGTCCAGCCCGCGATGGTGGGTCTCATCGACGGCTCGCTCTCGACGCTTGCGCCGATCTTCGCAGTCGTGCTCGCCTCGCACGACACGCGTTACGCGTTCATCGCAGGCCTCGCGACATCGCTCGGCGCGGCGATCAGCATGGGCTTCTCGGAAGCCCTCTCGGATACGGGCGAGCTGACGGGTCGCGGCAGCCCGTGGGCGCGCGGCACCATCACGGGTGCCGGCACGTTCCTCGGCGGAATCCTCCACTCCCTGCCGTTCCTGATCTCCAACTACCACGTGGCGCTCGTATTCGCGGTGGCCATCGTCGCGTTCGAGCTATTGGCCCTCGCCTACTTCCGCTACCGCTTCTTCCAGGACACGTTCATCCGCGCCCTGGGAATCGTCACGTTCGCGGGCGTCCTGATCGCCGCGGTCAGCGCCGGGCTCGGAAGCATCCTGGGCACCCCCGGCGGGGGGTAGCGGCTACGGCTGGAAGTCGACGAGCTCGAGGTAGACCATCTCGGCGGCATCGCCGGCGCGGTGTCCCAGCTTGACGATCCGCGAGTAACCCCCGGGACGGTCGGCCATGCGGGGCCCGACGTCAGCGAAGAGCTTGTGGACGACCTCCTGCGAGCGCAGCACCGACAGTGCCTGCCGCCGCGCGTGGAGGTCGCCACGCCGCCCGAGCGTGATCATCTGCTCGGCGAACGGCTTCACAGCCTTCGCTTTCGCCTCGGTCGTCCGAATCCGGCCGTGCTCGATGAGCGAGCACGTCAGGTTGGAGTAGAGCGCCTTGCGGTGCGACGCGTCGCGACCGAGTTTCTTCCCTGTGCGAGCGTGCCGCATCGCTGCTCCCTACTCGAACCCGCCGGAACCGTTCTCGCCGCGCAGGTGGAGGCCGTGCTGCGAGAGCGTCTCGCGCACTTCCTCGATCGACTTCTTGCCGAAGTTCGGGATCGCCGCCAGCTCCTGCTCCGTCTTCATCACGAGGTCGCCGATCGTCTCGATCCCGACCCGCTTGAGGCAGTTGTAGGAACGGACACCGAGCTCGAGCTCCTCGATCGGGAAGTTCTCCATCCCGTGCGCGAGCGCGGTCTCGGGCGTGACGCCGCCGTCCACCGGCGCCGCCTCACCGAAGCCCTCGATCCGGTCGAGGTCGGTGAAGATCGCCAGCTGCCGGATCAGGATCTCGGCGGCCTCGGCGAGCGCGTCCTTCGGGTCGACCGAGCCGTCGGTCGTGATGTCCATCGTGAGCTTGTCGTAGTCGGTCCGCTGGCCGACGCGAGCAGCCTCGACCTGGTAGGCCACACGGCGCACCGGCGAGAAGATCGAGTCCATCGGGATCACGCCGATCGTGTGCTGCGGCCCCCGGTTGAGCTCGGCGGGGGAGTAGCCGCGGCCGCGGCCGATGGTGAGCGTGATCTCGAGCCGGCCCTTGTCCGACAGGTTCGCGATCTCGAGCTCCGGATTCAGGATCTCGAGGTCGGCGGGGGCCTCGATGTCGGCAGCCGTGACCGGGCCCGGACCCTTCTTCGCAATGTGCACCTCGATCTCGGGCGACTCGCCGTGCAGCCGTGCGATGAGGTTCTTGAGGTTGAGGATGATGTCGGTGACGTCCTCGCGCACGCCCGGCAGGGTCGTGAACTCGTGCGCCGTTCCCTCGACCTTGACCGACGTGACTGCCGCGCCCTCGAGTGAGGAGAGCAGCACGCGCCGCAGCGAGTTGCCGAAGGTGTGGCCGAAGCCGCGGTCGAGCGGCTCGATCGCAAAGACCCCGCGGTGGTCGTCCGCGTCCTCGTGGACGATCTTCGGGATCTGGAAGTCCATTTCTCTAGTCGCCAAAGAAGTTCCCTCTTTCCGTTACTTCGAGTAGAGCTCGACAATCAACTGTTCTTGCACCGGCGTATCGATCTCGTCGCGCTCGGGCTGCTTCAGCACCTTGCCGGTGAGCCCGTCGTGATCGGCCTGCAGCCACGGAGCGACGGTCGAGACGAGATCGGTCGCGTCCCGGATCACCTGCTGCGCCGATGAGTTCGCCGCGACGGTGACGACGTCGTTCGGCCGCACCTGGTAGCTCGGTATGTTCACCCGCCGCCCGTTGACCTGGAAATGGCCGTGGCGGACGAGCTGGCGAGCCTGGGCGCGCGAGGCGGCGAAGCCGAGCCGGTACACGACGTTGTCGAGGCGGGTCTCGAGCATCCGCAGGAGCTCCTCGCCGGTGACGCCCGTGCCCTTCGCGGCCTTCTCGTAATAGGTGCGGAACTGCTTCTCGAGCAGACCGTAGTAGCGGCGCGCCTTCTGCTTCTCGCGCAGCTGCAGCAGGTACTCGCTCTGCTTGATACGGCCGCGGCCGTGCTCGCCCGGTGGATAGGAGCGGCGCTCGATCGCGCACTTCTCCGTCAGGCAGCGCTCGCCCTTGAGGAAGAGCTTCATTCCCTCGCGGCGGCAGATGCGGCACTTCGGCCCGAGATCCCTGGCCATCAGACGCGCCTCCGCTTGCGGGGCCGCACGCCGTTGTGCGCCTGCGGCGTCACGTCCTTGACGGACAGGATCTCGAGACCGGCGGCCTGGAGCGAGCGGATCGCGGTCTCACGGCCGGAGCCGGGCCCCTTGACGAAGACCTCGACTTTCTGGAGGCCGTGCTCCATGCCCTTGCGAGCTGCGGCGTCAGCGGTCACCTGCGCGGCGAACGGCGTCGACTTGCGGGAGCCCTTGAAGCCGGCCGAGCCGGCGGACTCCCACGCGATCACGTTCCCCTCGCGGTCGGTGAGGGCCACGATCGTGTTGTTGAAGCTCGTCTTGATGTGCGCCTGTCCGACGGCGATGTTCTTGCGGACGCGACGGCGCGTGCGGCCGCGTGTGGCCGCTGCACGGCGAGGAGGTGCCACGCTACTTCGCCTTCTTTCCGCGTCCGACCGTCTTCTTCGGCCCCTTGCGGGTCCGCGCGTTCGTCTTCGTCCGCTGGCCGTTCACCGGCAGTCCGCGCCGGTGACGGATGCCCCGGTAGGCGCCGATCTCGGAGAGCCGCTTGATCGCCTGCTGCCGGTCGCGGCGCAGGTCACCCTCGACCTCGAGGTTGGAGTCGATGAAGTTGCGGAGCTTCGTGACCTCTTCGTCGGTGAGGTCCTTGACCTTCGTGTCCGGGTTCAGCCCGAGCTCGGCTGCGACCGTGCGCGCCGTCGGCTGGCCGATCCCGTAGATGTAGGTCAGGCCGATCTCCAGCCGCTTCTGGTTCGGGAGGTTGACGCCGGCGATGCGTGCCACTTAGCCCTGCCTCTGCTTGTGACGAGGATTGCTGCAAATGACCATGGTCGTGCCGTGCCGCTTGATCACGCGGCAGCGTTCGCACATGGGCTTGACGGACGGGCGTACTTTCATGGGGTTCCCCTCAGCGGTGCCGGTAGGTGATCCGGCCGCGATTGAGGTCGTAGGGGCTGAGCTCGACCTTGACCTTGTCGCCCGGCAGGATGCGGATGTAGTGCTTCCGCATCTTCCCGGAGATGGTCGCGAGCACGGTGTGGCCTCCCCCGTCGAGCTGCACCCGGAACATCGTGCTCGGGAGCGCTTCGACGACCTCGCCTTCGACCTCGATCTTCTCTTCCTTGGTAGGCAAATTCCCTTCAGTGAATAGGTGTCTCAGACGCGCACACGCGCACGGCCAAGCCGTGCGCGGAAGGCGGTCATCGTAGCAAAGGGGCTTTGGCCAAGGTCAGGATTCGAGGGCCCTCCGCGGTGACCGCGACGGTGTGCTCGAAGTGGGCCGCGAGGGACTCGTCGACGGACGAGATCGACCATTCGTCGGCATGGACGTAGACGTCCGGCTTGCCGGCCGTGATCATCGGCTCGATCGCGAGGGTCATGCCTTCTTGAAGCACCGGCCCACGTCCGGGCGGCCCGTGATTCGGGATCTGCGGGTCTTCGTGGTACGAGCGGCCGACGCCGTGGCCGACGAGGCTCCGCACGACCGAGAATCCCGCGCGTTCGACGACGACCTGGACCGCGTGCGAGATGTCGGAGAGATGGTTTCCGACGCGGGCCTGCTCGATGCCTGCGTCGAGCGCCTCCCGGCAGACGTCGAGCAGCCGCTGCGCCTCGGCCGAGATCTCGCCGACGGGCAACGTCACCGCGCTGTCTGCGACGAGGCCGTCGAGCGTGATGCCGAGATCGAGAGAGATCAGATCTCCCTCGCGCGCCTTGTACTCGTCGGGGATCCCGTGCACGACCATCGAGTTCGGCGAGATGCAAAGCGCAGCCGGGAAGCCCTTGTAGCCCTTGGACGTCGGCTCGCCCCCCCTCGATTCGATGTACTCGTCGGCGATGCGGTCGAGCTCGCGCATCTCGACACCCGGCTCGAGCCGCTCCGCGACGTGCGCGAGCGTGTCGGCGAGAAGCGCTCCTGCACGCGCCATGCCCTCGATCTCCTGCTTCGACTTGCGGATGATCATGCGCGGGTTTGCAGCTGGTCGAGCGCCTCGCGAACCTCGCGGAAGACCTCGTCGATGGAGCGATCCGCGTGGATGCCGACGACGTTGCCGCGTGTCGAGCGGTAGTACTCGACGAGCGGTGCGGTCTCGCGCTCGTACAGCTCCCAGCGCCGCTCGATCGCCTCGGGAGTGTCGTCCGAGCGGTGCTGCTCGTCCGCACGCTTCAGCAGCCGCTCGAGCAGCTGCTCCCGGTTCGGCGCCTGCAGGTCGAACACGATGTCGACCGAGCGGCCGAGATCGCCGAGCAGGTCGTCGAGCGCCTCGGCCTGCGCCATCGTCCGTGGAAAGCCGTCGAGGACGAAGCCGGGCAGCGTGTCACCGCGATCGAGCCGGTCGCGGATCAGACGGATCATCAACTCGTCGGAGACCAGGTCGCCGCGGTCGTAGACGTTCTTGACCTCCCGGCCGAGGTCCGTCCCGAGCTCCATCTGCTCGCGGATCATGTCGCCCGTGGCGATGTGCGGGACGCCGTACATCTCCTTGATCCGCAGGGCCTGCGTGCCCTTGCCGGAGCCCTGCGGCCCCAGCACGAGAATGTTCATCTAGCGCAGGAAGCCTTCGTAGTGGCGCATGACCATCTGCGACTCCATCTGCCGCATGGTCTGGAGCGCCACTCCGACGACGATCAGGACCGACGTGCCACCGAGGGCGCGATAGGTCGCCTGCGAGAAATGGAAATGCGCGATGAAGATCGACGGCGCGACCGCGACCGCGGCGAGGAACAGCGCGCCCGGGAACGTGAGCCGGTTCAGCACACGATCGAAGTACGCCGCAGTCGGCGGGCCCGGACGGATGCCCGGGATGTAGCCGTTGTATTTCCGCAGGTTGTCGGCCTGCTCGACCGGATTGAAGACCACCGACGTATAGAAGTAGGTCATCATCATGATCAGGATCGCCTCGGCGAGCAGGTACTTCCAGCTCGCGTAGCCGAAGTTGACCTGCAGCCAGATGTTCCACGCGGGCTTGAAGCTGCCGATCGTCTGCGGGACGGCGAGGATCGCCGCGGCGAAGATGATCGGGATCACGCCGGCCATGACGACGCTGAGCGGCATGTAGGTCGAGCCGCCGGTCGTCTGGCGGTTGCCGAGCTGGCGGCGCGCGTACTGGATCGGGATCCGACGCTGGCCCTCCATCACGAACACGACGGCGACCACGATCCCGAGCGCGACGAGCGGGAAGAAGAGGCGAGCGGAGGTGCCGCCGTTGATCCAGCCGCTGATGCCCTGCGGGGCATACGCGAGGATCGAGGCGAAGATCAGGAGCGAGATCCCGTTGCCGATGCCGCGCTTCGTGATCTGCTCGCCCATCCACATGAGGAGCGTCGTGCCCGCGGTCAGCGTGAGGATGATGATGATGAGCCGGCCGGCGTTGGCGTTCGGCAGCGCGTTGGCCTGGCTCTTGAAGAGGAACGCGTAGCCGGTTGCCTGCGCGGCTGCGAGCGCGACCGTGAGGTAACGCGTGTACTGCGTGATCTTCGCGTAGCCGGCCTCCCCTTCTTTCTGCAGACGCTCGAGGGAAGGGACGACGACCGCGAGCACCTGGAAGATGATCGAGGCCGTGACGTACGGCATGATGCCGAGGGCGAAGATGGAGAAGCGCGACAGCGCCGACCCGGAGAAGAGGTTCAGGAGGCCGAGGACGCCGTTGCCGGCGCTGCCGCCGAAGAACTGGCTCAACGCCGACACGTTGATGCCCGGCGCCGGCAGCCAGGAACCGAACCGGTAGACGGCCAGCACGAAAGCGGTGAAGAGCAGGCGCCGCCGCAGCTCCGGGACGCGCCAGGCGTTGGCGAGCCAGGCGAACACGCTACTCGTCCGACCCTTCGGTCTCTTCTGCCTCGCCTTCCTCCGCGGCGGGCTCCGACTCCTCGGCGGCAGCCTCGGGCTGCGTCTCCGCCGTCGTTCCCGGCTCCTCCGCGGCGACGGGCTTTGCCTTGCGATGGCGCACCTTCTTGACCTTCGGCTCGCGCAGGAGCTCGACGGTTCCGCCGGCTGCCTCGATCTTCTCGCGCGCCGAGGCTGAGATCGCGTGAACACGTACGGTGAGCTTCTTCGTCACCTCGCCGACGCCGAGCAACTTCACGTCGGTGCGCGTGTTCTTGATGACGCGCTTGGAGACGAGCGTCTCGGGCGTCACCTCGTCGCCGGTGTCGAACCGGTCGAGGTCGCGGAGGTTGACGGGCTGGGTGCGGGTACGGAACGGGCCGATCGGCATCGCGTCCTTCGACGTCGCGCCTCGCAGCTTGCCGAGCCGCATGTAGATGTTCGTCTGACCGCCCTCGAAGCCCGCTCGCATCTTGTGCGAGCCGGCGCGCGACTTCTGACCTTTGATTCCGCGACCCGAGTAACGGCCCTTGCCGGAGCCGAGACCGCGACCGACGCGCTTGCGGTCTTCGCGAGGCTGCGCCGGCGAGAGACTGGAGAGATTGAGCTGCTTCTCGGACATTTGATCAGGCGCTCTCGATCTTCACGAGGTGACGGACCTTGCGGAGCATGCCCAACAGGGTCGGGGACTCCTCGTGCTCGGCGCTACGGCCGATGCGGCCAAGCCCGAGTGCGCGCAGAGTACCGCGATGCCGCTCGGACTGTCCGATCTCGGACTTGACCTGGGTGATGCGCAGCTTCGGCATCAGGAATCGTCCTTCTTCCGGCGCAAGGTGCGCCGCTTGGGCTTCTCCTCGGTTGTCTCAGCAGGCTGTTCGGTCGCGACAGGAGCTTCGGCCACAGGTTCCGCGTCCACGAGGGGAGCTTCCTCGACAGGCGCTTCCTCGACGACCGCGGGGGTCTCCTGGACGACAGCCGGTGCAAGCGCTGCTTCCTCGACCGGCGCCTCCTCGTCGACGACCGCCGGGAGCGGCAGCACTTCGGAGATGCGCTTGCCGCGGATTTTCGCCACGTCCTCCGGCCGGCGCAGATCCTGCAGTGCGGCCACGGTCGCCTTCGCCATGTTGATCGGGTTCGTCGTGCCGAGGCTCTTCGCGAGCACGTTCCGGACACCGCCGAGCTCGAGCACCGCGCGCACGCCGCCGCCGGCAATGACGCCGGTTCCCTCGGAGGCGGGCCGCAGCAGCACCCTGGCTGCGTCGAACCTGCCCAGCACCTCGTGCGTGATCGTCGAGCCGTGCTTCGGAATCGTGAAGAGATTCTTCTTCGCGTCCTCGACGGCCTTCGTGATCGCGAGCGGCACCTCGCGCGCTTTGCCGTAGCCGACTCCGACGCGGTCGACCTCGTCGCCCACCACGACGAGCGCGGTGAACGAGAAGCGCCGGCCGCCCTTGACGACCTTGGCGACGCGGTTGATCTCGACGACGCGCTCCTTCAGCTCGCGCGTCTCGGTGTACTCGATGGCACCCATCAGAAGCTCAGTCCTCCCTCGCGAGCGCCGTCAGCGAGCGCCTTCACGCGTCCGTGGTAGAGGTAGCCGCCGCGGTCGAAGACGCACGCGTCGACACCAGCCTTCTTTCCGGCCGCGGCCAAGGCTTTCCCAACCGCCTCGGCCTGGGCCGTCTTGTCGCCCTTGAACGACTTCGCGAGCGCGAGATGCGAGGCGGACGCGAGCGTGCGGCCCGCATCGTCGTCGATGAGCTGCGCCTCGATGCCGCGGTTCGAGCGGAAGACTGCGAGGCGCGGCCGCTCGGCCGTGCCGCGGACCTTCGCGCGCACGCGCCGGTGGCGCCGCTGCCGGGCGTCTCTCACGGTCAGGCTAGGCATCCTGAGGCTCCTGGCTCGTCGCTGGCAAGCGGGACGAGCGAGTGAGGTGCGGACAGTACATGTCGTACGGTCGCGCCGAGCGAGCGCAGGCACGCGCAACCAGCGGCGAGAGAGCGCCGCGGAGGGCGGCTCGGCCGCCCGGGAGCGGCGTACGGCCAGGAGTCTCAGGCACGCTTGCCGACCTTCCGGCGGACGTACTCGCCTTCGTAGCGGATTCCCTTGCCCTTGTACGGCTCGGGCGGGCGCACCTTGCGGATCTCGGCGGCCGTCTGCCCGACCATCTGCTTGTCGGTGCCCTTGACGACGATCTCGGTTGGCGCGGGCACCTCGAAGGTGATCCCGGTCCGCGGCTTGATTGTCACGGGATGCGAGTAGCCGACGGCGAGCTCGAGGTCGGTGCCCTTGAGCGCGGCGCGGTAGCCGACACCCTGGATCTCGAGCTTCTTCTCGAAGCCCTGCGTGACGCCCTGGACCATGTTGGCCACGAGCGTCCGCGTGAGGCCGTGCAGCGCGCGGTCCTCCCCGCGCTCGGTCGGCCGCGTCACCGTGACGACGCCGTCCGCCTGCTCGATCTTCATCCGTGTCGGCACCTGCTGCTGCAGCGTGCCGAGCGGGCCGGCGACGGAAACGCGGGCAGGGTCGATCGTGACGCTGACGCCGTCGGGGATCTGGATGGGTGCTTTGCCGATTCTGCTCATTCCGTTACCAGATGAAGGCCACGACTTCGCCGCCGATACCGCGCTCCTGCGCGGTTCGGCTCGTGACGAGACCGGACGACGTCGAGAGGATCGCGACGCCCATCCCGCCGAGCACGCGCGGCAGACGGTCCTTCCGTGCGTAGACCCTGCGGCCCGGCTTCGACACGCGCTTGAGGCCGGAGATGACCCGCTCGCGGTTGCGGCCGAACTTGAGGTCGACGACCAGGGTATCGAAGCTCTCGCCCTTCTCCACGTGGTAGTCCCGGATGTAGCCCTCCTCCTTGAGGAGGCGGGCGATCTCGACCTTCATCCGCGAGCTCGGCATCGTCGCGTGCTCGTGCAGCGCCTTGTTGGCGTTGCGGATGCGGGTGAGCATGTCTGCGATGGGATCGGTCAGCACCGTTTCTCTCCTACCAGCTCGACTTGGTCATGCCGGGGATCGCGCCCTGGTGCGCGAGCTCGCGCAGGCAGATCCGGCAGAGACCGAACTTGCGGAACACCGCGCGCGGCCGGCCGCACCGGTTGCAGCGCGTGTAGTTGCGCACCTTGAACTTCTGGGGTCGCCGTTGCTTGACGACGAGTGACGTCTTCGCCATTTAGTCGTTCCTCCTGTCGCTGTCCGCGAAGGGCAGGCCGAGCGCCTGCAGCAGCGCGAAGGCGTGCTCGTCCGACTGCGCGCTCGTCGTGATCGTGACGTCGAGACCGCGGACCTGCTGGATGTCGTCGTAGTTGATCTCGGGGAAGATGAGCTGCTCGCGCACGCCGAGCGAGTAGTTGCCGCGGCCGTCGAACGAGCGCGGATTGAGGCCGCGGAAGTCGCGGATCCGAGGCAGCGCGATCGAGACGAGCCGGTCGAGGAACTCGTACATCCGCGGGCCGCGGAGCGTGACGCGAGCGCCGACGGCCATCCCCTCGCGCAGCTTGAACTGCGCGATCGACTTGCGGGCCTTCCGGACCTGGGCGCGCTGCCCGGCGATCGTCGTCAGCTCCTCGATGGCCGAGTCGAGGAGCTTCGACTCGGTCTTCGCCTCACCGACGCCCATGTTCAGCGTGATCTTCTGGATGCGCGGCGCCTGCATGATCGAGGCCAGGCCCAGCTCCTCCTTGAGGCGCGGCCGGATCTCGTTCTCGTACTGCTCCTTCAGGCGAGGCGTGAACGTCTCGACAGCGCTCATCCGTCGATCTCCTCCCCGCACTTCTTGCAGACGCGGATGCGAACCTGCTTGTCCTTGACGGTCTTCTGGATCGTCCCGACGCGGCTCGGCTTGCCGCAACTCGGGCAGACGACCATGACGTTCGCGACCGGAAGCGGCGCGGGCAGCTCGATGATCCCGCCCGGGATGATCTGCGCCCCGCCGAGACCGGTCGTGTTCTGGATCGGTCGCGGCCGGCGGTGCCGCTTGACGACGTTGATGTTCTCGACGATGACGCGGCCTTCCTTGGGCAGCGCTTCGAGCACGCGCCCTTCCTTCCCCGCGTCCTTCCCGCGGAGGATCTGCACGCGGTCGCCCTTCCGTACTTTCATGGTCTGAGCCACTGCTAGAGCACCTCCGGGGCCAGGCTGACGATCTTCATGAAATTCTTCTCGCGCAACTCGCGGGCAACCGGGCCAAAGATGCGCGTCCCGCGCGGGTTTCGCTGCTGGTCGATGAGCACCGCGGCGTTCTCGTCGAAGGCGATCGTCGTGCCGTCGTCGCGATTGAACGGCTTCTTCGTCCGAACGACGACTGCTTGCACGACCTCGCCCTTCTTGACGGCGCCCTGCGGCGTCGCGGTCTTGACGGTGCCGACGATGATGTCGCCGACACGGGCGTAGCGGCGGTGATGGCCGCCCTTGACCCGGATGCAGAGGATCTCGCGGGCGCCGGTGTTGTCGGCGATCCTCAGACGGGATTCCTGCTGGATCACAGCTCGGCCTCCTTGCGAGATGTGAGGTGACCGAGCGTCATTACTTCGCGGCCTCCACGACTTCGGCGAGCCGCCAGCGCTTCGTCTTCGAGAGCGGGCGCGTCTCGACGATGCGGACGACGTCGCCGATCTTCGCCTCGTTCTGCTCGTCGTGCGCGTGGAACTTGACGCTGCGCCGGATGACCTTCTTGTAGCGCTGATGCGAGGTGATCACGTCGACCTTGACGACGATCGTCTTGTCCATCGCGCTCGAGACGACGATGCCGCGACGCTCCTGGCGCCGGCCGCGATCGTGCTCGGGCTTGGGCTCGCGGGTGATCCGCTTCCGCTCGGCGCTGGGCGAAGGGCGGCGACGCGTCTTCTGCGGACGCAGCCGGCGCGGCAGGCGCTTGCCCTTCTTCTTCGGCTCCGACTGGGGTGCGGGTGCCGCATCCTCGGCCGCAGGCTCTTCAGCTGCCGGCTCTTCGGCCGCCGGCTCTTCCGCAGCAGGCTCCTCCGGCGCAGCGTCTTCGGCTGCAGCCTCAGGCTCCTCCGCGGGCGCCTCGGCCGCGGCGGAGGTCTCCTCCACCGACTCCGGCTCAGCCGGAGTCTCCTCGATCTGCTCTTCGTTTTGTTCTTCGTTCTTCTCAGCCATTCGCTGCCTTCGCCTTCTCTGCTTCACGCTCATTGACCACCGTCAGGATCCGCGCGATCTCGCGCTTCGCCAGCTTCAGGCGCGCGTGGTTCTCGATCGCGCCCGTGACCGACTGGAAACGGAGGTTGAACAACTCCTGCCGTCGCTCCGCGAGCCGGTGCTCCAGCTCGTCGTCGGTCATGTCCCGTAGCTCGGATGCCCTCGTCAAAAGAGCTCTTCCTCTCTCTTCACGACCTTCGTCTTCACGGAGAGCTTCTGGCCGGCGAGGCGGAGCGCCTCTTTGGCGAGCGGCTCCGGAACGCCGGCAAGCTCGAACATCACACGGCCGGGCTTGATCACGGCGACCCAGCCCTCGGGCGAGCCCTTGCCGGAGCCCATGCGCGTCTCGGCCGGCTTCTTCGTGAAGCTCTTGTCGGGAAAGACGTTGATCCAGACCTTGCCGCCGCGCTTGATCTTGCGCGTCATCGCGATACGAGCCGCCTCGATCTGGCGGTTCGTGATCCAGCCGGCGTCGAGCGCCTTGAGGCCGTAGTCGCCGAACTGCACGGCCGTCTGGCCGCTCGAGAACCCGCGACGGCGTCCGCGATGCACCTTGCGGTACTTGGTCTTCTTCGGCATCAGCATCAGGCGCCACCGTCCTTCGGCCCATCCTGTGACTCAGCCTTGGGCTTGCGCGTGCGCTTCGGCTTGGGCTTCTCTGAGGCTGCAGGCGTCGCCGGCGAAGCCGCCGCCGCGCGGCCGGGCTCAGCCGGAACCTCGCCACCCCTTTCCTCGACCTCCGGAGTCTCCGCCGCCGGCGCGGTCGTCGGCTCGGCGACCTGCTCCGGAGCCGGCGTCTCGGCCGGAGTCGCCTCGGTCTGGGTCGTCTCTTCGGTCCTCGGCTGCTCCGCGCGCTGTTCGCGGCGCGGACGACCGCCGCCGGCGCCGCCGCGGCGCTGACCGGGACGGCCGCCGCCCTGCCCGCCGCCCTGCCCGCGCCGGCGCTGGCGCACCGGGCCGAGGCCCTCGCGGTCCTGACCGCTCCGGCGTCCGCTCTCGCGGGACGCGCCGAGACCTTCGAGCGCTCCGCCGCGACGGCGCCGCGTGTCCTGGTCGCCCAGCCGCGTGTCGGTGTCGCCGAAGCCCTCCGGCATGATCTCGCCCTTGTTGATCCAGACCTTGACGCCGATCCGGCCGGCGGTCGTCTTCGCCTCGACGAAGCCGTAATCGATGTCGGCGCGGATCGTGTGGAGCGGGACGCGACCCTCGCTGTACATCTCGCGCCTGCTCATCTCGCCGCCGCCGAGACGTCCCGAGCACTGGATCTTCACGCCGGCCGCACCGGAGCGGATCGCCGAGGCGAGCGCGCGCTTCATCGCACGCCGGAAGGCCACGCGGTTGGAGAGCTGCTCCGCGATGGACTGCGCAACGAGCTTCGCGTCGAGCTCCGGTCGCTTGATCTCGTTGATGTTGATGTGGACGTTCTTCTGGGTCAGGGCGTGCAGCTCCCGGCGGAGCGCATCCACCTCGACGCCGGACTTGCCGATCACGATTCCCGGCCGCGCCGTGTAGATGTCGACCGTGATCCGCTGCTTGTCCTTGCGGATCAGGATGTCGGACAGGCCTGCGTGCGCGAGCTTGTTGTAGATGTGCTCGCGAAT
>Ga0070730_10003735_pt1 | contig 13564 bp, 11 predicted proteins | sample Coa_R1_3_FD_66447 | JGI IMG/M metagenome (GOLD analysis project Ga0070730, IMG submission 66447) | Surface soil microbial communities from Centralia Pennsylvania, which are recovering from an underground coalmine fire - Coalmine... | ecosystem: Environmental > Terrestrial > Soil > Unclassified ...
CAGGCTGATGCAGCGCCGGATATGGCGGGCGGCCGCCGGGCATGATCCGTCGGTGCGCCCGCTCCTGGCGGGCTGGCGGCTGATCCGGCCCGCAGAGTACGTCTACAGCGCGGTCGTTCTGGCCGAGGCCGCCGTCCTGGTCGGTCTCGTCCTGCACCAGGCTCGCCGCTAAGCGGGCCCGCGGGCACTGAACTCTTTGTCCTGATCAGCAGTCCCGGCCCGAGGCGGCTCAGTAGAGCCGCCGGTCAGGCTCTGCCGCCCGGGCGGGGGAGCGGAGTGCGGTTGATGGAGGCGTCGAGGACCTCGGCCACGTGCGCGACCGCGATGTGCGCGCCGCGGTCGCCGAGCGACGAGGCGATCTGCAGCGAGCAGCCTGGGTTGGCGGAGACGAGCAGCGGTGCGCCCGCGTCCAGCACCGCCTGCGCCTTGCGCGCGCCCAGCTCGCCGGCCGCCTCGGGCTGCAGCAGGTTGTACACGCCGGCCGAGCCGCAGCACGTCCCCGCGTCGGGCAGCTCGACCAGGGTCAGCTCGGGGATCGCGCGGAGCAGTTCGCGCGGCTGCCTGGTGATCCGCTGCGCGTGCGCCAGGTGGCAGGCGTCGTGGTAGGCGGCAGTGACCGGGAGCGGGTGCCGCCGGGCCGCCGGCCCGAGCTCGGCGAGGAACTCCGACAGGTCGCGGACCCGGGCGCTCAGCGCGGCCGCCCGCGCGGCCCAGCCCGTCCCGGCCAGCAGCCGCTCGTACTCCTTCATCGCGGAGCCGCACCCGGCCGAGTTGACCACGATCGCGTCCACGTCTTCGGCCTCGAAGGTGGCGATCGCGCGCTGGGCGAAGGCCTGCGCCTCGGCCTCCCGCCCCGAGTGCAGTGACAGCGCGCCGCAGCACCCCTGACCCCGCGGGATGAGCACGTCGCAGCCCTCGGCCGCGAGGACCCGCGCGGTCGCCGCGTTCACCTGCGGGAAGAACACCGACTGCACGCACCCGGTGAGCATGCCGACCACCGCGCGCCGGGTCCCCCGGGCCGCCACCCGCTCCGGGAACCTCTTGGTGGTGACCGCGGGCGGCGCCAGGCGCATTGCCGCGCCGAGCGCGGGGGAGAGCCGGTCCGGCAGGCTGCTGCGGGCCAGCCGCCGGTCAAGACCGGTGCGCTGGGCCGCGCGCAGCGGCCCCAGCGCCGCCCGCAGCCGCGCGGGATAGGGGAACAGGGCGAAGATGGCCGCCCGCACCGCGCGATCCCGCCGCCGCGCCGCCGCCGACCCGGCCGTGCCCCCCAACCCCGCAGACCCCGCCGACCCGGCCGCGCCCGCCAAACCCGCAGACCCCGCAGACCCCGCAGACCCCGCAGACCCGGCCGCGCCCGCTAGACCCGCAGACCCCGCAGACCCTCCCGCCCCTCCAGATCCCACAGACCCCACAGGCCCTGCGTCGCCTGCGGCGCGGGCGTCCTCGGTCCAGGCCCGGGCCGCCTCGATGAGCTGGTCGTACTGCACGCCGGAGGGACAGGCGGTCATGCACGCCATGCAGCCCAGGCAGCGGTCGAAGTGCTCGGCCGCCGACGCGGTCAGCTCGGCCCCGTCCAGGATCTGGTTCACCAGGTGGATCCGGCCCCGCGGCGAATCCATCTCCTCGGCCCACAGCTGGTAGGTCGGGCAGGCCGGCAGGCAGAACCCGCAGTGCACGCAGTCCCTGGCTACGCTGCGCAGGTGGTCCGGGTCGTGCATCAGCTGCCTCCCGCCAGGCGGCCGGGGAACATCCGGTAGCCAGGGTCGAACCGGTCCTTGACCGCGCGCATCAGGGCGGCGCCGGGTACCGGCCCGTAGGCGTCGACGGCGGCCAGCACCTCCGCCGGCGCAGCCAGCATCACCACGCTGCCCCTAGGACCGGTAGCAGCAGAACCCGGGGTCAGCCGCTCCCGCAGCCCTTGGACGAACCGGGCCGCCGCGTCATCCTCGGTGCGCGGGTCGAGGCAGGCGTACAGCACGCCCGCGCCGGCCGGGCCGCTCACCGCCGGCCTGACCCCGGCGTCCGCGGACGCCGCCACCATGGCGTCCAGCACACCGGACAGCTTCCCGACCCAGAACGTCGCGCGGATCACCATGCTAGATGACGGCAGCTGGCCCCACCGTGGCGGCGCGGTAGGCGACACCGCGACCATCGGGGATCCGCCCGCCGCGGCGAGCAGCTCCGACATCCGCTTGGCCCGGTCGGCCACCCCCGCCGTCGTCCCCTCGAGCAGCACGCCCACCCGGAGCGGCCGGGACGAGCCGCCCGGCCAGTCCAGCTCCACCGCCGACGGCACCAGCGCGGACCCCGCGGCCGCGCCCACCGCCGCCGTAGCGCCCGCCCGCTGCGCAGCGCCGAACTCCGCGGTGACGTACGCCACCGCCACCGGCAGCGGGTGCAGCCGGAACGTGGCCTCGGTGATCACCCCCAGGGTCCCCTGCGACCCGGAGAACAACTTGCCGATGTCGTAACCGGCCACGTTCTTGACCACCTTGCCGCCCGAGTGCGCCACCACCCCGTCCGCGCGCACCGCAGTGAGCCCGATCAGCAGGTCGCGCGGGGCACCGTAGCGGAACCGGCGCGGCCCGGCGGTCCCGGTCGCGACCACCCCGCCGACCGTGGCGTGGGCCGGGGCGTCCAGCGCCAGCTGCTGCCCGGCCTGCGCCAGCACCGAGGCCAGGTGCCCGATCGTCGTTCCGGCCTGCACCCGGGCCACCAGGTCACCCGCCGCGTGCTCGATCACCTGGTCCATGCGCTGAAGGTCGACGACCAGATCGCACCGGGTCGGCGGCAGGCCCCAGCCCAGCCCCAGCCCGGCCCCGCGCGGCACGACGGCCAGGTCGTGCGCGGCCGCGGCGGCTAGCAGGGCGGCCGCCTCGGCGGTGCTGGCCGGCGACCCGACCAGCGCGGGGACGACCCCCGCGACGGCGTCGGAGGGAACTCCGTCGCGGGTGGCCGGGCATGCGACCGTGAGCGCGTCCCGGATATGGGGAACCAACGCTCGTTCGGTATCCATCAAAAGATCTCCGCCAGGCCGGCCGCCACGGCGGGGTGCGGCGCGCGGCGGTGGCCGGGGACCTCGCCGCACAGCCTGGGCGTCGGGAAGATCTTGCCGGGGTTGCAGAGGCTGGCCGGGTCGAACGCGCAGCGGACCAGCTGCATGGTGTCCAGGTCGTCGGCGCTGAACATCTTCGGCATGTACCGGGACTTGTCGACGCCGACGCCGTGCTCGCCGGTGATCGACCCGCCGTGCTCCAGGCAGGTGTCGAGGATCGCGCCGGACAGCTCCTCCGCCGCGACCGTCTGTTCCGGCGACGCGTCGTCGTAGAGCACCAGCGGATGCAGGTTCCCGTCACCGGCGTGGAAGACGTTGGCCACCCGGACCCCGGCCTGCTCGGACAGCGACGCGATCCTGGCCAGGACGGCGCCCAGCGACGTCCGCGGCACCACCCCGTCCTGCACGATGAACGCCGGGCTGATCCGCCCCACGGCGGCGAAGGCGGACTTGCGCCCGGCCCAGATCAGGGCACGCTCGGCCGGGTCGTCGGCCGCCCTGATCTCGGTCGCCCCCGCCGCCTCGCACAGCGCGCGCACCGTGGCGAGCTCCGTCTCGACCTCGGAGGTAGGCCCGTCCAACTCGACGATAAGCACCGCGCCCGCGCCCGGCGGATAGTTGCAGTGCACCGCCGCCTCGGCCGCCTCGATGGACAGCGCGTCCATCATCTCGATCGCGGCGGGCAGGATCCCGGCCCCGATGATGTCGGAGACCGCGCGGCCGCCGTCGCTGGTCGTGGCGTACGCGGCCAGCAGCGTGTGCACCGTCTCGGGCAGCGGCATCAGCTTGACGACGATCTTGGTCACGATGCCGAGCGTGCCCTCGGACCCGGTGAACGCGCCGAGCAGGTCGTAGCCGGTGGTCACGCCGGTCCCGTCGCCCAGCCAGGTCAGCTCGCCGGCCGGGGTGACGATCTCCAGGCCGGTCACGTGGTGGACGGTGAACCCGTTCTTGAGGCAGTGCGCGCCGCCGGAGTTCTCCGCCACGTTGCCGCCGACCGAGCAGATCACCTGGCTGGACGGGTCGGGCGCGTAGAACAGACCGAACGGCGCGGCGGCCTTGCTCACCGACAGGTTCGTGGCCCCGGGCTCGACGACGGCCCGCCTGCTCACCGGGTCGATCTCCAGGATCTTCCGCATCCGGGACATCACGACGAGGACCCCGTCCCGGTGCGGCAGCGCGCCGCCGGACAGCCCCGTCCCGCTGCCGCGGGCCACGAACGGCACCCCGGCCCGCGCGCAGGCGGTCACGACCGCGGCCACCTGTTCGGCCGTCGCGGGCAGCACGACCAGCGCGGGCACGCTGCGGTGCGCAGTGAGCCCGTCGCACTCGTAGGTACGCAGCTCCAGCGGATCGGTGATCACGTTCGCCGCCCCGCAGATCTCCCTCATCCGCGGGACGAGCCCCTCGACCGTCGTAGTTGTCATGCGTCCCACCTCGCCTCGACGTCGACCCGGAAGACCTGGAAGGCTGCGCGCCCGCTCCCGCTCATTCTCCCCGTTTTGCGCCGGGCCGAACGGTCTCGCTTTACGGCATCCGCTCGTAGGCGGGGATGGTGAGGAAGTCGGCGAACGCGTCGGCCAGGGCGACCTCGGTGAACAGCGCCACCGCCTGGCCGTACTGCGCCGCGTCGAAATCGTCCCCGGCCTGCTCGCGGATCGTGCCCAGCTCCTCGTCGATCAGCCGCTCGACCAGTTCCCTGGTGACGACGGGCCCGTCGTCCAGCGCGACCTCGTTGTGGATCCACTGCCAGACCTGGGAGCGGGAGATCTCGGCCGTCGCTGCGTCTTCCATCAGGTTGAAGATCGCCACCGCGCCGTTGCCGCCGAGCCAGGCGGCCAGGTACTGGAGCGCGACGCTGATGTTGTTGCGCAGGCCTGCCTCGGTGATCACGCCGGGCGTCTTGCTGACCGCGAGCAGGTCCTCGGCCGTGACGCTGACGTCGTCCCTGGTCTTGCCGAGCTGGTTCGGGTTGGCCCCGAGGACGCCGTCGAAGACCTCCTTGCAGATCGGCACCAGGTCCGGGTGGGCGACCCAGGACCCGTCGAAGCCGTCCCGCGACTCGCGCGTCTTGTCCTCGCGCACCTTGGCCAGTGCCCTCTCGTTGACCTCGGGGTCGCGCCGCGAAGGGATGAACGCGGCCATGCCGCCCATCGCGTGGGCGCCGCGCCGGTGGCAGGTGTGCACGAGCAGCTCGGTGTAGGCGCGCATGAACGGAGCGGTCATCGTGACCGAGTTGCGCTCGGGCAGGACAAACTCCCGGCCGCGCGTGCGGAACTTCTTGATCACGCTGAACAGGTAGTCCCAGCGGCCCGCGTTCAGGCCCGCCGAGTGGTCGCGCAGCTCGAACAGGATCTCCTCCATCTCGAACGCCGCCGGGATCGTCTCGATCAGGACCGTGGCCCGGATGGTGCCGCGCGGGATGCCGAGGGCGTCCTGCGCGAGGTTGAACCCGTCGTTCCAGAGCCGCGCCTCCAGGTGGCTCTCGTTCTTGGCCAGGTAGAAGTAGGGTCCCTTGCCCCTATCCAGCTGCCGCTGCGCGCAGGCCGCCATGTACAGCGCGAAGTCGACCAGGCTCCCCGAGGCCCGCACGCCGTCGACCAGGATGTGCTTCTCGTCCAGGTGCCACCCGCGCGGCCGGACCACGATCGTGGCCAGCTCGCCGTCCGGCCTCAGCGCGTAGTCTTTGCCCTCGGGCGAGGTGAAGTCGATGGTCCGGTCCAGGGCGTCCTTCAGGTTGAGCTGCCCGGTGATCATGTTGTCCCACAGCGGGGTGTTGGCGTCCTCGAAGTCGGCCAGCCACACGTTGGCGCCCGAGTTCAGCGCGTTGATCGTCATCTTGCGGTCGGTCGGGCCGGTGATCTCTACCCGCCGGTCGACGAGCCCGGGCGCGGGCGGCGCGACCCGCCATTCCGGGTCCTCGCGGATGGCCGCCGTCTCGGGGAGGAAGTCGAGCATCCCGCCGCGGGACAGCTCGGCCTGCCGGCGCCGGCGCGCGGCGAGCGCCTCGAACCGGCGCGGCGCGAGCTCGGCGTGCAGGGCGGCGATGAGATCGAGGGCCTGCGGCGTGAGGATCTCGTCGTAGCGATCCCCGGACGGCCCGGTGATCTGCACGCGTTCGCTTCCCGGCATGTTCAGGCTCCTCCCGACCCGGTGGTGCCCTTCATCCTAGGCAGCCGCGCCTCGCGCGCCGGCGGCGCCCTTACACCGGGCGGCTCAGGGTCGGTGGTCTGGCGCCGAGGAACTCGTGACGGATGGCCGGCGCTCCCCTGGCCGGCGCGCCGCCACGATCACGGGACAGGCCGAGCGGCGCAGCACCCGCGTCGTGACGCTGCCGAGCAGGCGGGTGGCGAGTTCCCCCCGGCGCGGCCGGCCTAGCACGATGAGGTCGGCGTCGAAGGCCTCGGCTTCCCTGAGTATCGCCTCGGCCACCCGGTCGACGAAGGCGACCCTGACGTTCCCGGCCGCCGGGAGGCCGGCCATCCGCAGCTCGAAGATCGCCGCCTCGGCGACGTAGGAGGCTTCCCGGCCGCTCTCGCGGCTGTACCAGCGGTAGCCGGAGAGCTCCTGCTCGCGCAGGTGCAGCACCTGGACCTTCGTCACGCCCTCGGTGGCCAGCTGCCGGACCAGGTCCAGGGCGGCCCGGCCCTGTTCGGGCGTGTTAACCGCCACCACAATCCTGCGGAACATCCAACCTCACGCGGCCTTCAGGCGGGCACGCCTGTGCCCGCCTCCCTCATCTTCCCCCCAGGGTATGGCCGCAGGAACGTCACCGGCCGTTAGGATTCCGTATGGATTGCGTCAGGGTGCCGCCGGTGACCAGCTCAAGCTCGGCTCGGCCGGCCAGCCTCCGGCGCACCGTGGCGGTCACCGTGCCCTCGACTATGCGGCGCACTCCTCTCGGCTCACCGTCATCCATCACCACGTAGCGGACCTGTCGCAGCCGGGCCACCTTCGCGATGGTCCGGCCGGCGCTCCGGGTGGCGGTGATCTGGCCGTCCGCCGTGCCGCCGCGCCGCTCTACCGCGGCGATCGCCCGCTGGACGATCGTGTACTGCTCCTCGCGTTCGCGCCGGGTCGGCAACAGGCCGGGGTTGGGCAGCCCGAAGGCCGAGCCATAGACCCTCAGGATCGACAGCACCGCGACCGGCTCGCCAGCGGCCAGCTGGCACGCGCGGCGGATGGCCGCGCCGCTGAACGGCGCGCCGGAGGAGGCCAGCAGCACGCCGGCCGGGGCCGTGGGCTGCCGGTCCCACTTACGCCGTGCGAACACCATGCCTTGGGTCCCCGGCTACCGGACGACCGGCGGCTCTCCCGCCGAGGGTTCCGCCTCGGCCACGGCGCCTGGGTCGGTGACGGCTCCCCCGCCGGTTTGGCCGGCCATGGCGGGCGCGGGCTTGTCCGGTAGCCGCCCGGCCGCCGCCAGCCTGCGGTCCTGCCAGGCCCGCCACCAGTACAACGGTGCGTAGAGCGCGACGATCAGCAGCCCGAGCAGGTACAGCCCGGGACCCTGGTGCGGATCGGCCAGGATGATCTTCGGCGAGTTCCAGCCGCCGAAGAAGTAGATGGCCATCCAGGCGACGAAGACCAGCAGGGCGATCCACTTCGCGAAGGTCGGCAGGCGGAACGGCCGCGGCTCGTCCGGGCGAAGCTGCCGGTAGACGAAGTACCCGGCGAAGGCGAGCGAGCAGGACAGCAGGTAACCGCCGTTGGAGATGATGTAGATCCGCAGTGGCGAGCCGAGCAGCACCAGGATCGCGGAGCACACCACGTTGAAGGCCATCGCCTGGCCCGGCACGCCGTGCCGGTTCTTCTTCTCGAACCAGCGCGGCAACAGCCCGTCCTCGGCCGCCTGGTACAGCGAGCGGCCGACGCCCATGATGGCGTTCAGCACCGACAGGGCCAGCGCCAGGATCAGCGGCAGCCCGACGAACCACTTCTCCCACGATCCGGGCCCGAAGATGTGATCGGTGTAGGTCAGGTAGAGCGTCAGCGGGTCGGCGCTGGTCAGCAGCAGGCCGAGCACGGCCACGAACATCAGCGGCGTCGCGATGTAGATGAACATCCCGAACAGGCCCTCGGCGGTCAGCGCGATCTTGGCGTCCCGGGCGCCGCCGCGGCACTCCCCGATGTAGCAGGCCGCCGCCTCCATGGCGATGACGTTCCACAGGATCGGGAAGAACCAGGCGAAGACGAACGTGATGCTGACCGCTACGTGCGGCGGAGCGTGGAAGCCGGCCACGTTATGCCAGTGGATCGTGCTCGGCTTGAAGAACGGCAGGAAGATCATCGCCGTGATCGGCAGCATGGACAGGACGCCGAGCACGGTCGCGAAGGCCGCGCCGAGCCTGATGCCGAACCAGGACGGGATGAAGATCACCACCAGCAGCGCGAAGCAGACGATCACGATGGTGACCCCGATCGGGGCGCCCCAGGTGGTCCCGACCGGCGAGATCAGGTGCCCCGGGCTGAAGTTGAAGAGCACCGCCAGGTAGGACGCGGTCAGGATCACGTTGATCGGCGCGACAGGGAACCAGCCCAGCCAGTAGGCCCAGCCCGAGGTGCCGCCGATGTGCCGCGCCACCGTATCGCCGACCAGCGGCCGGAACGATTCGGTCGCGTAGCCGGGGATGCCGCCGGTGCGGTCCGGCCACATGCACGCGAGCTCGGCCAGGCACAGGCACAGGAAGCAGCCGGCGATCGTCATCACGCCGATGAGGATGATGCCGAGCGCGCCTGTGCCCTGGACCACGTACGGCGCGATGCCGGTGACCAGGATCGTCCCGGCCAGCCCGATCACGAAGGCGCCCCACCAGTTGGTGCCCTTGCGCAGGCCGAGTTCGGAAACGGAGCCATCGATCTGGGACACGATCCCTCCTAAAATCTCTTGCGCCAGGATTCCTCTCGCCGGTGCGGACTGCTCAGAAGAGCGTCAGGTAGCGCTCGACTTCCCAGCCGGTCACCCCGGAGTGCCAGGCGCGGAACTCGTCCCGCTTGACCTGTGCGTAGTAGTCGATGTAGTCCCCGTCGGGGGTCTTGCCCAGCGCCTCGCGCAGCACGTCGTCGGTGACCAGCTCGTCGGCGGCGTGCAGCAGGGTCGGCGGCAGGGAGCGGATGCCCCGGGCGGCCACGGTCGCCGCCGGCAGGGTGTGGAGGTTGTCGCGGTTCGGCTCGCCGGGGTCGAGGCCGCGGTCGATGCCGTCGAGCCCGGCGGCCAGCTGGGCGGCCATGGCCAGGTACGGGTTCGCCGAGCCGTCGCAGGCCCGGTTCTCCACCCGCCCGCCGTCGGGCACGCGCAGCATCTGGGTCCGGTTGTTACCGCCGTAGGTGGCGTAGGCCGGTGCCCAGGTGGCGCCGGAGTTCGGCGCGCCGACCCCGAAGCGCTTGTAGGAGTTGACAGTCGGGCAGGTGACGGCGGCTAGCGCCGGGGCGTGGTCGATGAGCCCGCCGATGTAGTGGTAGGCGAGCTGCGACAGGCCGAGCCCGCGGGGGTCGGCCGGGTCCGCGAACAGCTCGGCGCCGGTCCGCGCGTCCCACAGGCTGGAGTGCATGTGCAGCCCGGAACCGGTCAGGTTAGCGAACGGCTTGGGCATGAAGGTCGCGGCCAGGCCGGCGTTGTGCGCCAGCGTGTGGACCATGTAGCGGTAGAAGATGAGCCGGTCGGCGCTGGTCAGCGCGTCGGCGTAGGCGAAGTTCTGCTCGAACTGGCCGTTCGCGTCCTCGTGGTCGTTGGCGTAGTTGGCCCAGCCGAGCTGGTTCATGTACGTCGACACCGTGGACAGGTGATCGAACATCCTGGTCAGGCCCTTGGCGTCGTAGCAGGGCACCTCGGCCCGGTCCAGCGGGTCGGCGAGTTCTACCCCGCCGCCGTCGCGCCGCCGGACGAGGAAGTACTCCGCCTCGCAGCCGACGTTGTAGACCAGGCCGCGGTCGCGGGCCTTCTCGAGCATCCGCTTCAGTATGAGCCGGGGCGTGTAGGGCCAGGGCTGGCCCTCGACGTGGATGTCGCACTGGAGCACGGCCAGCCCCGGCTGCCAGAGCGCGAGCGTGTACGAGGCCGGATCCGGGACGGCGATCATGTCGGGGTCGGCGGGGCTCTGCCCCATCGGGCCGGCCGCGAATCCCGCGAAGCCCGCGCCCCCGCCGGTCAGGACGTCGGTCGCCTCTACCGGGATCATCTTGGCGCACGGCTTGCCGTGCATGTCCACGAACATGGCGAAGAAGAACCGGACACCGTCGGACTCCGCCCGCTCCCGCAACTGGGCTTCAACGTCTGACATGGGCACGCTCCGTTGTGGTCGTCCGATCGCTGGTCGGCGCGAGGTGGCTCGACGTCGGCGCGCGGTCAGGAAGTAAGCAGAGTGGACAATGTTTACTTTTACGACACGATAGGACGAGGGTACGACGACACCCACGGCGTTGGGAAGACGCAGGTGGCCGCCGTTTCTGCCGGGTGTTACGCCTGGGTTACCGGACCACGAGCACAGGCCGGTCGGCGAGGTGGATCACCTTGTGCGCGGTGCTGCCGAGGACGAGCCCGGCTAGCTCGCTCCGGCCCCGGCTGCCCATCACGATGACGCCCACGTCGTGCTGCTTCGCCAATTCGACGATCTCCTGGCCGGCGCGCCCGAACGGTACGTCCACCACCTCGGCGTGGGCGGTGACCCCCGCCTCGGCCAGGGCCGACATCGCGGCCTTGACCTCGTCCTCGGCCTCGCCGCCCTCCTCGGTGGGGACCAGGCCCATCCGCGGGATGACCTCGCGCTCCCGCACGTGCATGACCCAGACCTCGCCCTTGGACAGGGCAGCCAGTTCCTTGGCGGCGGCCAGCGCCCGGTCAGAAGCGGGCGAATGGTCGATGGCCACGAGAACCTTCTCGTACATCGCGAACCTCCTGAATCAGATCTTTTCCTGGCGGCCGGGGATCCAGTCGGTGCCGGCCAGCGGCACCTGGGCCATGGCGGCGGCTTCCACGGTCAGCGCCACGAGGTCGTTGGGCTCGAGGTTGTGCACGTCGGACTTGCCGCACGCGCGCGCCAGCGCCGCGATCTCCATGGCCATCGCCTTGAGGTAGTTGGTGACGTGACGCGCGCCGCGGTCCACGTCGAGCCGCTGCTCGAGGGCGGCGTCCTGGGTGGTGACGCCCACCGGACAGCGGCCGGTGTGGCAGTGGTGACAGTAGCCGGCCTCGGTGCCCAGCGCCCGGTAGCCGTCGGAGGCGTCGTGATCGCGGCCGTCCTGCCAGTAGGTGGGGCTGTTGCAGCCGAGGGCGATCAGCGGGGCTACCCCGACCGAGACCGCATCCGCGCCGAGCGCGAGCGCCTTGGCCGCGTCGGCGCCGCTGCGGATCCCGCCCGAGGCGACGAGCTGGACGGTGTCCTCCATGCCGATCTCGCGCAGCGCCTCCGCGGCCAGCCGGACCGCGGCCAGGGTGGGGATGCCGGTGTGCTCGATGAAGAAATCCTGGGTGGCCGCCGTCCCGCCCTGCATTCCGTCGACCACCACGACGTCCGCGCCCGCCGCGACCGCCAGCTTGACGTCGTTGACGACCCGCGTGGCGCCGAACTTCACGTAGATCGGCTTCTCCCAGCGCGTCGCCTCGCGCAGCTCCTCGATCTTGATCCGCAGGTCGTCGGGCCCCACCCAGTCGGGGTGGCGGGAGGCGGAGCGCTGGTCGATGCCGGGCGGCAGGGTACGCATCTGGGCCACCCGATCGGTCACCTTCTGCCCGAGCAGCAGCCCGCCGCCGCCCGGTTTGGCGCCCTGGCCGATGACGATCTCGATGGCGTCCGCCTGGCGCAGGTCGTCGGGGTTGAATCCGTAGCGCGACGGCAGGCACTGGTAGATCAGCAGCCGGGAAGCGGCCCGCTCCTCGGGGATCATTCCGCCGTCGCCCGTGGTGGTGGACGTCCCTACCGCGCTCGCCGCCCGGCCCAGCGCGACCTTGGCCGTGGCCGAGAGGGCGCCGAAACTCATGCCCGCGATGGTGACCGGGATGGCCAGCTCCAGCGGCTTGCTGGCGTACCTGGTGCCGAGGACGGTCGTGGTGTCGCACTGCTCCCGGTAGCCCTCGAGCGGGTACCGGGTCAGCGAAGCGGTCAGGAACAGCAGGTCGTCGAAGGTGGGCAGGGATCGCTTGGCCCCCCAGCCCCTGATCTCGTAGTGCCCCTCGGCCGCGGTGCGCTGGATCTGCGCGATCACCTCGGGCGGGAAGGCACTGCTGCGGCGGTGCGCGTCCATCGGCAGGGGCTGGTCCATAAGTACTTCTGGTCCTTAAGCGCGTCGAAGTTGTACAGCCCGCGGGCCGAGGCGACCCGGGTCACGTTCTCCGGTTCGACGTGGTCGAAGCCGCCCAGCTCGGCCAGCGCCTTGACGGCGCGCACGTCGGCCTCGGTCAACTCCTCCACCCTGGCGTCCGAACCGAGCGAGGCGATCTTCCCGCCGACGTAGATGACCGTCTCGTACAGGGAGTCGCCCAGCGCGGCGCCTGCGTCGCCACCGATCAGCATGACGCCGGCCTGGGCCATGAACCCGCTCATGTGGCCGACGTTCCCGGCGACGAGGATCGTCCCGCCCTTCAGCGAGATCCCGGCCCGGGACGACGCGTCGCCCTCGATGACAATCGTCCCGCCGTGGCTGGACGCGCCCGCACATTCCGAGGCGTTACCCTTCACCCGGACCGACCCGGCCATCAGGTTCTCGCCGACCGACCAGCCGACGAAGCCGTTCACCACCACATCCGGCCCCCGGCCGAGGCCGCCGATGTAGTAGCCGGCGTTTCCCTCGATATCGATCCGCACCTGGCGGCTCAGGCCGACCGCGAGATTGTGGCGGCCCCGGGGCTCGAGCACCCGGGCGGACGCCCCGTCGGGCAGCGCGGCCAGCGCGTCGTTGATCTCACGGGTGGACAGTTCTGCGCAGTTCAGGATCACCGGCTCCATAGGTGGATCTCCTCGGGCATCGGCTCGAAGACCCTGGCGTCGGTGATGCCGGGCAGCCCGGCGAGAGCGTGGTATTCAGAGGCCATCGCGACGTAGTCATCGGTTTCGGCGATCACGGCCGGCTTGCAGGCGAAGGAGTCGCGGACCACCGCGAACTGCGTCCGGGTCGTGACCAGGAGCGTGAAGAAACCGTCCATCTCCTTGAGCACGGTGCGCAGCCCATCCTCCAGGTCCCCCCCGTCCGCCATGACGGAGGCGATGAGCCGCGCCGCGACCTCGGAGTCGTTGTCGGTATCGCAGTGGATTCCCTGGCGCGCCAGCCGCTGGCGGACGGTCGCGTAGTTCGAGAACGACCCGTTATGCACCAGGGCCAGGTCGGCGGCGGGGGCGAAAGGGTGGGAGTGGGCGGTGGTCACGGCCGACTCGGTGGCCATCCGGGTGTGGCCGACACCCTGGTAACCGTGCCAGCTACGGATCCCGTACCTGGCACAAATAGCCGCCGGCGCGCCGACGTCCTTGACCACCACCATGGACCGGCCGTAACCGGGCACGCTGACCTGGGGCGCGA
>Ga0070730_10003737_pt1 | contig 13555 bp, 8 predicted proteins | sample Coa_R1_3_FD_66447 | JGI IMG/M metagenome (GOLD analysis project Ga0070730, IMG submission 66447) | Surface soil microbial communities from Centralia Pennsylvania, which are recovering from an underground coalmine fire - Coalmine... | ecosystem: Environmental > Terrestrial > Soil > Unclassified ...
GCTGTTTGTGCAGGCGGTGGCCGATTTATCCCTGCCCAATTATCTGTCCAAAATCGTCGACGTGGGCATCCAGCAGGGCGGCATTGAAAATGCGGTCGCCAAGGCCGTGCGCCAGAGCGAGATGGACCGCCTGACCCTGTTTATGACCGACAGCGACAAGGCCACGGTTCTCCAGCACTACACCCTGGTCGACAAGAACTCGCCCGACTACGCCCAGGACGTGAAGACCTACCCGGACCTGGCCAATGCGCCGGTTTACGTTCTGGGCACCATTGATCAGGCCACCACCGACCAGCTCAACCCCATCCTGGCCAAGGCCTGGCTGGCGGTCTCGGGCATCGAGCAGGTGATGGCCGACCCGTCCAAGGCCGCGGCCCTGGGCGGCGGCACGGGCGGCTTTGATATCTCCAAGCTGCCGGCCGGCACCGATCTGTTCAAGCTGCTGGCCCAGGCGCCGACCTCGGTGCGCACCAAGCTGCTCGATACGCTTACGCAGAAGTTTAGCGTGCTCGGCCAGAGCCAGATCACGCAGGCCTCGGTGGGCGCGGTCAAGAACGAATATGCCGCCCTGGGCGTGGACACCGGCGCTCTGCAAAATAACGCCATCCTGCACATCGGCGAGCTGATGTTGCTGCTATCGCTGCTGTCGGGCGTGTGCACCATCGCCGTGGGCTACTTCTCGGCCCTGGTGGCCGCCGGCTTTGCGCGCGACCTGCGCCGCAATGTGTTCCGCAAGGTCGAGAGCTTCTCCAAGGCCGAGATCGACAAGTTCTCCAGCTCGTCGCTCATCACGCGCTCCACCAACGACATCGTCCAGATCCAAACCACCACCATGCTGGTCATCCGCATGGCGTTCTACGCGCCCATCATGGGCGCCGGGGCCGTCATCCTGGCCCTGCGCACCAGCCCGTCCATGTCGTGGCTCATCGCCGGCGCCGTGGTCATCCTGATCAGCTTTATCGTGGTGATCTTCTCGGTCAGCCTGCCCAAGTTCGCCCTGATCCAGAAGCTGCTGGACCGGCTCAACCTGGTCACCAGTGAGAGTCTGTCGGGCATGATGGTCATTCGCGCCTTTAACACCCAGCCATTCGAGCTCAACCGCTTCGACCGGGCCAACCGCGATGTCACCGACACCAACCTGTTTGTGAACCGCGTGATGGCCTTCATGCTGCCGGTGATGATGCTGATCATGAACGGCCTGACCATCCTGATCATCTGGATCGGCTCGCACCAGGTGGCCCAGGCCAATATGCAGGTGGGCGATATGATCGCCTTCATGCAGTACGCCCTGCAGGTGGTGTTCGCCTTCCTGTTCCTGTCGTTCATGTTCATCATCGTGCCCCGCGCGGCTGTGTCGGCCGGGCGCATCGCCGATGTGCTCGACACCGAGCCGGCCATTCAAGACCCCAAGACTCCGGCCAAGCTCAGCCCGCAGACGGCCGGCCGGATCGAATTCCAGCACGTCTCCTTCCGCTATCCCGGCGCCAGCGAAGACGTGCTCCACGACCTGAACTTTACCGCGCGCCCCGGCCAGACCACGGCCTTTATCGGCTCCACCGGCTCGGGCAAGTCCACCATCGTCAACCTGATCCCGCGCTTTTATGATGTCACCAGCGGCTCGATCCTGCTGGATGGCACCGACATCCGCGCCGTCACCCAGCACGACCTGCGCGAAAAGATCGGCTACATCCCGCAAAAGGCCAACCTGTTCTCGGGCACCATCGACAGCAACCTGCGCTATGCCGATGAGAACGCCAGCACCGAGGTGGTGGAGAGCGCCATCCGCACCGCCCAGGCGTCGCAGTTCATCGCCGAGATGCCGCAGGGCGTGGCCAGCGAGATTTCCCAGGGCGGCTCCAACGTCTCCGGCGGCCAGCGCCAGCGCCTGTCCATCGCCCGCGCGCTGGTCAAGCAGCCGCCCATCTATATCTTTGACGACAGCTTCTCGGCGCTCGACTTCAAGACCGATGTGGCCCTGCGCCGGGCGCTGAAGGAGACCACGGGCGACAGCACCATGCTGATCGTGGCCCAGCGCATTTCCACCATCAAGACCGCCGAGCAGATTATCGTCATGGACGAGGGCAAGATCGTAGGGCAGGGCACGCACGCCGAGCTGATGGACGACTGCGAAACCTACCGCGAAATTGCTTTGTCACAACTGAGCGCAGAGGAATTAGCCTAACATGAGCACCCAATCAGACACCAGAAAAAAAGTAATGCAGGCGCGCCAGACCGGCCCCATGGGCGGCGGGCCCATGCGCGGCGGCATGATGATGGGCGGCGCCAAGGCTCGCGACTTCAAGGGCACCATGCGCAAGCTGCTCAGCTATCTGCGCGCCTACCGCCTGCAGCTCGCCGTGGCTATCATCTTTGCCATTGCCTCCACCGTCTTCACCGTGGTGGGCCCCAAGGTCCTGGGCCTGGCCACCACCCGGCTGTTTGAAGGCGTCATCGGCCAGCTCACCGGCACGGGCACCGGCATCGACTTCGTCTACATCGGCAACATCATCCTGCTGATGGTCGGGCTGTACCTGGTGGCCTCGGTCTTCAGCTACATCCAGGGCTGGATCATGGCCGGCGTGTCGATGAGCGTCACCTACCGCTTCCGCAAAGACATCGCGGAGAAGATCAACCGCATGCCGCTGCGCTACTTCGACGGCACCAATCACGGCGAGGTGCTCTCGCGCGTCACCAACGACGTGGATACGGTCAGCCAGACGCTCAACCAGAGCCTGTCGCAGATCATCACCTCGCTGACCTCGGTCATCGGCGTGACCATCATGATGCTCTCGATCAGTTGGGTCATGAGCCTGGTGGCGTTCGTCATCATCCCGGTGTCGCTGGGCCTGATGGCGCTGGTCATCAGCCAGTCGCAGAAATACTTCAAGCAGCAGCAAGACTACCTGGGCCACGTGAATGGGCACATCGAAGAGATGTACACCGGCCACCTGGTAGTGCGGGCCTTCAACGGCGAAGCCAAGAGCATGCAGAAGTTCGACGAGTACAACAACACCCTCTACAACACCGCCTGGAAATCACAGTTCCTGTCGGGCCTGTTGTTCCCGGTGATGACCTTTGTGGGCAACCTGGGCTATGTGGCCGTGGCCATCCTGGGCGGCGCTCTGGCCGTGCAGGGCAAGATCAGCATCGGCGACATCCAGGCCTTCATCCAGTACGTGCGCCAGTTTACCCAGCCCATCACCCAGATCGCCCAGGCGTCCAACATCTTCCAGCAGACGGCCGCCGCCGCCGAGCGCGTGTTCGAGTTCCTGGACGAGGCCGAGGAAATTCCCGACAGCCCCAGCGCCGTGGCTCTGCCGGCGGTGCAGGGGCACGTGGAGTTCGATCACGTGCACTTTGGCTACCAAGCCGATAAGATCATCATCAACGACTTCTCGGCCAACATCAAACCCGGCCAGCGCATTGCCATCGTCGGCCCCACCGGCGCCGGCAAGACCACCATGGTCAAGCTGCTGATGCGCTTTTACGACGTCAACAGCGGCGCCATCCGCGTGGACGAGCACGATATCCGCGCGCTGAGCCGCCGCGATCTGCGCAGCCAGTTTGGCATGGTGCTGCAGGATGCCTGGCTGTACAACGGCAGCATCATGGAAAACATCCGCTACGGCCGGCTGGAGGCGACCGATGACGAGGTCATCGCCGCCGCCAGGGCCGCCCACGCCGATCACTTCATCCGCACCCAGCCCAAGGGCTACAACATGGTGCTGGACGAAGAGGCCTCCAACGTCTCCCAGGGCCAAAAGCAGCTGCTCACCATCGCGCGCGCCTTCCTGGCCGACCCCAAGATTCTGATCCTGGATGAAGCCACCAGCTCGGTGGACACCCGCACCGAAGTGCTGATCCAAAAGGCCATGGACTCGCTGATGCAGAACCGCACCAGCTTCATCATCGCCCACCGCCTGTCCACCATCCGCAACGCCGACCTGATCCTGGTGATGAACAACGGCGACATCGTGGAGCAGGGCAGCCACCTGGACCTGTTGGCCCGCGGCGGTTTCTACGCCGGCCTGTACAACAGCCAGTTCGAGAACGCCGAGGTGGCCGAGCCCGTCGTGCCTGCGCCCGCGCCCGCCTTCGCTTAAGTCCCCTCACCCCCAACCCCCTCTCCCAAAGCAAAACCGGCTTTGGGAGAGGGGCTTTTGTTATGCGGCGTCGATTAGCTCTCAGGTCGCCATTTGCCGCCGTCGCACCCGCGCCTCATGCTTCCACCAGCCCCACTTTGTGTGTGGGATGAGCGGCTATGCCGCGCGCACGCGTTGCGTGTTTCGACGCCATGACATTGTGTTCAAATGGGAAACGCGTTGCGTTTCACCCTGAGCGCGGCCGCAATTGCTCGATAATATGGGCCGGCAGGTGCGCGAAGGGCCTCCCGGCTCGGCCTGCCGGGTTCATGTCCTGAGCAGCCTGTTTCGACGCCACGACATTTTGGTCAAGGGGACGTCTTACCTCGCCTCCCTCAAATCCAGCTGCAAAAACGCCTCCACCGCCTCCGGGTCGAAGTGGCTCCCCGCTTGTGCCCGCAGATACTCGCGCACCTTATCCACCGGCCAGGCCCGCCGGTAGGGCCGGTCCGAGCACAGCGCGTCCCACACATCCACTACCGCGAAAATGCGCGCCGGCAGCGGGATCTGCTCGCCCTTGATCCCGCGCGGGTAGCCGCTGCCGTCCCATTTCTCGTGGTGGCAATACGGGATTACCAGCGCCTGGCGCAGATAGCGGATCGGCGCCAGCATCTCATAGGCGAACGTCGGGTGCTGGCGCATGATGGTCCACTCGTCGTCGCTCAGCGGGCCGGGCTTCATCAGGATGTGATCGGGCACGCCCATCTTGCCAATGTCGTGCAGCAGCGCCCCCCAGCGAATTTGCACCAGCTGATCCTCGGGCGTGCCCAGCGCCACGGCCAGCAGCTCGCTCAGCTGGGTCACGCGCTGGCTGTGGCCTTCCGTCTCCTTGTCGCGCAGGTCCAGCGCGCGGCTCCAGCCCTCGATCGTGGCGTCATACGCCAGTTGCAGATCGGTGTTCGAGCGCTGCAAGCCGCTAAACAGCGCGGCATTGTCCAGCGCCAGCGCCGCCTGCCCGGCCAGCGCCCTCAGGAACGACATCCACTCCGGCGCCGGCTGGAGCGGGCTGCGATTGAAGATTTCCAGCGCGCCCAGCACCTGTCCCTTGGCGATGAGCGGCACGCCCACATAGCTCTTAAAACCCTCGCCGCCCAACTGGCCGGTGCGCTTCGAGCCGGGACGCAGGTCGTTCAGATCCGACACGACGATCTGCCGCTCGAGCACCGCCCGGCCGGCGCGGCCCTCGCCCACCCGCGTCCGCACCTGCTGAAACTCGCGCGTGCGAAAGCCGCGCCCGGCGGCATAGCGCAGCATCTGTTCGCCCGCCTCCAACAGCAGCACATCCGCCGCGTCCACCCGCAGTTGCGTTACCACCTGGTCGAGGAACACAGTCAGGGTCAAATTTAGATCCAGGCTGGCCGTAATCGCCTGGTCAATGGCGCGCAGCGCATCCAGTTGGCTCAGCCGCTGCTGCATCTGTTCCAGGAACCGCGTGCGTTGGATGGCGCTGCCGGCGATCTCGGCCAGGGTGGAGAACAGATGGATATCCGCCTCGCTCAGGCTGCGCCCCAGCGGGGTGTTGACCACGAACGTGCCGATGACGTCGTTGCCCACCGGGATGGGAATGGCGGCGCCGCCGCCGGGCGGCATTTGCCCGCGCCATCGGCCGGAACTACGCGGGTCACCGTCAAACTTGGCTGAGATATAGGGCTGGCGGGTGGTGAAGACGTAGCCGGCAATACCTAAATTGGGGCCCACCAGTGAAGCGGGAGCGGCCAGTGCCGCCGCCTCGGCCCCCGCCGGCGCCCGCCAGCCGCGCAGCAGCGCCGGGCGCAGGGTGTTGGTCGGCGGATCATACAGCCAGATGCTCCCGCCGGTGGCGTGCATCGCCGCCAGAGTTTGGTCCAGCCATACGGCCAGCAGCTCATCCAGGGTTTGGGCCGTGCGCACAGCGGCGCTGATGGCGGCCACGGTTTCCAGCTCGCGCGCGTGCTGCCGGCGCTGGGTGATGTTGCGCGAGATGCCCGCGATGCCCGTCACCTGGCCGGCGCTATCGCGCAGCGGCACCGTCGTCGTCAGTTGCCATCGCTCTTGCCCGTCTTCATACATCATCTCTTCGCGGTCCACCAGCGGCTCGCCCGACTTCAACACCATTTGCTCATCGCTCAGGAACTGCTCGGCCAGCTCTGGTGGGTGCAGCTCAAAATCGGTCTTGCCCAACACTTCTTCGGGCGTGAGGCCAAAGCTGGCGGCGCTGGCCCGGTTGGTTAAGGTGAACCGGCTGGCGGTGTCCTTGGCATAAATGAAGTCGGGGACAATATCGATCACCGTGCGCAGCATATTGCGTTCGTAGGCCAGCTCGATTTCGGTCCGCTTGTGCTGGGTCACATCATGCACCACCACCAGCCTCAGCGCGCGCCCGCCAATGGCCAGCGAATGCGCGGCCAATTCCACCTCGCGCACGCTGCCGTCCTTCCACACATGCCGCCAGCTTTGGCCCGGCTGATAATCGTCGTGGTTAGCGGCCAACGAGCGCTCCAGCGCCGCCACGTCCTCCGGCGGCCGGATATCGGTGATGCGCATGCCCAGAAATTCTTCGCGGCTATAGCCATAGGCGGCGATGGCCGCCTCGTTGACCTCCACGAATTGCAGGCTGTGCGGGTCGTACATCCACATCGGCAGCGGGCTGTTGGCGAACAGCAATTGGTAGCTGCTCTCCAGTTGCTGGCGGGCCGCCTGCTCGCGCCGCCGCGCCGCGCGGTTTTCGGCGTCGCGCAGCTCGCGCGCAATGGCGGGGGCCAGCCGGCTCAGCCGGTCCTTAACGACGAAGTCGTGGGCGCCGGCCCGCAGCGCGGACACGGCATCTTCTTCCAGAATGGTGCCCGACACGATGATGAACGGCAGGTCCTGGCCGCTGGCATGCAGAATTTCCAGGGCGTCGGGCGCCTCGAAGCCGGGCATCGAATAATCCGACAGCACCACGTCCCAGGCCTGGCTCGCCAGCGCCGCGGCCATGGCCGCGGCGCTATCCACCCGTTCCACCACCGGCTCGTAACCGGCGCGGCGCAGGTGAGCCACGACGATCAGGGCGTCGTCGGGATTGTCTTCGATATAGAGGATGCGTAACGGAGTAGCGATCGGATCGTCCTTCCAGCTCGAGCGGCCGACCGGCAAATTACTTCGGTTGTGAGTACCCTGTTAATTGTACTCTCGGCCCGCGCCTGCGCACAATGTCGGCGCGGCGAGGAGAAAGGAGCCACCTGGCGCCCGCATTGAACTTTCGATGGAAATTCATGATCATCGCAGATTTTGGAAGTGTTTTGACCTCAAATCAAGCCTTAGCCGAGATGATCCGCGTCACGCGGGCCGGCGGCTGGGTTGTCGTCTCTGATGCAGACTGGGGCACAATGTCAGTCAACTGCACCGACATTGACCTTGAGCGGCGAATGGCCCGTGTCCGAGCTGAACAGGCGCTCAATAATGGGTTTTCAGGCCGCCGATTGTATGGCCAGTTCAAGCGGCTCGGTCTGGCTGAAATTCACGTTGAAATCTTTCCGTACTATCTTACCGACTACGCTGCCGCGCGAATGATACTGGTGTTCGACGACGTCGAACGTGAAGCGATCGGCGCCGGGATGATTAGCAACGATGAACTGGCCCACTGGCACGCAAATCTCGAACAAGCTGATCGCGACGGAACGTTCTTTGCCAGTTTGAATGGTGTCATGATGGCCGGACGCAAGGTGGCATAACTGGCCAGGCGCGCCAGATTGTTCAGGAAATCATTGGCATTTTCGAGGCAATGCCGGTCGGGTCAAAATCCGGCGGCGCCTCGTGCCCGACCAGCCGGCACAGGTCAAGGAAATGCTGCTGAACGGCGCTGCGCTCGGAGAGGTCAGTCTTGCGCCATTTGGCGACGAAATCTTGAGCAGATAGAGTGGGTGCCAAAGCCCAACGGACGACGCACTTGCCCTGAGATCATAGGCTTGCGCCGAACTAGCGCAACCGTTCTATAATTGGCAACGGATTATATTGAGCGGAAACGAGAGACCATCGCACCCTGACTGCCGCGGGTGAATTATGGCGAGGAAGGAGCCAACCTATGAAATACGCGGGGCTGTTGCTCACTTGGGGACTGTTCGTGGCGGCTCTGCTGCTCTTTGTGCCCGTGCCGGTGCAGGCTGGGGGTGTGGTAGGCACTGGCACAGCCGGCACCTGCACGGCGGCCAAGTTTCACGAGAAGCTCGCCGGCGGCGGGATGGTCACATTCGATTGCGGCGCGGCGCCGTTGACCATCATTCTGACCGCCACCGAGGTCATTACGTCCGACACGATGATCCAGGGCGGCGGCGTCATCACCTTGAGCGGCGCCGGCAGCGTGGGCCTCTTTGACATCGTGTCGGGCGCCGTGACGCTGGATGGCCTCGGGTTGGAGAACGGCAATGCGAACAGCGGCGGTGCGATCCAGAACAACGGTCGGCTGGCGGTTCTGAACAGCGTCTTCTTGAGCAACCAATCCACCGTGTCAGGCGGTGCGCTGACCAATTTGAACCAAGCGGCGATCACCAACACCTTTTTCCTGTCCAACACCACCGGGACGAATGGCGGCGGTATCTACAACCTGGGCCAGCTGGTTGTTAACCAGACGACCTTCACCCGCAACAGCACCGCTGGCCTGAACGGCACCGGCGGCGGCATATCCCAGGGCAGCAGCGGCTCGGCCCTGGTGATGAATAGCACGTTTGACGGAAATGGGGCTAGCGCCGGCGGCGGCGGCATGGCAGTGTCCAGCACCGCCACGATCAGCAACAGCACCTTCTGGGCCAACCATGGCTTTTTGGGCGACGGACTGCTCGCCATGGCGCCGGCCAGCGTGAGCAACAGCTCCTTTGTGGGTAATGATACTTTCGGGGTGGGCAACTCCATTGCCGGCGTGTTTACAGTCACGGTAAAAAACACCATCCTGACCGGGATTGGCGGGACGGGGTCGTGCGCGGGATTCATCACTTCGCTCGGACACAATATTGACGATGGCAATACCTGCGGTCTGAGCGCCACTGGCGACATGACCAACACAAACCCGCTGGTTGGCTCGCTGGCCGACAATGGTGGCCCGACTGAGACGGTTGCTCTGTTAGCAGGCAGCCCCGCCATCAACCATGGCGACAACCTGGGCTGCCCCGCCACGGATCAGCGCGGATATGAGCGCGTGGGCGGATGCGATATTGGGGCGTTCGAGTACGTATTCAGGGTGTTCGTACCGGCGATCAAAAAATAGGCGCGGCCTGCCCGCTCACAAATCCAACGCAGTTAAGGTAAAAAGAAAGCAGATGAAAACCTATGTGGTCCTGCTGCGCGGCATCAATGTCGGCTTAGGGAGCATAACTGACACCCCCATACTCCATCCGCGCGAACTTAGCTGACTCCGTGACTTTTTTGCGGAAATTCGATGGGCGGCCACCGTGCAGAGCACAGTGGCCGCCCATCGAATTTCCAGCTTTTCTCCCCCCTTCCCTTAAGGTGGAAGATCCCGCGCACTTTGCGGGAAAGGGGGGACGGGGGGTTAGGTCCTGCCCCACACGGTTGTATAATCCGCCGGGCATGTCCAAGCTCATGTCCCTGCCCGACGCCATTCGCGACCTCGTGCACGACGGCGACCTGGTCTACGCCGCCGGCTTCACCCATCTCGTCCCGTTTGCCGCCGGCCACGAGATCATCCGCCAGCGCCGCCGCCATCTCACCCTGGCCCGCGCCACGCCCGATCTCATCTACGAGCAGATGGTCGCCGCCGGCTGCGCCGATAAGCTCATCTTCTCCTATTCCGGCAACCCCGGCGTCGGCTCGCTCCACCTAGTGCGCGCCGAGCTGGAGGCCGGCCGGCTGGCCTACGAAGAGTACACCCACTTCGGCATGATTACCCGCCTCACCGCCGCCGCCGCTGGCCTGCCTTTCCTGCCCATGCAGCCGGTGGGCGCCGCCGACCTGGCCCGCGCCAACCCCGCGTACCGCACCGTGGCCGATCCCTACAGCGGCGCGCTGCTCACCACTGTGCCCGCTCTGCGGCCGGATGTGGCCATCGTTCACGCCCAGCGCGCCGACTCCGATGGCAACACCCAAATTTGGGGCATCGTGGGCGAACAAAAGGAAGCCGCTTTTGCCGCGCGCCGGGTCATCGTCACCGCCGAGGAGATCGTGGACGAGCGCGTCATCCGCGCCGACCCCAACCGCACCCTCATCCCGGCCCTGCTGGTCAGCGCCGTCTGCCACGTGCCGCACGCCGCCCATCCGTCGTACACCCAGGGCTGTTACGACCGCGACAACGCCTTCTATTTGGAGTGGGACCGCCTCTCCACCGACCGCGCCGCCGTGTTGGCCTGGCTCGACGAATGGGTCTACGGCCTGGCCGGCCGCGACGATTATTGGGACAAGCTTGGCCCAGACGTGCACGCCCGGCTGGCGGTGCCGGCGCGCTGGAGCCAACCGGTGAACTATGGGGACTGCTAAATGCTCGAATATGTCGATCTAACCCAGGCTGTGCCCAAAGACGAGTACAAGCGCCGGCTCGAGCCCCTGCAGCAGCGCCTGTATGATCTGCAGGGCGCGCTGTTCCGCGCGCGCCTGCCGGTGGCCATCGTGTTCGAGGGCTGGGCGGCAGCCGGCAAAGCCTCCACCCTCAACGTGCTGGCCGAGCGGCTCGACCCGCGCGGCTTCCGGGTGGTGCCCGTCACCCCGCCGCGCACACTGGAGAAGGCCTACCCCTGGCTGTGGCGCTTCTGGCTCAAGATCCCCGCCTATGGCCAAATGGTCGTCTACGACACCTCCTGGTACCGGCGCGTGCTCATCGACCGCATCACCGGCGAAGTCTCGCGCGCCCAGTGGGAGGCGGGCTATCAAGACATCCTCGACTTCGAATCGCAGCTCGCCGCCGATGGCGGCATCATCCTGAAGTTCTGGCTGCACATCAGCAAGAAGGAGCAGGCCAGACGCTTCAAGAAGCTGCGCGCCAAAAAGCTCACCGCCTGGCAGGTGAGCCCCGAAGACGACGCCCAGCACAAGGCCTATAAGCAATACCTGGAAGCCGTGGAAGACATGCTGGCCCGTACCGAGGCCCCCCACGCGCCCTGGACCATTGTGTCCGCCACCGACCGCTGTGCCACCCGCCTCAAGGTCATGGAGACCATCGTCCAGACGCTGGAGTTTCGCCTCGGCCCGGCTGCCCCGCCACCCGACAGCGCGCCCTCCGCCCCGGCCCCCGAGCTCAACTCGGCCAGCGCAGCGCCGGCCCCGGCCGCCGCCGCGCCCATGCCCACCGAACCCGACGCCGAAGCCGCTGCTCCGGAGACGGAGGCTCACAATGACGAATAGACTCGTTCGCTCAGCCATACTTTCCGGAAATACATGGGCTGACGGCCATGCGCGGCATGGCCATCGCCGCATGTATTTCCGGAATAAAATTACATTGATCGCGAAGTTCGCGCCGATAGGCCAATGCCATGCTTGAAAACGTCGATCTCTCCCTGCGACTCGACCGCCCGGCCTACGAGCGCCAGCTCAAGGCCCTGCAAAACCGCCTGCACCTGCTGGCCTTCCATGTCTATCAGCAGCGCCGCCCGGTGGTGGTGGCCTTTGAAGGTTGGGACGCGGCCGGCAAGGGCGGCGCCATCAAGCGCCTCACCGAGCGGCTCGACCCGCGCGGCTACGTGGTCCATCCCATCGCCGCGCCGGCCGGCGAAGACAAAGAGCGCCACTATCTGTATCGCTTCTGGCGGCGCCTGCCCGAGGCCGGCCAGATTGCGGTGTTTGACCGCTCGTGGTATGGCCGCGTGCTGGTCGAGCGCGTGGAGCATTTCGCCAAGGACGCCGATTGGCAGCGCGCCTATAGCGAGATCAACGAGTTCGAGCGCCAGTTGGCCGATTTCGGCACGGTGGTGTTCAAGTTTTGGCTGCACATCAGCCCGGAAGAGCAACTCAAGCGCTTTGAAGAGCGCGAGCACACCGCCTACAAATCGTGGAAGCTGACCCCCGAAGACTGGCGCAACCGCGCCAAGTGGGCCGACTATAGCGCCGCGGTGGACGATATGGTGTTGAAGACCAGCACCCCGCGCGCCCCGTGGACCATCGTCGAAGCCAGCGATAAATACTACGCGCGCATCAAAATCCTGCGCACCGTGGCCGAGAAATTGGCCAAAGAATTAGAGTCATGACCTCGCAACGCGCCTGGCCACCCCTTTGCGGCGGCCAGGCGCGTTGCGAGACAAAAAATTAAGTTATGAGTTACTACGACCTGCTCGGCGTGCCGCCGGAAGCCACGCCCGAAGAAATCCGCGCCGCCTACCGTACCCTGGTGCAGCTTTTCCATCCGGACCGGCTGGCCCACCTCAAGCCCGAGTCACGCCAGTTCGCCGAGGAGCGCCTCAAGGCGCTCAACCGCGCTTATGAAGTGCTGGGCGACCCGGCCCGGCGCGCCGCCTACGACTATGCCAACACCCCGCGCCCGGCGCCGCCGGGGCCGCCGCCCACGCCCGCCCGGCCCCAGCCGCCCTCGCAACCCGCGCCCCCGCCGCGCCAGCCGCCGGGGCCGGATTTTCCCGGCGCCGCCCGGCGGGCCACGCTGGAGCGCAAGCGGCGCGTGGCCCAGATCGAGGCCGAGATTGCCGACCTGAGCCGCGGCGTGGCCCAGATGGAAGCCGAGCGCGACCACACCAACCGCCTGTGGCAGCGCCATGAGCGCCGCACCCAGGTCTGGTTTTGGTTCTTTACCCTTTTCACCGGCCTGGGCGCCATGAACCTGCTGGTCATCGGCATTGGAATCTTTGCCCAACCGCCCGGCGTGCTCAACCCGCTGGCGCAGCGCGTGGCCTTCGGGCTGCTGGTGGCGGTGTATGAATACGCCGCCGCGCTCACCATCACCTTCGTTTGCCGCATACCCGGCGCGCCCGTCAGCTACGCCGGCGCGCTGCTGGTGACAGGCCGCGGCCTGGTGCCCGGCTGGCTGGTGGGGCTGCTAGGCTGGGGCCTGTGGCAGGTGCTATTCCAGGACATCAACAGCCTGGCCAGCCTGATTGTGCTGGCGGTGGTGGTGCTGCTGGCGCACATCGCCTTCGCCTATTTTGCCCTGGGCCACATGCCGCGGGTGGCCCGCGAGCAGCAGCGCCTGTTCGAGCACGCCAGCAAGCCCATGCTCCAGGCCTACCAGCATCAGCTCACCCAGCTCCGCGCGCAGAAGGCGGTGATGGAGAGCGGGAAGTGGGAGGCGGGCGGGGGGAAGTGAGTGGTGGGAAGTGGGAAGCCGATAGTGGGAAATGGACGGTAGGAAATGGGGCGGCATGTTTCGACGCCATGACATTTCATTCTACCAGCGCCCACTGTCATGCTGAGTATCGCATGGAGCCGGGCGCCATGCCCCGCGGCAGAAACTGGGCGCGGAGCGGGTGTATAGTCCGGCTCAGCGCCCGACAAGCTAAGACCGTGCG
>Ga0070730_10003738_pt1 | contig 13555 bp, 14 predicted proteins | sample Coa_R1_3_FD_66447 | JGI IMG/M metagenome (GOLD analysis project Ga0070730, IMG submission 66447) | Surface soil microbial communities from Centralia Pennsylvania, which are recovering from an underground coalmine fire - Coalmine... | ecosystem: Environmental > Terrestrial > Soil > Unclassified ...
CTCAGTTTTTTGGGCACCAAGGATCTGGAATGGAGCTACAAGAGAGAAATAGATAGGAATCAACTTGACGAGGAATTACCGCGAGAGGCTCATTAGTATCTATAAGCGATCTACAGCAGGTGAGGTGTCGGCGAGGGAGCTGGGGAAAGCGATCTACGCGGTGGATGAGGTCGTTTGCAGATGGTATTTAGGGTGATTTTAGATGGTTCACGCTCAAAATAGCACTTTCTCAGGAAGGCCAACTTTTCCTCAGATATATCAAAAAAACAACCCAGGAATGGACAAATCTCCCCTCAATTCTCCTCTCGACGGAAGGATTGATCATCTCATCAGCAGTGACAAAGCGCCTTAACCACTATTCCCCTTCTACATCAAAGCTCACTCACTCTCTATTTGCTGAATGTGATTTTCTTATGAGGTACCAGAGTAGCAGCATAATGATAGAAAGCGACCACTTTGCTTCAAGAGCATGAATCGCTTTCTCCCTCAGTTTCTTCCTCTGTACGGAATTTCTTGTTTTGCTCTAATCTCTCTGAGTGTCTCCTTTCAGCGTCACAAGATGTGTGTTCTGGCATCTCGTGGTCCGTTAGCGGGTGAGGTAATCCTGTGGCCCTTTTCCCTCTGGAGTGATTCTCTTTGAGATGACGCGCGCCTCGACGGCGCGGCGCATTCCGCTCTCGCTACATGCGCTCCCCCGACCCCTTGCTTGAATAACCCCTCACCAACCACCCCTGCTGTCACGTTTTTAGCTCTGCCTGCTCTTCCCAGTGTACCACACGTGCTCGGGATTTCAAGGCCAAGACGAGTTGCGCCCCCGCCTCCAAGGCCAACCCCGCCGCGCAAGCCTTGAAATCCCTGTGCGCGCGTGGTTCTCGTTCCCCGAGCAGGTCAGGAGCCCGCACAGAGGACGGGCGAACCTGTATCACACACCACAACGGAGGTATACACCATGTTGGACATTGACACTCTAAACGCTTTGCACGATTTGATGGCGGATACGCTCTATGCAGCAGAGGTGGCCCGCTTACCACGTCTTTCTCGCCAGGAGCAAGAGGTATTGATCGTTCGTGCTCGTCAAGGCGATTCAGAAGCTCGTGAGGCATTGATCGTTGACTGTTTGCATCATGTCCTTGGAAAAGCACGTATGATTTATAATGAGCGTTACCTGGATCACGATGACCTACTTGACCTGATACAGGTTGCCAGTTTGGAAATGGTGGCACAATTTGACCGGGCGCTTTCCAAGGGTGGGCCAGCAGCGTACTTGCGTGGGATTGCTCGTAGCGCCATTTTGCAGTACTGCACCTATCATTCGGGAATGATTCAAAAGCCCCATTACTCTTTAGCGGCACTAGCAAAAATGGACCCGCATCCCGCCACTGTCGAGAGCCTGGATCGGCCATTGTACCGTGATAGCAAGCGTATCCGGGTAGAACTGATAGAGATGCCGCCTCAACTGCCAGTGCCAGATGAGAAGTATCAACGCCGCCGTTTTGCTCCTTTGTATCAGGGAGTCAAAAAACTCTCAAGAAGGCAACAATCTACTCTCATCCAACTTTACGGACTCTACGGGCAGCCAAGAAAAGCTCCTGACGATATCGGGTATGGTCCAAATGTTCGTAGTATGGCTTACGAAGCTCAAAAAAATCTGCGTATATACCTGGAGCATTATCTCAAACAGATGATTACTCCAGAACAAACAGAAGAATAACAATTTGGCCGGGGTAGGGCAACCTGCTCCGGTCAAATTTTTTCAGTCTGCTTCTTCTGATGCCCTACGCAGGAAGGGGACATTGCTTCTTCTTGATAGAAGCCAGAGTGAGATATATATTCACTAAGGAGGGATTCCCATGCAGAAGCGTATTCATCCTATTAAAAAATACAATAGGAAATATCCACAGCGTCCGGTGCTGACAACCAACAACCCTGAACAGTGCGAAGCATTCTATCAGGCAACGGACAATGATGCCCCGTTGGATGTACAGCAGTTGGCTACAGGTATTCTCCAACATCCGATAAGCGGTATGTTCCAACTATGGCTCTCTACCAATGGCCTGGATGTGACTTGCTTGAGTGCTCATTGTAGGGAGGATCGCGCAAAGGCTGATATGCAGGCGCTTAGAGATTTTGTCCGTTGTGGAGATATCTATGAGGAGAAAAAGATAGAAGCTTTGTTAGCACAGTTCAAGGAAGGGAGTGATGAAATACCGCGTTCCTTCCCTGATGACCTGGTGCGGGGCATCGCCCGAGAAATTTTGAGAGCTGTTGTTGATAGGCGCAGCGGACGTTTCTCAGATAAAATATCCTGAGAAACATCACTGGCGCCCAGCTCCTCATAGCCTTTGGCCTCTCCATCCACGAGCTTGCAGTATCCTCAGTTGGATCGAACCCCAGCCAGTGGACCTGATAAAGCGCCAGTCGGTCCTGGTAGTCGGCCTTGCAGTATCCTGAGTCGGATCGAAGGCCCCGCCAGCGCCTTACGCGCACCGCTCGCATCGTGCACCACCACTTGCAGTATCCTGAGTCGGATCGAAGGCCCCGCCAGATCATCCTGATCATTACGCTGCTCGGCGCTTTTGTCTCTTGCAGTATGGAGAGAACCATGATCATGGTTCTCTCTTTTTTTCGCTGAACGGAAAACTCCACTTGACAGCAGATGTACGCTAAGGGGGTAAAGCTGGCCTTTGTTGCGCACAAGGAGGAAGACGATGGCCCGGCGCACCCCCAAACCCGAAGCGCAGTTCACCGCTGTCTTGAGGCCGCTTCAACGGACTTGTCCACCGTGTGGCAATTCCTTGCGGATCGCGTACAACACTCGGCGGAAGGGAGTCACCTTGGAGGGGATTTTCCAACTCAGAGTAGCCATCAGTCAATGCCACACCCCCACATGTCCTCGCTCTCCTGTTCGCTCTCATCCCGAAGAGGAGGGCAGCTTCGCGCTTCCGCATGGCGAATTTGGCCTGGATCTCATTGCCCTCATTGGCGCCTGGCGCTTCCGGGAGCATCGCAGTGTCCCAGAGATGCATCAACGCCTACAGGCCCGCGAGTTGGTGATCTCGGAACGAGCGGTGACCCAAAGGCTCGCACCGCTACGCGCGAACTGGTCAGCTTGCACATCACCGACTGCGAGCGGATCGCGGCTCGGCTGCAGAAGCAGGGTCAGGTGATCGTGGCCCTGGATGGCTTCCAGCCCGATGTGGGGCACGAGGTGCTGTGGGTGGTGCGCGACTGCCACACTGCGCGAGATCCTGCTGGCGCGTCCGTTACTCAGTCGTACCCAAGGTGATATTGCCGCCTTGCTGCGAGGCGCGTCAAGCAGCGCGCTGCGAGCCGCTCAAGGTTCCGATCAAAGGGATCATCTCCGAGGGCTCGGAAACGATCAGGAGTGCGGTCGCCTTTGTCTTTCCCGGTGTGCCCCATCAGCTCTGTCAGTTTCATTAGTCTGCCAGACGCGATCAAGCCTTTCTACGAAGCCGACCGACACGCCAAAACAGAATTGAAGAAGCAGTTGCGCGGCGTGCGCCCCATTGAACGAGCACTTGAAGAACATCGGACCCCGGAAAATGAGGCCATCCGCGATTACTGCCTGGCTGTCCGCGCCTCCTTGACCGATGATGGGCGTTCTCCGCTGGAAGCATCTGGCCTGCGCTTGCACGACCGCATCACGCAAATCCATGACTCGATTGGGCGGGGGCCTCGAAAAAAAAGATTCCCCCCATCCGGTACCAGCAGTTGCAGCACCTATTGACCAAAGGATTCCAGGCCACAGCAGCGTTGTGGCCGCCGCTTGAGCACGCCTACCGCTTTCTGGATCAGGCCAAAGCGATTCTGGTCAATGAGTCGCAGGACAGCGGTCAGCAGATCCAGGAACGGTATCTGGCACACCTGGCGCAGATGAAAGATGACCTTGCTGCTCTGGGGCAACTTGTGGAAGCATTTGAGCATTTTTGTCATATCACCGACAACTTCGCCGCAGGGTTGTTTCGGTGTTATGACATCGTAGGCTTGCCCCGCACGAACAACGACCTGCAACATTGCTTTGGCGTCGCACGCGTCCATGAGCGACGTGCCACCGGGAGGCTCAGAGCCATTCCTGGCGTGGTGGTTCGTGGGTCCGTTCGCGTCATGGCTGCGGTGCAAAGCCGTGAGCAGGTCTTTTCGGTGGAGGATCTGCGGCCCAGGGATTATCAGCGCTGGCGCGAGTTGCGCCGACAATGACGCCAACGGGAGGAGGCCCGCCGGCAGCAATGGCGCTTTCGCAAACATCCCGCCACGTATTTGGCTGGGATCGAGGCTCGCTTGCTCCAGTGAAGTTTTCCGTTCAGCTTTTTTCTACGGCGGCAATCTTTCCTTGAGGTTTCATAGCCAATCTGATATACTCCCTGTTAGGCAACTGTTAGGAGCATACCTAACACCGGCCATCTTTCCATTGGAGCGATGTATCAAAAAGAAGCTCTCAGCGACAACCGGGATCGTCCAGAACGGGGCGCTCATTTATGAACAGCAAGGGCAGATAGTGACGACCACCATCGGTACGCTTTCCTGGTATGTCTGGCTAGAAGCGGCAACAACCTTTGCGTTTGAAGGCTCAGAGGGCACGTTTACCGCGCATAAAGTGCGTGCGGGGAACCGACGCGGCGGCTGGTACTGGCGTGCTTATCGTCGTCACAAGGGCCGACTCTCCAACTGTTATCTGGGCGTCTCCGCAAACCTGACACTGCCATGCCTGTGTGAGGCGGCCCGCCGTCTGGCGACGCGCTCTGAGGAGACGGGGACCAGGAAAGAAGCGGAAGATGCAGAAGACGGATCGCGGACGCCCGCCTCGTCTGATATTCTCACATCGACCCTGATCCTGAATACCAAGCTCGCTCTTCCGCGTCTGCCGGTCCAGCATGTCTCACGCCCTCATCTGCTCACGCTTCTGGAGCAGGGCGCACAACGACCATTAACGCTGGTCTCGGCTCCCGCTGGCTCTGGCAAGACCACGCTCCTGGCGGAATGGGCTGCCACGACGACGTTGCCGGTTGCCTGGCTGTTGTGTGAGTCGGCGGACAACGACCCGGCGCGTTTCATTTCCTATCTTCTGGCACAGCTTGCACGGCTGGATGAGCGCCTCGCTCGTGTCGATCAGGTGGATCCGTTCTGGTATGCGCACGATTACGAACGGGTGCTGACCGGCCCCCTCAACGATCTGGCACGTGTGCTTCAACAGGATGCTGTCGTGCTTCTGGATGACTATCATCTCATCACGACAGACGCGATCCATGCCGCTCTGCTCTTCCTGCTTGAGCATCTGCCCGCGCGCCTGCATCTGATGATCGGGACGCGCGTTGACCCGTCGTTGCCTCTGGCGCGCTTGCGGGCGCGCAATCAGTTGAGCGAATTGCGCCTGGAGGATCTGCGTTTCGCTGCTCCTGAAGTCGAAGCGTTTGTATGCACCATGGGACTCACACTCGAAGCCGAGGCGCTGAATCTGCTGCAAGCGCGCACGGAGGGCTGGATTGCTGGCATTCAGTTGCTGGCTCTAGCCTTACGCAAGCATCCTGATGCCACCGCCTTTCTCCGGGCGACGGGCTTCACGCATCGCTTTCTGCTCGACTATGTGAGCGAAGAAGTGCTGGCGCAGCAGACGGACGAGATGCAGCGCTTTCTCCTCCACACGTGCCTGCTGGAGCAACTCACGGGGCCACTCTGTGATGCCGTCACTGGAGAGGCTGGTGGCGAGGCTCGGCTCGCGGTAGCGCTGCAGGCCAATCTCTTTGTGAGCGCGCTAGACGAGACGCAGACCTGGTATCGCTACCATCCTTTATTCGCCGAAGCGCTGCGCACCTCTCTGCGCACACGCAAGCCTGAATGTGTGCCAGAGTTCTACTTCCGAGCCAGTTGCTGGTATGAACAGCACCATCGGGAAGAGGAAGCCTGTGAGTACGCTCTGCTTGCGGGGGATCAGTCACGCGCGGCGACGCTGTTGGAGAACCTGATCCCTCATCTCCTTGAGCAGGGAAAGGTTCTCCGCATGCAAACGTTTCTCTCTCAACTCTCTTCCACCGAAGTTTCAGCCTCACCCACCCTCTGGGTAGCCTTGATCTCACTGCCGATGCTGCGCATGGGCATCCAGGAGACCGACATGCAGACCATGGCGTCAATCATCGAGCAGATCGAGCAACAGATCCAGGCGCATGAGCAGGAGGAAGAATCAGCCTGGGCGGAGTTGCGAGCTGGACTTCCGATCATGCAGGCCATTGCCGCTCTGGTCCAGGGCGAGAGCATGCGTGCTCTCTCCTTAGCCCAAGCTCTCGAACTCTCGCACGCGCGCTCTGGAAGCGCTTTGAGTCGTTTCATTGCCCTGGGCAAACGCGGGCTGCTTGGAATCGCTTATGGCGCACGTGGCGATCTGGCAGCCGTTGAGCAGCTTTTCTTTGCAGGCTCCCCTTCTGGCTCAAGCAGTGCTGCTCCGCCACGTCATCTCGCTGTTGTAGCGAGCCTCTCTGAACTGTACGAAGCCCATGGACAGTTGCGCAAACTCGGACAGTTTTATGACGATCTCTTTCAGGAACTGGCTTCGAGAACTGCTTCTGTCTCGCCAATCCTCTTCGCCCTGATGCAGGCGCGCTACGCGCTGTTGTTGTACGAATGGAATCGACTCACCGAAGCCGGACAGGCAGTTCGACAGAGCGAGGAAACCGCCGGAAAACTGGAAGCCACGCATCCGATCGCCTCATTGCTCAGCCTGCTCAACTGCTGGACCCGATCGCGCATTGCACTGGCGCGAGGGGAGAGCGTGGAGTCCGGGAATCTGTCGAAGCAGATCGGCTTCAGCTTCTCGGCGCTCTCAAGCGCTCACCAGGAACCGCGTGTGTTAGGAACGCTGCGCGCTCGCCTCGCGCTCACGTGCGAGCAGTCCGAGCTAGCTTTGCGCTGGGCGGAAACGTGTGGGCTGCGCATTGATGATGGACTGGCGCCTGGCGACTATGCTGGCTATATCACCCTCGCCCGCGTTTTGCTCGCGCTGGGACGCAGCCAGCGCAAAAGCTTGAGACTTCCTCAGGCCGCATTTCTGCTCAAACGTTTGCGTGATCTCGCTGTAGAGCAAAATTGGAAGGGCCGATTGCGCGAGATCGAACTCCTCATGGCTTTGACGCTGCAAGCGCAGGGCAAAACCAAACAGGCGCTCCTCACACTCGGCGCGGTGCTCGCTCAGGCCGAACCAGAGGGCTATGTTCGCCTCTTCGCCGATGAGGGTCCGCCTCTGGCGCATCTGCTGGCACAGATCACGGCCTATACCACCGCCTCGACGGGCTATATCCAGCAGATCCAGGCTGTTCTGGTGCCGGAGCCGCGCGAGTTCGCTGATACGGCTCGTCCGACGAGACTTCAGCCGCTCCCTGACCCACTGAGTCCTCGGGAGCAAGAAGTGCTTCACGATCTCGCCAGAGGCTTTTCCAACCAGCAGATCGCGGACCATCTGGTAATCAGCCTTCACACTGCCAAGCGCCACGTCAAACACCTCCTAGCGAAACTCATCGTCACGAATCGCACCCAGGCCCTGGCGCGTGCGCGTGAGCTTCACCTGCTCTAGCAAACACGGCGTATGGCTCCTCCCTCGCAATGCTCCTTTAGGGGGAAGACTGTTGCCCCGTATCGCCGTACACTTCACAGGAGAGGAACAAGGATCATCAATCCTGATCCGGCAATACCATGGAAAAACAGAAGAAATGCCAATACAAAGGAAAACTCTTGCGATGAATGAAAAACAGATAATCGATGTCCTCGTGGTTGGAGCTGGTCCGGTTGGTCTGACTCTGGCTCTTGATCTCGCGCGGCGCGGAGTGAACTGCCGTATCATTGAGCAGTCACCAACCTCTCAGATTGGCACGCGCGGTAGGGGCATGAGCATGCGCTCCCAGCACGTGTTTGAGGATCTGGGCATTCTCGAAGCCCTTCTTCCTTATGATGAAGGCATGCCCCCCACGCGCAATTATGACCACGACATCCTTGTGAACGAAACGAATCCATCCCTGGGCGCGCAACCTGTGCCGCCGCCCTATCGCCCATTTCTGATGATCAATCAGGAGCAGACTGAGGCCGTGCTGCGCGAACGCCTGGCGTCCTTTGGGCGGCAGGTGGAATTTGGCACGCAACTGGTCAGCTTCACCCAGGAGGTGGAGATCGTGGTTGCAAACGTCACGCACGCAGGTCAGAACGAGGAGATCCACGCTCGCTACCTGGTGGGGAGCGATGGAGGCCGTAGCACCGTGCGTAAAGCCGCTGGTTTCTCGTTCCTGGGCGAAACCTGGGACCAGGAGCATTTTCTCCTGGCCAACCTTCAGGTAAGTGGGTTGGATACCGACTTCTCACATAACTGGGGCAATATGTTCGACGGAGGAATGACCTTGATCTGGATGAGTCATAGCAGCATCTGGTTCCTTAGCGCGACCATCGCGCCAGATGAACACGGAGCGTTTTCTGCGCCATCGCTTGAGACCGCGCAACGCATCTTCGACGAACGCGCTGGCCTGCCAGATGTTCATTTTAGTCATCCCCGTTGGCTCTCGATTTGGCGACCAAGTTTCCGTATGGTTGACCGCTATCGTATCGGCAGAATCTTCCTCGCAGGCGACGCGGCGCATGTGCATTCGGCTGCTGGTGGGCAAGGGATGAATACCGGCGTGCAGGATGCCTATAACCTTGGCTGGAAGCTGGCTCACGTCCTGAAAAATGATGCATCTGACTCCCTGCTGGACACCTATCAGGCCGAACGGTTCCCTATCGCCGAGGGTGTCCTGGCTGCCAGTTCCATCCGCCATCGGGCTTTCCAGCACGATATGGACCAGTCCCTCAAGACACTTCTCGCAGGCCAGGAAACCTTCGCCGATGTCACTCAACTGAGCCTGACCTATCGAGGGAGCAGACTTTCTCGCGACCTGGATAACGCGACGAGCATCCGCGCTGGAGATCGTGCTCCAGATGCGCTCTGTGTCCGTGCTGAAAGCTCCGAACAGGTCCGACTTTTCGATCTCTTCCGTGGCACGCATTTCACGCTGCTGGTCTTTAGCGACCAGCCCATACCACCATTGCCCGCTGCCTATGAGAGATCTCTGCATGTCTACACGATCGCGCGCCCGGATACCTCAGTCGAGAACTCCAACCACGCCCTGGTCGATAGCGATGGGCACGCCTCCCGCGCCTATGGTATCACTGGTGACGCGCTGATCCTGGTTCGCCCTGACGGCTATATTGGCCTCACCGGAGGAAGTCACGATCAAGAGCTGATCATCGACTACCTGCGCGATGTTATCGGTCGATGACGTTCGCTGGCACTTTCCGGCGATTGCTAATTGCCGGATCGTATGCGCCAGGACCAGAAGCATCTGGCCCCGGAGGAGGAACACCCATTCCTGGTCCTGGTGCACCGCTGATCCAAGTATCTGTTCCGGAGAACCATGAAGTATCCTGTGAGGGATCAGGGGCATTCAACAGGCGGAAGGAGAAGTCAGGAGAATATATATGAGAAGGGGATATCGCCCGAAAGCTTCTGCAGAACAAGTGCTTCTGCCGCTACACACCAGATGTCTTGGGTGCGGCCAGGCGATGTGGGTTGCTTACCACACCCAAAGAACCATTACGACCCTGCAAGGAATCTATCACCTCACCCTTCATGTCGGCCGTTGTCGCAATCAACAATGTGAATCGTATCATCGTCCCTATCGGCCAGAGGAGGAGGGCAGGTGGGCATTACCACACGGCGAGTTTGGTCTCGATGTGATTGCCCTGATTGGTACCTTGCGGTACACTTCCCACCGGAGCGTCCCTGAGATTCACCAAGCCTTATGTGATCGAGGAGTTCCTATCGCCGAACGGACGGTCACGCATCTGCTCCAACGCTATGAGGAATTGGTGGCGCTGCGTCTGGCTGACCAACAGCGGTTGCACGAATGCTTCAAGGAGCAAGGGCAGGTCATCCTTGCTCTTGATGGGTTACAACCAGACGTGGGCCATGAGGTACTGTGGGTTCTCCGTGACTGTCTTTCAGGTGAAGTTCTCCTCGCACGAAGCCTGTTGAGTGCGTGTGAAGCTGATCTGGCAAATCTCTTGCGTGAGGTACAACAGGCGCTTGACGTTCCCATCCGTGGAGTGATCTCGGATGGGCAACGCTCCATCCGTAAGGCCGTTCAATCCGTGTTACCAGATATACCGCATCAACTCTGCCACTTCCACTACCTCCGCGAGGCGGCCAAACCAGTGTATGAAGCAGATCGGCATGCGAAAAAAGAACTGAAAAAGCATCTTCGCGGGGTGCGTCCCATTGAGCGAGCCGTCGAGCAACGGAACGATGCAGAAGCAGAAGCGATCCGTGGCTATTGTCTCGCGGTGCGAAGTAGCTTGACAGATGATGGGAGAGCGCCATTAGAGGCATCTGGTCTCAAGCTCCATGAACGTATTTCTGCCATTGTTGCATCACTCACACGGGTCTCTGAAAAGGGGGCTTGCCGTGCGAGTTAGAACGCATGCAGTTTTTCTTGACGAAAGGACTCACAGAAACAGCCTCACTGTGGTCAGATGTACAACAGGGGTATGCGTGGGTCTACCGTGCGGCGCATCTTCTCACCAACGATGAGATGCAAAAAGCCGCACAGATACGCCATGCCTATGAAGTGCTCCTGGCCGAGATGGAGCAAGCTCTCACATCTTCCGAAAAACTTACCACGATGCTCTCGGCATTTCGCAAAGTGACCACCAGTTATTGGCCTGGCCTCTTTCACTGCTACGATCATGCTGATCTCCCACGCACGAACAATGAGTTAGAACAATATTTTGGTGGGCTGTTGCCCACTCTGGATCCTGGTGGCGAAATCAAAAACGAGGCTCATTTTGAATTGGCGTCTGTTCATTCCGAGCGTGAAATTTGACTTCGCCACCAGGATCACTCTGGGGGCTTAGCCCTCGCTTGCCTTTGAGGAAGGATGAAGGGAGAAGGAAAATCTTTCAGGGAGGAGAGCCGTTAGATGAGAAAGATCCTTTGTTGTCAGAGGTGTCAAAGTCGTGATCTTTTAGATGGTGTGCAGCACGCGTTTGCGAAGCAGCGGAAAACCAGCCTGCCCGTATCCTTGACGTTTGATCAGTTTGAGCTTGGTCACATGCCCTTCTACCACGCCGTTATTGATCCACCAGCAGAGACCTGCTCTCACCGCCTCTTTATCTTTCTCGACGCCTTTGGCAAAGGACTGCAACTCTCTGATGCCGCTTTGGTTTACCAGATCTAGCCACCCATCAAGGTGCTCTCCTGAACGTTCACGCAGCATCTGGGTGAACTGCTGGACCAGCGCATATGCCTGATCCACTTCCGTGTGCAGAGATCGCAATAGCGCCAACGTTTCTTGGCCCTGGGCCACAAGGTCTTCGGGGCGACGAAGAAACAGAAACACCGCTTCTCGTGCGAGCACAGGAGCGCGTGGAAGCTGGCTGTCTGAGGCATCCTTCTTCCTGCCCGATGGCGCGGTAACGAACGAGTTGCCTGTAGACGTTGCGATAGGTGAGGGTATGGCCCGCAGCAACCAGTTCCCGATGCAACTGTGCGATGTTATGACAACCTGCTTCCCACCTCTCTGCAATGGCTTTGAGATGTGGATCGAATCGGGTCTTGTGCTGGGGCGATCTTTGTTCTGGGAAGGAGCCATGTCTCAACCAGCGTGAGACGGTTGACCTTGACCCGTTTTCGTAGAGCCTCCAGAGGTTGGAGCTGAGGACGATGAAAAACGTTTTTACGTAACGTAACGTTGACATTTTTATTATAACATATAAAGCGTTAAACGTCAAACGTTACGCTATATTCTCTGATTCACCATTTGCTCATAGCTGAGCGGACTGACGTATCCGAGCGTGGAATGTCGAAGAACACGATTGTAATACACTTCCATATAGGTAAAAAGTGCTAAGCGTGCTTCGTCGTGAGATGAGTAGACCGTGCTTCCTACGCACTCATCTTTTAATGTGCCGAAAAAGCTCTCCATTGCAGCATTATCCCAGCAATTTCCTTTACGTGACATACTAACGTGAATACCTGACTGCTTTAAACACAATTGATACGCTTGTGAAGTATATTGACTCCCCCGATCACTGTGATGCACCAACCCTGCTTTGGAACGACGGCGGGTAATCGCCTGGTTGAGCGCACGTTCTACCAGCTTCTCATCACAATTGCCTGACATCGACCAGACGCGCCACCATTCGTGAGTACAGATCCAAGATCACAGCCAGATACAGCCACCCCTGCATGGTTGGAATGTATGTAATATCCGTTACCCACTTTCTATTCGGCTCTTTTGCGCGTCTTTTCCCGATTTAGGAGGTTAGGTGCTCCAGGATGAGAGGGGTCTCGGCGCGTGGTGAGCACCTGCCTCCGTTTGCGTTTCGCACACAGCCCTGCCTCACGCATCAGCCTGGCCACCCGCTAGGCGCCCGATGCACGCGCCCCGATCACGCAACGAGAGCATGCAGGCGCGGGCTGCCGTATCTGCCCTGATGAGCGCTCAATTCCTGTCGAATCTCGGATGTCGAGTTGGGCATCTTCTCGTTGGTGTTGACAAGGAGGACGCTTGCGCCAGGCGTAAAAGCCACTTTCCGAGACATCGAGCACTCGGCACATGACGACAATGGGAAACTCCTGCTTGTGTTGTTCAATGAACTGATATCTCATTTGGCTTCCCGCGAAAAGATGCCCACAACTTTTTGCGCGTATATCACGCTCCTGCTGGACCCTTTCGAGGTCGCGTTTGAGGCGGCGATTTTCGCGCTTATAGCTCGGTTTGGTGCCCTTTGCCTGGAAATGCATCTTTCCCATGTTCTGCCAATTCCTTGCGCCATCCATGAATCGCCGAATCGGAGATCCCCAGCTCGCGGGCAATCTGTGTCACCGGCTTCCCTGACGTTTGCGCAAGTCGTACGGCTTCCTCTTTGAATTCAAGGCTCGTAGACATGCGTGGATCTTTCCCATTTGATGGACCCCTTTCTGATCTGGTTCGAGTCTATCTCAGCTTTAGGGACTCTATCAAATTGGATCTTCCGCAACTTCCGTGCTCAGAATTACAACCCTGATTCGTAAATGAAGATGAGGACCTTTTTTGATCATGATAGAAGGGCCATACCTCTCTCAAAATGACTATGAAAAAACCTCGCGAGTCGGGCGAAAATAGTGAAAAATGTTCTTCGACATCCGTTCACTCTCCAAGAGCCTTGACGTCAAAACCACTTTCTCTTCGGCTCGGATTATTCATTTATCACACCTCAGCGCCGGCTTAAAGACCTTGAACCCTTTACCTACTTTACGCCAGAGGTGCGAGAAAAGCTCATGTGGCGCAATGTGCAGAAACTACTGGCTCATACTGCTGTTGTCCACATGAGCTTTTCATCCTAGCATTCACTCGTCGCCGTCAGTTTCCAGAGGCCAGAGTTCAGAAGGCCGAAATGGCTGGGCTATCTTTTCTTTGACCAACAGGCCAAGTTCCTTGCTAGCGGCTTTGCGTAGACTTCGCCGCGCAAGAGTGATCGTCTCAGG
>Ga0070730_10003740_pt1 | contig 13554 bp, 9 predicted proteins | sample Coa_R1_3_FD_66447 | JGI IMG/M metagenome (GOLD analysis project Ga0070730, IMG submission 66447) | Surface soil microbial communities from Centralia Pennsylvania, which are recovering from an underground coalmine fire - Coalmine... | ecosystem: Environmental > Terrestrial > Soil > Unclassified ...
AGCCAGGTGGGCAGCGATACTTCGGTGAAATGGCCAGTCGGTATGGGCGGCAAGGGCAATGAAGGCGTAGCCGGATTCGTCCGCCAGTTGCAGGGATCGATCGGTTACGTGGAATTGATTTATGCGATTCAAAATAAGATTCCGTACGGCAGCGTGCGAAACTCCGCGGGAGCCTTCATTAAGGCCTCCCTGGAAAGCGTGACGGCAGCGGCGGCGTCGGCGGCGAAGATGCCGGCGGACTTCCGCGTCTCCATTACCAATTCTCCCGGGAAAGATGTTTACCCGATTTCCAGCTTCACGTGGCTGTTAATTCCGGCTCAGTCGAAGGACGCGGCCAAAGGAAAAATCCTGGCCGACTTTCTGAACTGGATGGTGACCGACGGCCAAAAGATGACGTCGGCACTGGCGTATGCGCCCCTCCCGGAAAATGTGGCGGCCAAAGAGAAAGAAGCGATCAAGCAAGTCAAATAGTTGCTCTGCAATATTCGCTTTGTTCGTTTTCCAGAATCCGTTCCGGAAATCGAAAACATTACCGTCATGCGAGCGAATCAGGTCGAGGAATGCAGCCGAAGCTCCATATTGTCAAGGTCTTACGAGCTGACTAAGTGGCCCCTGGGCGCGGACTTGGACGTGCTTAAGGGATATGACTGATTTGAGATTGGTGGATTACGAACCCGCAGTGTTTGGCACTCGCATTTGGAACATGCATAAAAGGAGAGGACGAATGAGGTCTGGGTGGACGTTGTGCGCAATTCTATGCCTGGCGGCAGGACTGGTTGCGCAAACCAGCACTGCGCCGAAAACCACAAAAAAGAAAGCCGCCGCCATTACGGCGGCTGACGTGCAGGAACTCAAAGACGCAATCGCGGCGCAGAAGGCTGCTTTGGCCCAGCAGCAGCAGCAGATCCAACAGTTGCAGGATCAACTGCACCAGCGCGATCAGGCGGTGCAGCAGGCTCAGACCGCGGCCAGCGATGCCGCCGGCAAGGCGGATGCGGCTCAAGCAGCTGCGACCCAGCAGCAGCAATCGGTGACTGAGCTCAAGAGCGACGTCACCGATCTAAAGAGCAACATGGCCAGCACCGTCGTGACCGTGCAGGACGCGCAGAAGGGAATCAAGGCCGCTACCGAAAGTCCTACAGCTCTCCACTACAAGGGGATCACGCTTACGCCGGGGGGCTTCGTGGCGGCAGAAACGGTTACCCGCCAAAGAGCCACCGGTTCCGACATCAACACCCCGTTCAACGGCATTCCGTATCAGGGGAACGCGCTGGCTCATATTAGCGAGAACAATTTCACTGCCCGTCAGAGCCGCCTCTCCCTGCTCGCGGAAGGTAAGGTGGGTCCCGCCAAACTTACCGGATACTGGGAAGCCGATTTTCTCGGTACCGGGGTGACTTCCAATAACCGGCAGAGCAATTCTTATGTGCTTCGCCAGCGGGTTCTTTTTGCCCAAGCCGCGTTTGACAATGGGTGGACCATTACCGGCGGTCAGCAGTGGTCCTTGGTGACGGAAACGAAGAAGGGAATCACGAACCGTACGGAAGTGCTTCCGCAGACCATTGACTCGCAATACCACGTCGGCTTCAGCTGGGAGCGGCAATACGGCTTCCGAGTGGTTAAAAGCTTCGGCGATAAGTTCGCTCTTGGTATTGCCGTGGAAGGACCTCAGGCAACTATCGGTGGCAGAGGTTTTTCTACCGCTACAACGAACGACCTCTCAAAAGGTACGGTCACCACGACGGGAAATGCCTTCATCAATGGTCCGGGCAGCGGTGGCGGCCTGTATAACTTCGTCGATACTGCCGGTTACAGCTTCAATAAGACACCCGACCTCGTTGTTAAGGCAGCGGCAGATCCGGGGTGGGGCCATTACGAAGTGTTCGGCGTCCTGAGCACGTTCCGCAACAGAGTTTATCCCTGTGGTGTGGTGGGCACGAACGCCACGGATACGGCTCCCCCGGCCACCCCAACGACGATCGCTTGTCCCCTCAATAGTTCCACCTCGCCGAGTGCAACTGGCGCGTTCAACGATACCCGAGTGGGCGGTGGTGCGGGCGCTAACATCCGCGTTCCCGTAGTTGCGAAGAAGCTGGACTTCGCTATCCAAGGCGCGGCAGGAGACGGTATTGGACGATACGGGTCCGCGCAACTCGCGGACGTAACTCTCCGTCCCGACGGCACACAAGCCCTGATTCGCACTGCCCATGCACTGGGGGAGCTTGAATTGCACGCAACCCCGAAACTGGATCTCTACGCCTACCTTGGCGGGGAATACGGTTGGCGCGCAGGGTATCAGGGGTACGACAGCATTACGGTCACCAAGACGGCGGCTATCCCCGCGAACGGCACAAATCCGGCGATTCCTGCCACAGTGACGACTGCGTTCAAGCTAAACCAATACGGCGGATACGGTTCACCCTTCGCCAACAACTCGGGTTGCAGCACGGAAAATCCGGACTCGAACCAGATCACTCCCTCCGGCGGCGGGACCTGCGCCGGAGACACTCGTCTCGTCATGCAGGGAAGCCTTGGTTTCTGGCACAGGATCACCCAGGGGCCGAAAGGCGGCCTGCGCTGGGGAATTCAGTACTCCTACTTCACGAGGAGTGGCTGGTCCGGGAACAATGGCGGCGCTACCGCGTTCGGAATTTCGCCCAAGGCCGTGGACAACATGGTCTGGACCTCGTTCCGCTACTATTTGCCGTAACCAGACAAGAACAGAACAGTGCGGACCGGCACCCGGCTTTCCTACGGGCTCCGGTCCGTGCTTTGTTCCACAAAATCGGTGGAATACACCCCTTCTTGGGCGGTCGACGATAGCATGTTCTATACTGACATCTCGCACGCCTCTCTGCGACTGCGCAAGGAACAGCTGTAAGCGCGCAGAAGTAGTTTGAAACCATGCGGTTAATCGCGCTCCATGGCCCGGATCTCGTTAGATAATCCCCAGTATTTTCTCAACCGCGATACATCCTGGCTCGCGTTCAACCGCCGTGTGCTCGAAGAGGCGGAGGACGAAGGCAATCCTTTACTTGAGCGCCTGAAGTTTCTTTCCATTTCGGCCAGCAACCTGGACGAATTCTTCGAAGTTCGGGTGGCCGCTATGATGCAGCAGATCGAGGACGGCTTCAACGAAGCTGGTCCCGATGGGCTGACGCTCACGGAAAAAAGAGATACGCTCAATCAACTCACCCATGAATTCGTCGACGATCAGTATGACTGCTGGAATGCGCGTCTGCGTCCGGCGCTGGCCGAGAACGGGATTCGGGTGCTGGGCCTGCATGAGTTGGACGCGGAAGCCCTGCGTTTCGTGGATGCGTATTGCGAGAGAGAACTCGACCCCCTGCTTACGCCGGTGACGGTGGATCCTGCGCACCCGTTTCCGCGCGTGATCAATAAGGCGCTGTGCCTGGGATTTTTGCTGCGCCGCCGCCGGCGCTCGGCTTTGACGTATACCGGAGTTGTTTCCGTTCCGCGAGCGTTGCCGCGCCTGGTGCGGTTGCCATCGAAGGATACGGCGGACTTCATCTTCTTGGCCGATCTGGTTGCGCATCATGCGGTGCGCATGTATCACGGCTACGACATCGTCTCGTCCGCGCCCTTCCGGGTGACTCGCAACAGCAATCTATATTTGGCCGAAGAAGAAGCGCGCAGCCTGCTCGAGTCGGTACGGGCGGAGCTGCACAACCGGCGTAAGGGCGACGCCGTGCGGATGGAGATTGAAGCCGATGCTGATCCCGAGATTATCGACCGCCTGCGTACGGTCTTCGAGCTGGACGCCTGGCAAGTTTTTCCCGTCAACGGCCCAGTGAATCTATCGCGCTTGTTCAATGTCTACGAGCAGGTGAACCGGCCTGATTTGAAGTACCGCACGTTTGTGCCTCGGGAACTTCGCCTCACGGCGAAATCGAAAGATCTATTCGAGGAGCTTCGCGGGCACGACATCCTGTTGCATCACCCGTTCGATTCTTATGACGCTGTGATCTCGTTTATCGAATCGGCGGCCGAGGATGAGAACGTTCTCTCCATCAAGCAGACGCTCTACCGCACCAGTGAACACTCGCTGATCGTGCCGTCGTTGATTGATGCCGCCTCGCGCAAGGAGGTCACGGCCGTAGTGGAATTGAAGGCGCGCTTCGACGAGGCCTCGAACATTCGCTGGGCGCGCGATCTGGAAGATGCCGGCGTGCAGGTCTTTCACGGGCTGGTGGGGCTCAAGACACACTGCAAGCTGTCGCTGCTGGTGCGGCGCGACCCCGACGGGGTTCCACGCAGCTACGCTCACATTGGCACCGGAAACTACAATGCAACCACCGCCCGGATCTACACCGACTTGAGCCTGCTGACTGCGAATCCGGAGGTTACGCGCGCGGTGCATGACGTCTTCAGTTTTCTTACGGCGTATGCGGAGAATCCCAGCTACGAGCCGCTTCTGGTGGCGCCGCTCGACCTGGCCGAGAAGTGTCTGGCGTTGATCGAGCGCGAAGCCGAACACGCCCGGCAAGGCCGGCCTGCCCATATCATTGCCAAGATGAATGCGCTGCTCGACAAGAACATCGTGCAGGCGCTCTACCGCGCCTCGCAGGCCGGAGTGCAGATTGATCTGATCGTGCGCGGAATCTGCTCGTTGCGTCCGGGCGTGCGCGGAGTCAGCGAGAATATCCGGGTGCGCAGCATTGTGGGGCGCTTTCTCGAACACAGCCGCATTTATTATTTTGCGAACGGCGGCGAGGAAGAAATCTACATCGGCAGCGCCGACTGGATGCCGCGCAATCTGTATGAACGGGTGGAAGTGCTGGTGCCACTGCGCGACGAAATGCTGCGCCAACGCGTGCATCACGAAATTCTCGACGCCTACCTCGCGGACAACCGCAAGGCTCGTATTCTGCTGAAAGACACGACGTATATCCGGGCATGGCAACCGCTGCGCGGGAAAGCCAATCGCCGGCCACCCACGGGCGCGGCCGCTATCAACGCGCAGGAGTTGTTGATGAATGTGGCAGAAGGAAAGGCGCCGGCCGCGCTTCCCGCGCCTGCTTCGCCGCGAAAGCGTAAGCTAGCCGTGGGAAGGGAACGGTAACCAACGATGATCCTGTATTTTTTGCGCCATGCCAGCGCCGGCGAGCACGTTATGAATCCGAAGAAGGACGAAAAACGCGCTCTCGATAAGGAAGGCATCGAGCAGTGTGGCTACATTGGCCGTGCGCTGGCGGCTCTCAACGTTCAGGTGGACACAATTGTTTCCAGCCCGCTCAAACGATGCACACAAACAGCTTCTCTGGTGGGCAATGAACTTGGCTACGAAGGGAAACTGCAAATTGACACCGGTTTGCGCCCGGGCGCGGGATTCGCGGATTTCCGCAAGCTTTTGGAAAAATACGCCAAGCAGGAAGCCGTGATGGTGGTGGGGCACAATCCGAACCTCAGTCAATTCCTCGGATCGGTGATCAGCGACTCCGGCTGTGAGGCTTCAGTCGATCTTAAGAAAGGCGCGGTCGCCAAAGTCGAAATGCGCCGGACCACCGGTACCCTGCAGTGGTGCGTTACCCCGAAGGTTTTTCGGACGCTTTACGATACGGCTGTGGAAAGTTCGCGTCCAAACACTTCGCGGAAGTAATCCCGCTCTTTCTCGATCGCCCACCCTTCCAGGTCGACACCCATGCGACGCCTCGGCACCAGGGTCAATTTGATTTCGCCGGAACGCACAGCGATGCGCACCTTCTCGACCGCTCGGCTGCGGCCCAGGTTCAAAGCCCGCGCCAGCCTCAGCAGTACGATGGCCTTTTGCACATCGGGTCGGTCGGCGCTGTCGATGGCTTTCATCGGAACATCTTCCATGGCCGGCCGCGATTTTCCCAGGTAACGCGCGATGGCCGCGATCATGCGGCGCTGCTGCGGCGTGTAACCCAGTATCTCCGAGTTCGAGATGATGTAGTAACTGTGACGATGGCGTCCGTTGCGGTTCAGGAAGTCGCCAACCTCATACAGCATAGCGGCCGCAGTCAGCCATTCGCGATACTCAGGCGGAAGCTGGTGTACTGACCTGAGGGCCGAGAACAGCAAGGCTGCCGAGTCCCGCACGTCCAGAGCGTGCTTGCGGTCGATGTGGTAGTGGCTGACCGCTTTCATAATCGATTCCCAGCGTTCGGATTCGATCTGCCGTCCCGAGCGCGTGCTGCGATCGTAATCGGCGGCCATCTGCGCCAGGATGCCATCGCGCAGGCCCAGGGGCGAGTAGCGGAATCCTTTCAGGCGAAGCCGCTCGAGCAGTTCGTGATACACCGTCGCGCCGGCCACGATGATTTCCGCGCGCCGCGGGCCAATGCCTTCAATCTTGCGCCGATCGGCCACCGGAAGCCGTGCCAGGCGCTTGGCGATGCGGCTCATCTCGGCGCGCGAGACCATCAGGCGTTGCCGGTTTACTCCTTTGCGCAGGTGGCTGGCCACCGAAGCCAGCGCGGCCGCAGTGCCCGAGGTCGCGATCACAGTCTTTATTTTCGCAGTGGCGATGCGGTCGACCACGCGGTTCACTTCGCGCGTCACGAAACCGCGCAGTCGCTTCAGTTCGCCTTTGCGTACTGGGTCATGGCGCAAAAATTCATTGGTCAGCCGCACTGCGCCCAGCGGCAAACTCACCGCATCGCGGATGTGCCCACCCTGCGTGACCGTCAGTTCGCAGCTGCCGCCGCCCAGATCCATCATCAGCGTGGGATAACTGTCGACACGCGAACCAGAGACCAGACCGAGATGGATGAGCCGCGCCTCTTCCACTCCGGAAATGATCTCGACGCGCCATCCGGTTGCCGAGCCTACCCATTCCAGGAATGCCTGGGAGTTGCGCGCATCCCGCAGGGCGCTGGTCGCCACTACGCGCACGCTGTCAGTCACGATCTGCTGTGTCGCGCGGTGAAAGCGCCGCAGAACTTTCACCGTCTCGGCCATTGATTCCGGGGTCAGGAATCCGGAGCTGAATACGCCTTCTCCCAGCCGCGTTACTTCGCGGTCTTCATGCAACGGACGAAGTCGTCCAGCCTGCAGGCGGGCAATCTTCAATCGCACGGAATTGGAGCCGATGTCGACCGCGGCAAAGGTGGGCATGGAAGGCTCACAGTTTACATGCAGAAGGGATGTGCGTCACAGGAACTGAATGGCTGATTTCCAAATCATCACCACGAAGGACACGAAGTTACACGAAGGAAACCTCGAGAGCAAAACCTTCGTGATACTTCGTGACCTTCGTGGTGATGATTTTTTAGTATTACCGGTGGCGTGCTGTGACAAGGGGGTTACGCCGCAGTCGCGCTCCGGACTGCGGCTGTGGGGCTCTTCGCGCCCGCCTTCCGTGCAGGCTCTAAGGCCGCGGGTCTGGTCATCTCGCGGCCCGCGTGCCAACCCGAAACCGCGTCCACGGCCTGACGGAATTTTCCACGGGTCACGTTGTGCAGCGCTGCGACCAGCGACGAATGGTTGATCTCGCCAAACTGTTCTACCGCAGTGTCGGTCAACGTCAGCCAGTCGTGCCAGTGCCCGAGCGTGTCCTGCAGCCGTTTAAGCTGCGTGATGAGTTGCGTTTTCTCGGCGGATTTGGGAGCGAATTCCGCAGCATAGCGCGCGCGCTTGACCGCGAGTCTCCACCGGTGCAGCGACTCGTCGTTGACTGGATCATTCGGAGGCGCTGCTGATACCAGCATCTTTTGCGCGAGCGCCAGCGGATCGTGAAGCGCCTTGAAGTCGACCTCTTCCCCTGTCCGCTTTAAACGCTTGCGCAGATCGCGTAGGTCACGTTCTTTCAGTAGCTTCCGCAGCTTTTTCTCATGTCGAGCGCGAAGTTCCAGCAGGCGCTGCATTAGCTGCGTTTTGCGGCGGGGTTCCAGTGGAACCTTCAGGCTGCGCAGCGCGGCAAGTTGTACGTCGAGGTCGCGTACTCTGCCCGCACGACGCCGAATCCGCTCCAGCATCCTGAGCAATTTCTTTTGATTGCGTCCATGCGCCGGGATCAGTTCTAACAGGGTCTGCAATCGGCGAGTAGTGGTTCGGAAATTGTGTACGTTGTCCGCTTCCTGTCCTGAGGAAAGCCGGAGCAGATCCCGTTCCAACTTGCGGAAAAGAAGTTTGCCGTGCTCGCGTGCGATTGCCATCCGGAATAAGTCCTAAAGAAAAAAACCTGTATGAATCAGCCCGATTATGCAGGTGTCAGCAACTCAAAAGTGATTGAGGGGGAACCCGGAACCGCATGAAAAAGCCTGCCCATTTTAACACCTTTGTAACAACTCTTTGCTACGGTGAAGGGGATGGCCAATCCGGCATTCCCACGGCCTGATATGCCCGGTCCGCAACCCGTTGACACCGCGAAAGTTACATCAGTCACGGCGCATCGGGCCGCGCCTCTTTTGCGTATTTCCAGCGGAGAAATTCGCGATCGCGCCTTTCAGTCTGCCATTACCAGTTGCGGTTTGGCGATTCTGGCTGTGCTGGTGCTCATCGTTTACGAACTGGTGACGCGCTCCAGCCTTTCCTGGCACGCGTTCGGGTTCAAATTCTTTGCCGGCAGCGATTGGGATCCGGTCAACGAGCACTTCGGAGCCTTGCCGTTTATTTACGGAACGCTGGTTTCCTCGCTGGTCGCCCTGGTCATCGCGGTGCCGCTCTCGATTGGGGTTGCCGTCTTCACGACCGAGATGTGCCCGAAGGCGCTGCGCGGACCGCTGTCGTTTTTTGTTGAATTGCTGGCGGCGATTCCCAGCGTGATCTATGGCTTGTGGGCGATGTTCGTGCTCGTTCCATTGCTCAGCGGGTACGTGCAGCCATTCCTGGCGAAAACCTTCGGCTGGACCGGATTGTTCAGTGGGCCTCCTTACGGCATCGGGATGCTGGCGGCGGGAATCATCCTGGCAATCATGATCATTCCCATCATCTCGTCCATCACTCGCGAGGTGCTGATGGTGGTTCCGCAGCACCAGCGGGAAGGCGTGCTGGCCCTGGGTGCGACGCGGTGGGAGATGATTCGCGTGGGAGTGCTGCGCAATGCGCGCGCCGGAATTATGGGAGGAATCATCCTGGGATTGGGCCGGGCGCTGGGAGAAACCATGGCGGTGACCATGGTGATCGGGAACCGTCCGGAAATTGCCAAATCGCTCTTCGCGCCGGGTTACACCATGGCCAGCGTGCTCGCCAACGAGTTCAATGAAGCCACGGGCGATGTGTATCGTTCCGCCCTGGTGGAGATCGGCCTGGCGCTGTTTCTGGTCACGATTATAGTGAACGCCTTGGCGCAAATTCTAGTGTGGACCGTCACGCGTGGACAGCCCGCGAAAGGAAACGTCTAAGGCAATGAATACGGTTGCCATCCAAGCCCCGGTTGCGCCGATCAGTCTGCGCCGGCGTGTCACCGATCACGTGATGACCGGCGTTGCCATTCTGACTGTTTTTCTGGTATTGGCGCCCCTGGTAGCAATTTTCGGCTACCTGGTTTACCGCGGGGTGGGTGCGATCGATTGGGCATTTCTCACGCAGACTCCGAGACCTGTGGGCGAAACCGGCGGCGGCATGGCCAATGCGATCGTCGGGTCGTTGCTGATTCTCGGGATCGCGAGCCTGATTGGTGTGCCCTTCGGCGTGGGAGCCGGCATTTATCTGGCGGAGTTCGGGCGCAATCACTTAGGCCGCGCGATTCGCTTTACTGCCGACGTGCTGAATGGCGTTCCTTCGATTGTCATTGGAATCGTCGCTTACGGATTGGTCGTGCTGCCGCAGGGGCATTTCTCCGCCTTATCCGGCGGGGTGGCCCTTGGAATCATGATGGTCCCCACCATCTGCCGGACCACGGAGGAAATGCTGCTGCTGGTGCCGCAGGCGCTGCGCGAGGCGGCCTACGGACTGGGTGTCCCGCGCTGGCGGACGACGCTTTCGATCGTGCTGCGCACAGCAACTTCCGGGGTGATTACGGGAATCATGCTGGCATTTGCCCGCGTTGCCGGCGAGACCGCGCCGTTGCTGTTCACCGCACTGGGCAACACATTCTGGAGCTTGCGCTCGGACCAGCCGATTGCCGCGCTGCCTCTCCAGATTTACGTGTACGCGAACTCTCCTTATGACGATTGGCACCGTCAGGCGTGGGCGGGTTCGTTGGTTTTGATCGTCATCATTGTCGGTGCAGTCGCGGCCGTGCGTTACGCAGTTCGCCGTGGCTCTTTTGGAATGGCATAACTCTATGGGCGTCGGAGTCCAGGTCGAAAACCTGAATGCCTGGTACGGCAAAAGCCAGGCGCTATACGACATCAACCTGAAGGTGGCCGCCAATCATGCCACGGCGCTGATTGGGCCGTCAGGCTGCGGGAAATCCACTTTCATTCGCTGCATCAACCGCATGCATGAGACGATTCCCGAAACGCGCGTCGAAGGCCGGGTTCGCATTGGGGAGCTCGACGCTTACAGCGGAACTTCTCCCACGCAACTGCGCCGCCGGGTGGGAATGGTGTTTCAGAAGCCCAACCCGTTTCCTACAATGTCGATTTACGACAATGTTGCGTCGGGACTGAAGCTGAATGGATTCCGCGACCGCCGCAAGCTGGACGAAGTCGTGCAGCAGTCCCTTGAAGCCGCGGCGCTCTGGGACGAGGCTAAAGACCAGCTCCACAAGAAATCTGGCGCCAGCCTTTCGGGCGGGCAGCAACAGCGTTTGTGCATCGCCCGGGCGCTCGCGGTCGAGCCCGAAGTTCTCTTGATGGATGAACCTTGCTCGGCGCTCGATCCGATTTCGACCGGGAAAATCGAAGAGTTGATCTTCCAGTTGAAAGAGCGGTATACCATCGTAATTGTGACGCACAACATGCAGCAGGCGGCGCGTGTGGCCGAGTTCACCGGCTTTTTCCTGCTGGGCAAGATGATTGAGTTCGATAAGACGGAAAAGATTTTCACCAAGCCGTCGGACAAGAAGACGGAAGACTACATCACCGGCAGATTCGGATAGAAAGGTTTTCGATCATGCGTACGCGCTTTCAGCAAGGGCTTGACGATCTGCGGCAACGGTTGCTTCGCATGGGCGGTCTAGCGGAGCAAGCGGTGGATCGCGCCCGCCAGGCTTACGTGGAGCGCGACCTCACGCGCTGCCAGATGGTGCTCGAAAGCGAGGGCCTGATCAATACCGCCGAACGCGAAATCGACGAAGCCGCCTTCGACCTGCTCGCCATGCAGCAACCCATGGCGGTGGACCTGCGGTTCATTCTCGCGGTCACCAAAATTAATTCCGATCTCGAGCGCGTGGGCGATCAGGCCGTGAACATCGCGGAGCGTGTCATGGATATGGTGGAGCTTCCCGCCGCCGATCTGCCTGTGGACATCGCCCGCATGGGCACGGCAGTGAGCGCCATGGTGCGCCGCGCTTTGGAATCGTTCATCGAAGGTAAAGTCGAACTCGCGCAGGCCGTGCTCGAAATGGACAACGTCATCGATCGCATGCGCGACGATGCGTTCATCCAGCTCGTCAAGACCATGAACGATCGCCCGGAAATCGTGCGCCAGGCGCTGGATGCACTGCTGGTCGCGCGCAATCTGGAGCGCGTCGCCGACCACGCCACGAACATCGCTGAAGACGTCATCTTCTGGGTGCAGGGCTCCGACGTGCGGCATAACGTGCATCCGGAGGACGCCCAGGAAACTCCCTCGACGCGCATCTCGGGAGTCTAGCGGCTCTTTGGCTCCGTTGGAATTTGTCTGCTTCTGCCGTAACTGTCTTTGCTTCTGCCGTAAACTGTCTTTGCTTCCGCCGTGGGAGAGCGGCCCTTTGAGGGCCGCGAAATGCGTCTCTTAAACGTTGTTGGGCTTTAGCCCACGGCTTTGACCAGCCGAGCAATCTTGCATTACGCTCATCTCCTCTCTTGATTCGCTTCGTCGTTGCGGAGGATCTGTGATTTCTATTCGCCCTCTTGTAGCTTTCTGCCTGCTTGCAATGTCCGTCGCCTTAGCGCAATCCACGCCCGACCATCCGCCCGTCATGCTCCCCAACAGCAAAATGCTGACCGTGCCGACGCCTGGCTATATCGGCAGCACCAACAGCTTTCCCGCGACGATGGTTATCAGTCCCGACGGCCGCTATGCCGCGCTCTTGAACGACGGCTACGGCACCCAGGAGACCTTGGCGCAACAGTCCATTGCGATTCTGAATTTGGAGACGAACAAGATCACCGACTATCCCGACACGCGGTTCAGCGATCACGCCCATCAAAGTTATTTTCTCGGCCTCGCATTCAGTTCAGACGGGAAACATTTGTATGCGTCGGTGGGATCGTTAACCGATCCCACGGGCACAAAGAAGGGTGACACGGGAAATGGTATTGCGGTGTACAGCTTTTCCAATGGTAAAGTCGCTCCGGAAAAATTCATTCCGATTCCGCTCCAGCCGCTATCCACGGGAAAAACGTTGGCCGTCGGCCTGACCGCACCCGCTCACCTGGCGATTCCATATCCCGCGGGAATGGCGGTGATTTCTGACGGCGGCCAGGACAAACTCCTCGTCGCTAATAACCTTGCGGACAATGTTGTGCTGCTCGATGTCGCGAGCGGGAAGATTCTGCAGACCTTTGACCTGAGTACGAGCGATCTGGTGCCGTCGACGTTCCCCTACACATGCGTTGTAACGAAAGATGGCCGACGAGCGTGGTGCAGTCTGTGGAATGCCTCGCAGGTGGCTGAACTGGACCTGACGAGTGGGAAAATTGCGCGGTGGATTAAGCTCAAGCAGCCAGATGATCCGTTAGCGCCCGGATCGCATCCCAGCGCATTGTTGCTGAGCCCGAACGAGAAGGTCCTCTATGTTGCGCTATCGAATGTGGACACGGTCGCAGCGGTGGCGACTGAGACTGGTCTGCCCTTTACGTTCCTGAACACTTCTTTGGATATTCCTTTACAGGAATCCGGAATCATAGGGACATATCCAGTTGCACTTGCCCAACCGACAGATGGCATGCGTCTTTTCGTCGCAGACGCTTCGCTCGATGCCGTTGCTGTATTTGATACGTCGGGTGTGGCCGACGGTCCTACCAACCACGTTCTTTCTTGGTATCACGGTTTCATCCCCACGGACTGGTATCCCAGCGCGATCGCCGTGCACGGCGACGAACTGTTCATCGCCACGGCGAAGGGACACGGCGCAGGCCCGAACAAAGAGTTGGGTAAGATTCCCTATGAAGCAAAGCATCATGAGCATGCCTACATCCCGACACTGATCCGAGGCTCTATTGCCCGTCTGAATATCCCCTCAACTCTTAAGGAACTCCCGCAACTCACGCAGACAGTGGAGCGCGACAACCTGTTCCACAGCGATCCTGGCACGATCACCTTTGCCGGCGGCCAGAATCCCATCAAGCACGTCATCTACGTCATCAAGGAAAACCGCACCTACGATCAGATTCTCGGCGACTTGAAGGTCGGCAATGGCGATCCTTCGCTGAACATGTACGGCGAAGACATCACGCCCAACGAGCACAAACTCGCGTTGCAATTTGGCGTTCTCGACAACTTCTACGACAGCGGCGAAGTCTCCGGCGACGGCCA
>Ga0070730_10003741_pt1 | contig 13547 bp, 10 predicted proteins | sample Coa_R1_3_FD_66447 | JGI IMG/M metagenome (GOLD analysis project Ga0070730, IMG submission 66447) | Surface soil microbial communities from Centralia Pennsylvania, which are recovering from an underground coalmine fire - Coalmine... | ecosystem: Environmental > Terrestrial > Soil > Unclassified ...
CGGGAGGCGATCTACAGTGAGTTGCTGGCCCGCGAGCGCCGGTCAGGGCATCGCACGATTGCGGAAGCCCTCGAAGTGCTGTACGCTTCCCCCCCGGAGCGCGAAACGCATCTGGCCGACCTGGCTTACCATTTCTATGCGGCTGGGTGCTGGACCAAAGCACTGGAGTATATGCACCGCGCCGGAGACAAAGCTCTGGCTCTCTATGCGCCGAGTGCGGCCATCGAACAGTTGACGAATGCGGTGGATGCCGCCCAGCAGTTGCATCGCACACCACCAGGCAAGGTGTATCTCGCGCGTGGGCAAGCCTATGAAACACGCGGCGAATTCGACCGGGCGCGTGACGACTACGAGCGCGCGTTAGAGATCGCCCGCCTGGCTGCCGATGGCGCGCTGGAATGGCAGAGTATGATGGCCCTCGGCTTGCTGTGGGCCGGGCGCGACTATGCTCAGGCGGGCGCGTGGTTCCGCCAAGCCAGCGACCAGGCGGCGCGCCTGGCTGATCCAACCTTACGCGCGCGCAGTCTTAATCGCTTAGGAAACTGGCTCGCAAACACCGGACGCATTGAGGAGGGCCTGCACGCCCATCAAGAAGCGCTCGGGATTTTCGAGGAACAGCAGGATCCCCGGGGGATCGCGGAAACGCGCGACCTGCTGGGTCCGGCACACGGGATGCGCGGGGATCGGGTTAAGGCGGTCGAAGAACTGGGGAAAGCGATTGCCCTGTTCCGGACCCTGGGTGACCGGCGCAGCCTGGTATCCAGCCTAGCTATGCGCGCCCTCCAGTCGATGCCAGGGGCCAATGAAACCACCTTTTGTCCGCGGCGCACACGGGATGAGTGTGTGCGTGATGCGACCGAGGCGCTGCACCTGGCCCGCCAGATCGACTCCCTGGCGGGCCAAGCCTTCACCGAGAATGCCCTGGCCCACACCCTGCTCTCCTTTGGGGAGTTCGGCCCGGCCCTCACCCACGCCCAAGAGGCCGGGCGTATCGCGGGCGAAATTGGGCACCAGCAGTGGCGGGTCGCCAACGCCTATGGCCTGGGACGCAGCTACTTGCTGCTGCTCGCCTCGGCGCCGGCTATTGCTGCATTAGAAGCCGGGTTGGCCCTGGCGCAGGAGCTTGGCTCAAAGTTCTGGATCGCCACCCTGGCGGCGAACCTGGGACGGGCCTACATCGTGAACCACGATCTGTCCGCCGCGCAGGCCACCCTGGAAACGGTCATGCCGGGGGCGCTGCGTGAACAGCACCCCCGGAACGTCGCCGAGCGCGATGTCGCCCTGGCCTGGGGCGAACTCGCGCTGGCGCAAGGAGCGCCGGGCGTGGCTCGGCAAGTTGCCGAGCACTTGTTGGCCTCCGTACCTGGGGCGGATCCCGGCCCACCAGGACCGGCGGGGCCGCCCATTCCGCCGCTACTGCGCCTGAAAGGTGAAGCCCTCCTGGCCCTCGCGGTCCCGGCGCGGCGCTCAGGGCCGGTTCTTGATCCGGCGCACCTGGATGAAGCAGTCGCAGCGTTAGAGGGGGCGAAGCGGGGAGCGCAAGAGCAGAACGCCCGGCCTGGACTGTGGATGGTACATCGTGCGCTCGGACAAGCGTATCAGCTTCTTCAACGCCCGGACTTGGCCCGGCAGGAAATCGCCGCGGCGCGCCAACTGATTCAGGAACTTGCCGCAACCCTCGATGCAGCGCTGGAGGATCAAGCGGCGCTGGCCGACCGGTTCGCCCGCGCCGCGCTTGACTCCTTACCGCCGGCGGCCCCGCCGCGTCCGCGGGAGGCGGCCCGGGACGCCAGGCAGGCCTTCAGGGGGCTAACCACACGCGAGCGCGAGGTCGCCGCCCTCATTGCCCAGGGGAAAACGAGCCGGGAGATCGCCAACATCCTGGTGATCCAAGAACGCACCGCCGAAGTGCATGTGAGCAACATCCTGAGGAAGTTGGGCTTTACGTCACGCGCCCAGATTGCGGTGTGGGCGGTTGAAAGCGGGCTGGCGCCACGCTGAGTCTCTACGTACCTCCCTGGCGCATGGGGTCCGGAAATCTACGTACCGCCTGCTGCGCAATCTAGTTACTTTCCTCGACGGCAACCCCGCACTTTCCGGCTATACTGGTCCCCAGAAGATGCAATCCGACGCGCTTGCCATCCTCGCCAACAACAGCGCTGGTGCCGTGCCGCCGGGCGTGTCGGCATTCAACGAATGGTCAAACGGGGCGCAGGCGCAGCGTTGGAGAAAAGGAGCAGCACGATGAGTGGTACTGTGAGTCCGCCGATCAGCAATGCCGCGCCGCCCACCGCGCGGAAATTTGCGCTCGAAAGCCTGGAGCGCACCTACGATCCCGCCACGGTGGGCTATCTGGAAGCGACGGGCCTGGTGGCGGGCGGGCGCTATCTGGAAGTGGGCGCGGGCGGCGGCTCTATTGCCCGCTGGCTCGCCCAGCGCGCCGGCCCGGACGGCCACGTCGTCGCCACGGATATTGATCCGCACTGCTTAGCGGGACTGGCGGCCCTGAACCTGCCCAATCTGGAGGTGCAGCGCCACGATGTGGCCGAGGACGATTTGCCTGAGCAGAGCTTTGACCTGATCCATGCCCGGCTAGTGCTCATTCACGTGTCCAAACGGCAGGAGGCGCTGGTGCGTCTGGTGGCCGCGCTCAAACCGGGCGGCTGGCTGGTCATCGAAGACTTCGATCATGTGCTGGTCGAAGATCGGACTTTCCCCGTGCGCAATGTGGTCCAGCGAGCGCTGTTGCAAAAGATGGTAAGCGCGCTGCCCCAGGTGTTGTGGGCACGGGGGCACGAGACAGGTTGGGCACGCAAGCTCCACCTACGGCTCCGTGAGCACGGTCTGGCCGAGGTGGGGATGGAGGGCCGCCTCTTGGTGGCACGGGGTACGTCTGCAGGGGCGTGGATAGTTCGGGCGTTCTTCGAGGGGACGCGCGCGGAAGCGGTGGCTGCCGGGCTGGTGACCGATCAGGAGTTGGACACATTCTTCGCGCTGCTGGATGATCCCGAATTCACCTTCACCCTGCCCATCATGATGAGCGCCTGGGGCCGGCGACCTTGAGCAGTTGTGGTCACCGCGCTGGTCACTGTTCTTGTACCTCACGCAGCGCGCGCGCCGGCGCTATATCGTCCGCTCACGCGGCACTATCGAAGGAGGGGCGATGAAAACCCGACTCAAAATCTTGCTGATCACTCTGGGCACGGCTGTACCCGCCTTCGTTCTCGGCCCGATCATCTGGCCGCCGGACACGCACGGAGCCGCACCGGTAGGCCTCCAGTTGCTGCTGTTCATCGCGCTCGCCGCCCTGGAGTCGCTGGCCTTGGGGCTGGGCGTGGCGTTCATCAGCTACGGCCTGCCGCTGGTGCGGCGCGTCGCGGGCGGATCACGTGTTCGTACCTGGATCACCTTCATCGCGACGGCCTGGTTGCTCCTCTCGTGGTGGCCCCACGACAATATGCATAAACATAACGGCATGGACCTCGCCGGGCTGCTCGTGATCGATTACCTGTTCCACAGCTCCATGATCGCGGCGGGGGTGGTGGTGGCCTATAGCCTGGTCAAGGCGCTCCAGACGGCGCCGCCGACCGGCCAGGCCATATGAAGAAACGGGATAGGGAGGCTAAGCTCAACTTTGTCGCGCTATTTTGCTGCTCTGTTGGGACTGTTGGGACTGGGCTTCACCGGCGTTGCCCTGGCGGGCCCGCCGACGGCCCGCTCGTTGGCCGGGCCAAGCGTCCCACCCTGTTTTCAGCAGGTGACCAGCCCCAACCCCAGCGTCTATATCAATACCCTCAATAGCGTGGCGGCGGTGGCCGCCAACGACGTCTGGGCCGTCGGTTACTCTAGCAACGGCAACAACGTCTACCAGACGCTGGTGGAGCACTGGGACGGCACGAACTGGTTCATCGTGCCCAGCCCCAATCCCGGCAGCGCCGCCAACCGCCTCAGAGGCGTGGCGGTGGTGGGCACCAACGACGTCTGGGCCGTCGGCGATTACTATAACAGCAGCAGCGGCCAGACGCTGGTGGAGCACTGGAACGGCAGTGCCTGGTCGGTTGTGACCAGTCCCAACCCTAGCGCCACCTACAACCTGCTCCATAGCGTGGCGGTGGTGGGCACCAACGACGTCTGGGCCATCGGCGAGTACCTCAACAGCGGCAACGTCCAGACACTGACCGAGCACTGGAGCGGTAGTGCCTGGACGGTTGTGCCCAGCCCCAACCCCGGCACCGGCCACAACATCCTCCATGGCGTGGCGGCCGTGGGGGCCGGCGACGTCTGGGCCGTGGGCGAGTACTATAACGGCATCGGGCAGACGCTGACGGAGCACTGGGACGGCACGAACTGGTCGATCGTGCCCAGCCCCAATCCCGGCAGCGCCGACAACCTCCTCGATAGCGTGGCGGTGATAAACAGCAGCGACATCTGGGCCGTCGGTTACTCCAGCAACGGCAGCAACGTCGCCCAGACGCTGATCCTGCATTCCTGCCCACCGCCGCCGACCACCACACCGACCAGTACGCCAACAGACACGCCAACAGCGACCAGCACCCCTCCGGCGACCACCACAGCGACCACCACACCGCCCAATACGCCGACCGACACGCCGACCGACACCCCTGTGCCGCCGCCGACCAACACGGTGCCAGCGCCGACCAGCACGCCAGGCGGCCCCAGCCCCACCCCGTGCATAATCAACTTCAGCGACGTGCAGCCGACGGACTACTTCTACCCGCCGGTGCTCGACCTGGCCTGCCGTGGGGTGATTTCGGGCTACGCCGACAGCACGTTCCGGCCCTACAACACCACCACCAGAGGGCAGATGGTGAAGATCGTCGTGCTGGGCTTCAACAAGCCGATCAGCACGCCCGTCGGGAGCAACTACACGTTCAGCGACGTGCCGACGACCTTCCCCTTCTTCGCCTACATCGAGACGGCCGCGGCGCTGAACATCGTCTCGGGTTACGTCTGCGGGCAGCCGCCGGCCGGTCCCTGCGACGCGCAGAACCGGCCCTACTTCCTGCCCTACAACTACGTCACCCGCGGCCAATTGAGCAAGATCGATGTGGGCGCCGCCGGCTGGACCCTGCTCCACCCAGCCACGGGTATCTTCGAGGATGTCCCGCCCGGCACGACCTTCTACCCGTTCGTGGAGACCGCCGCGGCCCGCAACGTGGTCAGTGGTTACGCCTGCGGGGTGCCACCAGCGGGCGCCTGCGTGCCGCCGGCCAACCGGCCCGACTTCTTGCCGGGCAACCTGGCCACCCGCGGCCAGATCAGCAAGATCGTCGATCTGTCCATACTGAGCGGGCCTTAGACGAGTTTTGAGTAAGGGAGAAACCAAGATGACGATCCTACGCATCGAACACCCCATTAGCGACTTCGACACCTGGCAGAAGGCATTCGACAGCGATCCGATCGGGCGGGAGCGGTCGGGCGTGCGCCGCTACCAGATTCTCCGACCCATGGACGATCCACACTACGTCATAATCGACCTTGAGTTCGATAGCGCAAGCGCCGCGGAGGCCGTGCTCGCCGCGCTGCGCGAGGTGTGGCGGACAGCGATGGCCGCCCCAGCCTTAATCGGCAGCCCCGAAGTGCGCATCCTTGAGGCGGTAGAGAGCAAAGAATACTGAATAGAACACTCTCTATAGCGCCAAGATGAGGAATCTGCATAGAACACTCTCTATAGCGCCAAGATGAGGAATCTGCTATGATGCAAATATGGGTATCACTCATCCGCCCCCCGCCGCCGAATCCCGCCATGCACAGCAGGCACTCCCCTGGCCAGTTTGGTGCAGTCTGGTCGATCTCGGCATCCTCCGCGTGCTGATTCTCCTGGGCCTCTTGATGGCCCTGGCCTCGCGGTGGGATGGGATCTGGACGACAACAAGTCTTCAGCAGGTTGAGCAGATCGAAAACTCCCTGAGCGACTGGGGTCCCCTGACCGTCCTCGCTATCTTCGGGCTACAGATGCCTCTGACAGTCATGCTGCACCGACGGGGAGCACCCCTACGGCCGATCCCGCGCTGGAGCGCACTCTGCTGGCTGCTCGGCGGCCTGATTACCGGGGCCGGGTTCTGTATCATACTCTTTGACCTCTTGCTCAATCAGACGGCCAACGAAACGATGGACCACTACTATCGCCACAGACAGTTCCTCAGCCTGAGTGGAATGAGCTTGATCTTCCCGGGTCCGCTGATTATGTGGGTTGGCGTAGTATGGTTGCCGCTCGACCGCTGGTGGAGGCACCCTATCTCTGGATAGCGGGTGTCTTACATCAGTCGGGAGCACCATCGCTTGCACATGACCGTTGAATTTGTGTCGGAAGCAGCCTGACGGTATTTTCTTACCCAGAGCCCATGCCTTTACCATCAATTGTACAACAGGCTATTGAACAGGCTTATGTTGCTATACAAACACAGCCAGACCACAGACTTAATCCGTTTTATCGCTATGTTTTGTATACAGCTTACGGTTCGATGAGTGAACCAATAGGATGGAGAACCCGTACTTGGTTGGAAATTTATACAGTTCAACGGGTACTGCCACTACGAAAGGACTATTGGCCGGACGACAAGGTGGTTGACCAACTACTAATTGCAGCAGAAGCAGTTTTACAAGGAGCACTTGATCGCAAGACAGCTACCAACCAAGCTAAGTGAAAGCAAGTACAATCCTAGCCGAAGATCCTGCAGTTAAGGCTAAGAAACAATTAGAATTTTGGCAGTGGTGGCTAAACGAGGCCGTTCCTGCTGCCTGGGAGGCAGCAAATAACGCATCATATTGATTGTATTAGCTCGACAATAATCTGCTTAGGGATACATGTTAGCAAATACATTAAAGATCTTGTCATCCTGAGTGCAGCGAAGAATCCACTCCCCAGCGGGCCCGGCACCCTCCGCCGCCCGGGTATGGCCGCCCCGATCGCGCCGTTGGGGCCGTGGATACACGCCCCGGCGGATTCTTCGCTGCGCTCAGAATGACAAATCTTATGCTTTCTGCTAATAAAACACATTAGCACTGACGACTGACGACTGACGACTGACGACTGCCTACTCGTCACTGCCTACCGCCTACTGCCTACTGCCTACTCGCCCCTCACACCCGCACGAAATCGAGGAGCGGGAAGCTGCCTTCGACGACTTTGCGGGGGTCGACGTTCATCCAGGACTTCAGGATGCTGCTGTAGACGCTGCGGAAGTCCATCTGGTGGGTGATGTCGCCATCTTGCAGCTGGGTCAGGTCGGGCGGGGTGCCGTAGAAGCCGCCTTTGACCTGGCCGCCGAGCAGGAACATGGGCAGGGCGGTGCCGTGGTCGGTGCCCTGGCTGGCGTTCTCGGCGACGCGGCGGCCGAACTCCGAGAAGGTCATGGTCAGCACGCGGTCGCCATGGCCGCTCTGGTCGAGCAGCTGGTAGAAGCTGCTGAGCCCGTCGTCCAGGTACTGCATCAGCTGGGTGTGCTGGCGCGCCTGCTGCGCGTGGGTGTCGAAGCCGCCGAGCGAGATGTAGAAGACGCGCGCCCCGACCTCGGCCTGGATCACCTTGGCGATCATCTTCAGCCCCTCGGCAAAGGGGTTGGTCTGGTGCGTGGCGTGCTGCGGGTCGGCCGGGCCGATGATCTGCTGGAGCAGGTCGGAGCTATCCAGCGCCTCCTGGGCGGCCAGGCGCACAAAGTCTTCGATCCCCGGGTTGTGCGGCTGGCTGCAGATCTGGTGGATCGCGTCGAGCTGCGCGGTGCGGTCCTGCGCGAAGCGGCCGTCGGTGCGGAACTGGTAACTCGCCGTATTGACCAGCGAGGGCACCACGGTCGACTCGGTATAGAGAGTCCGCGGCACGCTGGAGCCGATGTTGAGGCCCTTGATTTTGCAGGTCGCCTCTTCGCAATCGTCGCCCGCCAGCATGCGGCCGAGCCAGCCGGTCGGCTCGTTGACGTCGGGCCGGGCGGTCTGCCAGATCTCCATGGCCCGGAAGTGCGAGCGATTGGGGTTGGGATAGCCCACGCTCTCCAGCACGGCCAGGTGGCCCGCGTTGTAGAGGCCGCGCAGGTTCTTCAGGGCCGGGTGCAGGCCCATGCGATCAGTGAGCGGCAGCACCTGCTCCTTGGGCACCCCCAGGTTGGGGCGCACCTGGTAGTACGTCGGGTCGGCAAACGGGATCACCGTGCCGAGGCCGTCGTTGCCGCCGCTGAGCTGGACCACGACCAGGATATTCCGCGTGCGGGGGTCGGGGGCCGGGCCGCCGTCGCCGGGCCCGGCCTGGCTGGCCAGGGGCGCGGCGCTGGCGGTCTGGTCGTTGATCGCATATGCGGCCTTCACCAGGAAGGAGGGCGCGACCACGCCGAGCGCGGCCAGCTGGATGCCGTTTTTCAGAAAGTCACGTCGGGACAGAGCCATAGCGCCCTCCTAATTCATCTGATAGCTGGGGCTGCTGAACACCAGACGCAGCATCCCGGCCAGCTTGCGATCGCTCGTGTCGCCGCCCAGGTAGGCCAGCAGATCCTGGCGCAGCACCGCGGCAGCCGTGGCATGTAAGGTCATCTCCAGCACGCCGTCGACATACTCCTCGGGCGTCTGCCAGCCCTGGTCATGCAACAGGGTGGAGAGATCGACGAGCGCTTGCCCGCCGAACTGGGCGTTCAGGAATTGCTCGGCAAAGTTGGCCCGGGCGAAGTAGGTGCCGGGGTTGATCCAGACCCGGCCGCCGGGCCAGCCGCCGACGTTCGGCGGGTCGAAGAGGACCATGCCCATGCCGCCGGCCGCCCGCGCCAGGGTGCGCAGGAGCAGCGGGCTGAGGTTATCGCGCAACGTCTGGTCGACCCCGGTCAGCTTGAGCGCGCCGACCAGGAACTCGGGCGGGCTTTTCACGGTGGCAAAATAGTTGGCCTCGGCGCGGAAGTCGTCGCCGAGGAACAGCGCGCGCAGCATGGCGGTGATGTCATGGCCCGACTGCATATAGACGTCGGCCAGGCGGTTCACGCCATCGGTCGAGGGGGTGTCGTTGACGAACCAGCGCCACATCTTGCGGCCGAGGAAGACACCCGTCTGACGCATGCCGGTCAGGATAGTCAACACGTCGTCGCCGTTCAGGTTACCGGTGTGCCCGAGCACGGTCTTGGCGCCGGTGTCGTGCTGGTTGGGCAGGAAATGGAAATTGCCGTCGCGGGTGGCGCTCCAGCCGGTGAAGGCCCGGGCCACCTCCTTGACATCCTGCTCGGTGTAGTTGCCGATGCCGACGGTGAACAGCTCCATGACCTCACGGCCCCAGTTCTCGTTGGGGTGGCCGCGGCGATTGGTGTTGTTGTCGAGCCAGAAGATCATGGCGGGGTCGCGGGCGACGCTGGCCAGCAGGTCGTCGAACTTGCCCAGGCCCTGGGTGTAGAACAGTTGGTTTTGCTGGTACATCAGGGCCGGGTAGCGGACTTTCTGGGCGCCCGTGGCGAAGTGGTTGTGCCAGAAGAGGGTCATCTTCTCCTGGAGCGGGCGCTGGGTGTAGAGCATGCGCAGCAGCCAGAGCGCCTGCCCGTCCAGGATCTGGGTATCGGCGTCCAGGGCGGGGGCGACGCTGTCGACCAGGTCCTGGGCGGCGCTATCGTCGACGCTCTGCGGCGACAACAGGCGATCGACCGCCGCTTCGTAGCCGAGGGCGGCATAACTATCGAGTTCTTCGGGGCCGGCGCCAAACCCGGCGCGACGCAGCAAGTGGGCGGCCCAGCGGCGATCAGCGGTACTCATCGATCATCTCCTTTTCACGATCCGCAGCAGGTTCGACTCCAGTGTACTACAGTCCCCGGCCCGTTAGGTTAGCAGTAAGTAAGCGGTATGTAAAATCTTTGTAAAGTGGGGGGCCGGCGGCTGAAGCCGCGGCAACGGCCGGGCGAAGCCCGCCTACGCGGGCTGGACGGGGCGGCGGAGCGACCGGCCCCCAGCCGTGCCCTTGTAAAGTGGACGCCCGGCGGCTGAAGCCGCGGCAACAACGAGCAAAGCCCGCCTACGCGGGCTCGACGGGGCGGCGGAGCGCCCCGCCCCGGCCGTGCTCTCAGGATGGTACTCAGGTAGCTTTTCTATCCAGAGGCGTGGTTGCCCGATCCTCTGCGCGGCGGACGCGCTTAAAATATAGCTGGTGGTTCACATTCATGCCGCCCCCGCCGTAAGCCGGGACCACGCTCACCAGTTCCCAATCGTCGGCGCCCAGTTGGGCGAGTACCGTATCCTCAGCCACCCGGCTGCCCGGTTCCAGGTAGTTTTTCACCTGGAAGATTTCGTGGCGGTCGCGTTCCGCATACAGGCTTAAATACTCCCACATATAGCTCTAGCTCCTTTTCCGTCGCGCAGCAGGGAGCGCGATCTCGTTGCGTGTCTTCCCGGCTAATTGAGGCCGGGCTATGAAACCGAAGGCAGAGACCATCATATCACATCGGGTCGGCGGGAGGCTGACGAGCAGCCTCCCACCCAGGGCCTATGCGTTCTGGGACGGGGAGGCCGAGCCGACCACGAATAGGCCACACGCAGACACGAATGTCCCGGCGCCGCCCGGGCCGCCACCCGCCACCGCTCCGTGCGGAGCGATCTATTCGTGTATTCGTGGCGTATTCGTGGTCGGCTCGGCCTCCCAGCAAGGTCGGCGACCGGGTCTACGGCCCGCACCGCCAGAACGCATAAGCCCTGGCCGCCCGCCGGTCCTTTGGCCAGGCTCACGCTTCGCGCCCGGATCGCCTCAGGGCGGCCCCCAGCCGAGGCGCCGGGCAATCTCGGCCAGGGCAATGGCGGTGACCAGGCGGTAGTGATACGACGCCAGGCCAGCCGGCAGCGCCAGGCTGACGTGCTGTACCTGGCGGGCCAACTGGTGGTACGGGACCGCGGTGGCGGGAATCGCGCCGGGCGTTTCATCGGGGAAGAAAAGAGCGGTCGACGGGCCGAGCGACAGGCGAGTCTGCCAGAGCGATGGCGCGGGGCCGGCCGCCGTGATCACGATGCCGTGATGGTAAAGCGGGTGTGCCGGCGCGGGGTCGCAGGGGTAGACCCGCAGCGGATTTTTATGCCGCCGGGCCGCCCCGCGCCCCTGGACATAGATAGCCCGGTCACGGGTGAACCAGACCTGCCGGCGATCGACCAGGCCGGCGCGGTCCCAACCAAGCGTCCAGGTGGTGCGCAAGGTGCTGCCGAACTCAGCGGGGTCCGCCGGGTGCAGAAAGACGAGGGCCGGCCGGTGGCCCTGCGCGGCCGGCGGGCGTCCGCGCAGGGCGGCCGTGCCGAATTGGGAGAGGGCGATCGCCGCGGCGCTGGCCACGTTGAGCGATTGCACGCCCCGGCGGCGCATCGGGATCGCGACGAGGGCCGTGGCCCGCGCCCGGGTGGCCGGGCTGAGGCCATGCCGCTCGTTGCCGACCAGCACGGCGATGCGCGATGCCGGCGGCACGCGATAGGTAAATAGATTCCGGGCGCCTGGCCCGGTCTCCAGGGCCAACACCAGGTCATAGCCGGACGGGATGCCGCGTTGCTCCAGGCAGAGCGTGGCCCCAAACAGCGCGGCACAGGCCTCCAGGGCCGGGATGTTGCGCCGGTCGGCGACGCCGCCGGCAAACAGATCGACAGATCGCTGCGCAAAAGGATCGATGGATGCACCTCCGCGTGTGAGTCGCCGGCCGGATGGTAACCCGGCGGCACAGGGCGGCCCCGCGTGGGGGCCGCGGTAGACGGATGGAGGCGTCGATCCTGGAGGGCTGCACAGGTGGGCAGCGTGGTCGGGGAAAGGAGAAAGGGCCACGGGGTGTTGTCCCCATGGCCCTCAGTCGCCGGAATGGTGCGGGGTTAGCTGAAAGTCAGCCAGAGCGCGCAGGCACAGCCCGGCCACACTGGCGGATAGCCAGTGCAGCAGCGACCAGGACCGTGGCCCATTGCACCCATACGAAGAGCTCCTCTCAGCGGCAGGCCTGCGGGCCCGCCTGGACTCAACTATAACACCGCCCGCCGCACGCAGGAAGGCCCCGGAGATGTAGGCGGCAGCGGCCATCCGATGTAGCCGCCGGATTCGGCCCGCGCAGGGTATTGACAGCCAGCGCAAACAGTGATATACTTAGTGTATAAGATACATGAAGGCTGTTGGATAGAGGGTTTTAACCCGGCCGCCGAAGTCTAGAGCTTTTAGCGTAGGAGAGAAAATGCCGTTCCTCGTGGCCAACCGCCGGACGTCCGCCGCCACCTTGCGCAAGCGCCACGGCGCGGCGCTGCAACTCGACCTGACCTCCCGCGGGCCGGACCCCTGGATGCGCTTCAGTCCCTTTTATCCGCACGGCGGCATCCCGGTGCCGTTTTCGCCGGGCGTGGTCGCCGCGAGCGTAGAGGGCATCTGGCAGGGATTGAAGGTCTTCGAAAAGGCGGATGTCGACCCGGCCCGTCTGGCGATCACGACGATGCACGGCCTGAAGCGCAGCAGCCGGACCTATGGCAAGGTGCGTGGGCACCGGGCCGGGCTCACCGGCACGGCCCTTTTGCCCTATGCCGAGGCCCGCCAGGCTATTTACCTGCCGGCCTATCGTTGGGTGCTGGAGCACCGGCTGGCCGACCTGGTGGCCCAGCTGCGCACGCTGGGCGCCACGGAGACGGTGCTGCTGCTGGATTATGAGACGAACTGTGATCCCACGGATTTGTCGAGTCCTCTATCCCATGCCGGACTCGTCAAGCATTATTTGGACGGGACCTGGCCGGGCGACCGGTAAAGGAGATCGACATGCCGCTGATTGGCTACTTCAAGTCGGAGCCCACCGAGTACATCCTGGCCTATGCCAACGGCCGGGTTTTCCGGCAAGGGACCGGCCGGGCCTTCTGGTACTGGCCGCCCAGCACGTCGATTGTGCGCGTGCCGGTTTCGACGATCGATGCGCTCTTCGTGCTCAACGAGGCGACCCAGAATTTCCAGGCGGTGACGCTGCAGGGCCAGATCACCTACCGGATCGCGGCGCCCGAGACGATCGCCCAGCTGCTGAACTTCACGATCGATCCGCACACGCGCAAGTACCGGTCCGAGGACCCGGCCAAGCTGGATGGCCGCATCGTCAACATCGTGCAGATGCATGCCCGCGCCGAGCTGCACCAGCTCTCGCTGGAGGACGCGCTGCGCAGTGCCGAGCCGCTGGCCCGCACCATCCTGGCCCGCATCCGCGAGGAGCAGATCCTGGCCGCGATGGGCGTCGAGTGCCTCAGCCTGTTCTTCACGGCGATCAAGGCGACGCCCGAGATGACGAAGGCGCTGGAGGCCGAGTATCGCGAGGCGCTGCAAAAACGGGCCGATCAGGCCATCTACTCGCGCCGCGCCGACGCCGTGGAGCAAGAGCGCAAAATCAAGCAGAACGAGCTGTCCACCGCGGTGGACCTGGAGCAGCGGCGCCAGGAGCTGGTCAATTTGCAGGGCGAGAACGCCCGCCAGCAGGCCACGTTCGAGGCGGAGGCCACGCGTATCGGGCTGACGCCCTACGCGGCGCTCGACCCCCGGCTGGTGCTCGCCCTGGCCTTCCGCGACTTTGCGGCCAACGCGAGCAAGATCG
>Ga0070730_10003742_pt1 | contig 13546 bp, 9 predicted proteins | sample Coa_R1_3_FD_66447 | JGI IMG/M metagenome (GOLD analysis project Ga0070730, IMG submission 66447) | Surface soil microbial communities from Centralia Pennsylvania, which are recovering from an underground coalmine fire - Coalmine... | ecosystem: Environmental > Terrestrial > Soil > Unclassified ...
AAAATCTTCACACATCACCGCAAATTCCGTGTCCGACATCGCAAATTCCGTGTCCGACATCGCAAATTCCGTGTCCGACATCGCAAATTCCGTGTCCGACATCGCAACGCCCGCGTCCAACAATGCAAAATCCTCGTCCGACAACGATAAAGACGCGTGCGACAAACAAAAATCCGTGTCCAACAAAGCAAACGGCGCGTGCTCCGGAACAACGGCCCGGTGCGTCGCCCAAAATCCGCGCACATCAGCCCGAAATCCCTGTCCGACAACGCGCAGACGCCCTCCGTCCGCGCTTACATCGCGCGCGTTCCGCGAATTCTCAGTGCGTCGTTGACAGGGGCGCCGTCATTCCCTACGAGACGCGCCGCGTTTTCCTTCTCATGAAGTCCATCAGGATGAACTGGCCGAGCGTCATCGTGTTCGTGAAATAGGCCTTGCCGCGGCAGATGGCCGACACCTTCTTCACGAACTCGACCAGGCTGCGGTCGCGGGCGAGCATGAACGTGTTGATGAGGACACCGCTGCGGCGGCACGCCGCGACTTCGCGGTAGGTCGCCTGGAGGATGTGCGGGTCCAGGCCCATCGAGTTCACGTAGATCCGGCCGTCCGGCTGCGTCAGCGCCGATGGCTTGCCGTCGGTGATCATGATGATCTGCCGCATGTCTTTGCGCTGACCCATCAGAATCCGGCGCGCGAGCTTCAATCCTTCCGTGGTATTGGTGTGATACGGCCCCACCTGCGCGTGCGCGAGCTGCGCGAGCGGGATTTCCTCCGCCGTGTCGTGGAAGAGCACGACGCGCAGCGTGTCGCCGGGGAATTGCGTGCGGATCAGATGCGTGAGCGCCAGCGCCACCTTCTTGGCGGGCGTGAAGCGATCCTCGCCGTACAGAATCATCGAGTGCGAGCAGTCCAGCATCAGCACCGTCGCGGATGACGAGCGATACTCCGCCTGATGTACCATCAGGTCGTCGTACTCCAGGTTGATCGGGACGCCCAGGCCTTCGCGCTTCAGCGCGTGGGAGAGGGTGGCGTTGACGTCGAGGTTGAGCGTGTCGCCGTACTCGTAGCGCCTGCTCGCCGCCTCCGCCTCGACGCCCGTGGCGAGATGCTCGGTCTCGTGCGCGCCGAAGCTCGACTTCCCGATGCTGCCCAACAGATGCTTCAGCGTGCGATAGCCGAGAAAATCGATGCCCTTGTCGGTGAGATTGAACTGCACTTGCTGGGCCGCTTCTTTCGCCATGCCGCCGGGGCCGAGGACCGGCTGCTGCGCGCCCGGCATCTTGGGCGCCTGCTGCAGGTTGAGATAGCCCTCGTCGATCAGCTTCTGCACGATCTGATCGAGCAGATCGGCCAGCTGCTTCTGCAGCTCGGCGTCCTTTTGCGCGTCCCCGGTCGAGTCGCCGCGCAGCACGTTCAGCATGTCGGGCGTGAGCTGCCCCGAGTCCATGAGGGCCTGAAGAATCGCCTGGCGCAGCGCGTCGAGTGAGCGGTCGGGGTCTTCTTCGCCGAACTCGCCCCAGAAGGGGTGAGAGTACGACCCTCCCGCAAATCCAGACTGCAACAGGAAGTCCGCGAGCTGATCGAGCAATGCCTGGAGATTCAGCGTCTCGAGCAGACCCGGGATATAGCGACTGTACGTCGTGCGTTTCATGTCTACCCACAATGTCGTGTGGTCGCGACCTTTCACGCAATGACTGAGGGGGTAAGACGGTACGGGTTCGGTGCGCTCGCGCATCGCAACTTCCGCCTCTTCTTCATCGGTCAGGGGATTTCCCTGATCGGCACCTGGATGCAAAACGTCGGCGAAGGATGGCTCATCCTCACGCTGACGAACTCTCCGTTCTACGTCGGCCTCACCGCAGCGCTCAGCACGCTCGGCGTGCTCGTGTTCAGTCTCTACGCCGGCGTCATCGCTGATCGCGTCGACAAGCGACGCGTCATCGTGTTCATGCAGCTCGCGTTCATGCTCGAGGCGCTCACGGTTGCGGTGCTCGTGTACACCCACGTCGTCAAAGTGTGGCACGTGCTGGCGCTCGCGACGCTCCTCGGCGTCGCCAGCGCGTTCGACATCCCGATGCGGCAGTCGTTCATCGTGGACATGGTCGGCAAAGAAGACTTGATGAACGCGATCGCGCTGAACTCATCGTTGTTCAACGGCGCGCGCGTGATCGGGCCCGCGATCGCCGGACTCCTGATCGGCGCGCTCGGCATCGCGTGGTGCTACTTCCTCAACGGCTTGAGCTACATCGCGGTCATTGCGGGACTGCTGATGATGCGCCTGCCGCCGATCGCGCGCGTATCGCAGCGGCCGTCGGCCTGGACGGGTTTTCGCGAAGTCCTCACCTTCCTCCGCGGCGACCGGCGACTGCGCGTGCTGATGGTCCTCACGTCGGTGCTGAGCGTATTCGGCTTCCCCTACATCTCCATGATGCCGGTCTTTGCGCGCGACGTATTGCATCGCGGGGCGACGGGGTACGGCGCGCTCACTTCGTCGATCGGCATCGGGGCGGTCATCGGGGCGCTCGGTGTCGCGCTCGCCTCGGGGCGCATTCGCCGCCGTGGCCGGCTGATGCTGGCCGGCGGGACGGCGTTCGGGATTCTCTTGATGCTCTTCTCGGCCTCGCGCTCGCTGGCCTTGTCGATGGCGCTGCTCGCGCTGGCGGGCTGCGCGATGATCGTGAACAACTCCATCACGAATACGATGTTGCAGACGACGGCGCCCGATCATCTGCGCGGGCGGATCATGGGGTTCTATTCGTTCGTGTTCGTCGGGATGGCGCCGTTCGGCGCATTTCTATTTGGACTCGCCGCCGAGCACGTGGGAGCGCCCATCACCATCGCGACCGGGGGAGCGGTAGTGGTCCTGGCGGTGACGGCGGCGGGATTGCTGGTGCCGGAGCTCACGTCCAACCACGTCGCGTGACCTCGCCGACGATGAGGTCCGCGGCGCCCGCGAAGCCGAGCCGTTCCGCGTTCAGCACCAGATCGTACTGCGTCAAGTCTCGACGGTCGCGACCGTAGTTGGTCTTGATGTACTGATCGCGAAATGCGTCGGTTTCTTGAATGACCTTGTCGACGTTCGCGCGATCGATGCCGAGCCGTTCGACGGCGACCTTATGGCGAAAGGCTTTCGATGCGATGACGTAGACGTGCAGCGCGTTCGGCCGGGACGCCAGCACCGCCTGTGCACCCCGGCCCACCAGCACCGCGCGTCCCTCGGCCGCAACGTGGGCGATCACGCGCTCGGTCGTCTTTACGATTGTCTCTTCTTCCGTCTCCACCGTCGGCGGTGAGCCGCCGGTCGTCACCGACATCTCCGGCGATGCCGCCGCGAGCGTGCGTGCCAGGCGCTCGAGCAGTCCGGGTGCGCGCTCCTCGCGGCGCGCGACTTCATCGGTCGACAGCCCGGCCAGATGCGCCACCTGATCGATGAACTCGTTGTCGATCAGCGTCCAGTCGTGCAGGCGCTCCACCGCGAGGCGCCCGATCTCCGATCCCCCCGACGCGTATTCGCGGGTGATCGTCACGAGCGGCTGCGGCTCGGCGGGGGCTCTGCTTACTGCTGGCGAAGATTGCGTCGCAAGTCTCCGATGTTGAGCAACGGGATGCCGCCCTGCGTCGGCACCAGAATCACCAGGTTGTTCGACGACTTCATGTCGCGCAGCACGTCGAGATATTGCCGCATCAGCGCCTCGGGCGTCAGCGTCATGTTGAGCAGCCGCTGCTGCTCGGCCTGCAGGCGGGCAACCTCGACACGGTGCCGCTCGGTCTCCACCTGCTGCTCCTGCGCGATCTTGGCGTTGATGGCCTGTACGACTGCGGCCGGCGGCTGCAGATCGCGCAGGAAGAACGCCGTCACCGTGGCGATGCGGAACGGCGGGCCGCCGGCGCGCGGCTGCGTGACGAGCGCCGAGTCGGTGAGCACTTCCATGGTGTTGGCGATCTGCGTGCGCTTGGCGATGTCGTTGATCGAGTACTGCACCATCCCGTCGCGGACGCCCTTCCGAATCGCGTTGAGCACCGCCCCGCGGATCTGCTCCTCGTCGCCGATCTCCGTGTAGATCCGCGGTGCCTGCTGCGGGTCGATCTGCCAACGAATCGAGACCTCGACGTGCATCCCCATTTGCTCCGAGGACAGCGCTTCGATCTCCTCGACCTGAGCGCCCGCCGCTGGCCACTGTTCCTCACGTGTCGAGAAGCGCTCGACGGACGACCACGGCGCTACAAACCGGATGCCGGCCAGCAGCGGTTTCGGATCGACCGAGCCGAAGGCGTGCCGCACGCCCACCTCGCCGGCATTGATCACCACGGTGGTGGCGCCGAGCACCGTGATCACGCCGACCGCAATCGCGACGTAGCTGAGAATGCGAAGAATGCCGCTGATCGAGCGGCCGCCCGTGGTCTCGCCGCGCAGCGTGGCCGCGCCAAGACGGAGGAAGAACGCAACCCCGAGGAGTACGAGACCAAAGACCAGCTCGCCCATGGCGACTCCCGTATGTGAAAGAGATGTGGACTACGTGAAGAGGTTCGGTCCTGTTCCAGGTCCCCCCCCGCTCCCACTGCCGGCGGGTCCCTTTCCGAACGGCGGTTTTGGTTCGCTGCGCGCGCGCACGTAGCCCAGCTCCTCGCTGCGCGCGATGCGCTTCTCCGCGACGAGTCCTTCGAGCACGAGCTCGCACGCGGATACGACGGTGGCGGGATCCTTCTTGGCGGCGAGTCCGACTTGATCGATCAGAGCGAGCAGCCCGGGCACCACGGTGAAGCCTTTCAGTAACGCTTCGGAGCGCTCGTCGGGTGTGACCTTGAGCGCGCCGCCTTCGTCGAACCAGTGGACGATGTCGTCCACGTTGGCGCCGCCCACGCGGCCTTCGAATGTCCGGCCCGCGGCGCGCCGGATGAGATCTTTCGCAATCGTCTCGGAGCCTTGCAGCTCGCCCTCGTACTCCAGCTCGAGCTTGCCGGTGATGGCCGGCAGCGCCGCGTAGACGTCGGATACGCGCGGCACGACCGACTTCTCTTTGGCCACGATCGCACGGCGCTCGGCGTTGGACAGGACGTTGTCGAGCACGCTGATCGGCAGGCGTTGTGAGACGCCGCTGCGGCGATCGACGCGCTTGTCCTCGCGCGCCTCGAAGGCGATGCGCTCGATCAGCTCGGACATGAAGTCGGGTACGCGGATGGCGCGATTGCCGCCGTTGCGTTCGATCCACGCCTCCTGCTGCGTGATTGCCGCGCCGAGCTCCACGGTCAGCGGGTAGTGGGTGGTGATCTCCGAGCCGATCCGGTCCTTGAGCGGCGTGATGATCTTGCCGCGCGCCGTGTAATCCTCGGGGTTCGCCGTGAACACCAGCGCGACGTCGAGATTCAGGCGCACGGGGTAGCCTTTGATCTGGACGTCGCCTTCCTGCATGATGTTGAAGAGTCCCACCTGAATCTTGCCCGCGAGATCGGGCAGCTCGTTGATGGCGAAGATGCCGCGATTGGCGCGCGGCAAGAGCCCGAAGTGCATCGTCAGCTCGTCGGACAGGAGATGCCCGCCGCGCGCCGCCTTGATCGGATCGACGTCGCCGATGATGTCGGCGATCGTGACGTCGGGGGTCGCGAGCTTTTCGACGAAGCGCAGCTCGCGCGGCAGCCACGCGATCGGCGTCGCATCGCCGCGCTCGGCGATGATTTCTCGGCCGTATTTGGAAATCGGCTCGAACGGGTCATCGTTGACTTCGCTGCCCGCGATGAAGGGAATCTCTTCGTCGAGCAACGTGACGAGCTGGCGCAGGATCCGGCTCTTCGCCTGGCCGCGCAAGCCGAGCAGGATGAAGTTGTGGCGCGAGAGGATCGCGTTCACCAGCTGCGGCAAAACGGTCTCTTCGTATCCGACGATGCCCGGAAACAGCGGCGAGCCGTTCTCGAGCAGGCAGATCAGGTTTTCCCGCATTTCATCGTTGACGGTGCGCTGGCGCCGTGCGGGGCTGGCCCATTCCGTGCGCTTCAACTCACCGAGGGTCGTCGCTTGTGTCATGGCTCGACGTTAAACCTTTCAGCCCGTGCTCTGCAACCCTTGGGCGATTCCGCGCACACTTGCCATCAGCGCTTGCAGCACGTCGCCATCGGGTCGGCCATCGGCGCGCCAGCGGCCGAGCAGATCGATCTGCAGCAGGCTCATCGGATCGACGTACGGATTCCGTAGCACGATGGACCGCTGCAGCGCGGGATCGGAGTCGAGCAGCGCCTGCTCCCGTTTCAAGGCGAGCACGTGCCCCACCGTGCGGTCGAACTCCGCGCGAATGATCGGGAAGTATCGCTCGCCCAGCTCGCCCGCGAGGCGCGCGTACCGCGCCGCAATCGCGAGATCGGCGGTGCCGAGCACCATCTCGACGGATTCGAGGAGGGTACGGAGGAACGGCCAGTCGCGCGCCATGTCGCCGAGCGCGGCCGTGCCGTAGCGCGCTGCCGCTCGATCCAGCGCCGTGCCGAGGCCGTACCACCCGGGCAGCAGGTGGCGGCTTTGCGTCCACGCGAACACCCACGGAATCGCGCGCAGCCGCTCGATCAATCCTTCGCTCGCGTCATCGTTCGATCGCGCGCTGGGACGACTGCCGATCTCCATGCGCTGAATCACGTCGATGGGTGTGGCGAGGCGGAAGTAGTCGACGAAGCGGGAATCGTCATAGATGAGCGCCCGGTAGGCCGCGCGGCTCTCGGCCGCGATGTCGTCCATGATCGCGCTCCAGGTCGCTTCCCGCGCGTCGACGCCGCGCGGCAGCGCCGTCGCGAGCGTGACGGCGCTCACAGTTTGCTCGAGCGTCCGCAGCGCGATCCCGCGGAGTCCGTACTTCGCGTTGATGACCTCGCCCTGTTCCGTCATGCGCAACCGCGCTCGCACGGAGCCGGCGGGCGCGCTGAAAATCGCGCTCGTGATCCGGCCGCCGCCGCGACTCACCGTGCCGCCCCGGCCGTGAAAGAAGGTGAGATCGATGTCCCCCCCCGCCCCCCCCGCACGATCGATCGTCTCGACCAGGGCCGCCTGCGCGCGCTGCAAGGCCCAGCGCGCCGCGGCGATCCCGGCGTCCTTGTTGCTGTCGGAGTAGCCGATCATCACGATCTGGCGCATGCCGCGCTCGGCGAGATGCGCGCGATACGCGGGATCGGCGAGCAGCGCGCGCATCACATCGGGCGCGCGCTCGAGATCCGCAACGGTTTCGAACAAGGGCGCGACGTCGACGTCGCTGCCGAGTCCTCCCCACCGCGCGAGCACGAGCACGGCGAGCACGTCGTCGGCATCCTGCGCCATGCTGATGATGTACGGACCGACCGCCTCCCGGCCAAACCGCGCGCGGCATTCCGCCATCGCCTTGAACACGTCGAGCGTGCGCGTTGCCTGCGCGTCCGCGGGGCCCCGAGGCTGTTCGTTTGCTTCGAGCACGTGCCGCAGGCGAGTCAGGCGCTCGGCGGACGCGCGTGAGGTCCAGCCGGCGTCGCCCAACAGCGCCGCGAGCACGCCGCGGTGCACCTGAGCGTGCTGCCGTACGTCGATCGTGGCGAGGTGAAAGCCGAATGTTTCGACGCGGCGCAGCAGCCGTCGCACGGCGAACAGCCCGGCGTGCGCGCCACACTGCGCCCGCAGACTGGCGATTATCGCACCGAGATCCGCTTCGAGCTCGGCGGCGTTGGCGTAGCCGGACGGCTCGTCGCGGCGGGTGGCGTCTCCGCGTGCGGCGATGAGCGTGAACAGCACGCGGTACGGCATGTCCGCATAGCGCGCCGGAAGCGCGGCGAGCGCCCTGGGGAATTGGGCGCTGTACGCCGCGATGCGGCGGCGCACGTCATCGCTGACGCCGGTGCGAGTCCCCGACTGCGACAAGCGGCGCGCCAGGTCCGCCGCCTCGCGCGCGTAGCGACCGAGCACCAGGTCACGCTGCCGCGCGAACGCGGCGCGCAGCGTATCCGCGCCCACGTTCGGATTGCCGTCCATGTCGCCGCCGACCCAGGACCCGAAGCGCAGCACAGCCCGCGCCGGCATCTCGATGTCGTAGGCGTTCCGCACCGCGTGCTCGAGCTCTTCGTAGAACGGCGGCACGACGCGGTAGACGACGTCCGTCAGATAGAACAGCACGTTCTCCAGCTCATCCATCACCGTCGGCCGGGCGGAAGGCGTCGGATCGGTTTGCCAGCCGATCGTGACTTCCTCACGCAGTCGCGCCAGCGCGGCGCGCTCTTCATCCGGCGTCCGGGATGGATCGAGACGCTCGACCAGCAACCGGCCGATCACCTGCTCCTTCTCGAGCAGCGTCCGGCGCGTCGCTTCCGTGGGGTGGGCGGTGAAGACCGGCTCGACCCGCAGACGCTGCAACAGGCCGGCGGTTTGTGCAGGCGTGATACCGGCAGTGGCGAGCCGCCTAACGGTTGCGGCGAGACTGCCCTCCTGCGGCTCGCGCGCGTCGTGCAGGTAGTCGCGCCGGCGCCGGATCCGATGAACCCGCTCGGCGAGATTCACGACCTCGAAGTAGGCCGCAAACGCCCGGATCAGCGTCTCGGCATCACGCGGCGGCAGTCCGCGCACGAGACCGTGCAGCTCATCGGTCGCCGACGCGATCGACGCGCGGCGGGCGCGCTCCACGAGCTGGAAGAAGGCATCGCCGCACTGCTCGCGCAGGACGTCGCCGACGAGGGCGCCGAGCGTACGAACGTCGTCCCGCAACGGCGCGTCTTTGGCGGCGAATTCGACTTCCCTGAGCCGCGTCGCCGTCAGGAGCCCTCGGCTGGCGTAAAGAGTCTGGCCGCGGCGACACCCCACGCCGGGAGGTCGATCGCGGCCTTGCCGTCGCCCGCGACGGGGATCGCGTCGCCATTTTGCTCGACCAGATTCGTGCGGCGCGCGAGTTTGAACGTGTACGCCGCGGGCCAAACACCCACCGGGCGCGCCTGCCCGGCGACGTCCAGCAGCTTGACGACTGCGCCTTCGCCGTCGTCGGCGGGTTTGGCACCGACGATCAGCGCGTTCTTGTCGGCATAGAACAGCGCCCGGTCTTTCGCGATGAGCGGCCCCGGCGTGTCGTTCGTGTAGGACGGGCTGACGTAGAGCGGATCGCACGCGGCCCAGCCGCGCCGCACCGGCTCGGCCGCGTCGCCGGGAGCGAGCAGCGAAATGCGGAAACGGAACGTCACCGGCCCGCCCTGCGATGCGGCGTAGTTGGTGTGCCAGTAGTTGTTCATGGCATACGCGAACAAGGTGCCGTCGGGGACGATGCTGCGCCGCCATTGCCCGCGAAATACATCGTTGAGTGTGAATAGCGGGGTGTCCGGTCCACTCCACAGGACGCCATCATTCAATTCGTGCAGCCAGACCCAGTGCGCGTGACAGAACCAGTCGCGACAGCTGCCGGTCTGCTGATCGCGATCGACGGTCATCCTGCCGAGCGGCACTTCGACTTCGACGGTCGGCTTGGTGAACGCAAACGGGAACGCGACGTAGAGAGCTTCTTTTGCGAGCGTCGGCGTCTTGACGATGCGGTTCTCGATATCGATCCACGGCAGCTCGTCGTAGAGCGTCACGGTCGATGTGATCGAAGGAAAGCCCTCGAGCGTGCGCTCCACGATCAGCCGCGCGCCGATCCCCGGCAGCTTCTCGCGCCTGCAATGGCCGAATTTCGCCTGAGCAAGCTGGAGCTGCGCCGGATTCTTGAGTTCGCTACGATCGCCCGACGTCCACAGCGCGCTATGCTCGCCGCCGAGCGCGTAGACGAGCTGATTCAGGCCGGACCAATCGCTCAGCTTGACGCGTTCCTTCCCATCAGGTCCCACGAGCGAGCGGATCGCGCCGGTCGCCGGATCGAGCTGGACGGTGAAAGCGCCGGCTTTGGCGTCGAGCGCCTCGCCATCCGCGGCCGGCGCGCGCGCCTCGCGGTCTGCCTCGCCGAGCGCCAGGTATCCGAGCGCCGGGACTTCGCGAAACAGGACCAGCGCATCGCCGTTCTCGAGATCCACGGCTGCCAGCTCGTGTCCATCGAAGGACAGACTTTTCCGGGCGCCGCCCGCGACGCGCGCGACATCGGTACGCTCCCACGTCCCTGCGTTGAAGACCACGCGACCCCGGCCAGGCCGGGAGGCGAGCCCGAGACGCAGCAGGCCGTCGTTGAGATGGTCGCGTGCTGCCGCGGTGCCGGCATCGATGAACCGCTTCTTGTACTCCCACTGCGCCACAGTCTGGCGCGATGCCGGCGCAGAAATGCTTTCGGCCGCGCCCCAGGTGTGCTCGCCGAAAAGCAGCAGATCGCGCCACATCGCCGCGCGCGCCTCGGCGCGGCTGCGACGGCGCTCGACCGCGTCGTCGTCGCGCTCCGTACGATCGTCCCAGAGCGCCAGGATTTCCGCCGCGCGCGCGGCAAGTTGGGCTGAGCGAAATGCGGCCAATTCCGCCGCCGTCGAGGCCGCTCCGTCCTCCCAATACAGCCCGGTGTCGCCGCGGCGAACCGGAATTGTGGTCGCGTAGCGGCGCTCGATGTCGCGAAAGAAGTCTTCCGCCCGTCCCGGGATGATGCGTGGCCAGGTGAACCGGCGGGCGAATTCCTGTACGTTCGCGACGATCGCTTCCTTCATGAGGGCATTGTCCTGCCAATCCGCGCCGTACAGCAGCGCGCTGTCGTACGGCCAGCTCTGTGCCTGGAGCGCGGGTTGCTCGAGCAGCCAGCTGGACAGTCGATGGCCCATCTCGTCCGGCCCGACGTCGAAGCCGAACCGTGTGCCGTCGCCGTAATGGTGCGCGCGCCAATGGAGGACTCGGCTGCCGTCGGGACCCTCCCAGTAGTAGAGCTGCGGGTATGACGTGCCATCGACGCCGCCGCCTTCGTTCGGCGGCAACAGGGGCACGGCGCGTTCGGGATTGGGTCCACTGGCGAGGTACTTCACGCCGCTCGCCGCGAGCAACGTCGGGAATGTCAGCGTCTGGCCGGGGACGTCGGTGATTTGCGCCGAGAGGAAAGTCAGGCCGCGCTCGCGCGCGAGCTTGCCCGCCGGCCAGACGAGCCGCGCGAACGTGTCGTGATCGAGAAGGCCGGTCAGCATGTTCGCGAACAGCGCCTGCCAGCCGATCTTGCCGTCGCGGATCGCCTGCAGCAGCGCATCCGCCGCTTCCGGCGACCGGTCCTCGACGTACGCCAACACCTGGAGCGCGCACTCGGCGGTGAAATGGAAATCGCGATGCGTGCCGATCCAGGCAAGCGCCTCGTCCAGATTCTTGCGGTGAATTTCGAGCGCGCGCTCCTGGAGATCCGTGTAGCCGACGTCCGTGTGAATCGACGCGAGCAGGTAGAGGGTCCAGCGTTTCGCCGGCGTGAGACGCAGCCGGCGGCGTGCAACGCGCGCGCGCGCGACCTCGACGTCAACCTGAAAATCGGACGGCTCGGCGAGCGGCACCCACACTTCACCGGTCAAGACTCCTTGCGGCGACGGCAATAGCCCGGCGGTGCCGACGAGCGCGCCGTGACGGTCGGTGACGGTGGCGCGCGCGGCTGGTGCGTTCAGCCCTGAGACCATTACGCGAACGAGATTCTTCCGACCGTCGGGTTGTTGAAACAGCGCGGTGGGGCGTACGTCGATGAGTGGTTGTTGCGTCTCACCAGGTCGCGTCGCTAACCATCCCGCGAGCGACGAGAGTAAGCCCAGGAACGTGCGACGGTCAGAATGCAGCATGATTGCTATAACTTAGCGCAGCTTGACTGTGCAGGTCCCCTATGTACGTTTCGCCGTCTCCCCGACCCGAACCTCAACAGGAGCCCCAATGAAGCGCATCGCAATGGCCGTGGCGATTGTCGTCATGGCCGCAGGCGCGTGCAAGAAGGCGCAGAATGCGAATACTGCCGCCGACAGCACGTCGATGAGAATGTCGGACTCGATGAAGATGGCACCGACCGACACGGCGAAGGCGCGCGCCGACAGTGTCAGGATGGCGGATTCGATGAAGGCTCACCGCGACACGACTCATCGGACGACGACGCGTCCGCGCACCCGCCGGCCCTAATCGCCGCGCGGTGATGTGATCAAGCCCGGGCAACCCCCGGGCTTTTTGTTTGCGATACGCTGCGGCGGATCGCGGTACGCGTGTCGAACGGCGGATGCCATCCCAGTTCGCCGCGGATTCGGTCGATCGCGTAGGGGTTCTCGCCGAGTATGAACGACATCGCCGCATTTCCGAGCGCGCTGTAGCGGCCCGGCAGCAGCGCGCGCATCGACGCACTCCACGCGGCCACGCCTAGACGAATGACGGGCACCGGAACGCGAATCCGGATTGGGCGGACCCCGAGCGCTTCCGCGAACGTCTCGAAGAACTCGCGCTGCGTGATGAGCGGCGGCGCATCGCGCGTTACGTTGTAGGCGCGAAAGCCCGGCGGGGCGGGGGCATCCAGCGCCGCGACCACCGCCGCCGCGACGTTGCCGGCATAGATGCACGACAGATGGTTCGTGCCCGGCCCGATCCGGGGCAGAAACCGCCGCCGCAGGTTCGCAACCAGGCGCCGCGTGAACAGCCGGTCCCGCTCGCCGTAGATCACGTTGGGACGAATCGCGGTCACGGAAAGGCCGCCGCGCGCCGCTTCCTCTTGCAGCAGCTGCTCCGCCGCGCGTTTGCTGCGCGCGTAGAAATCGCGGGCGGGCAGCGGCTGAAACGGATACTCCTCGGTCAAGCCGCCCTCACCCGCCGCAAACACGGCAACGCGGCCGTACACGGCGACACTCGAGACGTGAATCAGGCGGGCGCCCACGCGTCGCGCCGCTTCGGCCGCCAGGCGCGTGCCGCCGACATTGACGCGAATGAACTCGTCGTAGGACTGATGCGAGGCGACGAGCGCGGCGGCGTGCACGATCGCCCGCGCTCCTGCCGCGGCGCGCACCCACGAGATCGCGTCGGTCACGTCGCCGACCATCGCTTCAGCGCCGAGTGACTCTACGAACGCGCGCGAGTGCTCGCGGATCAGCGCGCGCGGGCGCTCGCCACGCGCGCGCAGCGCCTCGAGCACGTGGCTCCCCAGCAGACCGGCGCCGCCGGTAACGAGCACGGGGCCGCCCGTCACGCAGGCGTGACGCGCGGCGCGTCGAACGGCAGTCCGACCACGCGGGCTTCGCGGCCCGCGGCGCGAACCGTGGCGCCGACGGGGACTTCCCGCCTGACGACCGCGAGGCCGACCCAGCGGCCCAGCACCGAGCCGCCACCGTCGGGCAGCCACGCAATGCTGGTGACGCGACCGACCTCGTGCTCGTCCTGTGTCACGGCGCTCCAACCCCCTCCCGTTGCCGGGGCGGCCGGTGGATCGGACTCGAACGCGAGCCCTCGCAGCTGCCGGTTCGCATGACCGCGAAAGTGCAGCCGGCTCACCGTCTCCTGGCCTGTGTAGCAGCCTTTCGTGTACGACACGCCGCCGATCTCATCGAAGCGCACTTCCTGGGGAATCGTCTTTTCGTCGACCTCGGACGCGAGCCGCGGCCAACCGGCCAGAATGCGTGCGAGCTCCAACGCGGCCGCATCGGCCGGATACGCGCCCGCATCGACCAGGCG
>Ga0070730_10003743_pt1 | contig 13546 bp, 12 predicted proteins | sample Coa_R1_3_FD_66447 | JGI IMG/M metagenome (GOLD analysis project Ga0070730, IMG submission 66447) | Surface soil microbial communities from Centralia Pennsylvania, which are recovering from an underground coalmine fire - Coalmine... | ecosystem: Environmental > Terrestrial > Soil > Unclassified ...
TTTTGCCGGCCTGCCGGACGGGGCCGCGGCGTTGCAGGCGGTCGCGGCGCTGGAGCGGCGCTGGCAGCAGGCCAGCCGGGGAACGGTCCCGGCCGGGGCGCTCGGCACCGCGCACGGGCCCTTGCCGCCTGTCGACCCGGCCGACGAGTACACGGTGGTGGTCGCCGGGGGCGGGCTCGGCCTGCTCGCCGGGCTGGCCCTGGCGCGTGCCGGCCACCGCGTGCTGGTCTTTGATCGCGACGCCGTCGGCTGCGCCCACCGCGAGTGGAATATCTCCCGCCGGGAGCTGGCCGTGTTGGTCGCCGCCGGCCTCCTGACCTGGGCGGAGCTCGATCGCTGTGTCGCCGGCACCTATGAGTACGGCGTCCTCGCTTTTGCCGCCGCCGGCACCGGCGCGCCCGCGACCCCGTTACGTCTGGCCGGCGTGCTCGATACGGCGCTGGATGCCCAGGCCCTACTCACCCTGGTGCGGGACCGGTTCCTGGCCGCGGGCGGCACGATCCGGGCGGGGCGGCGCTTTGCCGGGCTGCATACGGCGGCGCGCGGCCCCGTGCGCAGCGTGGTCGAGCTGACGGGTCCCGACGGGGCGCGCGAGCGAGTCGGGGCGCGCCTGGTGATCGACATGATGGGCGCGATCTCGCCCATCGCGCTGACTCTGAACCGCGGCCGGCCCTTCGACGGCGTCTGTCCTACCGTAGGCACCGTGCTGCGCGGGCTCGACATCCCGCCCCGCGTGGGGGATATCCTGGTCACGGTGGCCGGCACCAAGGGCGGCCGGCAGCTGATCTGGGAGGGCTTCCCCGGCCGGGCGGGCGCAACCACCGTCTATCTCTTCTACTACGACCTGGCCGGGCCGGAGCCGGCGGCCCAGCAGTCGCTGCTGGCGCTCTTTGAGCAATACTTCACGCTGCTGCCGACCTATCGCCCGGCCGGCCCCGGCTTTGCCCACCTGCGCCCCGTCTATGGCTACATCCCGGCCCGCCACGGCCGCCAGGGGGTCACCGCGGCGCGCGGCCTGGTTTGCCTGGGCGATGCGGCGGCCGGCCAATCGCCGCTGACCTTCTGCGGCTTCGGCTCCAACACGCGCCACCTGCCCCGCGTGGCCCACGCGCTGGACGCGCTGCTGCGCCAGGACCGCCTGGAGGCCCGCCACCTGCGCCCGGTCGGCCCCCACCAGCCCAACCTCCGGCCGACCTGGGCCTTCGCCCGCCTGCTGCAGCCCTGGCCGGGCGGCGATCCCGCCGCGGTCAACCGCCTGATGAACGCTTTCTGCCGCGGGCTCCAGGCGGTGGGTCCCGCGTCGGCGATCCGGTTCCTGCAGGACCGGCACAGCTTCGCCGATTACTTGCGCATCTTGTGGGCGACCGCCCGTCGCTACCCCGCCGTCTTCGCCATCACCTGGCGGGTGCTCGGGCCCCGGGGCCTGCTGCGCTGGGGGCGAGATATTGCGCTGTTCGGTCTGTGGGCACTGTCATCGCGTCCGCGCCTGCTCCAACACCTGCGCCAGCGTGCCCGCCCCCGCCGCGACGTTGACGCGCCCCCCGATCGGCTCGTATAATGGCAACGGCCGGCCCCCCTCCCGGTACACTAACAGAAGGAACGCTAACCGGCACCATGTCGCTGTCCGTATCGCGCCGCCACGCCTGGCGGTGGCTCCCGCTGCTGCTCCTCCTGTCCGGGTGCTTGGTCACCGGGGGACCGACGCCGGATGTGCTGGGCCCCAGCCCGACGCCCTCGGCCCCCCCCTTGCCGCCCGTCGGCGGCCGGATCGCCTTCCTCACCGACCGCGACGCGGGCCGCCGCGAGCTCTGGGTGATCAACCCGGACGGCAGCCACGCGACCCGGCTGCTGCCCGGCCGCCCGATGGACGGAGTGCCGGCCTGGTCCCCCGACGGCAAGCGGATCGTCTACGTGTTCGACGATAGCGGGAAATCCCGCCTGGGCGTCGTCCTGCTGAACGACGACAACACGCCGGGGCTGAGCGCGACCATCACCGCCGACGCCCAGGGCAGCGACAATACCTTCCCCGCCTGGTCGCCCGACGGCCGGGAGATCGCCTTCGCCTCGAATCGCAGCGGCAACTACCAGATCTACACGATGTCTTCCGTGGGCGGCCCGGTCAGCTCGTTCCCCAGCCAGCCGGCCTATGCCGGCGCGCCGGCCTGGTCGCCCGACGGCAAGCTGATCGCGTTCGTGGCCGGCGCCGATGCCCTGCACGCTGAGTTGTACATGGTGCCCGCCGGCGGCGGCAGCCCGACCCAGATCACCAACAACGGCCGGGGCGCCGCCCTGCCCACCTGGGCGCCCGACGGCAAGAGCTTGCTGTTTCTCCTGCAAAGCCCCGATGGCGCCCACAAGATCGCCGAGATCCGGCCGGACGGCACCGGCCAGCGCGAGCTGACGGCGGCCCCCGCCGGCGTGACCGTCCCGGTCGAAGACCAGGGCCAGACCTGGTCGCCGGACGGCACCCAGATCGCGTTTTTCTCTGACCGCTCGCGCAATAATGATATCTATGTCATGGCCCGCGACGGCACGCAGCTCACCGCCCTGGCGCCGGACCCGGCTGGGGATGTCAATCCTTCCTGGGCCCCGGATAGCTCGCGGCTCGTCTTCTCCTCGAAGCGCGGCGCGGATGTCTACCGGCTTTATATCGTCGGTCGGGATGGGGCCAACCTGGCCCCCTTGACCCAGGGCAGCGACGCCTATGACGACTCGTTCCCGGTCTGGTCGCGGGTGCGTTAAGCCCCCCCGCTAAGGAGGTCGATCCCATGTGGCAACCAACAGACTATACCCCCCCGCCCCTCTACCGGCCCGGGGACGTCAAACGGCGGCTGGACGCCGGTGAAGTGGCCGTGCTCGACGTCCGGGAGCCGGACGAGTGGGACGAAGGGCACATTCCCGGGGCGCATTGGATCCCGCTCGGCGAGCTCGAAGACCGCTTCGCCGAGCTCGATCCCGGTCAGGAATGGGTCTGTGTCTGCCACCTCGGCCAGCGCAGCGCCATGGCCGCCGAGCTCCTGCAGCAGGAAGGCCTGCGCGCCGCCAACCTGGCCGGCGGCATGGCCGCCTGGGAGCAGCAGGCCCTGCCGATTGAGACGGGCCGGGGCACCCCGCCCGCGGCCCATCCCTGATTGCCCTGCCCCGCCCCGGTCCTTACCGCCCGGACTGGCTGCCGGCTTGCTGGCGCGATTGCAGGAAGTCGACGAGGTCGCTCAGGTCCTGCGGGGTCATGCTGGTGCCGTAGGCCGGCATATTGGTGCCGCCGTTCAGGATGCGGGTGATGAGTTGCTCCCGCGTGCGGCGGCTGCCGACCTCGGTGAGGTCGGGGCCCCGCTGACCGCCCGCGCCGGCAATGGTATGGCAGTCCTGGCAGCCCTTGGTGTGGAAGAGCCCCGCGCCGCGCACGAGGTGCGGGTCGCTGCTGCCGATGACCTGCGCAGACAGCGCGGGGGCCGTAAAGTTGGGCGACCAGGCGGAAATCTGCCCGGCCACCGACAGGGTGGCGACCAGGAGCACGATGGCGATGGCGATCCCAATGGCCCACGGCCGGCGGGCCGGGTGCCGCTCGCCGCGGTTCGCCAGCGGCAGCAAGAAGAGCATCAGCCCGAGGGCCAGCGGCCCTCCGATAATGACGTAGTCCTCCACGCCCGGCGGCAAGAGAGCCAACACGGCGAAATACCAGAGAAAATACCAGTCCGGGCGGGGGTCAGCCTGCAGGATGGTCGGGTCCGGCGGCTTGCCCAGCACGGGCGGGCCCACCACCCAGGCCAGGATCACCACGACGACGATCACGGCCACCCCGAAGAGGGCATCCCGCCAGGCCGCATCCGGCCAGAACGGCACCCCCTCGCGCTTGAGCAGGTCGTGATACCATTGGCGATAGGTCTTGGGGTCGACCGGCCGGCCGATCTGCGGCGGCTCCGAGACCCCGGCGTGGAGCACCATGTAGAGATGCAGGCCGATCACGCCGAAGATCAGCGCGGGGATGAAAAAGACGTGGAAGGCATAGAAGCGGCTCAGCGTCGCCCCGCCCACCGTGTCGCCGCCGAGCAGGAACTGGGCGAGTTGCGGCCCGATCAGCGGCGCCCGCCCCGCCTGCGACGCGGCGACGATGATCGACCAGAAGGCCGTCTGGTCCCAGCGCAGCAGTTGCCCCGTGAAGGCCATGGCCAGGGTGAGCAACAACAGCACCGAGCCGCTTAACCAGTTGACCTCGCGCGGGAACTTGTACGAGCCGAAGAGAAAGACCTGCAGCGCGTGTACGCCGATCAGGACGACCATGGCCGAGGCTCCGTAGTTGTGGATGCCGCGCAGCAGGTTGCCCAGGGGCGCCTGGTTGGTGATGAAATCAATACTCTTATACGCGTCGCCGGTGGCCGGGATGTAGGCCGTGGCTAGTGCGATCCCTGTGGTGACCTGGATGATGAAAATGAACAGGGTGGCGCTGCCGAAGACGTACCACCACCAGGCCCGGCCCCCATTGGGCACGGGGTGGGCCGCTAACCCGCCGATGAACGTACCGAGGCCGGTCCGGTCGTCAAGGAACGCCAGGATGCGCTTCACGAGGCCCACGCGTGCTGCTCCTTTCCGCCATCAGGCGATCGGTACCCGCTGGGTGCGGATCTCCACCTGCCCGGCGGCATTCACCCGCACCTCGTATTGGGGCAGGGGGTGCGGCGGCGGCCCGGCCGCGACCTGGCCGTCCTCGTAGTAGACCCCGCCGTGGCAGGGGCAGAGGAACAGCTTGCCGTCCGGCAGCCATTGCACCGGGCACCCCAGGTGCGTGCAGTTGACCGCGAAGGCACGGAACGTCGTCTCGCTCTCGCGCCGCAGCCAGGCGGCGGTTTGGGCCGACACCCCGGCATAGGGCAGCGGCGACGGGTCCTGGAAGGCGACCTCGACCGTCTCCCCGATCTTGAACGTACTGCTGGCGCCGACCGCGCGCCAGACCTGCTCCGGCTGCTTCAGCAGCGGGGCCAGCAGGAAGCTGACGAAGGGGATGGCCACGAGCACCGCGCCGAGGGCCCCGACCCCGGCCGACAGCAGGCCCAGGAATTGCCGGCGCGTGTACTCGGGCGTCCCTTTCTCGGCCGCGGACGGGGCCGCCGGAACCTCAGGATCGGTGGGCGCATCGGCCATGGCACAGCTCTCCTCTCCCGCACGCGCGGGCTTGTGTCTGCCGGGCGGGGCCGCCCCCGCCCTCATTCCGCACGGCGCAACTCGCCGACCCAGCCGGCGAGGCCGATGCCGAGCAGGACCAGGCCGACCCCGCTGACGATCAGCGAACTGACCAGGCCCCAGAACAGGAACATGACGCCCAGCGCCAGAACGGTCGGCCAGTAGCTCGGCGGCGGCAGCCTGGCGGGCCGGGGCCGGTGCCAGCCCGGGCGCAACGGCAGATTGGGCGGCTCGCTAGCCGGCCGCTCCGCCGCCGGCAGGGTCTCCGCGGCCGGGCGGGCATCCGCTCCAGGGCGGCCGAGCGTGGCCGCCGTGCGCGCGCGCGCCTGTTCCGTGGCCAGTACGGCGGCCAGCGCCTCAGCATTGCGGGCGGTGGTGTCGCGATCGTCAGGGGGCATCAGGCTTCCTCCGTGAGCGCGGGGCCCGGAGCCCGGACCCGGAGATCGGCCTCCGGCTCGTCCAGCCAGCGGGCCAGCGTGCCGAGGATCACCGCGAGATATGGCAGACTGCCGAAAATCCACATCAGCACGCCGGCGATCTGCTGATCGGTGGCCGGGGAGAGGCCCCAGTCATCGCGCAGCAGGGTCAGCACGCCGTGCGGGTTGGGCGGGTGGAGGTAGGGCGGGTAGAGCCCGGTCGGCGCGAAGGTGATGATGATGCCGAGCAGATCACTAGCCAGCGCGGCGCTGACCAGGTAGATCAGCACGGCCCCCACGTCCAGGCGCCGCGCCGGCACCGGGTGGAGCACCGGCCACCAGAAGATGGTCGCCGTGATCAAGAAGCAGAGATGCTCCACGACGTGCAAGCCCTCGTCCGCGAGGGCCGCATCGTAGAGCGCCGGCACGTGCCAGACCCAGATCGTGCTGACCGCCAGGACCCAGGCGAGGGCGGGCCGGCTCAGCACCCGCTCCAGCCGGCGGGCCGGCGCCCAGGCCAGCAGCCGCGCCCCGGCCTGCGGCGGGATGCCGAGCAGCAGCAGCGGCGGCACGATCAGCAGCAGCAGCAGGTGCTGGACCATGTGCGCGCTTACCAGGTAGGTGTCGCCGAGCGTGTCGATCGGCGAGACCAGGCTGAGCAGCAGGGTGGCCACCCCGGCGCCGAACAGGAGCGCCGCGGGCACCAGGCGGCGCAGCAGCCCGGCATAGGCCGCCAGCAGCGCCGCACACCCGAGCAGCACGGTCGGGTCCCAGCGCCAGGTTGACATAAATAGCTGAGTGGTCGTCATGACAGCCAGGCCCCGATGTAGATCACGGAAAAGACGACGACCCAGACGGCGTCCACGAAATGCCAATACAGCGCGATCGTTTCGACGGCCGCACGATGCTGGCCGCCCTTGAACTGGCCGGCCAGGGCCAGACCCAGCAGGATCAGCAGGGCGATCAGCCCGACAATCACATGGAGACCGTGGAAGCCGGTCAGGGTGAAGAAGGTCGTGCCGAAGACGTTCTGGCTGACGGTGACGTTATGCGTCAGCAGGCGATAGTATTCCTGGCCCTGCCCGAAGATAAAGATCCCGCCGAGCCCGATCGTGGCGGCGAGCCAGAACCGAAACAGGCCGTCGCGACCGCGCGCCAGGCTGCGGTCGGCCAGCCAGATCGTGCCGCTGCTCGCGAAGAGGCAGGCGCTGAAGATCGCGGTCAGGCCGATGTCGAGGACGGTCTTGGCGTTGGGCCCATTGGCCACCGCCGGCGCCGCGCGGTACAGCAGATAGGCCAGGATCAGCAGGGTGAAGAAGACACTCTCGGACAGGATGAACAGCACCATGCCCATCTTGTGCGGGTCCATCGCCGCGAACCGGTCCAGTTGCTCCCGCCCCGCCTCGTCCGAGGCCGGCGTCGCCCCCGCGCGGGCGCCCAGCTGCTGCTCGGCCTGGATCATTGGTTGTGCCCTCCTTGGCCGGCGGGCGGCTGGTAGTCCGGCTGCTCCGGGTGGGCCAGGTCCCAGAGGGGCCGGCGGCTGCGCACCGGCGGCACCTGGTCAAAGTTGTACAGCGGCGGCGGTGAGGTCGTCGCCCATTCCAGGGTCCAGGCGTTCCAGGGGTTGTCCCCCGCGGGCGCGCCACGCCGCAGGCTGACGAAGACGTTCACGATAAACACCAGGACGCCCACGGCCAGGATGACGGCGCCGATCGTCGACACCAGGTTCATCCAATCCCAGCCCGGGTTGTTGTCGTAGGTGTAGATCCGGCGCGGCATCCCGGCCCAGCCCAGGAAGTGCTGGATAAAGAAGGTCAGGTTGAAGCCGATAAACATGAGCCAAAAATTGATCTTGCCGATGCGCTCGGAGAGCATCCGCCCGCTCATTTTGGGGAACCAGTAGTAGAACGCGGCGATCACCGCGAAGAAGGTGCCGCCGAACAGCACATAATGCATGTGGGCGACGACAAAGTAGCTGTCCTCCAGCTCCTTGTCGATCGGCACGATAGCGAACATCACCCCGGTGACGCCGCCCATGGTGAAGAGGAACAGGAAAGAGAGCGCGAAGCACATCGCCGTCGTGAAGCGGATCGCGCCGCCCCAGACCGTGGCCAGCCAATTGAAGATCTTCACCCCGGTCGGCACGGCAATCAGCATGCTGGCCAGGCCAAAGGCCAGGTCCAGGGTGAAGCCGAGGCCCGAGGCGAACATGTGGTGGCCGTAGACCAGCAGGCTGAGCACGACGATGCCGATGGTCGAGCCCGCGACGAAGCCGTAGCCGTAGATCGGCTTGCGGGAAAAGACCGGCAGAATCTCGGAGATCATGCCGAACGCGGGCAGGACCATGATATAAACTTCCGGGTGCCCAAAGGACCAGAAGAAGTGCTGCCAGAGCAGGGGCTGCCCGCCGTGTAACGCGTCGAAGAAGTGTGCGTTCAGCTGCCGGTCGATCAACAGCATGACCAGCGAGGCGTTGAGACTGGGCAGGGCCAGGACGATCAGCAGCGAATTGAAGAGCACCATCCAGACAAAGAGCGGCACGCGGCGCAGGCTCATGCCCGGGGCGCGCAGGGTCAGGATGGTGACGATCAGGTTGATCGCCGCGGCCACCGAGCCGATGCCCGAGGCCAGCAGGCCGACCGCATAGTAGTCCAGGCCGGGAGTGGTGCTGTACGGCTTTTCGCTGAGCGGGGTGTAGGCAAACCAGCCGGCGTCGGGGGCGCCGCCCGCGATAAAGCTGTAGTAGAGCAGCAGCCCGCTGAAGAGCAGCAGCCAGTAGCTGAGCGCGTTCAGCCGCGGGAAGGCCACGTCGCGCGCCCCGATCATCAGCGGCACCAGGTAGTTGCCGAAGCCAATCAGGATCGGCATGACGACCAGGAAGATCATCGTCGTGCCGTGCATCGTAAAGAGCTGATTATATGCCTCCGGCGACAGAAACGTATTGCGCGGCTGGGCCAGCTGGATGCGCATGAGCTCCGCCTCCAGCCCACCGACCAGCAGAAAGAAGATCGTCGTGATCAGGTACAGGATACCGATCTGTTTGTGATCGACCGTCGCGACCCAGCTGAGGAGCCCTTCGTTGGACCGCAGGCGCGGCAGGGCGGCAGTCGGCTCGGGAACCAGGGGGATGGCGCTCATCGTAGGCTCTCCATATACGCGGTCAGGTCGCGCAGCTCGTCGTCGCTCAGCCGGACATTCGGCATCAGGTTGCCCGGCTTCACCGACTGGGGATTGCGCAGCCAGCGCGTGACGTTCGCGGCGTTGTTCTCCAGCACACCGGCGGCCAGGATCTGCCGGCTGGCGAAGTGGGTCAGGTTGGGCCCGACGACGGCGCGCGCCGCCGTCCCGGCGATTGCGTGGCAGCTGATGCAGGTCCGCTGGGCGAAGATCTGCGCGCCGTGCTGGGCGGCGGCACCGGCCGGGACGGCGGCCGCGGGCGCGCCCTGCTGGCGGAGCCAGGCGTCAAAGTCGGCCGGCGCCTGGGCCACGGCCCGGATCAGCATCCAGGCGTGCTGTGTGCCGCAATACTCAGCACAGGCGCCCTGGTACGTGCCCGCCCGGTCGGCGCGCAGCCACATCCAGTTGGTATGGCCCGGCACGTTGTCCAGCTTGGGGGCGAGCTGGGGGATCCAGAGGCTGTGAATCACGTCGGCCCCTTCCAGCTGGACCAGCAATTGCCGGCCGGTCGGCAGGTGGAGCTCGTTCGCGGTGACGACGTTGGCCTGGGGATAGCGGATCTCCCACCACCACTGGTGGCCGATCACGATCAGGTCTGGGGTGCCGCCGCCGGCCGCCTTGCTGGTATCGACCTCCTGGGCGCGCAGGGCCGGGAAGGTAAAGACGGCGATGACGGTCAGCAGGATGGCCGGGGCGATCGTCCAGGCGATCTCCAGCTTGTGATTGCCGAAATCCGGCGTGGGCTCGCCGGCGCCGGACCGCGCCCGATAGCGGACCATCATGTAGGCGAGGAGCCCGCCCACGCCCAGGACAATCAGCGTGGAGATCAGCAGGGCGCCGTTAAACAGGTCAATACTGGCCTGCGCAAGCGGCGATTGGGGATCTGGCATGACACCCCCCTTATAGCTACAGCGGGCTGTGGCATGGATCGCGAACCTACCCGGCCTCCGAAGCAAAATATATGCCGTTGTTGGAATATGGTTCGCGTTGCGGATCGATTGTTACACGCAAAACCGGCGCGATGGGGGGATATTAGCTCTAAAATACTAATGAAACGTTAATGGTCGCGATCGTGGCAGCATGGCGCACTGAATTGGCCCAGGGGGTAGGGGCACGGCGTGCCGTGCCGGGTGGGGGGAGTAGGAGAGGCTGCCCACCTGGCGGGGTAGGGGCACGGCGTGCCGTGCCGGGTGGGGAGTAGAAAGGGTTGCCCGCCTGGCGGGGCCAGCCTCTGGAGTCCAACCAATGCAACGACGGTGTGTTTTATTAGCAGAAACCACAAGATTTGTCATTCTGAGCCCTTCGCTGCGCTCGAGGGTAAACTCCGCGAAGAATCCGCTGGGGCGCGAGCCCGCGGCCCTAACAGTGCGATCGGGGCGGACACGCACCGGCGCTGCGACCGGGAGGCGAGGGTCGCCCGGCCAGCCGCCCGCCGGCCCCTATCCAGTTCGCGGAGCAACGGATTCTTCGCGGAGTTTACCCTCGAGCGCAGCGAAGGGCTCAGAATGACAGATTCTTTAGCATCTTGGCTAATATTTAGTTTTCAGCACGATCGTGGCAGCAGGGCGGTTGGGCGCGATCGCCTGGCGGCTCAAGCCGCGGCTACATGGGCGATGCCCGCCTACGCGGGCTACCGTTGGGCCGAGCCCAGCGCACCTCGCCCCCGCTTGACGGCCGGGGCCGGCTCGTGTATACTTTCAATTAATCGGGTGATTAATTTGACGGAGACGCCGCGGGCGATAGGGATCAGTGCGAGGGTCTATGGGTAGGCGACAGGGTCCGTCGGAGGAGCGCCGGGCGGCGATCCTGGCGGCGGCCGAAGCGGTGTTTACCGACGAGGGCTACACGGGCGCCTCGATTCGCGAGATTGCCCGCCGGGCCGGGGTCAGCTCGGCGCTGCTCTACTGGTTTTTCCCGAACAAGGCCCAGCTCTTTGCCGCGGTCCTGCTGGCCCGTATCGACACTCAGGAGGCACTGGAGTTCCCTCCCGCGGTACTGGATATCCCGCCCGAGGTGTTCCTGCCGCGGCTGGCCCTGGGCTTCACGAGCATGATCAACCAGGGCACGCAGGTGCGGCTGATGCGGCTGATCCTGCGGGAGAGCGATCGTGAGCCCGAATTGACCAGCATCCTCAGTCAGGCGGTGACCGGGCGTGTGCTGGGCCCGTTGCGCACCTACTTTGCCCACCAAATGGACCTCGGCCGCGTCCGCCGGGCCAACCCGGACTACCTGACCCAGATCTTTCTCGGCGCGCTCGTGGTCCTGATGATGCGGCGGGAGATCATCCAGGAGCCGGAGAGCCGGACCTGGGATGTCGGCGACTACGCGGCCACCGCCGTGCAACTACTCCTGCAAGGCATCCTGCCGGAGCCCGGCACCGCGCCCGCCCCGGTCGAGCTGCCGGAGCCGGTGGCGGCCCGCCGCCCCCCGCGCCAGGTGCAACGCATTCCGCTGGAAGAGTAGGCTGCTAAAATGAACGACATCCTTCCAACCCCTTATCCAGACCGTTGCATAAGATCTAAAGGTTTGGAGCGCGGTTCGCGCTGCTGATTTACAGGTTGACGGCCACCCGATGTAGGGGCGGGGCTTGCCCCGCCTGGTGGGGAGCGGGGGAGGTGGCCCACCATGCATCGCTGGGATGTCTCGCCGGCCGAAGCCATCGCCATCCAGGAACAATTGCGCCCACTGGTGCGGCAGACGACCACTTTCGCGCTTGAGGATATCCGCACCGTGGCCGGCGTCGACGTCTCCTATCGGGACGTGGCCCGCGCCGCGGTCGTGGTGTTGGCCCGCCCCGGCCTGGAACGCATCGATCAGAGTATCGCGCTGCGCCCGAGCACCTTTCCCTATGTGCCGGGCCTGTTCTCCTTCCGTGAAGCCCCCGCCGTCCTCGATGCGCTGGCCCGGCTGCAGCGGCCACCGGACCTGCTGATCTGTGATGGGCACGGCTATGCGCATCCCCGGCGCTTTGGCCTGGCCTGCCATCTCGGCGTTTACCTGGACCGTCCGTGTATCGGCTGTGCGAAGTCGCGGCTGGTCGGTACGCATGCCGCCCCCGGCCCGAATCCTGGTGACTGGACCCCCTTAGTCGACGACGGCGAAACGATCGGCGCGGTGCTACGCACGAAGCGGGAAACGAAACCGCTCTACGTCTCGGTCGGGCACCGCATCGACCTCGCGATGGCGGTCGCCGTGGTGCTGGACTGCCTGCGCGGCTACCGCCTCCCGGAGCCGACGCGCCTGGCAGATATCCTGGCCCATCCTGCGGCCGCAGGATCGCCGCCGGTGGTTTAGGTCCTTGACTCGCGCGTATATAATAGAGACGGACACTGGTGCCGATGGATGGCGCGCCGCCGCCGTAGCGAAAGGATCCTTTGATGGCCTCCCGGCATGTTATCCCTGCGCCGGCCCATGCCACTCCGGCCCCCGAGGAGCGGGACGGCCCGCAGGACACGGCGGCGCTGCGACCCACTCCGCCCCTCGCGGCGCTGATCGCCGGGCCGGATAGGCCGCGCCGCGGTACGGGCCCGCTGCGCCCGGCGGCGCTGTTGCCGCTGCAACAGGCGCAGGGCAACCAGGCGACCCGGCGGCTGCTGCAACGGCTGGCGGTTCAGCGCGACCCCGCGCCCGCGGCCCCCGCCGCGGCCGCTCCCGCCGCGGCCGCGGCCGACGACGCCGACATCGACGCGCTGGACCTCGCCGCGACCGCCAAAGCCGGGGCGCAAGCGCTGAAGAAAGCCCACCCGGGGATCACTTTCACCAGCGGGCGCCGGGATGTCGCATCCCAGACGCATGCGATGGCGTCGAATATCGTTTCTTCCAAGAATCGGAACTGGATTGCCGATACCTATGCGGCGGCGCCCAAGCTCCAGAAATGGGTGGACGATAACCCGAAAGCCACGACAGTGGATGAGATCGCCACGGGGCTGGAAACGACCATGAACGCTATGTCGGACGACGAGCGGGGCAAGGTCAGCAAGCATCTGAGCGGGGAGGCCTTCGATGTGCAGCCCCAGACCACCGATGCCGACAAGATCAAGGCGACGATCAAAGGCCTGACCGGACTCTCCAAGTTCTTAGAGAAGGAAGGCGGGCTCGTCCGCTGGCACGCGCAATTTTAGCCTCAGATCGCCGGCCCCGCCCTAGCGCACACTCCAGAGCTGCACGCTGTCGCCGGCGCCGGCGGCCAGGATCGTGCCGTCGGCGGAGAACGCCAGGCTGCGGGCGGCGCCTTCGAGCGTCGCCAGCAGGCCGCCGGTTTCCAGGCTCCAGAGCCGGACCAGCCCGTCCCGCGAGCCCGAGGCCAGCACATCGCCGCCCGGGTTGAAGCGGACGCTGGTCACATGGTCGGTGTGGGCGGTCAGCGTGGCCAGCTCGGCGCCGTCGGCGGTGCGCCAGAGCCGCACCGCGCCGTCGTCGCCCCCGCTGGCGAAAAACTCCCCATCGGCCGTGAAGTCCACGCAATGCACGTCGCCCATGTGCGCGGTGACTTTATAGAGCAGCGCGCCGTCGGCGATCCGCCAGAGCCGCACCGCGCCGTCGTTGGACCCATCCAGGATCAGGGGGCCGTGCGGGGCAAAAGCGATCGTGTTGATGTTGCCGTGCGTCTCGCCGAGGGTGCGCAGCAGGCTGCCGTCGGCCATCCGCCAGACCCGGATCGTGCCGTCCCAGGCGCCCGAGGCCAGGAGCTGGCCGTCGGGGGAGAAGGCCACGCTCGTCACCCGGTATTTATGCTCGGTCAGCCCGCCCACCCGGCGGCGATCGGCCAGGCGCCA
>Ga0070730_10003744_pt1 | contig 13545 bp, 10 predicted proteins | sample Coa_R1_3_FD_66447 | JGI IMG/M metagenome (GOLD analysis project Ga0070730, IMG submission 66447) | Surface soil microbial communities from Centralia Pennsylvania, which are recovering from an underground coalmine fire - Coalmine... | ecosystem: Environmental > Terrestrial > Soil > Unclassified ...
AGCTTTCTTGCATCCCACCGAGAAACCCGCCAGCCTTTCCCCAGCCCGGCAAGATTCTGCCGGGCCGCCTCAACAGCACGAGTGTCACTATCTCCGCCCAGCACTTGCTGATACCTGCTCGCCAGCATCCGTTCGGCCAGCAGTGTGCCACTGCCACACATCGGGTCCAGAAACGTATCGTTCTCGCCCGGATCAGTCAACAAGACCATCGCCGCCGCTACCGACGGACGCAGCGCCGCAGGTAGATGAACTGCCTGATAGTCTCGATGCCGCATCGTTCGATCCGACAGGCGCAGCCCGCACAGCAGCCGCGCCCCCAGCAGATTGGCCCAGACCTCCAGGTCAGCCTCCTCCTCAACCCACCGCCACACATCCCCAAAGCGACGCTCCAGCCCTTTGATAACCGCCTGCTCAACATCTATGCGGCGATACTGATGCTGCCCCTCCATGCGTGTCACCACCCGATAGGTCAGCCGAAGACCAAGGCCGCACTGCTTTCTGAATATCTGCACCGCCTGCTTGAACAGAGGATCAACCTCAATGGCATGGGTCACCTCTTCCAGGCCGCTCCATGTGCGCGCAGCAATCTCCATCGAGAGCGCCAGCAGAAACACATCCTCTACCGTGCGCAGCGACAGCAGGTCACCAGGCTCCCCGTCGTATTCAAAGACCAGGATGCCATTGCGATCTTTCGCAAACAAATATTCCTTGAGCGCAGCGCGTAGGAAACGCCTGCGTATCTCTAGCCAGGCAATCTGCTCAACGCCCGGCATCGTCTGCGCATAGTACATCATGAACAGCCTCCTCGGCCTCTCGCCGCATTTGACAAAGCCAGGCTTGCCGCGCCATAATCAGGAATGGCGCTTGCGCAGATGCTCTCACCCAGCCTGCGTACATCCATCTGAAACAAGCGTTGGTCTTCTGAAGATGGGGACTAGATACGCTGGCAGCATACACGCTTGTTCACGCTCGTGCGCGTTGCTCAATATATAGCCTACCACGCCCGCCCGAAGGAGAACAGGATAGCAGCTATGTCGGAACGTATTCTTGTCTGCATCGCCTGGCCCTATGCCCAGAGTTCCACCCATGTGGGGCAGATCATCGGCTCCATTCTACCCGGAGATGTCTTTGCCCGCTACCATCGCCTCAAAGGCAATGACGTGCTGATGGTCTCTGGCAGCGACGAACACGGCACGCCTATCACCGTGCGCGCCGATAAAGAAGGCGTCTCGCCCCGCGAGTTTGTCGCCCGCTACCATGCCCAGATTCTCGAAATCTGGCGACGGCTCGGCATCTCCTGGAATCTCTATACCGAAACCACCACCGAAAATCACTACCGGGTGGTGCAAGACTTCTTCCTGACGCTCCAGCGCAAGGGCTATATCTTCAAAGACACGATGGAATCGCCCTACTGCCCAACCGACCGACGATTTCTGCCCGACCGCTACGTCGAGGGTACCTGCCCCTATTGCGGCTACGAGGACGCGCGCGGCGACCAGTGCGATAACTGCCAGCGCACGCTCGATCCTGTCCAGCTTATCAACCCGCGCTGCAAAATCTGCGGCAGCAAGACCAGCCAGATCGAGATTCGCGCCACCGAGCATTTCTTCCTCGATCTGCCCCAGTTTCAAAAGCCGCTGGAAGAGTGGCTGGCGAACAAAGATTACTGGCGGCCCAACACGCTCGCCTTCACCAAGGGCTGGCTGACAGAGGGCCTCAAGCCGCGCGCCATCACCCGCGACCTGGACTGGGGCGTGCCCCTCCCATTCGAGGGCTACGCAGATAAGCGTATCTACGTCTGGTTCGATGCCGTCATCGGCTATTTTTCCGCCAGCATCGAATGGGCGCAGAAACAAGGCCAGCCCGACCGATGGAAGGACTGGTGGGTCACGACACCGGAGCAGCCGCTGCCTTCCCAAGCCTACTATTTCATCGGCAAGGACAACATCCCGTTCCATACCGTCATCTGGCCCGCCATGCTCATGGGCTACGGCAATCTCGTGCTGGCCTGGGATGTGCCCGCAATGGAATATATGAACATGAGCGGGCGCAAAGCCTCGACCAGCCGGGGCAATGTCGTCTGGACCAATGACGCACTGGATAAGGTCGGCGCGGATGCGTTGCGCTACTACCTGCTCGCCAACGCGCCAGAAGGCCGCGATAGCGACTTTACCTATGAGGAGTGTATCCGGCGCAACAACGACGAGCTAGTCGCCACCTATGGCAACGCCGTCCACCGTGCCCTGACCTTCCTTCACAGTCGCTTTGAGGGCCGTGTGCCCCAGCCAGGCGAACTCCGCAAGGCCGACCGCGCCATGCTGGAAGCCGTCCGCGAAGGCTTTGCAAAGACCGGGACGAACCTGGAGGGCGCGCACTTTAAGAACGGCCTGAACGAAGCCATGAACGTCGCCCGCGCCGCCAACCGCTATCTCGACGAGCAGGCCCCCTGGAAGGCCATCAAAACCGATCCGCAGGCGGCAGCGACCACGCTCTATACGATGACGCAGGTCATCAGCGGCCTGAAGACGCTCTTCGCGCCATTCCTGCCTTTCTCGTCCGAGAAACTGCATATCTTACTCGGCCTGGAGGGCCAGGCCAGCGCGGGTCGCTGGGAACCAGAAGAGATTCCGGCTGGTCGGGCGCTGCCCAAACCAGAGCCGCTGTTCGCCAAATTGGAGGAGGATCAAATCAATGGCTGAAGCCACCCCATCCGAGCTAGAAGCTCGCCTGCGCGCAGATGTACAGGACGCGCAGCGCCAGCGCGATCAGGTCCGGCTGGACACCCTGCGCCTGGCCCTCAACGCTTTCCATCAGGAAGAAGTTGCCCGCACCGACCGCGACAACGCCAACTACGGCAACATCCTGACCGAGAACGACCGCCTGGCAATTCTAGAGAAGCAGGTCAAGCAGCGCAACGAGGCCGCCTTGCTCTATCGCAAGGGCAACCGCGCCGAACTGGCCGAAAAAGAGGAGCGCGAAGCCTCCATCATCCAGGCATATCTCCCGGCTAGACTCACCGACGACGAACTGCGCCAGGTGGTGAGCAATCTAGTTGCGCAGCATGGCCGCGATTTCAAGACGATCATGCCGCTGGCGGCGAAAGAGACCAAAGGCCGTGCCGAGGGCGCGCGCGTGCAGCAGATCGTGCGCGAATTGACCAGCTAGCCTCTGTTCTCTTTTTCGCCCTTGGCGATCATCGTATCGCCAAGGGTCCCTACGCCCGCTTCATTCACGCGCGCCTGCATCGCATGTTCGCTAGGGATCCGCGCGACCCCTCGCAGCGCGCCTTCAGCATCATCCCTTGCTGCCTTGGCTGAATAATCGCGCCGCTGCGGAAATACTGCCGCCCTCGCTGGAAGCTCTGCCCCCAAAGCGGGCGCGAATCGCCTGCTCACTAATGGAAGGGATGCTGCTCATAGCATCACTCGATCACATGCGGAACACCCCAAACTTCGTCTCCGGAATTGGCGCATTCAGCGAGGCGGCAATGCCCAGCACCAGCGCCAGGCGCGTATCCAGCGGGTCAATGATGCCATCGTCCCACAGGCGCGCCGTACTGTAATAGGGATTGCCCTCTGCCTCGTACTTCTCCAGCGTCGGAGCCTTAAAAGCCTCCTGCTCTTCGGGACTCATCTCCTGGCCGCGCGCGCGTAGCCCTTCCAGCCGCACAGTCAGCAGCACGTTGGCCGCCTGCTCGCCGCCCATCACCGAGATGCGCGCGTTCGGCCACATCCAGAGCTGCTTGGGCGCATAGGCGCGCCCGCACATCCCATAATTGCCCGCGCCAAACGAACCGCCGATGATGACCGTAAACTTGGGCACCTCGGCGTTCGCCACCGCCATCACCATCTTGGCGCCATCTTTGGCAATGCCGCGATTCTCATATTCCTTGCCAATCATAAAGCCGGTAATGTTTTGCAGAAAGATCAATGGCATCTTGCGCTCACAGCAGAGTTCGATAAAATGGGCCGCTTTCAGCGCACTTTCAGAGAAGAGAATGCCGTTATTGGCGATGACGCCCACCGGATAGCCCATGATGCGCGCAAAGCCGCAAACCAGCGTCGTCCCATAGAGCGCCTTGAATTCATGCAGACGCGAGCCATCCACCAGCCGGGCAATCACCTCACGCACATCATAGCTCTTGCGCCAGTCGCGCTGCACAATCCCATAGAGTTCGCGCGGATCATATTTCGGCGGCTCCGGGTCGGTCACCTCCCAGGGATAGTGCTTGCGCCGGTTCAGATTGGCGACAATGCTGCGCCCAATCGCCAGAGCGTGTTCGTCGCTAATGGCAAAGTGATCGGTCACGCCAGAGATACGCGAATGCACATCGGCCCCGCCCAGTTCCTCCGCCGTCACCTCTTCACCTGTCGCCGCCTTCACCAGCGGTGGACCGCCCAGAAAGATCGTCCCATTACCCTTGACGATGACCGTCTCATCACTCATCGCCGGAACATACGCGCCGCCCGCCGTACACGACCCCATCACCAGCGCAATCTGCGTGATACCCTTGGCCGACATACGCGCCTGATTATAGAAAATGCGCCCAAAGTGATCGCGGTCGGGAAAGACCTCCGCCTGAAGCGGCAGAAACGCCCCGCCCGAATCGACCAGATAGATACACGGCAGGTGATTTTGCTCGGCAATCTCCTGCGCGCGCAGATGCTTCTTGACCGTTATCGGATAGTACGTGCCACCCTTGACGGTCGCATCATTGGCGACAATCACACACTCCTGGCCCTCCACCACGCCTATTCCCGTCACCATCCCCGCCGAGGGCGCCTCATTCGCATACATATCCCAGGCAGCCAGCGCGCTGAACTCCAGAAAGGGCGTCTGCGGATCGCAGAGCAGCGCGATACGCTCGCGGGGCAGCAGTTTCTTGCGCTTGCGATGCCTGGCTACCGAGTCTTCTCCGCCACCTTGCTCAACTAGCCGTGTTCGCTCGCGCAGCTCGCGCACCAACCCTTCAAAATAGGCTACATTCTCTTGGTAATCAGCGCTATGGGTATCCACATGCGATTCAAGCACAGCCATCATCAATCACCCTCAACCCGCAGCCGGTCCTCAATGGCAACCACGCCGGGCACATGCCAGATGTCCTGTTTGGCCGAATTGCGCAGCCGTGCCTGGGACAGACGTCCTTGCAGATAGACCACTCCATCCTGCACATCAACACGCAGCCAGGAAAGATACGGCTGAAGCGCCGGATTTTCATTCAGGATCGCCCAGAGGCGCTCGCGCACCTGGAAATCATCCAGGAACTCAACGCTGCTCGCCACCTGCGCCGGAAACACACTCAGCATCACCCCTTCGCGCTCAACGCCCATCACCCAGGCAGGCGACGCCACCAACCGGCGACCGGCCACTGCCACCAGTGGCGCCAATGGGTCGGTAGGCCGCGCAACCTCTGCTTCAGGATGCGCGCGCACACGCACGATCACCCCGTTTGCCAGACCAGTTCTGGCCGCGATGGTTAGCCCCTCTAACTGGCCCACGCGATAGTGCGCGCGCTGGGCTTCATCTGTACAAAAAACCGCCATTTGGGCGCGCAGTTCCACCCCACCTTCTGCCTTCTCTGGAACAAGCGGCGCGCTTGCCGAGAGCGGGATCAGCTCCTCTCTGGCGCTGAAAAGATTCTGGCGAATGCGCATACTCACCGTCACCTGGGCCGTCTTCGGCCAGAGCCACAGATGCCTGATCTCGCTGCTTCCCCCACCGATCCGCTCACGATACGGCGCTGGAATCCCAAAGACCCGCTCACTCTTGAAAGGCTTACCCGGCTGGAGCAGCACCCGCGCATGCTCACTAAGCTGCCTATCCACACTCACCCCTCCTGCCTGCTGTGATAAAGGGAGTTGAATTGACAAGGAACCCTTCTGATAAAGAGAAATGCTGATGAAATAGATGAGGGAGATGCTGCCATACCAGCCCTGCATACCCAGCGCCAACGCGCGTCGCAAGGTCTGGCGCTTCTATTTTACGCGCCTACACTCTGGAAAGCAATGAGCAGCCCTGATTGGGCAGCAGCCATCTTTCCCTATTGCTCACCATGCGATAGAATGAAGAAGCAGCGAGAGATCAGAACCATCTTGAAGATTACTACATCGGGGAGGTCAGCAATGACCCAAAAACACTGGCTGAAACAACACCAATGGTGGCTCGGCGGGCTAACGCTCACCTGCATCTCGCTGACCGTCATACTCATCATCTGGGCCGTGCAGGCGCACCAGTATCAGCTTGCCCTCGCGCACTATAATGCAACTTACCAACACATTATATCCCTCCCCTCTCCACATGGCCCCTTGCCCGGACCCAATCCCACCCCCTACCACCCGCCAGTGGATACATCTACCCCCGTCGCCTGGGGATGGGGTGGCTGGCTCATTCGCCTCTTTGCTCTACTGGCGCCCGCGCTGACTGGCGTTGCGCTCTACTGGCGACAACAGCGACAACACTACATCCGCATTCACCGAGCGCAGTTGGACCATGCCACCAATAAGCTCGCCGAGGCCATCGGCGCAAACCAGGAATTGCCCACAGGTGTCTTCGACGCCTATAGCAAGCTGCGCGAACTCGAACCGCCCGCCCCTCATACACGCCCTCCGCTGAGCCTGCGCAGAAGAGATCAGCGGACAAAACGCTCGTAGCTATCTGTTGAACCATCTGACGCCGATGATGGCGGCAGCACGGGTGGCGGCGCGGGCGGCGCGGGCGGACCAGCACGCCGCAGCAGGGGAAGGGCCCGCGCCATACGCAGCATCTCGCCCTGGACAACCACGCCAAGCAAAATATTCCCTTCCATCACCAGCAGGCTCCCCGCCGAATTGGCCGCCATGCGATCAAAGGCTTCCTGTGCAGGCGCGTGTGGCCCGATCATATACTCCGGCCCCAGCGGCGCCATGACCTCACTCACCCGTCGCTGCTCCCAACCCTTCTGGAGCGCCTGCTGCGCCAGCGCGCGCGTCACTACGCCAGCAATCTCATCGCCCACCCTGACTGGATAAAGGCTGGCATCATAGCGACCCAAATACTCCCGTATCAGCAATTCCAGGCTCAATTGCCCCGGCGCCACCAACGGGTAAGGTCGCACAAACTGCCCCACCTCGTACCCCTGAAGCGCCTCGCGCACTGCCGCCTGATTCAAGCCCACCCGCGCAGCCATCAGCAAGAAGAGGCCGATCAGCAGCAACCAGATCCCTGTCCAGCGTCCAGTGAACAAGAGATAGACCCCCAGCAGCAGAAAGAGACCCCCCACCCCCCGGCTCAGCCAGGCTGCAATGCGCGTCGCCAGGCTATAATTGCGGCTGACTCCCCAGATAAACGCGCGGACAATCCGCCCACCATCCATCGGGAAACCAGGAATGCTATTAAACAGAAAAAGCGTCAAATTCTGAAGCGAGAGCCAGAACAACACAGCCGCCGCAGGCGAAACGCCAGCAGATAAGACATCCACGCCCAGAAATGCCCGCACCAGCGTAATACCCCCAGCAGCCAGACACAGCACCCCACAGATCGCCCCAATGAGCAGGCTTGCCAGAGGTCCGGCCAGCGCCATCCAGAATTCCACCCAGGGACTACGCGGCTCTCCCTCAAGCTGCGAAACGCCACCCAGCACAAAGAGCGCAATCCCTTTCACCTTCATCCCATGTGTGATCGCCACCAGCGAGTGCGCCAGTTCGTGCAGCAAGACGGAGACAAAAAAGAGGAGAATCGTCAGAATCGCCAGCCCCACCGCCACACTCTGGCTCTCCTCTGGAAACAACGGTTTAAAAAAGTTCTGTGTGACGAGGTAGACAAAGAGGACAAAGATCAATATCCAGGAAATATCGATGCGAATGGGAATGCCAAACAGCCGGGCTATACGGATCGTCGGACCGATCACTCGCTTCCCTCCTCACGCGCTGCGCACCGATACGCCAATGGGGCCTGTTTACACAGCGCATACAGCCAATGTGTGGCATCTTCCCAGGAGGTCCGGCCCATGCGAGCGCAAATACCCCGGCCTGCCTCTCGTAGCTCAGTATCCCCCGGCGCCAGCGCGCTGTCAAGCGCCAGCCAACATCCAGGAGAAAAGCCCACATGCAGTGCGCCCTCTCTTGAGAGGATGGGCAACTTCTATACCAGAGGCAGCCGTCCCTCTTACGTCGGCTGGTGGAAGGAAGGATCCCCTTACTTTGGCAATGGGGAGTGTCACTTCACCCCGATCAAGACCCGTACCAGTTCAATCACATCCTGGCTGATCGTCTGGCCGCTGCGAATATCTTGCAACGCTGCAAGGATCAGCGGCAAGGGCGTTGTCAAGAGAATCGCTGTGGTACGCCGCTCCACCGAGAATGGCGCCTCTGGTGTACCGATGACCTCCTCCATCGCCGCCCGATAATATTCCAGCCAGCCCAGGTGATACTCAAGCTCATGCAGGTCTCCCTTGGCCTCATCTTTCAGCGGCAAGCGCATAATCTCCTCCTCCGCCTGACGCCGCGCCGAGCGCAATTCTTTCAAATGCTTAGCCCGCCAGTGATCGACCCCATAGCGATAAGGCAGATCAATAAAGAACAGGTAAGGCAGCAGAAACGCAAACAGATACAGCACCGTCGAGAGACTCAGACGAAACGACCCCAAATCCAGCACCGTATAGTTTTGCAGTGAGAAGACTTGCCGCAGCGTGATGGTGACCGCAAGCGCGCCCACAATCTCAAAGGGCAGCAGAATCAGAGAATAGCGCAACGGATAGCGCCTGGCCGGACCCTCCCAATCAGGATGGGCGCCCAGATCACGCGAAAGGAGAATCTGCGTATACAGCACAAAAGGCAGGAAAAAGAGATATGAGAGCGGCAGCACCAGCACCAACAACAAACTCAGCTTGCTCGAAAAGTCAAGCAGCACCTGCCCAATATTCCCCGGCGTCTCCAGCACACTACGCAGCACGCCCAAAGCCGCCGCCGCCACAAACCAGATCAGCGGCGCGGCCCCCAGAACCAGCGCGGTCCAGATCTCCAGGATGCGCCGCAGCCGCCGTCGGCGCACTGCGGTAGGCACCACACTGATCCCATCGCTGGTGAACGTCACTCGTTGGCGCGGCGCCAGCGCATAGCCAATCACAATAGGAATGGCGGCTGATTCCCCTCCAGTCAGGCGAATAATATAGTAACCAGCCGGCAGCATGAGTATCAGGATGACGCCAGTCGTCACCGGCGAGATGCCTTGCATAAAAGGGATGCCCACAATGTATGCCAGCAGAACCAGCGCTGTCACCCCCATCGTCGCCCAACGCAGCAGACCCAACGCCCAGATTTCAAACGTCCGCAACGCCGACAGGCCATAATAGCCATGCACCCGAAACAATCCCTGGCCGGAAGTATGCGCATCCCCCTGGCGATCCAGCGATTGTTCCCAGGCGCGAATCGCCCGACGATACAGTTTTGTGCGGCTTCGCCAGCTATATGCCGGACGCGGCGCCTCGGCCCCCTTCGCGCGCAGATCGGCCATCGTCTCAGCGCAGCGCTTCTGGCGCTCCAGCAACCATTGCGTCAGCTTGGCAATCTCAAGCTGATAGCCAGGCCCGTCAACCACCTCGCTCAAACGCTCCTCCGCCAGAGCTTCCCAGGCTCCATCCATCACCGTCATATAGGCGCGCATCGCCTGGCGCAACGGCATTTCATAGTGATCTGTTAGCCCGGCGCGCTCCATCGCATCAATCGTCTCCAGAAAGAGCGGCGTCAGGGTATCGACATCCGCGCGCAACTTCTCGCTGCCCGAATCGCCGCGTTGACCTTCAGCTTTTTTCGGGGGTATCGGGCGCTCAGCCATCGCGGTGGCAATCGAAGCGCCGACGGGGGGAGAACCTGGCGTCGGGGGCGCGGGGCTATGCCCCTGGTGGGCGCCTCGCAAATCTGAGGGTTCGTTGGGAAGATTGGCAGCCACGAGATAACCTCCTGAAAGGATAGCCAGGCATCAAACAATCAGCCATTTCTGGCATTCTAGCGCGCCTCAACTATAAAATCAAGAGGTCTTTTTTGGTCTCAGACGCTCGGAGCTTTAGCCAACCACCTACATCTTCTGAAGGAGCGCTGCTTCGCTGTTGCGCATCCTAACCCGACAGAGTCCCGGATTACCGGAGCGTTCCAATATGGCTACATGAAACAGCCCCTTTTCGGCTCGTCCCAGGCGACGCAGCGCCACCGAATGCGTGCTGCCAGTAATCATCGTATCCTCCAGATCACCCCAGCCTCCCATCAACAACGCGCGCAGGCTCGACTGCATCACATGCGCCAGGTGATACGCCGGACTACCAAGCTCCTGTTCCTGAGCGCTGCGTACCCGATACTCCGCAACCAGCGAACCATCAGTGCGAATTACCGCCGTAGCGATACAGGCGCCCCCTACCTGGGAAGCAAAGGTCTCCAACACGCGCTCAAGGCGCCGTATGCGCTCAGCGCTGAGCGTCTCTGGAGAAGACTGGGCCTGCTCGCCGGATAAACCAGGCACACCACTTCCCGAAGCGGCAACCTCCTGAGCAGGCGCCAGACCATCGAACAATGCGCCATTCGACCCAGAAGACACGTTCTCATCCAAACGGTGAGCGTCCGTATGGTGATTGCGTAGCGGCTCAACCAGCGACGCTCCTGCCGTCCTGTCAGACACCCCATTGGTAGAAGGCGCAGGCACGCCCCCATCAAGCGCTGTCAACGCCTCTGCGCCTCCATTGCTACTCCACCCGCCATACGCCAGTTGCTCCAAAATGGATAAGCTCGACAGCCTGGATTCACCCGGCACTGGGGCAGCCGCAGTTGGCGTCGCCGACACAGGCGCTGCGGCCACCTCCTCTGCTGACCCAGGCCGCAAGACGACAACCTGATCTGGCAGCGGCGCGGTTACAAGATGGGGCATCTCCTCCCGTTGCGAGTCCCTGGCCTGGCGTCCCCGTTTAGGCGCATAATCCATCAATCCCCCCTGAACCGCAGGCAGCGGCTCGGTTGGAGGATCATCCTGCCACGTCAGAGATGGCTGAGAAGAGGACCGGCTACCGTTAGCAAATGACGGCAGCGAAAACGTGCCATTGAGCGCAGAGAGCGGGATAGTTGGCTCAGGAACATCCAACGTCATCTGCTCCAATGGCTCGGCGGGCGAATACCCCGTATCGAGAGAGCGCAGCATAGCCCCTGGCGCTGCTGCTGGCGGCAGTGGTGGCATGCTGCTGGTCGGCTGCGCTGAAAACGCCTCCGCCGCTGATTGAATCTCCCGCACCCACGATGGCACCGACTCGCCTTCAGGCAAGAGTACCTTTGGCGCGGGCGGCGGTGTATGCGGCCCCTGGCGTGCCGAACCATTGGAACCGTTGATCCGCTCACGCATGAGCGCGGGCGCTTGCGATGCAGGAGTCGACTGGAGGGGGCGGCTGCGGCTCATCCTGACTGGCGCTTGCGAAGCCGGAGAGTCCTCATGCGCATCACGGTACCCCACTGCCTGCATAATCAATCGGGCCAACGGTTGATTGACATTGCGCTCGCCGTTCCCATCCCAGGGATGTTCCTCAATACTCCCCGCACGCTGTGTCGCCAGGGCCACAAATGCCTCCTCCCCACGCAGCTCCCCACATTCAGCCCATAACAATTCACCCTGAGAGAAACGCAGCACCCCCAGACTACGCGCGTCCGCACGCACGACCAGCGCGAGGTCGCGGCGCGCCAGATGAATGACCTGCACCAGATCAAGCAGATCAAACGAATCAAGATCAGCAGTTAAACCAGGCTGATGCACCTGTGGATGCACTCCTCTAGCAAACATCACCAGTCAATGAGCCACGCAGCAGAGCCATACTGACTCAGCGGCTCTGAGTGTACCATGTCCCACTTGCCCGCACAAGTGCTTCGCCTCACCACAACAGCGGCGCCAGCAGCAGTGCCAGAAAGGCCCCCAGGCTCAACGCCGTGCCCAACGGGATCATCGTCTGGCGATCTGCCTTCCGTGCCATCAACAAGATCATGCCGGTCGCCGCCCCCGCCAGGCAGCCATAAAAAAGCGTCTGGAGAATCATCGGCCAGCCAATCAACAACCCGATCAACACCGCCAGCTTCACATCTCCCAGCCCCAACGCATCGGTATGATAGATCAGATACGCCGCCAGATAGAGTAGGCCAAACAGGCCACCGGCAACCACCGCTCCCATCAGCATAAAAAACAGCCCTCGATGATTCAGCGCCAGACCAAGCGCCAGCAGCGCCCCCATCGCGGGATAGGTCACTACATCCAGGATCAGATGCTGCTCAAGATCAATCACAAAAATCAGCAGGAGAACCAGCGACACAGCCCCATACAGAGCAAAGAGCGCCCACAGAGGAAGCGCCGAGCCTTCGTTCGCAACCCTCCCCAACATAAGCAAGAGCGCTCCTGGCGCGGCCAGGTCCACCCAGATAGAACGGCGCGGCAGGCGCTCGTTGCAGTGCAGACAGCGCCCATGCAGCCTGAGCCATCCCAGCAGCGGTACGTAGCTCCAGGCAGGCAGAACCGATCCGCACTTCGCACAAGCCCCCAGCCGCCACTGCCAGTGATCGCGCGGCAGCAGATCTGCCAGCAGATTGACCAACATACCACCTACCAGTCCCCCTACCAACACCACCAGCGCCAGTCCCCCCACTCCCGACAAATCCAGCATCGTTTGCTCCCCTATCGCCTGTACCCAGGTAAAACCCACGCTTGAGCGGGCCATATTCCCTCAGAAGCTGGGCCACAGTATAACACTCTGGCGCCGGCTCAGGCCCCCAGATCATACTTTTGGGGGATAACGCCGAGCCAAAAACACAAGGCTGGCCTGAGTAAGCCAGCCTTGTCCGTCGGGGGAAAGCTATGCTACGCCATTTACGCCGAGGGAGCCTCGGCAGAGGGCGCGCCAGTCGCAGCAGCAGCAGCCTCTGTAGACGCAGCAGCAGCCCCTTCCGCCAGCACAGCGCGGGGCGCCACCACTTTGACCACTGTCTCATCTGGATCGTTCAACGCCTTCACACCTGCTGGCAGAGGCACATCCCGCACAGCCAGCGTATCATCCAATGTTTTCAGGCTGCTGATGTCCAGCTCCAGTGCTTGCGGCAGATCACCCGGCAGGCACTCAACCTCCAGCGTATCCAGCAGATGGAGCAGCACACCACCCTCCACTGTCACCGCAGGAGCCGCGCCCTTCAGCGCCACCTGCACCTGGACCCTCATCAACTCACTCATTGAAACCCGCAAGAAATCAACATGGACAATTTTTCCGCTACGAGGGTTGTGTGAGATATGCCGCACGACGGCATTAAGCACCGCCCCATCGCTGCCATCTACGTGTAAATCAATAATGCGCGTGGCATTATGTCCTGCCAGAAAACGCTCCAACAGGTGGCTGTCCACCTGCAACGCTGCCGAAGGTTGATGCTGCCCATAGATATTCGCGGGAATAATCCCCGTCCGCCGCAGTCGCTTCACCTGCTTGCCCAGCACCGTGCGCGGCGCCACCTGTAATACAACCTGACTTGCCAAAATAGCCTCCTCTTCAGACTGAGCGCCCCGCGC
>Ga0070730_10003747_pt1 | contig 13538 bp, 12 predicted proteins | sample Coa_R1_3_FD_66447 | JGI IMG/M metagenome (GOLD analysis project Ga0070730, IMG submission 66447) | Surface soil microbial communities from Centralia Pennsylvania, which are recovering from an underground coalmine fire - Coalmine... | ecosystem: Environmental > Terrestrial > Soil > Unclassified ...
GAAAACGTGGGTGATGTTGGGAACGGTTTCCATCTGGTCGCGCACGAGGGGATTTAAGTTGCCTTTCTTGGTGGCGACAGGAGTGCGCAGGCTGCTGAGGACGACGGAGCTCATTTTGAGGGGCGCTTTGCGAAGATCGGGGACCTGCACGTCCATTTCGAAGGCGCCCATGCGGCCGGTCTGGTTTTCGCGCACGACGAATTTCAAATGATAGCTGCCGGGAGCGAGGACGAAGCCGGTGTTGTACTGCACGTTTTTGCGGCGGACTTGCTGGGTGCTGTCAACGGCGAGCTTCACCGTGTCGCGCAAATGGCCGACGGGGAATTTGTTGCTCTCGAGGACTTGGCCGATGATGTCAATGGTGGCGTTGTCTTTGTCTTTTTCGGTGACGAAGGGGATTTGCGAGCCGGGAATGACGAGCGAAACGGCGAGGTAATAGTGTGAATCGTCCTGGCGGAAGTAGGCGGCGCCGGCGTAGAGCGGCACGTCCACTTGAGAGAGTTGAGCCGAGAGTTCGTCTTCGAGTTGCTGCTCGCGGTCGGTTTTGTTGAGGTGCTCGAAGTCGCGGTCGGTGTAATAGCCCGAGCGGTATTCGAGTTTCAGGTCGGCGCGGTTGACGGCGACTTTCAGGTGGCGGTAGCGGCCGTCTTTGAGGGGATTGTTGCTGACGAAACCGAGAAGGTAGTAGGCGGAAGTGTCTTTTTGCACTTGCGAAAAGACGCCGCTGAAATCGTTGGAATCGAAGAAGGCTTTGCCGCCGGTGTCGGAGGAAAGGGTCGCGAGCGTTTCCTGGGATGAGGCGTTGTTGTTCAAGTCATTCAGCACGGACGCGCCGGAATAGGCGGATTGGCCGTGGAGGCTGGCCGACTGCGCTTCGCCGCCGGGAGGGAAGGCCTGCAAGCCGCGAACGTCCATCGAATAGATGGAGACGTTGGCCTTTACGGCTGCGGCGGTGGCGGCGCGCAGCGCGGACTGGTTGTCCATGCCGGACTGGCTGATGCCGTTGCTGAAATAGATGAGGCTCTTTTTTTGCGTGAGTTTACCGAGAGATTGCATCAGCGACTGAAGCGCGAGGAGTTTGCGGTCGGCGCTGAAGGTGTTGTAGTCCGTGTCGTCCGCGGAGAACGAGCCACCGGTCTCCGCAGCGCCTTCCGCGCTGCCCGTGGCGCCGTTGTCAAATCCCTGGCCTTCGCCGGAGGTGTAAGAAGAAAGCGCGGCGAGGATTTTGGTCTTGTCGGCTGTGAAGTCGAGATCCACGCGCATGTTCGTGGCCAGGGAGACTAGCGCGACCAAATCCGCCGGCTGCATTTTGGTGGAGACAAAGTTCTTCGCGGCGTCCACGGCACGTTCGATTTGCTCGGGGTCCATGGCGGAAAAATCGAAGAAGAAGAGCATCAGGCGGCGGTCGCGCGCGTCGAGCGACGGCGCAGTTTTTTTGCCGGCGCGCAGAAGGGTTCCTTCGCCAGCCGCGCCGGAGACCGTAGCCTCCGCTGCTCCCGCGGTCAAAGGCTGGTCTACATTTTGAAAATCAAACGTGGAGATTTCCTGTTTCTTGCCGTCTTCAAGCAGGGTGAAGTCTTCTTTTTTCAGGTCGCGGACCAGGTTTCCCTTTTTGTCGTGGGCCACCACGTTGACGAGCACCAGCTCTGTGGTTACGCGGATTTGCCCCTGGCTTGCGGGCGCGGGCGGCTGGGGCGCTTGCTGGGCCGACAGCGGGATCGCGGGCTGCAACAGCAAGGCTAGCGTAACCAGCGATACAAGATTTTGTTTGATGCTTCGCATATGCATAGCCCTTCAGAAGCGGAAGCGCGCGGTCATGGTCACGCGGCGCATGCTGCCGGTTCCCGTGACTTCGCCAAAAGTGAACGAGTTGACTACGGTGTTGATCGAGGTGAAGCGGACGTTGTTGAAGACGTTGTTGGCGGAGAGCCGCAAATCCAGGGCTCGCGATTCCTTGATGGTGATGGTTTTGTTCAGAGACATATTTAGGGTGACTTGTCCGGGACCCTCGATGATGTTTCGTCCGGCGTCTCCAAATGCGGTGCCGTTTGGATTGACGCATGTGGCGCTGGGCGCGCAAAACGCCGCGGTATTAAACCACTGCAGCGCGGTCGGGTTGCTCACAGCGATTGTTTGACCTGCGACCGTGTTTGCGCGCAGGGAACCGCTCACGCCGCGGCCGATGTCCAGCGCGCCTCCGAGCACGCGCGGCGTGAAGTAGAGTCCGGAACCGACGGTGAAGTCGCCGCTCCATTGCCACGCGCCGAAGATGTGGCCGAGAGGGCCTTTGGGAGAGAAGTAGCGGTTTTCTCCAACCGGCAGATCGTAAATCCAGTTTCCAGTGAATTTGTGGCGCTGATCGAAACTGGAAAGGCCACGGTCGGCGGAAATGTCAAACGCGTCTTGCGCCACGACGCTGCCGCCTCCGCCAATCGAGGAAGCGTCATCAATGGACTTGGAATAGACATACTGCGCGCTCAGGCCGATGCCCTTGGCCATGCGCTTGCGAAGCCGCACGGTGCCAGCATGCAAGATCGAGTTGCCTTCGGAAGATTCGTAGGTGAACGGCTGGTTGCCAGCCACCAGGAGAGCGCGTTCGATGTCCAGCCGCGTACCTTTTGCGCCGTTGTAGCCGGTGTTTAACACCACGCCTCCGGGCAGATCGCGTTGAATATCGAGATTCCAGATCTGCACATAGCCGAGGCGGTAGTTGGGATTCACGGCGAAGTTGTTGGTCACGGCTCCAGAAGTTGTCGGAAATCCATTGGACAAGGTTAGTGCGCTTCCGGCGGTTAGGGCATTGACGTCGGTCGTGTTCGTGGCGGTATTCGCGAAGGGCGGCTGGAATGCAAAGTTCTGAATCATTGTGCCGTACTGGGCGAGGTTGTAGTTGATGCCGTATCCTGCGCGCACTACGGTTTTCTTTTGCGGCTTCCAAGCGAGACCCACGCGCGGGGCCCAATCGTTGCGGTCGGGCTGAATCAGCGAATTCGGAAAAATTCCATTGTAGGGACCTGTTGCGCCCGGGAGAACGGGAGCAGCCGCAGTGAATCCCGGCGCCACGTCCAGATTGGCAATGCGGTTGTTCGCTTCGGTGTAGGGGCTGTTGTATTCGTAGCGCAAGCCCAAATTGAAGGAAAGGCTGGGGCGGAACCGCCAGTCATCCTGGACGAATAAGTCATAAGAATTGGAGCGGAAGTTGTAGGAGTTCGTCCCGAATTGCAGCGAAGTTTGCTGGGGAAAGCCCAAAAGAAAATCCGCGAAGTCGTATCCGGTATCGGCGGCCTGGCACGGCTGCGTCCCGGGGCAGGAAGCACTGCCTGCTGGTGCGTATTGCGATGTGGCATATCCCGTAAACACAAAGCCGCCCTCGGCGTTCCGCGCCGAATGGAAACTTTGCAGGATGCGGCGGTAGTCCAAGCCAAACCTGAAATTATGCTTCGCGCGATTCCAGGAAATCGTGTCGGAGAATGTGTAAGTCTGGTCGAGTTCGCGCCGGGGTGTGGGGTCGCTAAGTCCGCCAAAAGACGTGAAGCTGATCCCTGGCAGGCCCCAGTTGAACGGGTCTGCCGAAACTTCCCCACTGGAGATGCCGGCGAGGCCGTCGACATTCGTGACGCCGGAATAGAGATTCGTGGTGGCGACATGATTGTGGTTGTAGTTCACGCGGAAATTATTCGTGATGCGGCCCTTGCCGTAAACCCATCCAGCGCTGGCGTTCAAGCTTTGCGTGCCGTTGCCGCCGGCCTGCGAGGGAAACGGATTCACGATGCTGTTGGAGCTGCGCGCCCAATTCAGCCCGAAATTGATATTGTTTTGCGCGCGACGGCGACCTCCGCCACCACCAGTAGTGAAAAAGGGCCCTCCGCCTCCAGGACCGCCCGTGGCGCTGAAATTGTGAACCAGCCGGAACATGACCATGTCGGAGCTGCTGTTTGCTGAAGTCACGTAATGGAAATTCTGGCCGAACGCATTGGGCGCCATGTTCGGCAGCGGAATGTAATTCAGCAACGCCTGGGCCTGCGTGGTGATCAACGCAGGGTCCAGAACATTCGGGCACGGCTGCGCGCATGTGCTGGAACCATTGCTGAACTGATATTGTTGGCCGGTCTGCGGGTTGAAGATCTGCACCGGCTTCCCGTCGTTGTAAGTCGCCTGGCTGAAATCGCCGTTGCGCTCGAGCTGCGTGGGCACGGTGGAAAACGCGTCGTAGGGGTTGCTGCCGCGCGAGCTGTTCCATCCGCCAAAGAAAAACCATTTGTTGCCGCCGTGAAAAATCTTCGGGATGTTCAAAGGCCCGCCTGCGTTGAAGCCGAAGCGCGCCTGGTTGTAATCGGCTTTTGCGGCGGGAATTCCGGTCAGAGAGTAAGGCCGCGCGTCGAGTCCGGAATTGTCGTCGGTGTAATAGAACACTCCGTGTGGTTGATTGATGTTGAAGCCGCGCGGCATGCGGCCCATCATGATAATCCCGGGCCCGCCGCCGAATCCACCACCGCCCGGCGGACCAAAAGCGCCGCCGCCTTCTCGCTGCATGCGGTCGCGAAATTCCTGGATGCGCTGCTGCAGCTCTTCTTCGTTGCCCATGCCGAAATCCTGCGTGCGTCCTTGCGCGCCGCTGACGCTGACCGATTCCGTCGGGCCTTCGGCTCCTGCTCCATTCAGCGGCAAGCTCGCGGCGTCGCCATTGTTCTGCCCGGCGCCGTTTCCAATCGCCCCGCCGTCGCCGTTCGCTCCGCCAAAGGAAGAAAGAGAATTTTCCATCGCCAGGCTTTGGAAGCCGCGTCCGGCGGCAGCCAGAGCTGCCAAGGCGTTGTTGGACTGCTCCTGCTGGCGTGATGCCAGCATTAACTCGGCGTCCACCTTGCCCGCGGGATTTTCGGGGTTCAGCACGACTTCCTGCGTGAAGGCGGCGAATCCCATGAATTCGATGCGTACGACATATCTACCGCGCGTCAGTCCGGAGAGACTGAACTTGCCTTCCGAGTTGGTGGCTGCGACATACTTCTTTCCAGTGAGGGTATTCGCCGCGGTTACAGTCACGCCCGGCAGCGGCGTCTTGCCGCTCTTCGCAGATCCTGTGATTTCGAACGTGATGGGAGCGGGCGCGGGCGGAGTGGCAGGAACCTGGGGGGCTGAAGCAGGTGCCTGCGTGTCCTGTTGTTGTGCCGGCACAGGGGGAGGCGGTGTTTCCTGCGCGTGCGACGCCTTCGATCCGATCGCCAGAAGGATCGCGGCTAGAATAAAAATGGATAAGCTGCGCCCTGTGAACTTCAAGAAGAATTTCAAATCGGAAACTCCCCAGTAAATCTTACTGCTGCGGAGGATCGGGCTTCTTATCGCCCTGCGGTTTGGCCAGGCCGGGTCCCATTCCCATTTCCTGCATCCGCTTCCACTGTTCGGGTCCGATGACCATCACCATCTTTGGGACGAACGCGTTGTTTTGCACGCCTCCGCGCACGAACACGTGATCCCCTACCTGGATATCGGCCATGGTGACGCTTTCGCGCCCTTTGCGCAGCGACGTTTCTTCGTTTAACTCGAGCGTTTGCGTTACGTTGTCAGGCCGAAGCACGGTAATTTTCGGCGCATCCACGGATTTCACTTCGCCGAAAACAAAATCTTTCCCCAGTTCGCCGCCGCCCATCATCATTCCGCCGCCGGAGCCGCCCATGCCCGGGCCGCCGGGGCCGTTCCCGGTCCGCGCCGCAACGAGCAGTGCTGTAAGGTTCTGGTCTCCCTCGCCTTCGGTGCGGATGAACACCATGTCGCCCACTTTGAAATCCGCAAGCTTCGCGCTTTGCCGGTCTTTGCGATATTCGGTTTTGTCGGTCAGCTTTACGGTGACGCTGGCGCCGTCCATTCTGGCCAACTCCAGCGCACCATCTTTGATCGATGTGATCTTTCCGCCGACAAACTGGCCGCGCCCGCCCTCCGGGCGTTGCGATTGGCCTGCTCCTTGCGGCGGAGCGGCCTCTTGGGCCGGCGCGGGCGCGGCTGCCAGCAGCAGCCCCAAAATCCCCATACACAAGAGCGATAGCTCCCAAATCCGGTTAAACCGTTGTTTTGCGCGCATGCCCTCATTCTCCTTTGGCAGACTTCTCCAGTAGAAAGACGTACCCGCCGTGGCAAAAGTAACCGCCTGCAATAGGGCACGTTCAGCGCAAATTGCCCCACTTTCTCTTCCCCTCGAATCTTCTCAAAGTTCCCGTCGGGGCGGCATTAAAGAGCGTTGTTTTTTCGTTTACCGGCTATTTCTCGCGCAGAATCACTTCGCCCTGGCCTACAAGCTGATCGTTGAGCCACAGGCGGTACTTGTAAGTCGCCGCCTTGCTCCCGGGGCGGGCGGGGCCGCTGAGCAAGCGCATGCCGGAGGGGGCTTGAAACACGTTCGAGGAAAAAGGGCAGCGGTTCACGTCAAACTCGACGCGCAAATTGCCCGCGTCGGAAATCCAGGAGACCTGGTCGCCGGGATCCAGCACGACTGTTTGTGGAATGAGTCCTACGAGAACAGGGCGTTCCGCCATTCGTCCCCAGACTGAAGCGTGCCACCAAACGTCCAAAGAGAGAGATTTCTCGCTTCGCTCGAAAGGTGCCTATTGATGGCCGCGTCTGATGAAAGATTTACTTACCTTGAGAAAATAGCACATCCAAAGCGCTTTTCCGACTGTGAGCAAGCATGACGTAGCGAGTGTGAGCGGTGTCACAGAGAGAGAATTGCGGTTTCTCTACAACTCAACTGTCCTTCGGTACATCTCATTTTATGTGACCTGTACTTCGTTGCGCTTGACCCCCTTCCAAGCGCACCAGTAGACTGACAGTGTAAGTTTGAGGCGCGAAGTCCTGGCTGAATCTCAGCTTGCGGAATGACGCGATTCAAAAGCGCCCTTATTTCGAAGCGGAGGTTTCGCCGGATGGCATCTGTCCCAAGGTATCTAACGATCCCGTTGCCGAATGGCTCGCGGATTTCAATTCTTCACTCTCTGCCTTTTTTCCTTGTACACGTTGCTGCGTTGCTGATTTTCTTTATTCCTTTTCATTGGTATTACCTGGTGGCCACGCTAGCGGTGCTCCTCGTGCGCATGTTTTTCGTGACCGCCGGTTATCACCGTTATTTCTCACACCGTTCGTTTAAGACCAGCCGCGCGTTTCAATTTGTCATTGCTTTCATGGCCATGTCGTCTTCACAGAAAGGCGTGCTGTGGTGGGCGGCGCATCACCGCCACCATCACCGCTATTCCGACCAGGAGCTGGATTTGCATTCGCCGACGCTCTTCGGTTTCTTCTGGTCGCACATCGGCTGGATTCTTTCCGACAAATACAACGACACGCGCATGGATTACATCGGCGACTTCGCGAAGTTTCCGGAACTGCGCTGGCTGAACAAGTACCACATGGTGCCACCGGTCGCGCTCGGCGCTGTGCTCTGGCTTATCGGCGGTTGGCCGCTGTTTGTTTGGGTGTTTTGCCTGGGCACCGTGCTTCTCTGGCACGACACATTCACTATCAACTCGCTCTCACACCTCTTCGGTTCGCGCCGTTATGAGACCAGCGACACCAGCCGAAACAACTGGCTGCTCGCTTTGCTCACGCTCGGCGAAGGCTGGCACAACAATCATCACCACTTTATGGCTTCGGCGCGCCAGGGATTCTATTGGTGGGAGGTTGACATCACCTACTACACGCTGAAGCTGATGTCCTGGCTGGGGATTGTCTGGGATCTCCGCAAAGTGCCGGCACACATCCTTGCCGACCAACCCGCCGCCGCGTAGCTGCTTGATCTGAATTCAGAAGCAGGCTTGCGCATTCACGAAGTACAATCAAAGGCGTGCTGTCAGGATTAAGTGTTTTGAGGATGCCGAGAGGTGGTGCGGCCGAAAAGTGTCTCAGCTACCTCGGTGAGTTTTCCCATAACGACATCCGAGCACAACCCCACCAAGAATCCCACTGCATAGGCATACATCTTGGGATCAGCTTGCGGGTTTTGCTCCAGCGTAATTCCGAGAAGGCCGGCCTTCAAAACCGCATAGGCAGAGACCGACAGGAATATGCCCATAAAGGGAGACGTAACACGCCAAACCACCAAGTCGTGATGCCAGAGGTGGTGGGTAATCGCGCGTACGTACCACTTCATGGAATAGATCCAACTCCCAGCAATCCCTCCTAGGGCACAAACCAGAAATCGTTGGACGGCCTCGTGACTGGCGAGATTTATTCGGAGCAGGATCACAGATACCACCACCGCGAAGGACAGCACGGATGCCAGATAGATTCCCTCCGCTCGGATTCGCTTCCAGGCTTCAGGGGGATAGAACGATCTCCAATCTGTTGGCACCTCATGGTTGGCGGAAGTCGCAGTAGCCGACAAAGAGTCTCCGATATTTGGGGCAAGGGCGCTCATAGACACTCCTCCGCTGTGCGTAAACTCCAACTCGGACCCATGGGTTCTTTTGGAGTGGGCCAGTCTGCGCAGGTAGTGTTACTAAAGCCTAAAACGTTTCATTGTACGTTCCCATCCACTCACAAAAGGAAGTGAACCTTAGAGCAGGACGAGGCCGCGGCGGATGCCGATGGAAACGGCTTCGGTGCGAGTACCGGCACCGAGCTTGCCCAGAATCGACGCGACGTGGAATTTCACGGTGTGCTCTGAGATCGCGAGCTTCGAGGCGATTTCTTTGTTGCCCAGGCCGCTGGCAAGCATTTGCAAGACTTCGCTTTCGCGCGGAGTCAACGGCTCGGCAAGTTCGTCGAGTTCGCGGGAGCGAGCGGGCGATGATGCGAATCCATTGGTAGTGACTTGTGCCGAAGCCTGCGCGGGATGCAGCACCAGCAGGCCGCTTGCGGCGGCTTGCAGCGCGGCCACGAGTTGTTCGGGCGACACATCGTTGGGCAAAAGGGCCCGAACGCCTTGGCGCAGCGCCGCGGAAGAAGCGGCGAGTGACGCAGGTTCTACAAGAACCACAACGCTGAAATCGGACGCCAGGCCGGAAGTGGCGAGCGAATCGAGAAACGATTCGAATCGCTCACCGGTCGAGTCAATGACGATCGCGTCCGCTGGTGAATCGGCGAGCTGGCCATCAAGATCATCCAGATGAGCTGCGCTGCCTGCGATTGCGACCTGGCGGGCTACAAGCAGATTCTCCAAGCCGGACCTGGCTAGCGGGGAAGCCGCGACTATGAAAACGGAGATCACGCGGCGACGGAACTCCTTGCCTGCAACTGATTGCCGAGCTGTATGGTGACGCGGCGTATTCGCTGATAATCGCCTCGCAGAAACTCAAGGCGCAGGGCCCGTGGGCCATTCCCCTGAAGAGCACGCGCCAGGTCTTCGAGTGAAGCGAAACGTCTTTCTTCGGTGCCGAGCAAAATGTCGCCGGGCAGCAGCGAGGCTCGCGCCGCGGGACTCTCCGGTTCGACTTCGAGGACGACGAGGCCAAATGCTTTGCCGCGATTCGCTGAATCAGGAATGAGCGCAGGGTGCAGCGTGACACCGAGCCGGCCATCGTTCGGAGATGCGGAAAGGAAATCGCGCACTGCGTTGCAGGGGATCGCCAGCGCCAGACTCCCTGCCACCATGGTGTTGATACCGACGACGCGGCCACTCGCGTCCGCGAGCGGGCCGCCGGAGTTACCCGGCGCGAGGCGTACTTCGGCTTGCACCCAGGAGTGCGGGCCCAAGCCGCGAAGCGGGCCAACTCCGTGAATCACGCCAGTAGCGAGAGCGCCGACGAAGCCCATAGGGTTGCCGATGGCAATGGCGAGTTCGCCGGGGCGCAGTTGCGAAGAATCGGCGGCTGAGGCCGCTGGGAGATTTGTAGCGTTGATGCGGAGCTCCGCCAGATCGCGCAAAGAATCGCGCGAATGGATGGTGGCTTCGAATTCGCGTCCGTCCCACAGCTGAACCGTGGGTCGCGGGGTACGCACGACGTGCGTGTTAGTGACTAAAGTGCCGTCGCTCGACCAAATCACTCCGGAGCCCGAGCCACGGCCTCCGGAGTGAATGAGAACGGTCGAGCGGCGGAGTTGTTCCGCGATTTCGCCAAATCCTGGAATGGTCATGTTATTCCGTCCCATGAGCTCGTTCGGCAACGACGATGTTGGCTTGCTGAAGAGCGCCGCCGCGAACGAATTTGAGCGAAAGCGATTTACCAATGGACTCAGCACCAAGCTGGCTATGAACGTCCTCGAGCCGCGTGACGGGATGGTCTGCGAGAGCGACAAAAATGTCGCCGATGACGATGCCGGCTTTGTGCGCAGGACCTTCGGGCTCGACTTCCAGAACAATGGCGGCCGTTTTGTCGTCGCGTTTGATTGTTTTTCGAAGCGCATCCGGCAAACGCACGGGTTGTAGACCGACGCCCAGGTAGCCGTGCGGGATACGACCCTTTTGGAGAAGTGTATCCACAACGCGATTCACGGTGGGCGCAGGAACGGCGATGGCGCCGAAGCGCGCGAAACGCGGGGTGGCGATGCCAATGATTCGGCCGTGCGGGTCAACGACGGCGCCGCCGACGGCAGTAGGTTGCAACCCAACGTCGAGCCGAATATAAGGAGCAAGCGCTCCGCCCATCCAGGCGCGCCGCTCCGCTACAACCAGGCTAACGGCACCGAGCGCGGCTACGGGGCCGCTGGCGCGCGTGCGTCCGACAACGAGTGCGAGGCCGCCGGGCTTGATTGCGGACACGTCGCTCGTTTCCCCAATGGGCGAAGAGGCTTCGGCGCATTTCAGGACGGCGAGGTCGGTGGAAGCGTCGCGACCTGCAAGAGTGGCAGCGACAACGCGGCCGCCGGGCAAAGTGATTTGAATGTCTTCGTCACGGCGGAGCGCATGCTCGGCGGTGACGATGACGCCGCTGCGCCAGATGACCCCGGTCGACGAGCCGCGAGCTTCGGTATGGACGGCAACCGCGCTTCCGGCGGCGCGTTCGGTAGCCTGCGCCAGGGCATTAGATAGAGCAATAAGTTCTGCGGACATTTGAGGAACCTCCATGAACAAGATGCTGCAATCAGGGAGGCGTCTACATCCGCCAAATGGCTAGGTTCAGACCTGGAAAGAAGACTAGGTGAAGTTGAGGAGAATGCTAGCAGCGCAGCAAATGTGAACAAAGACTGTAGCTAAAGACGTAGGCGGGGCCGTCTTCCTAGTCGAATAGTGCTACGAATGAGCATTTCGTTTCGAGGCGTCGGGGGATTGCAAAGCACAAGCCTTGGGAGTAGGCTCGGGCCAGCCTCACTCCTACCCCACATCGAAGCCAGGATGCCGTGAGGCCTAAGGCGTCTCCAAGGTGGCTGAAGGCACAGAACGAAAAGGAGCGCGCTATGCCCACCGATAACAAAAGCATTGTGCGGCGCTTGTACGAAGAAGTATGGAACAAACGTAGTCTGGAAGTTGCCAAGGAATTGATAGCGCCGAGCCATGCTGTGCAGCTCTTTGATGCGGCAGATTCAGGGGTTGGACCGGAAGCGTACGCGCGAAACGTGGTGCAGTTTGTGCGCGCGTTTCCGGACTTAAAGTTCAAAGTGGTGGATATGGTCGCAGAGGGCGAAAAGGTCGTTGCCTTGTGGAATATTTCCGGAACCCACAGGGGGGAATTCCGCGGAATCGCACCGACGGGGAAAAAGGTTTCGGTGGATGGGATCACCATAAGCCAAATGGCCGACGGAAAGATCATGGATTCCTATGTGAGTCTGGACCTGTGGAGCATGATGCAGCAACTCGACGCGCTTCCCGCAATGGGGAAGCCCCAAAAAGCTTCGGCGAGATAGGAAGCAAAAGGCCGCCGGTCAGCGCGTCTGTCCTCGCTAAAAAACGGGAATGAAACGGATTGCCTGATAGGCGCACTACCTTTCTGGAGGTAGTGTCATGAGAGCAGGTGTTTTTCGTGTGCAGGATGCTGTCTATGACATCTTGATCCGCGACGCGGATGGGCGGCACCTGCAACTCGAAAGTTTTCCGGATTTGGATAGCGCGCGCCTGCGGCTGCCGTCGATTGCGGCGAAGTATCCCGGCACGAAGCTCACTCTCTGGAACCGCCACACGCGAGTTGTTCTCGCGGAGACGGATGGCTACTGACACTCTTCCAGTTTTAATCCCAAGTTAGAGCCAGTTCGCAGAATTGTTCTCCGGCATCGATGGGAACCGTGAAGTGCACGTCGACTTTCTTTGCACCGGAAATCTCCAGCGCCTTCCGGAAGAAACCAAGAATGACAAACCCCATAATCCGATGACCACGGGAAAATCCGACGTACTGTATGGTTGCGCTGTTTGGCCCCTTCATTTCTGGAATGATCTGCACGCCGTCGAAATAGGTCGAGTGGACGGCGGCAATCCGGCGAATGACGAACTCCGGCGAGCCTAACCGGACGAACATCTTGTAAATGCCGCTGAGCTGTTTTTCGATGACAGCTTCGGCGCGCTTTACCAGTTCCTGTTCGTTTCCGCCCGCGGTTTCCCGAATATCAGCCTCCAGAAAACGCGAAAATGCATCACAGGAGTACCACGTGGAGGGCGAAATAGGTTGCTGGAAAATCCCGCGCGTTTCCGGGTCCAGGTGAGAAATGATCTTGTCCAATTCTGCTTTTCCGGCGCGGGCTTCTATCGCTTTCAGGGTGTCCAGCACGGCCGTGCCCTTGATGTGGAGCATCAGGTGTCCTTCTCGCCGGCGCAACTTCGAAGAAAGCGTTCCGTTCTTACAGGTTAATACATGAACGAAGGCTATCGCCTCAGATGCCGCGTAACAGGCAAGTGTTGTGACCTCAATCACAAAGCCATCAAACAATTTCCCTGATGCGAAGGATTGAAACTTTCACGACAATTATCGCGGAAATCTCCGCCCAGGATTCATCCCGGAACGTAAAATAGAACCGTAGTAGAAAGGGGAAGGATTATGTCCAAGAAAGTGAAGAGTACCTTGCCAGCCGTAAAGAAAACGAGCGCCGCGAAGAGCGCACCAACTCATGAGGAGATCGCTTTGCGCGCCTACGAGATTTACCTGGAACGCGGCGGAACTCCCGGGGATGCCCTGCAGGATTGGACGCGCGCCGAACGCGAACTTCTGGAGAAAAGCAACAAGCAGACGGGCAAAGTGGGGCCAACTCTAGTTGCCGCTTGACGCTGCACAAAATCAAAGGGTGGAGTCACCCGAACTGCGGTGCTCCACCCTCTCCGTCCAAACTTGTCTTCGCTACTCTCCGAGCACGAAAGTAATAGTCACAATCATTTGGACGGGAATCGGCTGATCATTCAGATAAGTCGGCTGGTACTTCCACTTTTTCAACGCATCTTGCGCTGCTTGATACAAAAGCGGCGGCCCGGAAACGATCTTCATCTCGATTACGTTGCCTTCTTCATCAAGAACTGCGTCAATCAGAACCTGTCCCTGGATGCGAGCCTGCCTCGCCAATGGTGGATATGTGGGGGACGGTTGAAAAATGGCTCGCGGCGGTTTCACACGACCGCCGACGCGGATCGGCGCGCCCTTTGTTGGTATGGGTGCCCCTGGTTTGGCTCCGGTACTTAGCAAGCCACCAAGTACTCCACC
>Ga0070730_10003749_pt1 | contig 13535 bp, 13 predicted proteins | sample Coa_R1_3_FD_66447 | JGI IMG/M metagenome (GOLD analysis project Ga0070730, IMG submission 66447) | Surface soil microbial communities from Centralia Pennsylvania, which are recovering from an underground coalmine fire - Coalmine... | ecosystem: Environmental > Terrestrial > Soil > Unclassified ...
GAGGCCGGTGACCTCGCCTCGCAGATGGCGCGTGACAAACCCTGTGCCGCAGGCGACGTCCAGCGATCGCGCAGCCGGGAGGCCGGCGATCACCCGGAGGACGACATCGCGCTCCTCGAGCCAGTCCCGGCGACCCGACGCGTACCGCCTTCGCTGGAGCCAGAAGTCGTCGTATTCCGGCGCGCGCCAGTCGTAGTAGCCCTCGCGGATTGGGTTCGCGCTCAGTGATCGCCTCCCGCCAGCTGCTCGATGGCGTGGCGCAGGATCGGAGCGATCGCCTCGAGCGACTCGGTTGCCCCCCGCACGGACCCGGGCAGGTTCACGATCAGAGCTCGGCCCCGCGAGCCGGCGACGGCACGCGAGAGGGCGGCCATGGGTGTCGCGCTCGCCCCGGCGGCTCGCATGCGCTCGGCGATGCCAGGGATCACGCGGTCGACGGCGCGCAGCGTCGCGGCTGGCGTGACGTCGCCCGGCGTGAGTCCGGTGCCACCGGTCGTCAGGATGAGCCGATGGCCCCCATCGGCGAGGGCGACCAGGGTGTGGGCGATGAGCGCCTCGTCGTCCGGCACGACCACGGCGTCGGGCGCGACATCCCAGCCGGCTGCCGCCAGGGCGTCGACCAGCGCCGGGCCGCTCACATCGGGCCGATCCCCCGCCGCCGAGCGGTCGGAGCATGTCACGACCACCGCCTCGTGCCGGGCAGTGGGCGGCTCGCCGTCGGCCATTGGCGCCTCGCGAGACCATGTGCCGCTGGCCCCGCCCTCCTTGCGGATCAGCTCGATCCGCTCGACGACGATGTCGCGCTGCAGGGCCTTGGCCATGTCGTACAGGGTCAGGGCGGCCACGCTCGCTGCCGTCAGGGCCTCCATCTCCACCCCCGTCCGCGCCGTGGCGCGCACCTCGGCGGTGATGCGGACCGTGCCGCTGGCGCTGTCCGGCGCCACCTCGACCTGCACCCGGTCGAGCGGCAGCGGGTGGCAGAGCGGGATCAGCTCGGCGGTGCGCTTGGCGGCGCCGATCCCTGCCAATCGGGCGGTGACGAACGCGTCGCCCTTGGGCCCGCCGGAGTCGATCAGCGCGGCGAGCGTGTCGGCCCGCATGCGCACCGATGCCGCCGCCACCGCGCGCCGGGCCGTCACCGGCTTGGTCGAGACGTCCACCATGCGAGGGGCACCTTCGGGGTCAAGGTGGCTCGGCTTCACGTGAGCTCCCCGGTCACGATCGTCTCGTAGATTCGGTCCGGGTCGGCGGCCGCCTCGCCCTCCGGGACGATGAGCAGGCCGCTCGCCGCGGCGAGCGGCCTCAGCTGCGCGGACCCCTGCCCGCCAGCGGATCCGGCGCGGAACTCCCCCGCCTCGCGCCGGATCTTGACCCGCAGGAATGCGCGACGGTCTCGGTCCTTGACCATTTCGGCATCGGGCCGAGCGTGGACCTGCAGCCGCCCGCGTCCGGGCAGGCAGAGCGAGGCGCGGATGAGCGGGCGAACGAAGAGCTCAAAGGTGACGAGCGCACTGACCGGATTGCCGGGGAGCCCGACCACGGTGGTGCCATCCAGGGATCCCACGGCCAGCGGTTTCCCGGGCTGGACGGCGATCCGCCAGAACTCGAGGCTGCCACGGCGCTCGAGCACCTCCCGAACGTGGTCGTGGCGACCGACGCTCACCCCGCCAGAGGTGACGACGAGGTCCGCGCGCGCCGCGCCATCGACCAGGGCAGCCTCGATCGCGTCCATGCGATCGGGCAGCCGAGCCAGGACGAGCGGCTCGCCCCCCGCCTCCTCGATCGACGCTGCCAGCGCCGGGGTGTTCGCGTCGTAGATCTGGCCAGGTGCGAGCGGCGTTCCCGGCGCGACGAGCTCGTCTCCCGTCGAGATCACCGCCACCACCGGCCGGCGACGCACGCGGACCTCGGATACCCCGAGCGACGCGAGGACCGCGATGCCCGCCGGACTCACCCTCCCGCCCAGGGCGATCCGGCTCCCGGCCCGGGTATCGCTGCCAGCCTGTCGGACGTAGGCGCCCCGCTCGGTGGCGGGAACGTGGACGGCGTCATCCGCCTCCACGACCACCTCGAGCGGCGCCACCGCGTCGGCACCGGGCGGTAGCGGCGCGCCGGTCATGATCCGTTGCGTCGTCCCGGCAGCGAGCGCGACGGTGGCCTCGCTTCCCGCCGACACCTCGCCGGCCAGCGTGAGCTCGCCCGGCGTATCGGCCGACCGCACTGCGAAGCCATCCATCGAGCTGTTGGTGAAGGGCGGCACGTCGACGGGCGCCGTGATCGACTCATCGGCGAGGACGCGGCCCCTGGCGGTCTCGATGGGCACGATCTCGACATCGGTCTGGCGAGCGAGGGCCAGGATGCGGCGAAGGGCCTCCTCGAAGGGGAGCATCGGCCTCGACGCCTCAGACGCCGAGCCGAAGCCGGTTCTCGATGAGGCGCATGATCCCGATTCGGGTCAGGAGGCCGTCAATCGTCCGGCCCTCGGAGATGACCGGCAGCTGGTCGACCCCGCGAGTCTGGAGCAGCTTCATGGCCGTCGCGACGTGCTCGTCGGGACCCACGGTGGCGAGATCGGCGAAGCGGGTCATGACATCGGTGACGCGAGCCTCCGTCCAGTGCTCGCGGGGCACGCGGCGCACGTCGGAGAGGCTCACCAGCCCGGCCAGGCCGCCGTCGTCGTGGCGCACCAGGAAGGTCCGATGCTCCCCGCGCAGGATCCGCTCATGGACGAGGTCTGCCACCGATTCGTTCGGCGAGACCGATGGCGGATTGGCATCCATGATGTCGCGCACCCTGACCCCGTGGAGCGTGCGTTCGACGCCCATCTGCGCCACCTCCGACTCCGCGGCCGTCGACAGGAACCAGCCGATCAGCCCGAGCCAGATGCCGGACAGCAGTGCCTCGTTGAGCGCGAGCAGGACGCCGAGCGCGATGAGCCCATAGGCGACGAACTGGCCGATGGTGGCCGCGCTGCGGGTCGCCGCGTACCGGTCGCCGCGCAGGCGCCAGAGGAGGGCGCGGAGCAGCCGGCCGCCGTCCATGGGGAAGCCGGGGACGAGGTTGAAGCCGCCGAGTACGAGATTGATGAAGGCCAGCCAGCCGATGATGCCGCCCACGCCCTGCTGGTCGAGCGGGAGCTGCACGAGCCACAGCACGCCGCCGATGACGAGGCTGGCGAGCGGCCCGGCGGCGACGATGAGCGCCTCCTGGCCCGGCCGCCGAGGCTCCGATTCCATGGCCGTCGCGCCGCCGAAGATGAACAGGGTGATGCCGGTCACCTTCACGCCAAGGCGCCGGGCGACGATGGCGTGGGACAGCTCGTGGCCGAGCACGGACATGACGAAGAGGAGGGCGGTCGCCACCGCGGCGGCCCAGCGCAGCTCAGGGCCCCAGGTTGGGAACTCGGTGGGGAACTGGAGCTCGGCGAACGCGTAGGTCAGCCAGCCGACGATGACCAGCCACGAGAGGTGCAGCGAGATCGAGACGCCGCCGATTCGCGCGATCCGTATGCCGGGGCCCATGCGGCGAGTGTAGCGGAGCCCCCGTTCAGGAACGTGACAGGCGCCATCCGACCAGGGACAGGATGAGCGCGCTGCCGATGATCGCCACCCCGGCGGCCAGCGACGCTTCGAACCAGAATCCCTCCGGGAAGAGCCGGATCAGGTTCGAGTCGGGCCCGAACAGGAAGTTCCCCTGCGGGAAGAAGAGCTCGTGGAACGCGAGGAACGCCCGGTCGAAGGCGACCGCGAAGAGCGCGGCCAGCACGATCGCGACGCCGCCGATGACGGCGCCCGCGACGACCATCAGGCGACCGATGCGCCGGGGCTCCCGGCGGAGTGCGATCGCGGCGACTGCCGCGGCGAGAAGCGCGGCTGCGAGCAGGCCCCCCAGGACGCGCACCAGCCCGCCGACGTCGCGCATGTGGCTCCGCTCCTCATCCGTGAGCAGCGGACCCGCGCCGAGTCCCTCCTCGAACGTGCCGTTCGTGAACAGGTCGCGGAGGATGCCGGCGGTCACCGCATCGACCTCGACCTGGGTCGTCCCCAACCGTGCCGGGACCTCGTTGCGCCCCTGCTCGAACGAGACGAACCACGGATCGAAGAGGAGAAGCGGACCGGCCAACGCGACGATCAGTCCCAGACTGAGCGCGAGCAGCCAACCGACGAGAGCGGGTGCGCGGCGCTGCCGGCCGGCGGACGGAGCCGCCATCGGTCCGGATCGGACGGTCAGAGGGCGCGCCCAGCGAGGCGGGCCGGCGTGATCGTCACCGCCAGGATCCAGCCGACGATGGCGACCACGATGGCCCCGAGCACCGCGGTCCAGAAGTCGCGGACCGAGAAGCCCAGCGCGAGCTGCTCGGAGATCGCCCCGACGAGCAGCAGCATGAAGGCGTTGATCACGACCAGGAAGAGGCCCAGGGTCAGGATCGAGATCGGGAAGGTGACGATCCGCAGGATCGGCCGCAGGTACGTGTTGACCAGGCTGAAGGCGATGGCCACCAGCACGAACTTCCACCACTCCCCGCGGAAGTCGAGCGCGGGACGCAGGAGGAGGACGGCGACCCACAGGGCAATCGCGTTGATCGCGACCTGGATCAGGCGGCTCATCATCGGATGCGTAGCGTAGCCCATCCGTGCCGTGACCCGGGTTGCGCCAAGCACGGCGTTGAACAGATGACTATAGTGACCGTGCCCGAGCACATACGTGGACTGGATGACCTGCGGTACCCGCGACGTTGTTGTGCGGCGCCGGAGCATCCTTGGAGGTGACTGGGCCATGCGCAACAGGCTTGCCCTTCCGCTCGTCGCCCTGCTCGTGCTCGCCGCGTGCACCGCGAACAACACCACCACCGGCGGCAGCAGCGCAGCAGCCTTCGATCCCAGCTCGGTGAGCGGGACCGTCGTATTCTCCGGGTGGCAGGCCAGCAAGGACGAGGGTGTGGCCCTCCAGGCCGCCCTCGACGGATTCAAGGCCAAGTACCCGAAGATCACCGTCAACTACCAGCCGATCGCCACCGACTACGCGACGGCGATGGCTGCCAAGTTCAGCGCCCACCAGCCCCCCGACTTGTTCTACGTCGACTCGAGCGTGGCCCCCGACTGGATCAGCCAAGGCCTCCTCTACCCGCTCGACGACTGGGCGAGCAGCCGGAACTTTGACACCAGCCAGTTCTTCCCGGGCTACCTCGACGCCTTCAAGGGCCAGGACGGCAAGATCTATGGCTTCCCCAAGGATGGCAACGCGTTGGGCATGGCCTACAACAAGGACATGCTCACCGCCGCAGGGATCACCGCGCCGCCCACGACGTGGGATGAGCTGGTCGCCGACGCTCCCAAGCTGACGAGCGGGAGCCAGAAGGCGTTCTGCCTGTCGAGCACGCTCGACCGCGAGCTGGCGTTCATCTACCAGAACGGCGGTGCGCTCCTTTCCGCCGACAAGAAGTCGGCCGCCATCGATTCGGCCGCGTCGAAGCAGGCAATCACCTGGTACCTCGACCTGTTCAAGAACGGCTGGGGTGACACCCCCAAGAACCTCGGCGACGACTGGTGCGGGACGAGCCTTGGCAAGAAGAAGGTCGCCATCATCTTCGAGGGCGGCTGGCTCGACCCGTTCATGAAGTCGACCTACCCGGGTGTCAACTACGCCTGGGCGCCGCTCCCCAAGGGCAAGCAGGCCGGCAACCTGGGCTTCACGGTGAGCTACTCGATCGGCAAGGACTCCGCCAATAAGGACGCAGCCTGGGTGCTGCTCACGTACCTGACCGGTCCCGAGGGCATGAAGCTGTGGACCCAGGGCGGGGTGGCGAATCCGTCCCGCAAGGACGTCCCGGCGCCGGCCGGCAAGGAGGTCCTCGTCGCGGGCGCGGCGGACGCCCATCCGTGGAGCTTCATCCCGGGCTTCAGCAAGATCAACGACGCGTTCAACAACGCGATGACCGCGGCCCTGGAGGCGAAATCGGACGATCCGACGAAGATCGTCAACGACACGAAGACGGCCATCGACCAGGCCCTGAACTCCTAGACCGATGGGGATGGGGCGGCCCAGGGCGCCGCCCCATCCCAAACTCGAGGAGACGTCATGGCCGGTGGCACCGCGACCGCAGCGAGTCCTCGCCGAAGTCTCGGACAGGATCGGCGCCAGGAGGCGCTGGCCGGCTACGGATTGATCGCGATTCCGATGATCCTGTTCCTCGTGTTCCAGATCGGATCGATCTTCTTCGCGATCTACATCAGCCTCTGGAAGTGGGGCCCGCTCGGCCCGACGGGTCTCAACCCGTTCCGGGGTCTCCGCAACTACGAGACGATCCTTGGTGACCCGATCTTCTGGAAGGCAGTCACGAATACCCTGTACTACACGGTCATCTGGGTGCCGCTGACGATGGCTCTGGGACTTTTTCTCGCGGTCATCGTCAACCAGAAGATCCGGGGCCAGACGTTCTTCCGCGCCGCCTTCTACTTCCCCGCCATCGCCAGCTCAGCGGCCATCACCACCCTGTTCATCTTCATCATGGGTCCCGACGGCCTGTTCAACGGCCTGCGCCAGGCTGCGGGCCTCAATCCCCTCTTCCAGCTGCTTGGCTTCGGCCCGACGTACAACTGGCTCGGCGAGAGCCGCACGGCGATGAACTCGATCATCATCCTCAATGCCTGGACCACGTCCGGCACCTTCATGCTCTTCTACCTGGCATCGCTGCAATCGATCAGCCACGAGGTGTACGAGGCAGCCGCGATCGACGGCGCATCGGCCTGGCAGACGTTCTGGAAGGTGACCTTCCCGCTGCTGCGTCCTGGCCACTACTTCGTCGCGACGGTGGCCGTCATCGGCGGGCTCCAGCTCTTCGACCAGGCGATCTTCGCCGGTGGGCAGGGCGGCGAGCCCAACAACTCATTGACGACCATCGTGCTCTTCCTCTTCCGATCGGCCATCTCGGACTTCAACTTCGGCTACGCGGCCGCTGTCGGCATCATCCTGCTCGTCGTGATCATGGCCGCGACCCTCATCCAGCGCCGGCTCTTCGGCCAGGCTCCGTCGTGGTGAGGCCCGTATGACCGCACCGGCGCCCGTCACCAGGCCCGCGACACCCGTCGCCGTCGGCCCTGCGACCGGAGGGAAGACCAGTGCCGCGAGCGAACCGGTCGGCGATACCGGCGCGCGGGGGCGCCGCATCCTCGCCTATGCCGTGCTCATCGCGTATGCGCTCATCATGTTCGTGCCGTTCGCATGGACCGTGGTGACGTCGTTCAAGACCGTGCCGGATTCCGTGCGCCTGACCTTCATCCCTGACCCGATCAGCTTCCAGGGTTGGGATGAGGCGCTGAACGGGCTGTCCCCCGGCCTCATCCAGCTGTTCTTCAACAGTGCGATCGTCGCCGGTGTCGTGACCCTCACGAACGTGATCTTCGGGTCGATGGCGGGGTACGCCTTCGCGCGGCTCCGCTTCCCGGGGCGCGAGTTCCTCTTCATCCTGGTGCTGGCCACCCTCATGATCCCGGACCAGCTCCGCCTCGTGCCGGTCTACCAGATCCTTGTCCTCCTGGGCCTGGTGAACAGCAACCCGACGAACTACCTTGGGGTGGTGATCGTCCTGGCCATCTCGGCGACCAGCATCTTCCTCATCCGGCAATACTTCCTGACCATCCCGCGTGATCTCGAGGAGGCGGCCAAGATCGACGGGGCCGGCTTCTTCACGACGTTCTGGCGGGTGATGCTGCCACTCGCGACGCCGGCTCTGGCAGCGGTCGCCATCCTCCAGTTCCAGGGCACCTGGAACGGCTTCTTCTGGCCGCTGGTCATACTCCAGACGCCCGGGCACTGGACGCTCCCGCTCGGCCTCTTCCAGTTCATCGGCTTCCACAAGACCGACTGGCCACCGCTCATGGCGGTCGTCGTCATGGCCACGCTGCCGATTGTCATCCTCTACGTCTTCTTCCAGCGCTACTTCGTGGAAGGGATCGCCGCGAGTGGCGTCAAGGGCTGATCGGTCCCCACTGCCCCCGGCACCCCGGCTGGGCAGCGTCCTACGCCAGGCCGGCATCGACTTCTACTTCCAGTCGATCCGGCTGGTGCTGGCCAACGGCGCCTGGGGCACCTGCCTGATCGGCGTGCTGGTGGTGGGGATGGTCGCCGGACCGCTCGCGGCCCTGGTGCTCACTCCCCTGCTGGCCGTCCCCGCCAGCGGCGTCTTCCGACTCGCCGCGCTCGTCGCCCGTGACGAGCCGCCCGACTTCTCCGACGTGACCGATGCCTGGCGTCAGCTCGCGCCGCTCTCCCTGGCGGTGGGCGTGGTCCTGACGCTCGCCGGGGTCGTGCTCGGCTTCGACCTGCTGGGCGCCATCGGCTCAGGCAGCCCCGTCGCCTGGGCATTCGCGACGATGGCGGGCTGGGGCCTCCTGGCGGTGGCCTGCTACAGCACCGTGGCCTGGCCACTGCTCGTCGACCCGCGGCGCGAGTCGCGAAGCGTGGGCAACCGGCTGCGGCTCGCCGTCATCGTGCTCGCCGCATTTCCGGTGCGCGTGCTGAGCCTGACTGTCATCATCGGGGTCGTCTTGCTGCTCAGCACCATCGCCTTCGCCGCCCTGCTCTCCATCTCGCTGGCCTACGTGGCCCTCGTCAGCTGCCGCTACGTCCTGCCCGCGGCAGACCGGCTCGAGGCGCGGGTTGCCGCCGTACGCCAGGGCGCGTCGGGCCGCACGGGTTGATCGAGCGGCATCCCGGCGACGGGCAGTGGCTCCTCGTCGAGGACGCCTGGGATCCGGCCCGTCAGCGCCCCGCCGAGACGGCCTTCTCGGTCGGGAACGGGCGGTTCTCAACCCGAGGCAGCCTCGAGGAGCGCTACCCCGGCGACCTGCCGGCAACGCTCATGCATGGCGTCTTCGCGCCACATCCGTGGGTCTTCACCGAGCTCGCCAACCTGCCGGATTGGACCGCCCTGGACCTGGCCATCGACGGCGATCGGTTCTCGATGGCCAACGGGACGGTCCACCGCCATCGCCGCACGCTCGACCTGCGGTCCGGGCTGCTGCGGCGGGAGGTCACCTGGCGCAGCCCGCGCGGCGCGACCCTCGATCTCGCGTTCGAGCGCTTCGCATCGCTCGCGGCGCCGGACCTGGCCGGCGAGCGTGTCACCGTGCGGATGGCGGAGGGGGCGGGCACGGTCGAGGTGCGGGCAGGGCTATCGGACGGTGCCACGAACGACGGGCTCAGTCATGTCGCGTGGCTCGACCAGCGCATCGGCGAGTCACACGCCTCGCTCCTCGTCCGCGTCCGCGAGACGCCGCTGACGATCGCCCTCGCGGCTCGCCTCGAGGTCCGGGGAGCACGGGCCCGATGCGAGGGGTGGGACGTGCACGGCCAGCCCACGATCGTCGCCCGCTGGGACGCAGGCGAGGGAGAGTCCGCGACCTTCGAGAAGATCGTGGTGCTCGCTTCGTCGCGCGAGGCACCCGACCCGGACCGCGCCGCCGCCGCGCGCCTCGAAGCGCTGGCCGGCGAGGAGTTCGCCTCGCTCCACGCGGCGTCCGCGGCCGCCTGGGAGCGCGACTGGGCCATCTCGGACGTCCTCATCGAGGGCGACCCCGACGCGCAGCTCGCAATCCGCTTCTCGCTCTACCACCTGCTCATCGCGGCGCCGCGCGACGACGAGCAGGTGAGCATCGCTGCCAAGACGCTCTCCGGGTTCGGCTACCGAGGCCACGTCTTCTGGGACATGGAGACGTTCATGCTCCCGTTCTTCACGCATGTCCACCCGGCGATCGCCCGCGACCTGCTCTCGTACCGCTACCACCGGCTGCCGGGCGCGCGCCGCAAGGCGAAGGCTGGCGGCTTCGATGGAGCCCAGATCCCGTGGGAGAGCGCCGAGTCCGGGGACGAGGTTACGCCCACCTGGCTGCCGAACGGCGCCGATGTCGCCCATCCGATCCGGATCTGGACCGGCGACATCGAGATCCACATCTCGTCGGTCGTGGCGCACGCGGTCATCGACTACTGGCGAGCGAGCGGCGATGACCGGTTCATGCTCGAGCGCGGCGCAGAACTCGTGCTCGAGACCGCTCGCTTCTGGTCGAGCCGTGTCGAACGGGACGCGGGGAGTGGCCGCTACGAGATCTCGGACGTCATCGGGCCGGACGAGTACCACGAGCATGTCGACAACAACGCGTTCACAAACTACCTGGTGGCGTGGCACCTGCGGACCGCCGCAGACCTCGTCGACTGGCTGCAACAGACCGATGCCGACCTGGCCACGCGCCTTGGCGCGCTTCCTGATCTCGCCAGCAGCTTCCGCGCAGCCGGCGATGCGATCTACCTGCCGCAGGACGGCGCGTCCGGCCTCATCGAGCAGTTCAGCGGCTATTTCGGCCTCGAGGACGTCGACCAGGCCGCGTACGCCGACCGCACGAGCTCGATGCAGGCGATCCTCGGCATCGAGGGGGTGAACCGCACGCAGATCCTCAAGCAGCCCGACGTCCTGATGCTCGCCTACCTGCTCCCCGAGCTGCTGACGCCGGGGGCCCTGGCCGCCAACTACGACTACTACACGGCCCGGACCGATCTCGCCTTCGGATCGTCGCTGGGACCTGCCATCCAGGCGGTGCTCGCTGCGCGCGTCGACCGCGTCGGGGATGCGTACGATCACTTCGTGCGGGCGGCCGGCGCCGACCTGCGCGACGTGCGCGGCAATGCCGCGGATGGCATCCACGGGGCGTCGGCCGGGGGCCTCTGGCAGGCCATCGTCTTCGGCTTCGCGGGTGTCCAGCTCGACGGCGACATCGTCACCACCGAGCCGCGCCTGCCGCCGCGCTGGACGCGACTCGCCTTCCACCTCGTCCATCGTGGGGAGGTGATCGACATCGACCTGCGCCAACCGGCGGCAGGCGATTCGGCGACGGCGGACCCGTCGGCTGCTGCGCGCGTGACGATCCGCGGCCTCATCTTCGACCTCGACGGGGTGATCGCCAACACCGCCGAACTGCACTACCGGGCGTGGCAGCGGCTCGCCGACGAAGAGGGGCTGCCGTTCGACCGCAAGGCGAACGAGGCCCTGCGCGGCATCAGCCGCCGGGAATCGCTGCGGATCGTGCTCGGGACGAGGCAGGTCCCCGAGGCGAAGGCCACCGAGCTCACGGATCGCAAGAACGCGTACTACCGGGAGCTGCTCCGGTCGATCGCGCCGGGGGACATCCTGCCCGGCTCGCTCGAGCTCATCGACGCCGCCAAGGCCCGCGGGCTGTCGGTCGCCGTGGCATCGGCCAGCCGGAACGCCCGCGAGGTGCTCGAGCGGCTCGCGATCGTCGGCCGCTTCGACGCGATCTGCGACGGGGACTCGGTCAGCGCCCCGAAACCGGCCCCGGATCTCTTCCTCGCCGCCGCCCGCGCGCTCGGCCTCGGCCCGAACGCCTGCATCGTTTTCGAGGACGCCGCCGATGGCGTCGCCGCCGCCCACGCCGCAGGCATGGCGGCGGTTGGGATCGGTCCGGCCGAACGGGTCGGCGCAGCCGAGCTCGTCCTCCCGAGCGGACTTGCTGCGGCGAACCTGGACGTCATCCTGTCCACCCTCGGCGACGCGATTCGAAGAGAAGCCGTTGGGGGGTGACCGTGGCCGAAATGTGTGGTATGGTGCGAGGAGCGCCACGTGGTTCGGCGCACAGATTCGCGGCACACGATTCTCCTCTCCTCGGTTCTCGGCGAGACAGGTCGCTGAGGCCGCCTGAGAGGAGTTTTTCGTTTGTACACCCACACCGACAAGATCCTGCGCTGTAGCGACTGCAACCAGGAGTTCGGCTTCAGCGCGTCCGAGCAGGAGTTCTACGCCAGCCGCAACTTCAGCGAGCCACGGCGTTGTGGAGCCTGCCGCGCGATTCGCAAGGCAGCCCGCGGCGAAAGCGGCGGCAATTCAGGGAGCTACAACGGGGGCGGCTACGGCGGCACCCGTGAGCTTTTCACCGCGACCTGCGCCAACTGCGGTCGGGAGGCCCAAGTGCCGTTCCGTCCCAGTGGGATCAGGCCCGTCTACTGCAGCGACTGCTTCACTTCGCAGCGCGGCTGAACGTCTCGATCGGCCGGCGCGCCGACATCTACTTCGGAGGTTTCCCAAAGCACATGGCCAATGGCACGATCAAGAAGCTGATCTCGGATCGCGGGTTCGGCTTCATCACTGCCGAGGACGGCAAGGACTACTTCTTCCACCGCGACGGCCTCTCGGCCACGCTGGACTTCGACCGCCTGACCGGCGGTGAGAAGGTGAGCTTCGACATCGAGTCGAGCCCACGCGGTCCCCGCGCTACCAACGTCCGCGCCGAGTAGCCCCGCACGACATCACCTCGGATCGCGCAGCCGTGGAGCACATGAGCTTCACGGCCGCCGTTCCCCCAGGTGGTGGTTCGCGGCACACGCCATGACGACCTCGACCCCGTCACCCACGCCGGCACGCCGCTACCTGACATGGCGGCACGCGGATCGCCGCTTCTCGAAGGTTCACCTGCTCGGACCCGATGCACAGCCGCTGTGTGGCGGGCGCCCGGGACGTGAGCAGGGTCGCCCGACTCCGCCGATCCCGCAGGACGCGTTCTGCCCGGAGTGCCTCGCCCGCGAGTCCTAGTCCGGGCTAACTCGTCAACCATCGATACGGGCGCTGTCACAGCGCCCGTATTCGGTTATACCCGCGGGATTGTGCTGCGCTCGGCGAGGTCCAGCGCCTCGAGGAGCGGCCGGCAGGTACATGCGAAACCCGGCCCCGTAGCAGCCGGCTGAGCAGCCGCGCGAGTGTCCGCCCCGGTGGTTGGCGCGTCGATACCGCTCCCCGCGGCGCCTCTTCGGTGCGCAAAGGCACCACCTCGGAACACTTGGCAGCCGTCGTGCATGGAGCAGCAGACAACGGGTAGCCAGGGACCCTTCCGATGACGAGGACGGGGAGCAGACGATGGCAGAGATGCTGGTGGTGGTGAGCTACTTCGGCGCAATGACGGTCGCCGTGTGGCTGATCGGCGTGGTCACTGGCGGAGAGGACGAGGCACCGAGCCAGCAGGAGCGGGTGGTCGTCAAGGCCCGGTCGGACGGGGCGCACCGAAGCACGGGCCGGCAGGGCAACTCACCGACGACAACGAAGACTTCCTGGAACTGATGCATGCGCTGCTCGAGGAAGGCTCCGGGTACAACGTCACGAGAATCGATGGCAATGCGATCCAGGACCTCGTGCCGATCCGGTGCCGACCAGTGGATCGCATGCAGGCCCTTGCCTGCGTGGTGTTGTGGTCGGGGCGAAAGGATTCGAACCTTCGACCTCCTGAACCCCATTCAGGTGCGCTACCAGACTGCGCTACGCCCCGACCGTTGCGTCTTGGCCCGACCGTTCACTCGGTTCGAATGGGTCAATGCCATACCGCAGGGCCAACAGTTTACCCTCCGTTTGGTTCGGGCCGATACCTCTTGGGGGTCTGACCGCCATGCCGTGCTGCCAGCGCCGCAAGCTGTTCGTGTGCCATCGGTCCATTCTGGCCCACGCCGGGCTGGCACACGTTCTGCGCCCTCCGAGACGCATC